>Ga0207433_10000636_pt1 | contig 80002 bp, 59 predicted proteins | sample YelNatPaOPGAMG01_FD_187559 | JGI IMG/M metagenome (GOLD analysis project Ga0207433, IMG submission 187559) | Hot spring thermophilic microbial communities from Obsidian Pool, Yellowstone National Park, USA - OP-RAMG-01 (SPAdes) (version 3) | ecosystem: Environmental > Aquatic > Thermal springs...
GTCTGGCTCTCGCGATCGCTTCGCGACGCCTCTCGCGACATCCTTAGGATGCGCTGTCGGCCGAGGGCTGTCGCCCGAGGGGAGACCCCTCCTACACCACTTTATCCGGCGGCTGCTAGCCGTTCCGCAAGCAAGCACCAAGAACAGGCGAAGAAGGTGGGCGGAGGAGTATTCCTCCGCCCACCGGCTGTTGTTGGTCGTTGGCGATTAGTTGTTAGTCATTAGCCGTTAGTGGTTGGTATGGCGATGCGGGACGTCTAGGGCAGGTTGAAGTACGATGCGTCAACGATGCCGCAGTTGGGCCGCCAGTTGTCGCCACCCAGTGTCGCTGTGAGATTGATCGGGTTTGCTAGTGCGGCGCCGGACAGGGTCGCTATCCAGATATCCTTCACGCCGGCGACGTTCGAGGCGTAGGCGATGATATTGGCGCCGCAGACGCTCGGGTAGAACTCATCCGTATCGGGTGTGTCGGGGGTGAGAAGGGTCAGGCCGCTGCCATCGCCGTTCGCGAGCACCAAGTCGCGCGTTCGAAGCGTCAGATCGTAGCGCGTCGCGATAATCCGGCCGTCGGGCAGGAACCGCGGCTGCTCGTATGCGTACCGGGCGTTCTTTGCCAGGATCACCGTCTCGTCGCTGCCGTCGGCGTTGGCCACGCAGACGCTGCCGTGCTGCCAGTTCTTCTCGTAGGCGATCTTGGCGCCGTCCGCGTTCCACGCGGGGGTTCGTTCGCTCGCGCCGGCCGTTATCCTCATATCGCCGATCCCGTTCGCATTAATCACGTGGATCGCGTTGTCACGGTGGTCGAGGTAGGCTATCCTAGTTCCGTCCGGGCTGTATGCGGGAGCGAAGTCATTGACCGCACTGTTGTCGGAGATAAGAACCGTGGTCGCGCCTGTGTGCAGGTCCTTCACAACCATCTCCGACGTGTTGTCGGCCTGGGACTGCTCGACGTAGAGCAGCTTGCGACCGTCGGGGCTCAGGGTGCCCTGGATGTGGTCGCGGCCGGCCGACGCGGCAACCGGCCGTGGGTTGGCGCCGTTAGGCAACATCATCCACACCTCCCTGTTCGCGCCCGGGGACTGGTGCATGAATATGATCGCGTTGGTGGGGCCCGGGGGGCCTCCGCCCGCGCCTCCTCCTCCGCATCCCACCATCAGGGCCGCCAGCGCCAACAGGCATGCCGCGGTGACTGCCATTTGGTAGTGTCTCATAGTTGCGCGCTATCCTCCTGGCCAGCTCACAAGACAGGACCAGCAGGAATGATACCCAGGCGGCTCTGTGTTTTCAATCGAACGGTCAGGGCCGGGTGCGTTGAGTGCGCGGGAATCCGACCGCCCTTGATACGCTTCGCACTCAGGGCTAGCAGCCTGCGGATGAACTCGGCGCAGAGCGTAGGAGGCGTCTCCAGACGGCGATCTGCGAGCGCGACGCCTCTCGCGACATCCTTAGGATGCGCTGTCGGCCGAGGGCTGTCGCCCGAGGGGAGACCCCTCCTACATCACTTTGTCCGGCGGCTGCTAGCGGGGTGCGTATTCCCAGAAAGCTGAGCACTCTCTCAGGATCTTACGGCCGGATGCCTTTGCTGCGGGCGATTGCCTGGACGACCTGGACCGCCCGCTGCACCGAGGGGTTATCGGGCGCGATGTCGTGGGCTTGGTCGGAGTAGCGGATGGCGTCGGTTATGTTGCCGGCGTCGAGGGCCATTTTGGTGAGGTTGCACAGGGCGTTCACGTTTCGGCTGTCGTCGCGAAGCGCAGCCAGGAACTGCTCGCGCGCGGGAGCGAGGTCGCCTTTCATGCCGTAGGCGAGGCCGAGGCCGTTGTGGATTTGGGCGACGGTGCGAGGGTCGATATCGGCCATCCTGTAGTCGATTCGCAGCGCAGCGCGGTAGTGGGCGATCGCGTCGTCGAGCCGGCTATCTTTGCTGAGTTCGTCGCCGCGGTCCTTGTGCGCCAGCAGCAGGTTGTGGCTGGCGATGCGGTTGTGGGACGTGACGGCGACAGCGTGGGTGAAGAACGTGATGTTGTCGCTCCAGTAGGTGGTCTGATTGTAGGCGCGGGCGGACAGAGGGAGGATTGCCGCCGCGGCGAGAGCCGCCAGGAGCGGGATCCGCGCGCGGGAAGGCGGGACCAAGCCGGCAACGGTCCACACGATGATGATGAATATGCCGATCAGCGTGATGTAGGTGTAGCGGTCCGCCATGGCCTGCTCGCCCACCTGCACGATGCCTATGACCGGAATAAGGGTGATAACGTACCAGAGCCAGCCAAAGGTGAGATATGGGCGCCGCCGCGCGGCGCGGATTGCGGCCGCAGACACCGCAGCGAGGGCGATCGCGGCGGTTATGACCTGCCAGGTGGGGATGGACCTGCCGGGGTGAGGGTAGAGGCTGGCGAGATTGACCGGCCAGACCATCTTGGCGAGATAGGCGAAGTAGCTGACGACTGCGTTTGCCAGGCGGACGCCAATCGGGTAGGCGTCGAGCGTGCCGACCGCGCCACCGTGCTTCTGGGCGAGGTAGGTTGCGACGCTGACCGCGGCGGCAAGCGCGAGCAGAGGCGCCTTTTCCGTAATCAGCCGCCGCCAGGCGCGGCCGGGGTTCTTCTTGTCGCCTGTCCAGCCGGTGACGCGCTCGAGCGGCCAGAAATCGAGCAGGAGCAGAACGAGGGGGAGGGTGACGAGCATCGACTTGGACATCAGACCGAGAGCGAAGACGACGGCGACGAGAATGAATCGCTTTGTCTCGGGCTTGCGGACATACCAGATGTAGGAGGCGAGGGTCAGCATAAGAAAGAACGTGCTCAGCGTGTCCTTGCGCTCGGACACCCACGCGACGGACTCGACATGCAGCGGGTGGATTGCGAACAGCGCAGCAACCGCCGCGCTGCGCCATCGCAGGCCCGTGAGCGCGTTGAGGATGGCGAAGAGCAGAAGCGCGTTGAGGATGTGCAGGATCAGGTTCGTGCGGTGGTAGACGGCGGGATCAGCGCCGCCGTCGAGCATCAGAGAGACCCAGGTGAGCGGGATCCAGTTGGCGTCCTGAGTGAATGTCAGGGCGTAGCGGATGCCGTCGGGAGTCAGCCCGGCCTTGACGTGGTCGTTGGCGGTGACGTAGACGCCGTCATCGTAGTTGACGAAGCCGAAGCTCGTCACGCGCGAGTAGACCGCCGCCGTGATGACGATGAGAGCGAGGTAGATATACCAGTTGCGCTTGATGTTGGCTGCCATTGCTCTACTGATATGATAGCACAGGGAGGCGTCAGTTATCGGTGGTTGCCCTTCCATACGCCTGCGGCTACTCAGGGCTGGCGGGTGCCGGACAAAGTCGCTTTCGGTTGTAGGAGCCGTCTCCAGACGGCGATCTGCGAGCGTGACGCCAGTGGATTCGGGGTCTGGAGACCCCTCCTACACCACTTCATCCGGCGGCTGCTAGCGGAGAGCGGGAGCGTCGGGTCTCTACTGGTCAGGGCTGGCGGAGGCGAGGAGGTGGTGTGCCTGGCTGTAGGTGGGGATGCCGGCGCGGCCGCCGAGTTGGGTGCATTTCAGGGATGCAACCGCTGAAGCGAATCGGGCGCATCGGCGAGGGGCCCAGCCCTTGGCGAGGCCGAAGGAGAATGCGCCGTGGAAGACGTCGCCGGCCCCGGTGGTGTCAACGACCCCTGGCGGATCGGGAGGCACGATGGCGGGGACGTGGAACTCGTCGCCGGCGGATGTGGCGAACCAGGAGCCCTTGTCGCCGCAGGTAACACCGGCGATACGCCGATCATGCAGAAGTGCGCGAGCCGATCCTGCCGGGTCGGGATCGCCGGTGAAGTCGGTGGCGAAGGCGTGAGACGCGATCAGGACGTCCACGAGCGGGAGGAGGTCGTCCACGTCGGGGGCGTACGTGCCGGCGTCCATCGCAACGATCCCATCGGACTCGTGGACCCACTTCGCGGCCTGGATCGCGGCAGGGACTTCGTGGCGGTCGATGTGCAGGACCTTGCAGGATGTGATAAAGTCGCGGTCGAGGGCGGCGGGGTCAAGCGGGAGTATATCCGAGCGTGTCCAGAGGATGGTGCGCTTGCCGGTCGCCTTGTCCACCATGATAAACGAGAACTGCGAGCTTGCGTCCGGCACGCGGACGACGTGAGACGTGTCCACGCCCTCGCGTTCGAGTTCGCGGACGGTGAAGTCGCCGAGGTCGTCGTCTCCGACCGCGCCGATGAACGCGGCCTTCGCGCCGAGGCGGGCGGCAGCGACCATCGCCGTCGCCGTCACTCCGCCCCCCTGGCGGGTGAAGTCCTCGATAGGCATCTTGGTGTCGATCTCGGGCATGTGAGGCACAATGCCGAGGTAATCGACGGCGGAGCATCCGAGTCCGATGATGTCGAACATAAGCTGTCAGCTTTCAGCTATCAGCTTTCAGCCGCCAGACTGGCTGACGGCTGATTGCTGACTGCTGATGGCTACTCGTCCAAAAGCCCGTGGCGCAGGCCCATGGGGAGGGGCTGCGGGCGGGCGCAGGTGCTTTCGAGAGCGATGTGCTTGCCGGCATCGGACGCGTCATGGAACGCGTGCATGATGTCGAGCACATGGTAGGCGAGATCGCCGGAGGCGCGGTGCGGTCTGCCGGAGCGCAGGGCGTAGGCCATGTCCGCTACCCCTATTCCGCGGCTGTTCTCCGGGTAGCCGTGGGTGAGCGGGACAGTGCTCCACTCGCCGGCGCCGGCGCGTCGAACGCGGACGGGTCCACCGAATCCGTTGGGATCGGGGACGCTCAATGAACCGAGCGTGCCATAGATCTCGATGCGCGGGAGCTCCGCGGCCCACACGTCGAAGCTGGTAATGATCGTACCGACCGCGCCGTTGGCGAAGTCAACGATTCCAGCCACGTGCGTGGGGACGTCCACCTGCACGACCGTGCCGAACTTGGGCTGGCTGGTGATGGTGCGGGTGGGGAATGTGACGCGGGTCGAGCCGGTCACGCGCTTGGCAGGGCCCATCAGCGCGACGAGCGCCGTGAGGTAATACGGACCCATGTCGAACATCGGGCCGCCCCCGACCTTGTAGTAGAACTCGGGATCCGGGTGCCAGCTCTCGTGGCCGTGGCACATCATGAACGCCGTCGCCCCGATCGGTTCGCCGATCCAGCCATCGTCGATGAGCTTGACGCATGTCTGTATACCGCCGCCCATGAACGTGTCCGGCGCGCCGCCGACGCGAAGGCCCTTTTCCTTGGCGAGGGCGAGCATCTTCTTGCCGTCCTCGCGGGTGATGGCGAGCGGCTTCTCGTTGTGGACGGACTTGCCCGCTTCCAGCGCCGCCAGCGCGACGGAGGCGTGGGCATTAGGGATCGTGAGGTTCATCACGATCTGGATGTCCGGGTCGGCGAGAAGCGCCTCGACGGAGGCGTAGGCCTTGCAGCCGTGCTCCTCGGCCTTTGCCTTAGCGCGCTCGGGGACGAGGTCCGCGCAGCCGACGATGTCGATAATGTCAAATGCCTTTCCGGCCTGGAAGTAGATGCCGGAGATGTTACCGCATCCGATGATGCCGACTTTGGTTGGTGTCATTGTGCTCCTCCATTAATGAAAGCTGTCAGCTTTCAGCTATCAGCCGTCAGCAACCGGGCACGTGCTAGACCGATCACTTTATGCGCTGGATCAGTGCAGCGAGCATGCGCTTCACTTCGGTTGTCTCCTTATCCAGCGGCGCGTAGTCAGAGTGCTCAAGCAGGCCGGCGTCCAGAGAGAACAGCAGGAAGTACTCCAGTTCCGAGGCCGATCCCACGGCGATGTGAAGAAACCGGCAGAAGTCGGCGCTGGTATCGCGGCCGCATCCTTCGGCAATGTTAGCCGGGACGGACGTAGCAGCACGACGTATCTGGCTGGTCACGCCGTAGATCTCGCTCTTTGGAAACTGCTTCGTCTTGTCATAGACGCGAAGGGCCAGTTCGTGACTCTTCTTCCAGACCGTCAGGCTCCTGAAGCTTCTCACGTTGTCCTCGCAGTTCGGCTTGCTGACAGCTGAGTGCTGACTGCTAGTAGCTACCTTGCTGCCCAGATCATGCCGCGTTTGAGGATCTCGAGGACCTCGGGGACGTCGAAGTCGGCGGCGTTGTGGCCAAGCGATGAGTAGAACACTCGGCCCTGGCCGTATTTGCGCTTCCAGACTGCAGGCATGATGCAGCCCTTGACCCAGGGAGCTTCGTCCGTATGGCCCAGGATCGAGACCGCGAGGACCTCGTTGGACGGGTCCACGTGCATGTAATACTGCTCGGAGTGCATCTTGAAATCGCCGATGCCCTCGACGATCGGGTCGTCGGTGTAGTTGAGGACCTTCACTTCGTAGTCGAGGATCCCGCCGGGGTGCGCCACCCACTGCCCGCCGACCAGGAACTGGTAGCCGGTGTTGGATCGGAACGCGTCGCCCGCGCCGCCGTGCCAACCCGCGAACCCGACGCCGCTCTTGACGGCCTGCTCCATCCCGGCCCACTGGTCGCCCTCGATGTTGGCCATCGTGAAGCACGGAACGATGAGGTCGTAGGTCTTGACCTTTTCGGCGTCCTTGAAGGCATCGAGCGTATCGACGACTTCAACTTCAAAGCCTGCCCCCGCGAGCGCAGCGGAAGCCTTTTCGGTGGTCTGGCGCGGCTCGTGGCCGTCCCATCCACCCCAAGCAAACAGAGCCTTCTTCATTGCTATCTCCTCATTCAGTTTGAGTGCTAAGTCAACTCCAAATAGGTTAGCATTCGAGGGCGGATAATGCAACGGGAAGCGGAAAGTGCCTCTGCGATGGGTGGTATCAAGGGATCAGAAGCCATCAGGAAGCTCAAAAGAGTACGTGGAATCCACTTGCTGAGCCATCAATCACACGGCGCCTGCGCCAGAACTCGATCCAGCACGTCGGCGCAGTACGTGCAGTCCGCGCACCGTTGATCGCACGTCGAAGTGCGCGTGAACCAGTCCTCTGGAAACCGCCTGTTGTCCACAAAACAGGGCGCGAAAGCCGATGAGAAGCTGGGTTCCAGGAGGTCGAGCAAATTGCCGTAGTGGCGACGTGCGGTATAGGCCTCCAACACCAATCGCGGCTGGGCGTGCATCCGGGTGGCCAGCTTCACCACGGGGAAGAGCTGTTCGTAGTGGTGCAGGTCCTCAGGGCGAATCCAGCTATTTCGCATCGCCGCCACCCAGTGCGAGCGATCTCGCAGATACTGCCAGCAGACGTGCGGCACCCAGCCCTCGATGTTCCGCATCTCGCTGATCTCCTGCTCGTGGGCTACCAGATTGTCGTGAAATGTCTGACCGGGGCAGTAGTTCAGACAGCCACTATTGGCGAGCAAGTAAAGCTTCTTGTCGTTCGCGTCCGCCCAGGCCTTTGTCTCGGCAAGCTCCCGGATGTTGCGATTGAGTTCTCGCTGTATGTAGTAGCCGTCGAACAGCTCCGAGACGTACTCCATCCCCAGAATGGTACCAATGCGCATGTTCACCGAAGCGCGCACCTCGATCCGCGGATAGTGGCGCTTCACCGTGCGTGCGACGGCAAGCGAGGTTGTGGTGACCGTGTCAGCGCCGCCGACCGACTCGCCGAGGTGGTCGAGCACGGAGATGATTTGGGATTCGAGCTGTCGGCTGATCGCTTTGTGACCGTAGCAGTTGGCGTTGAACAGGACATCGAGTCCTATCCCCATCGCCCTGAGAGCGCGCAGGTCCGCTTCCATCCGCGCTTGGGCTCCCCAGTCCGTGTAGCCGCGTCGGGTGGTCAGCGGCGACCTGCCCGACGGCATGTCGCCCCAGGGGAAGTAAACCTCGGCGATGTGCGCTTGATAGTCGCGCACGATGTCGATGAACGGCTCCTCGCCTTCGTCCTCGTGTAGCTGGTAGCCAACTGCAAATCGCATCACAAATGCCTGAGCAAGTTATGCTGCTCAGTCCGGCTCATTAAGCGGGCGCTGGGAGGGCGCCGCTTCGCCAGACTCGCCCGCCCAGTCCATCAGCCACGGCTTGCGGCGGCGGAACGGCGTGTGGAACTTGTTCTGGAGTATTCCGCGAGCCTCCATGCTGACCATGCAGGCGCGCATGCACCCGCGACCGCCGCAGATCGCTTCGCCGGTGTTGTAGAGATTGCGCGGCTTGCGGTAGAACGGCGAAGCGTCCGAGGGCGCGATGGGCTTGCCGGACCAGTCGTCTTTTATGTACTCACGCTCCCAGTCCTCGGTGCGAACCTTGCCGCCGCGCAGGCCGATACAGCAGGCCGTGCAGTCCAGTTCGCCCCACTCGACTTCGCGGCCGGCGAGAGTGACTTTGACGGTCTTGGTCGCGTCGATTGCGTGGCCGGGACACTCTCGCACGCAAGCCATGCAGCGATTGCATAGCTTGGGACCGTCGTAGATGGGATCAGGGTCGAGTTCGGCTTCAGTTATGATAATCCCCACGCGCTGGCGCGGGCCGAACTGCGGAGTCAGAAACACCTTGCTGTAACCGATCTCTCCCAAGCCGGCGAGGTAAGCGGCGATACGCAGATGCACCGCGACGTCGGGAGCGGCGCGTCCGGGCGCAACGGGCCGGCTGAAGTTGGGATACAGGTCGCCCTCCTGATCGATCGCTCGCCAGTCGCTCTGGTGGCCGTATGGCACAGCCTCATAGCCGGCATCCTCTATCATGCGCGCGAGGTTCATCACGACCAGTGGCATGAACAGGTATGTGATGCCGCCGTATCCCATCGAGGAGTAGTTGCTGAAGAAGGTGCCCTCCTCGATACCGCGCAGGCTGCCGCGGTTGACGCGAAAGGCGACGGCGATAACGGATTTCGCCTCCGGCATTATCTGGCGGGGATCCTGCTGGATCGGTGCTCCTTCGAAGCGATCTATCGAGGCGACTCCGACCAGATCGGCCCCCATCGCTTTGGCTTGCTTCTTCACGGCTTTCGAGTCAATCATCGCGCAACCCCTATAGCCCCCACCAAAGTGTTCTGCAGGCAAGCCGCGAAGACCTGCGGGCACGTGAGGCTTTGGCGGAAAGACAGCGCCGCGCAGGTTAGTCGGGCAGTTTGGTGTGCCGCGTTTCCGGGACGAACCAGATCAGCGCCAGTCCGACGACGTAGATCAGGGACATGATCGTAGTTGCCTTTGCGAAGTCGCCTCCCAGTGCCGCTACCAGCCGGCCAGTGCCGAACACGATCATCGCGGCGGCGATGATGCGGCCGAAGTTGAACGTGATGCCCTCTCCGGTTGCGCGGATGCGTGTCGGGAACAGCTCTGGGAGGTACAACGGGAGCCAGCCGAAGAATGCAGTTGTGCACACGCCGGCGATACCCAGCATCAGCAGCATGAGCAGGCCATACGTATCCACCACTCTGTAGAGGATGATGCACGACGCGAGGCTGGTGATCGAGAACAGCGCGTAAGACACCCTTCGTCCGATCCATTCCGCCATCGGGCCACCGAAGAACGAGCCGATGGTTGCGCCCACCGACATGCAGATCGTTGCCACTGCAACCTTGGATGCATCGCCTTCCACGAGCCTGCCGATCCAGGTCGGGTTCCACTGGAACACGCCCCAGGTCCCGATAATCGGAACGGCCGATATGAAACAGGCGAGGATGGTGTTGCGGCGAATACCGGGGACCATAAGCTGGCTGAGGTCGGGTCGCTCTCCGCTCTCGCGGGCCTTCACCCAGCGCTCGGGCTCCTTGACGCTGCACCGGATGACCAGACTGAGCAGGGCAGGGACCACGCCGATGCAGAAGAGGTAGCGCCAGGCGTGCTCGATGCCGTGGGTCTTCGCGAACGAGGCCATCCAAAGACTTGCAAGCGCGCTGACGATCAGCCCAACGTTGGCGGAACTGCCAAGGAGTCCCGCGAGCACGGGACGCTTCGCGTTTGGCCAGGTCTCCATCACGAGGGCTACCCCCAACCCCCACTCGCCCCCGAGGCCGAGGGCTCCCAGGAACCTGCAGGCGCCGAACTGCCAGATATTGTGGGTAACGGCGCTGAGGCCCGTGAACGTGGCGTAGATCAGAACGGTGACGATCATCGTCTTGACGCGACCGATCTTGTCGCCCAGACGGCCAAAGACGAATCCGCCCACCGAGCACCCCAACAAGAACAGCGCGAACATAATACTGAGGTGACCGCCGAGCAGAGCATCGAACGCGGTCTTGTCGGTCACGGACATCTGGCGCAGCGCCGGGTTGTGCAGGGTCATGAGGTCAGTAAGCGCGGGCCGAGCCTGGTAGGAATACAGCCCCATTTCCATGCCGTCGAACATCCAGCCCAGCCATGCGACCAGAAGCACGATCCAGAGTGCACCAGTTCTGATCGGTTTCGACTGACTCTCGGGGGTGGCGGTGACTGATTCGCTCATGCTGCCTCGCTTCCGCGGCCAAAAACAGACTCGACTTCACAGGTTTGATGACCGCATTATATGCTGAGGCTGTTTTGGCGTCAAGCACAGGACGACAAATCAGCGGGTGTGTGGTAGAATGCGGTTGCTCGCCGTGATGTGCGGGCAGAAGTCTCAACGAGGAGACAAGGAGGAATGGGCTATGCCAGCAAGAAAGGTCCGTGGCTTTACGCTTATCGAACTGCTTGTTGTCATCGCGATCATCGCCATTCTGGCGGCGATACTGTTTCCAGTTTTCCTGTCGGCAAAGAAGTCGGCAGCCCGATCGGCATGCTTGAACAACTTCAAGCAGATGGGTTCGGCGGTTTCAATGTACGTCGATGACCACTGTGGTCGGTTTCCCTGCGCTCAGCAGAGCGCCAAGCCAGCGGAGATTCCCGCGTCTGACTGGTATGCGCCTCCCCCGGGCAGCTACGTGGCTGTGGCCTGCGTTTGGACGTTCCGTCAGTACTGCAAGTCCGCGCAGATGTGGGTATGTCCGGCGGGCGCGCGGGTCAGATGGGGCGCAAGTAAGTATGACTATCCGGCTGGCCGGAGCTACGACGCAACCTGGCCTCAGCTTGGCGGTTGGATAAAGGCGCCGGGTATGGGGCAGGTGTTCTGCAACTACGCTGCGTATGCCTTCTGCCATCACTCGTGCTCGGGTTTCGACGATCACCCCAAGCCGTATCCGCTTCCGGCTGATATGTACGATAGGGACCCCGACCCGCTGTGCGCCGAGGGTAAGACCCCGATTGAGTTCTACCAGCAGTGCACGACGCACGTCCCGCGCTACAACCCATGGCTTATCAATGATGCCTACGACCCCGGCGCGGGGCGACGGTTCTATCCCCACAAGGGAGGGATAGCTGGAATCTTCTACGATGGCCACGTGCAGTGGTATAAGGACAACCGGTTCCGGGAGTAGAGACGAGCAGGCTTGGTCGAAGCTATCTGGTAAGATTGGTAATGGGCGGTGGCCACACTGGTCACCGCCCTTTTCTACGCAAATGGCCGTTCCCGGACGCTCAGGCAGGTGGTCGAACCAGATTCGGCTGACCAGTTTTACCAAAAAATTATCCAGAAACCCTTGACAATGGCCGCCTGATGCGGCATACTACTATCAGTAGGGTGGGCTCATTAATGGGCCTGCGAGGATAACGATCTGGAAACTAGTCCCGGATCCAGTTCGATTCTCTAAATACCTACCAACATCCCCCCAAGGTGCTGGTGTAGTTCCGGGTTTCCCCGGGACTACACCCTCGCCAAACTGACCCAATAGTCCACGTAAGGCATCACGTCCACGACATCCTCCGTGAACTCAGGACTGTTAACGACCTCGTTCTCACGCGCGGGCACGATCAGCAAGTCGTGCGCGATGTCGAGATACATCCCCTCCACCGGCACGAGCGCGATTCTGCCGGACTCCTCCGTTCTGACCGCCACAAACACGATCTGGCCGGTGCCAGCGTCTGCAAGCATGTCAGATACGGTCCCGAAGATCACGCCCTCGATGTCGGCGACCTGCCAGCCCATGGCGTCCGGCTGACCATCCGCCAGTTGGTATGTAACACGGCTCAATCTGACCAAGCCGATCTGTTCTTCTTCCTCGTCATGGAAATCAGGATAGTAACCCATCTGCCTACCCCCACGAACGTACTGAGTGTCGCGGGCTGCGCTATTGCCCCGCCCCGATAACATGTACGAGTTACCCGCCTCTTCACATCCCAACACCGGTCCATGCTATAATTCGTGCAGCTTCAGCGCTGCGATACGCGGTGCGAAGGCGGACCGCACGCCTCCTGGAGAGATCGCCGCCGCCCGAGCGCCGCTGGATTTGCTGAGGTTGATATTCTTCAGTTGCGGGTATAACACGGTAGTGCACCTATCTCGCCCGCAGGTTCGATCGCCATGACACGCAAAGCAGCACGTAGAACACAACAGACCGAGGAGTGCCGGCTGGTCGCGGAGCGGCTGGAGTCCGTGCCGGACTGGATATGGGAGTTGAGTCTGGAAGGGGTCGTGACTTACTCCAACCAGATCGTCCACGACTTGCTGGGCTATGTGGCCGAAGAAGCGACGGGCGTCCAGATATTCGACCTCATGCCTGAAGAGGACGCCGCGAAGTGCCGCGGGCTGCTTGCCGAGGCGGTCAAGACCGGCGAGCCGATCAGGAATGTCGTGACCCGCTTCCGCACCAAGGATGCCTCCGTCAAGACAGTTGAGGTAAGCTGTGTCCCGATCCTCCGGGACGGCGGCAAGCTCGAGGGGTTCAGGGGCATAGGCAGGGATATCACGGAATCCGTCACGCGGCAGAAGATTGCCGAGGAGACCGAATCGAGCTATGAGGCCGTGGTCGAAAACTCACGTACCGGCATCGTGATCATCCAGGACCAGAAGGTCGCCTACGCGAACCCCAGGGTTTGTGAGCAGATGGGATACTCGCGCGATGAGGTCGTGGGCACGAGCATCTGGAAGTACGTGCATCCTGACGAGGTCAGGGAACTGGCTGAGGCGCAGCGCCGAAGGCTGGCCGGCGAGGATGTCGCCGCGGACCGTGTTGCGCGCGCGATTACCAAGAGCGGAGAGATCAGGCACTTCGACTTTCGCGCGAACGTGATCCAATATAAGGGCGCGCCCGCGATCCTGCTCAATGCTCTGGACATCACTGACACGGTGCACGCCCAGGAAGCACTGGCGAAAAGGGAGCAGGAGTTCCGTGACCTGGTGGAAAAGTCCAGTGACTGGATCTGGCAGGTGGATGAGAACCTCGTCTACACGTATTCCAGTCCCCAATCGCGAGACCTACTGGGATACGAGCCCGATGAGATCGTTGGCAAGACCCCGTTCGATCTGATGTCGCCGGAGGAAGGCGAGCGAGTGTCCGGGCTCGTAGCGCCAATGGTCGAGAAGCGCGAAGCCCTCAAGCTTTTCGAGAACACGATGCTGACCAAGGACGGCAGTCTGGTTGTCGTGGAGACGAGTGGTGAGCCGATATTCGACGCAGAAGGCGTTTTCCGTGGCTATCGCGGCGCGGATCGCGACATCACCGAGCGCAAGAAAGCGGAAGCACTGCTCCGTAAGAAGACCTCCGAGATGGAGACCATCCTTCACGCTTTTCCCGACGTCTATTTTTGGCTCGACGCCCAAGGCCGGATAATCAACTATCACGCGGTCGATCCAGAGGAGTTGTACACAGCCCCCGAGCAGTTCCTGGGCAAGAGGTTCTCTGAGGTATTGCCGGAAGACGCTGTTCGAGAGATAGATGCGGCGATGAACCGCATTAGGGAGACGCGAGAGCCGCAGACGGTCGAGTATCCTCTGGAGATGCGGGGGGAGCAGTTCTGGTTCGAGGCGAGGCTCCTTGAGTTGCCCGATGAGCAGATAATGGTGATCGTGCGCAATATCACGGAGCGCACGCGGTCCGCCCTGCAGCTCAGCGAATCACGCCAGATGCTGCAGCTTGTGATGGGCAATATACCGCAGTTCGTGTTCTGGAAGGACAGGGACTCGGTGTATGTGGGCTGCAACGACAATTTCGCGCGCGCGGCAGGATTGCAAAGCGCGGCAGAGATCGTGGGCAAGACGGATTATGACCTGCCCTGGGGAGAGACCGAGGCTGATTCGTATCGCGAGTGGGATCGGCGGGTGATGGAATCCGACGAGCCGCAGTACCATATCCTCGAGCCGCAGCTGACCTCCGCCGGTGAGGTTATCTGGGTCGACACGAACAAAGTGCCTCTTCACGATGCCGAAGGCAACGTTGTGGGCGTTCTTGGCACCTACGAGGACATCACCCAGCGCAGGCAGGCCCAGGAAGCTCTGCAGGAGGCGGAAGCGAAGTATCGGAGCCTGGTGGAAGAGACGATGGTCGGCGTGTATATGATACAGGACGACCAGTATATATACGCCAATCCTCGGTTGCTCGAGATCCTGGGCGCCGAATCCGAGGATGTGCTGGGCAAGTCGCCGTTGGAGTTCACCGCTCCTCTGGACAGGGCTCTGGTCGCCGAGAACATTCGCAAACGAATGCTCGGAGAGGTTAAGAGCATCAGATATGGCTATAAGGCGCTTCGCAAGGACGGCACGCCGGTTGATGTGGAGGTGCATGGCGCTGTCACCAACTTCAGGGGCAGGCCGGCGATTATCGGCTCCATGGTCGATAACACCGAGCGAAAGCGCTATGTGGAAGCCCTTCAGGACAGCGAGGAGCGCTACCGGCAGCTTTTCGAGCACAGTCCGGATATGCTCTTCCTGATCTCCGGCCGCACCGGAACCTACATCGCAATGAACCCCGCGGTGACTCAGGTCCTGGGCTACGCGCCATACGACGTGCTCGGCAAGTCGCCCTGGGACATAAGCCCGGAGTTCCAGCCGGACGGCAGCAATTCTCAAGAGGCGGCCACGGCGCTGGTACAGGGACAGGTGGGCGCACCTTCACGAAGATTCGAGTGGGTGCATCTGCGAAAGGACGGAACCCCCGTCGATTGCGAAGTGAGCCTGGTGGGGTACCGGTTCCACGGCGAAGACCTGATCCAGGCGATAGTCAGGGATATTACCGAGCGCAAACGCGCGGAGGAGAACCGGTTGAGGCTCGAGCGCGAACTCGAGAGACAGAAACGATCCTTTTACAGGGAGACGATCCTGAGCGTCACGGATGGCACGCTGGATATATGCGACTGCTCGGACATAGAGCCGTTCATAGAAGCGGCGCGGCAGAGCGTCGATGTAGACGAGAACTCGCAGGTCGGGCTTGCCAGGCAGAAGGTCGAGGAGTTCTGTCTGGAACACGGCCTCGAGGGCGACAGGCTCAACGATTATATTGTGGCAGTTGGCGAGGCCGCGACAAATGCGATCAAGCACGGCAAACACGGCAAGGTCTGCATGGGCGATGACGACCGGGCCGTGTGGACGGTTGTCTCGGATGAAGGCTCGGGAATAGAGTCGCTTATCCTGCCCAGAGCCGTGCTGCTGCGCGGGTTCTCGACCAAACCATCGCTCGGCCTGGGCTACTCGATCATGCTGGAGGTATGCGACCGGATCCTGCTATGCACCGGCAAGACCGGCACCACCGTGGTCCTCATCAAAGACAAGGCCCCGCACGAACTCGACCTCGGCGGCGAATTTCTGCCTGACACGTGGGACAGCATACCGGGCTGAACTTGGTTCCGCGCGACACGTTCTCTGTTGACAACCCCGAATTCATGGCATACACTGAGCATGAACTCAGCTCGCCTGCCACACCCCGTGACGCGAGCGGAACTGGACTGTCCCGTATATGCGCAGATGGATCCTCCTCGCGGCGATCGCAACTCTCCCGGCCATGCTTTTCGTCACGGCTCAGGCTTCGGCGGAAGCCTCCGCGCTCAGCATCGCGCAGTGCAAGATGCTGCCGGACGGGCAGTCGACTGACACCGGGCCCGTCGTCGTGACGGCAGTCCTGCCTACGTGCTACTACGTCGAGCAGAAAGATCGGGCGTGTGGGATTCGTGTGCTTGCGTCCGGGAGTCTGCTGCAGGTCGGCAGTTGGGTGACGCTGTCCGGTGTGATGGCGACGACTTCGGACCGCGAGCGATGCATCATCAACCCGGTGAGCACTCCTCGGCCCGACCTGACCGGCGCGGTCTCGCCGCTGCGACTCAACGGACGCGACCTCGGCGGGGGTGACTGGTACTATCAGCCCGGTACCGGCGCTGGACAGAAGGGCGTGGCGGGATCGAGTTCGCTCAACAACATCGGCCTGCTCGTCAGGCTGTACGGCGAAGTCAAAGAGATCGAGCAGGCGAACCCGCCCACATGGTTCACCATCGATGATGGTTCCGGGAGTGTGAAAGTAGAGGCGCCTGCCGGCGTGAGCATCAGCTCTTCCTGGAAACACGCCATAGTGACCGGCATCTGCTCGTGCGAGCCGGCGGCGATTGGGGCAAGGCCGGTGCTGCTCGTGCGGGATGTGTCGGACATTGTCACCGAGGACGGCAACCTCACTGCCGTCGCCATCGCGCGGCCCGGGCACGCGGCACCCATGCAGGCCGTCAGTTTCGACGGGCTTCTGTCAACTTGCTCCGCAGTCAGCAGCATCGCCACTTACGAGTGGGACTTCGATTACGACGGCCACGCGTTCGACGCCGACGCGACAGGCCCGACTCCCAGTTTCACCTATACGAGCTTCGGCCTGCGCACCGTCGCGCTCCGGGCAACTACAGGGGGAGCCTTTCCCAGCAGCGCGGTAGCGACCACAAACGTCTTCGTCGACGCTGGAAACCTGCCGCCCATCGCCGACCCCGGCGGGCCTTACGTCCAGGGCGAGAACGAGATGATCACGCTGAACACGGGCGACTACTGCCTCGATCCCAACCAGCCGGCCGGTGACAGGATCGTCAGCTATGAATGGGACCTCAACAATGACGGCATATTTGGCGAGGCGGTTGGCCAGAGCCCGAGTTTCACCTGGGCCCAGCTTGCGGCGACGGGACCCTACTGGGGAACTCGAAACATAGGCTTGCGAGTGACTGACATGTTCGGCGCGTCTGCCCATTCCACCACCACCCTCTCGAGATGCCCGAATGATCCGGTGGCGGCATTCCTGGCCAGCAAGACCACGGTTCCGGTCGGCCAGCCGGTCGTCGTGGACGGAGGGGCATCATACCATCCGCGCCCGGACAGACAGATCGTGAGCTACGAGTGGGACTTCGATTACGATCTGGCCGACTTCCAGGCAAACGATGCCGGCGTGATCATCACCTACACTCCAACCGCGATGGGCACACGCAATATCGCCCTGCGCGTCACGGACAACAGCACTCCGCCGCGCACGAGCATCGTCTACCACGCGATCAGCGCAACTATCACTAACCGGTCGCCGGTCGCGGTACCGGGCGGCCCATACGTCATCAATCAGGGTGAAAAGCTTTTCCTCTACGCCGATGGTTCGTACGATCCTGATGTCGCCTTCGGTGACAGGATTACCAGCTACGAATGGGACCTGAACGACGACGGCGTCTACGACATCACCGACGCCGTTCCCGTTCAGGCGCTGACGTTCACACAACTGCAGGCTTACGGGCTTGGCAATGGCACACGCAAGATACGACTCCGCGCGACGGACACCTTTGGCGCGTCCGGCACGGCGACCGCGCAGCTGACGATCTATGCAAACCAGCCGACCGCCTCATTCACCGAGAAGCCCTGGATCGTGAACCCCGGCTATGCCATCACGTTTGACGGCAGTTCGTCGAGCCAGGACCGGCCGGACCGGCGTATCGTAAGCTACGAGTGGGACTTCGACTACAATGGCACGTTTGGCCTAGACGCAACGGGAGCGATTGTGACGCATTCATACGCGGCCACCGGCGCCCACATTGTCGCGCTGCGCGTCACGGACGACAACACGCCCGCACGCACAAACATCACAACAAGGAGCGTCAGCATCGTTACAGGCAACATGCCGCCTTTCCCCAACCCGGGCGGCCCTTATACCATCGATACGGGGAGTGCTCTGTATCTGGATGGGTCAGGATCGTTCGACCCCAACGACACCATCGTCAGCTATTCATGGGATATCAACGATGATCGCACGTTCGGCGATGCCACGGGCGCGAAACCGACCATCTCATGGGCGCAGCTTGTCGGATTTGGACTGCACGTTGGGACAAACACCATCTCGCTCAAGGTGACCGATTCATTGGGATCGAGCAAGCTGCAGTCTACCGAGGTCAACATATACAACAACCAGCCTACAGCCAGCTTGGCCGTCTCGCCGGGGACAACGGTCGGCGGAGGCCAGCAGTTGTCATTCGACGGCGGGGCGTCGACCGCCGGCCGGCCGGACAGGCACATCGTCAGCTATGAGTGGGACTTCGACTACAACCTGTCCACGTTCAACCCCTCGGCGACCGGCGCCACGGCGACCAAGACCTATCCCTCGATTGGCTCTCACCGCGCGGCGCTGCGCGTGACGGACGACAACTCGCCCGCGCGCACGAGCATCGTTTGGACCCTGGTGAACATCGAGGCCAGAAGCGCGCCGGTTGCGGTGGTCCGCGGACCGATCTACATCGACAAGGGATATGATTGGCTGCAACTCGACGGCACAGGCTCCTACGATCCGGACGCTGCCTACGGCGACAGCATCACGAGCTACAGTTGGGACATCAACGGTGACGGCGTGTTCGGGGACGTGACTGGTGTGTCCCCGTCCCTGACGTGGGCGCAGATCGAGTCGCTTCTGAGTGCGGCAGGGCTTGCCAGCACCGGCAGGTTCACCATTGCGCTGCGTGTTACCGACACCACTGGGCGCCAGCACGTCGCTCAGACCTCAATGACGATCCGCGAGGACAGGCCGTTTGCCCGCATACGCAGCTTGGTTACCAATGCGGGGCAGGGCCAGCCGATCACCTTTGACGGCAGCCTCTCATATCACGGCCTGCCCCAACAGCACAGGATCGTCCGCTATGAGTGGGACTTCGACTATCGCAACTGGTTCGAGTGTGATGCGGTTGGCGCCACGACGACGTATGCATACTCCATGTTCGGCACCTACACCGTCGCGCTGCGCGTGATAGACGACGACTTCATACCCAAGAGTGATATCACGACCTTCACACTCAACGTAGACCAGGGCATGCTGGACCCTGTGGCGCATCCGGGCGGGCCATACACCGTTGCGTCCGGCTCTTCGCTGACGCTCAACGGGTCGCAGTCACGTGATCCGCACCACCCGACGCTCTCGAGCCTCAAATGGGACCTGAACGGCGATGGCGTGTTCACCGATGCCATAGGCACCTCGCCGACGCTCACCTGGGCGCAGCTCTCGGGCTTGGGCCTCGGCGTTGGCAGTCATACGATCTGGCTGGAGGTAAAGAGCGCGTTCGGCCGCACCAACCGAAGCTACACACGGCTGGATATCAAGTAGGCGTGCTATAATACACGCATGAAGACCCGCACCGAACATGATCTGCTCGGCTCGGCTGAAGTCCCCGCGGAGGCCTACTACGGCATCCACACGCTGCGCGCGGCAGCCAACTTCGACCTATCGGGCCAGAGGCTGCACCCTGAGCTTATCCGGGCGCTTGCGGAGGTCAAGAAGGCCTGCGCGATCGCCAACGCGCGCATCGGTTACCTTGAGCAGCCCATCGCCGACGCCATCTGCGCAGCGTGCGATGAGATCGCATCTCAAAGAAAGGTGACAGACACTTTTGTCGAGCTTGAAAAAAAAGGTGTCTGTCACCTTTTTGGGCAGTTCGTTACTGACCCGTTCCAGGGCGGCGCGGGGACGTCGGCGAACATGAACGCCAACGAGGTGATCGCTAACCGCGCGATTGAGCTCTTGGGCGGCGCGAAGGGCGAGTATGACAAGATCCATCCGCTCGATCATGTTAACCTCTCTCAGTCCACAAACGATGTCTTCCCCACGGCGGTGCGAATCGCGGCGATACGGCTGCTGGTGCAGGCCGCGCACGCGATGGCGGACCTTCAGCGGGCGATGCAAGCCAAGGAGGCCGAGTTCGCGGGCGTGCTCAAGGTCGGCCGTACGGAGATGCAGGACGCGGTGCCTGTCACGCTGGGCCAGGAGTTCGCGGCGTGGGCGCAGGCGGTGCAGCGGGACTGGTGGCGTCTCTACAAAGTCGAGGAGCGGCTGCGACAGGTCAACCTCGGCGGGACTGCGATCGGGACCGGTCTCAACGCCGAGCGGGAATACGTCTATTCGGTGGTCGAGATCCTGCGCGACCTGACCGGGCTGCCGCTGGCGCGCGCGGAGAACATGATCGACGTGACGCAGAACTGCGACGTGTTTGTGGAAGTATCGGGGCTCATCAAGGCCGCCGCGGTCAACATCGCCAAGATCGCCGCCGACTTGAGATTGCTCAGCTCAGGGCCGAGGGCGGGGCTGGGCGAGATATCGCTGCCGCCGCTTCAGGCCGGAAGCTCGATTATGCCGGGCAAGGTCAACCCCGTCGCCACCGAGGCCGCAAGCCAGTGCGCGTTTCAGATAATGGCAAACGACGTCGCCATCGCCACTGCCGCCGCCAGCGGACAGCTCGAACTCAACGCGTTCCTGCCTATGATCTCGCACAATCTGTTTCAGTCGCTGCAGCTCCTGCGGGGCGCGTCAACCCTGCTGGCCGAGAAGTGCGTCAACGGCATCACCGCGAACGAGGACCGCTGCCTGGAGTTGGTCGAGAACAGCTTCGTGATGCTGACCGCGCTCAGCCCCTATATCGGCTACGAAGCCGCGTCCGACCTCGCGCACGAGTCAATCGCGACCGGCAAGACCATCCGCCAAACCGCCCTCGACAAGGGCCTCTTCACCGCCGACCAACTCGACGCCATCCTTTCCACCGTCGAGATGACCAAGCCAGGGATCGCGGGGGAAGGGGAAGTTACGAGCGACGAGTGACGAGTTGCGGCCTTGTGGGCAAACTGTAAGCTGAGTTTATTGAGACTTGTTGGAGCGGTACCCCGTTAGTGCTGAGTAGGTCGGGTCCGGCGACCGTATCGAAGCACGGCTCCGAAGCACCGCCCTTCGATACGGCCCACAAACCGGGCCTACTCAGGGCTAGCAGCCTGCGGAAAAAGTCGCTTTCGGTTGTAGGAGCCGTCTCCAGACGGCGATTTCCGAGCGCGAGGCAGACGGATTCGGGGTCTGGAGACCCCTCCTACACCACTTTATCCGGCGGCTGCTAGCGGAGTGCAGATTCCAGCAAGACTGAACAGCTTCCGCAAGCCGCGTCAGGTTCCCTAACTCCTCCGTTTGTCGTACAATAGAACCACCGCCGTTTCTCTGAGGCACTAGTGACCGAACAATCTGCCAACAAACACGGGCGCGATATGACCAGTGGGAGCATACCGCGCCATTTGATTGCCTTCTCGCTGCCGATGCTGGCGGGCAACGTCGTCCAGAGTCTCTATATGTTTGTCAACCGAATCTGGGTGGGCAAGTTTCTGGGCAAGGAGCAGTTGGCGGCGACGACCGACGCGATGCCCGTTATGTTCCTTCTGGTGGCGGTGGCGATCGGCCTGACGATGGGAACATCGATTCTAGTTGCGCAGTTCGCGGGCGCGAAGGAGTGGGATCGGCTCAAGAGGGTGGTGCAGACGTCCACGACCCTAGTGATCGGCGTGAGCGTGGTCTCGCTGATCATCGGAGAGGTCTACGCCGGGGCGGGGCTGCGAGCGATGAACACTCCGCACAATGTCTATCCCCTCGCGCTGAGCTACATGCGTATAGTCTTCTGGACCATCCCTCTCAACTTCGGCATCTTTCTCGCCGCATCTATGATGCGCGGCATTGGCGACTCCAAGACGCCGCTCTTCTTCCAGGTCGCGGGACTTGTCGGGACCGCGATCCTCGATCCCCTGCTGATGTTCGGCTGGTTGGGGCTGCCCCGGATGGGACTCAACGGCACGGCCGTCGCGACCGTGGTGATGCAGGGGCTGGGCGTACTTGCCATTTTCATCTACCTCGACCGCAAGGACCACCTGATCGCGCCGGACTGGCGGCGGCTGGGCGTGCACTGGGCAACGCTGTGGCAGCTCCTCGTCGTCGCGCTGCCTTCGGCGGTTCAGCAGTCGCTGGTGTCGCTGGGGATGGTGTTCGTGGTCGGGATCATCAACAAATTCGGCGACACGGCAGTCGCCGGGTTCGGCGCCGGAGGGACGGTGGACGCGATCGCGTTCCTGCCGGCGCTCACGTTCGGGATGGCGGTGTCTACCGTGGTGGGCCAGAACATAGGAGCCGGCAAGATACACCGCGTGAACGAGATCTTTCGCTGGGGCACGACCGTCTGCGCCGGCGTGGCGGCGGTCATCGCCCTGTGCGCGGCGGCGTTTCCGCAGGTCCTCCTGGCGCTGTTCGTTAACGACGCAGCCGAGATGGTGGTAGGCATGCATTATCTGAGGATCATAGCCGCCTCATACGTGTTCTTCTCCGTGCTGTTCGTCGCCAACGGAGTGCTCAACGGCGCGGGCTACACGTTCGTAACCACCATCATTACTCTGGTCTCGCTGTGGGCAGGTCGTGTGCCGCTCGCCATCTACCTTTCGCACAGGATGCACCGGGTGGAAGGCGTGTTCTATGCGATGACCATCTCCAACGCGATTGCCATGTCCATCAGCCTGATCTGCTACTTCTCGGGATTCTGGAAGAAGCCCATCATTCGCCGCGCGCCTGTCGTTCCGCCGGATGCCGAGCCCCTGCCGACCGCCGAATGAGGCCAAGTGCTATAATAGAAGCGAAGGGAACGGCGAGCTTGCAATGACCAACCTCAACCAAACCCCCTCGAGCGAGCGGGTGCACATCTCGATATTCGGGCGGCGCAACTCCGGCAAGTCCAGCCTGATTAACGCGCTCACGAACCAATCGCTGGCGATAGTCAGCGACGTGCCCGGGACCACGACCGATCCCGTCTCCAAGTCCATGGAGATCCTGCCGATCGGACCGGTGGTGCTGACCGACACCGCGGGCATAGATGACGTGGGCGATCTCGGCATGATGCGCGTTGAGAAGACGCTGCGCGTGCTCGAGAACACCGACCTCGCCGTGCTCGTCGTCGAGAGCGGCGCGGAGGCGGGCGAGTGGGAAAACGACCTGGTCAACAAGATCAAGGACCGCGAGATCCCCCTGCTTATCTGCGCGACCAAGACGGACGTCACCGACGACTTCTCGGCCGTCCGGAAGTGGGCCACTGAGCACAGCGCCATCTTCCTGGCGGTCAGTTCGGCCACGCGCGAAGGTATCGAGCAGCTCAAGGCCGCGCTTGGTGAGTTGTCGCCCGCGGGCATCTCCGAGCCGCAGATCATCGGCGATCTGATCACCGGCGGCGACATCGTCGTGCTGGTCGTTCCCATCGACAAGGCCGCGCCGAAGGGCCGGCTGATCCTGCCGCAGGTGATGACCATCCGCGACGCGCTCGACCACGACGCGATGGCGATGACGGTCAAAGAGCGAGAGCTTCGAGCGTGCCTTGATGGTCTCGCGCGCAAGCCAAAGCTCGTGATCACGGACTCGCAGGCGTTTCTCAAGGTCGACGCCGACACGCCCAAGGACATCTGGATGACCAGCTTCTCGATCCTGATGGCGCGGTATCGCGGCGACCTGGCTGGCTTCGTGGCGGGCGCCGCCGCGGTCGACCGGCTCAAGATCGGCGACAAGGTGCTGATCTCCGAGGGCTGCACGCACCACCAGCAGGCCGACGACATCGGACGCGTGCAGATTCCGAGGTGGCTGAGGCAGCTCGTGGGTGGAGAGCTGGATTTCGGTTTCTCCTCGGGCCGGGACTTCCCGCCGGATTTCGACAAATACGACCTCATCGTCCACTGCGGCGGGTGCATGCTCAATCGGCGCGAGATGCTCTACCGGCAGCGCGTCGCGGGCGAGGCCGGAGTTCCAATGACCAACTACGGCGTGCTGCTCGCCAAGGTCCACGGCATCCTCAACCGCGCGCTCGACCCATTCCCGCTGGCCAAGCTCGCGCTCGAACCCAAGCCCCAAGCAGCCACCGCGCGGCGCCGACTCCGCGTGAACAGGACCACACTCTGACCCGGTGTCTGCCGACACCGTCCCACAAGAGCGCCTTTGCATTTAATGTGACAGAATTGGGCACACCAATAGTAACTGCATATTGTGAGGCGCATCGATGAATCGGCTCTTCCGTATTCTGGGGCCTCTAGCCCTGGGGTGCCTGATGTTGGCGGCGTGGACTGTCTGCGAGGCGGCGCGCAACGGCGACGTGGTGGTGGTATCCGCCGAGTGTGATTACTTGTTCGGCGCGGGCGATCCTGCTTCGGAACCCGCAAGCACGAGCTTCGCGCTTGCTTCCCCGCTGCGCAGACCAAACGGCTCGCCCGTGTATCTGGCCCAGGGCTGGGAGCGCAACAATGGGCTCGCCGCGGGGATGACCGTGCGCGCATACGTGCTGAAGGACGGTCAGGCGATACTTGCGGACGGGGTGCAGCTGTCCGACGGGCGCGTGATGGTGGACGGGGAGATATTGGAGCGCGCGGGACCGTAGCTCGCTGTCTGGCTCTGGGCTCCTAAGGACGGGTCACATCGAGTGTGACGAGCACGGTCTGCTGCTCGGGGATATCGGCGTCGAGCAGGACGTCCAGCGAAGCGCCGTCCGGCGAAGCCGAGACCGGTCGCCCGTTTGCTGCGGCTGTGTTGGGCACATAGGCGAGCGCGTCGGGGATCGCGAGGCGAACGTGGCTGACGTGTACGGGATGGCTGACGGGCAGGTCTAGCGAACCCGTCGATATCTGCTCGTTGCCGTCATCGTCTATGAAGCTGGCGGTGGCGCTCAGGACGAGCGGCGGTGCAGCGGTGAGATTGTTTCGGACGAACAGCTTCAGAGTCACGGTTTCGCCGGGCGCGATGTCGTGACGCGTTGGCTCCATCAGAACCATAACGGGCTTTTGCGCGCACTGCGCGGCGCACGCCGCAAGCATGAACACTACGACGGTCGCTCTGAGCATCCATACACCTCCTTCGAAAATGCGGAGCATTTTCGTTCTTTCGTGGCGAACTCGACAGCGCTCCGGCGAAGCCGGAGTCGCGAGAGAGTTCACGCCACGACTTCCCAAGTCATTCTCGATACTTATGCCCGGATTACGCGCGAAGGAACGCGGGTCGCCGTTCGCGAAGGCGATTGTATGTGCACAAAAATGCTCTGCATTCTCGCGATTCTTCTATTCGGGGTGGGCTGCATGGCGGCGGAGGTGTCCGTGCGTATGATCGGCGGCCAGGCCGAACTCGGGACAATCGAGATCCACGGCGTGGGCGCCGGCGATTTCGATCCGGCGATCTGGCAGTCGGGCAAGCTCAACATCGTTGCGGACGTGCGATCTCCGTTGATTGCGCCCAGGCAGAAAGGTCTAGCTCGCAACATCTACGCGCCCTCCGTGGTCGATCTGGGCGACTCCTGGCGGGTGTTCTATGGAGCGTGGGACGGTGTGGACACGATGAACGACCGCATCTACTCGCTCACGACGGCCGACTTCGTCGATTTCGGGCCGCGTCGGACTGAGATCGAGCACGGCGTCTTCATCCACGTCTGCAACGTAAGCGCGCAGCGGCTTCCCGACGGCTCCTACAGGCTCATGTGTACGGCATATCCCGTGGGCAACGATCTCAACAAGCCCGCGACATTTGCCAGCCCAGATGGCAACGTGTGGAACGGCTCGCCGGCTCCTTACGAGGCTAAGCTCTCGGATGTCATCTCGATTGACGGCTACGATAAGTTTGCCGCCGCCGACATCAACGGCATGAATGTGATCCTATACGAGGACGGCGTCTTCCGGCTGTACTTCAACAACTTCAAGGACTTCGGCAGGGTCTACCGCGCCACATCAAAGGACGGGAAGAACTTCACTTTCGACGGTACTTCCGTCGATTTCAGCGCGTGCGTCAATGACGTCAAGAAGTTCTCCGCGCAGGGCAAGCCGATCTACCTAATGGGCCTGCATATGAATGGCGACAAGCTGTGGTACAGCCTGTCGCCCGACGGCATGAAGTTCGACGCGCCCCATGAGCTTGCGAAGAGCCTCGGTCAGTTCGACCGCTATATCGTTGCGGTCGGCTGGGTGACCCGCGGCAACCGGGTGCTGGGGTTTCTCTACGGCGCAGGCGAGATACCCGAGCTCTGCCGCAACCGCATCTTCGGCCGCTGGCTGCAGAAGAAGGTAGTGTTCGTGGCGTCGGACGGAACCCGCTACGAGCCCTCGGGTGCGATGGGGCCGGATCGCCAGATCATCAAGATTCCGCAGGGGAAGGAATTGGACGGAACGTTCGAGGTCTACGGGGAGGACGGCGTCACGCTGCTGGGCAAGTCCGCGGGCAAGGCCGTGCCATCCGCGGGTTACGTGGTGGAAGCGAAATAGCGCTCACTCGGGCACAAGCCTGAGAGTCACTATCTCGCGCGACTTGATTGGCAAAGCCGAGGCGTCGATTGGCTTGGGGTCCTGTTCGAGCGTCGGATTTTCTCCGAATCCGCCTACGGGACCTCCCAGCCTCAGATCAGCACCTCCTTGCGATGAAGGGCTAAGCGCATCGGCACTTAGCCCTTACAAACGCAGCACTACGTCAGGATCGTGAGCTGCCTACGGAGAGAGCACGGCCTCCGCTGCCGCCAACTGGCGTTCATTTGCGGAGGTTATGGAGAGAACTCCCGCGACATCCACCCTGGAGCCTACCGGCAGTGTGCAGACACCCTCGCAGCGAATGCCCGACTTGGTTGTCGGATCCTGCACGTAGAAGCAGTTGTCGTAGACCGCGGACAGGGTTCTGCCGGTGATCGACACAACTGTGCCGTCCGTCATGCCCTTTGCAAGGACGATCGAACCTACCGGCCTGGCGATCCTGATCCCGTCTGAGGTTCCGACATCGCTCCACTGTCCAGCGGCATTCTGGGCTTTCACGGAGACGTACACCGTGTTGCCGTAGGCCTGAGCCGGAATCACGACTGTCGCGTTGTCCGTTGACCAGTCTGTCCAGTTCAGGAGCTCTGTCCCGCCGGAGGTCGTGCCTACCGCGATCTGGTATGCTACAGTGCCGCTCTCGGGGTCCACTGCCGTCCACGCGGCTTGGGCTCTGTTTCGCGTAGTCGTGTAACCGCCGCCGTCCGTGACGATCGGCGTCGGCGGCGCGGTCGCGTCCACATAGAACGGCCCCAGGTCCGCCGGCGCGCCGGGTTTGCCATCCATGTTATAGCCAATGATGTGCAGGTAGTAGGGGTTCGCGCTCGATGTGGCCGCGCAGGTGATCGTGTCGCGTGTCCAGGTAGACTCTCCGCTGGCCCATGTGTGTGTAGTGTTGGTGTCCCAGACATACCGGTAGATGTAGACCTTGCCAGTGCCCCATCCGTTAGGGGCTGAGAAGACGAACGGTCCGGCCAGGTGCCAGATGCCGGCGGCCTTGTTGCACAGGATTGTTGTGAAGGACGGCTTTATCGGCAGCGTGCAGATCGTGTAGGACGACGAGTTGGCGGATTTGTTGCCCGATGTATCGTACGCCGACACGGCGTAGGTGTAGCGCGTGTTAGGCGCTACGTCCGAATCGATAATGGAATTCGTCGAGCTTGCCCCGATTACGGCTGAGCCGCGCGTCAACCGGTAGCCCGCGACGGCCGCATTGTCGGTTGATGGGGTCCAGGTCAGGTTGATGAAGTTGTCCTGAACGGACGACGATGTGAGGCCGGTCGGGACGCTGGGCGGAGTCGATTCCAGGGCGTAAGAGAACCTGACCGCGTCAGCAACAACAACGCTCCCGCTCGGCGTGCCCTGGTTGCTGATCTTGACGCTGCCGGACGTGCCGGCCGCAAATGACTTGGTGCAGACCAGGTTCCAGTTCGAGCCTGCCGATTGCTCGTTGACGTTGTATGTCTGAGTGCCACCGTTGTAGGTAACGATAAACGGAACTGCCGTATACCTGTTGGCACCGGACACATGCCACTCGTAGATGTCGTAGTTGCCCGGCACCGTGATTGTCGGGGTATACGTGGCGGTCTGTGATCCACCCGTGCTGCACCAATGGTAGTCTCCGTCGTTCCCCGCCGTCGAGTTGACCGTCCAGGTTCCGGTGGAGGACCAGCCGGCGTCACCGTCATCGATCGTGATAACGGGCTGTGCCGGGCCGGTTACCAAAGCATACGTCGGGGAAATCGCCGGCGGGGCGTTCGGGTTGTGTGAGTAGACGTAGAAGTAATACGGCGTCAGCGACGACAGTCCCGACAGAGTAACGCTGTGCGCGGTCACTTGGGTTGTGTCTTCCGAGGTCGCTTGAGCGCACGTCGTGTCCGTGCCATAGTAGACCATACTGGATGCCGGGGCATCAGTCGTCCACGTAATAGTGGCGCCCGTCGCCGTCTCGCCGGTCACCTGCACGTTGGTGATGTTGACCGAGGAAGCCGGGTAGTCGAAGTCAACGTTGCTCATCTGTCCTGCGGTGACGACGCAGCCGCCGAGCGTTGTTCCGTATTTGCCCGCGTTGCAGCTCAAGGCATAGACTCCAGGCGGGAGGTCGATGAAAGCGTAGAAGCCTGTCCCGTCGGCCGTTATCGTGCGATTGACCGGGCCGGTCAACGTTATCGTGGCTCCATCGATCCAGGCTCCACCCCCGTATGTTACGTTGCCCTTGATGTGGCCCTTTTGCGCCGAGCTGGTCTTCCACTCCATGGTCGGAGCGGACACGGGTGACGTCCATACCGACTTCACCGTGTCATACAGCGATCTGTCCAGGGTGAAATAGGAGAAAATGCACGCGCCGTAGCTGGGATTCGTGACGCCGGCGCACGACAGATTGCGGGTGTCCAAGAGCTGATGGGAAAGGCACGACGCCGAGTACACCCCAACGGTTATCGCGTTCTGGCGGTTGTAGGTATTGGCGCGCGTGAAGCAGACCCACGAGTCGAAGTCGCCGGCGTACTCGCCGTTGCAGTCGAAGTAGCTCATCGGCAAGTCCATGTCCAGGATACCTTCCTGCATCCAGGCGGGCCAGTTCTGGAAATAGGAGCCGTATGCCTGGCAGCCCGGGAACGAACCCGGCGCCGGGTGTCCGCAGTAGCAGTCGGCGGTCACCTTGATCTGGGGCTTGACAGCGATGGCGTTCGCGTAGACTTTGCGCACGAAGTTGGTGACCTGCGTGCGGCGCCAGTCGCACCACGCCAAATCGTTGTAAGCCGGCTGCCCAGTGCGATGATTGGCCGCATTGAAGCGAGAGACGCTCGCGTCGTTGTAGCCGAAGTGGTAGCCGCCATAGCGGATGTAGTCGAGGTTGATGCCGTCAACATTGTAGCGATTGACGACGTCCATTATGACACTGTAGGTGTACTGCTCCGCGCCGGGATTCCCCGGGTCGAACCAGTAGTCGCCCGAGCACAGTGTGTTCCCGCTCTCGTCCTTCGTGAGGTACTGCGGGTACTTGCAGTAGGGATGATTCGGATTGGATGGCTTGGCCGCGTCGCTGGCTACGGGCCATACGACGAACCACGCCTGCACATCCAGCCGCGGCGATGCGGAATGAGCCTTTTGGATGATTTTCTCGAGGGAATCGAATCCCACGGTCTCCGCCCACGGCTCGTAGGATGATGAGTAGAACGCGTCGCCTCTGCGACGCACCTCGATCAACAGCGTGTTGGCGTTAAGTTCATGGGCGTCACGGATCAGCTGGTCTATCTCGCTGTTGTTCATGAAGCCGGCGTGCCAACCGTCCACGCAGAGCCCACGGAACTCGGGATCGCCGGGGTTGTACGCCAGACACGCGCTGCCGCACAGCCCGGCCGCGATCAACAAGGCCGCTATGATCCATTTACCAAGCATTCCAAGTCCCCCCAAGAAGCAAGTAGTCCATTCTCAGTATATCATTACATCGGCCAGGCTTCTCGTCCGTATGACAGGCACGCCCGATTCCAGACAGCACACTCCCGTCACGCCAACCGTGTTTCCGTCCGTGACGGACTTGTCCGAGTATACTCTGACTCTCTTTGTAGAGCCGTCATCGAGCACGAACGATCCGGACATAGGCGACGCCACTCTCCCTACCAGACGTACGAGCAATCCGACGTTATACGGCGTATACGCCTCCGCCACTCCGAGTGTATAGGCGTTCGGCGCCTTTCCGCCCAGCAAGCTGGCCCTGAGCAGGAACGGCAGCGGGGCCTTGTCGGGCCCGGCACTCAGTATCTGAATATCCGTTAGGTAGCGCTCGCCCGCTGACCCAGCCAGCGTGCCGGAGATCGACACAAAGTCGCCAATCGATCGGGTCGTCGGTGCGCCGATTCTGATGCCCTGCGTCCGGTCCGGCTCTTCTATGTAGAAGTATGAGCCGAAAACGGCTGTTACCAACTTGGGCGCGGTGATGATGACCTGAGTTCCGTCCGGGTTGTTGATCGCGTCGCAGATCCTGGTATAACTCACGCCGCAATAGTAGGGCCCGTAAGTGAGATCTCCGCAGGAGGCCCCATCGCCGTTGTAACCCCGCAGATGCAAGAACCAGGGCGCCGTTGACGTGGCGTTCAGCGTGGTCTGGGTTGTTGCCCATTCGGGTTCCGCGCCGCCCCAGGTGTGCGTAGAGCTGTTGTCCCAGACGCAGCGATAGTAGGCCAGCTTCCCGCCGCCGAGCCCGTCGTTGGTGAACGTGAAACCGGACGTCGGGTAGGGAGTGTTGGTATTCCTGTCGCAGGTTACATGTGCCGAGGCGACCGGTCTGGCCAACGTGTAGCGAGCGACGGACGTGCTTCTCGCCGACTCGTTTGTTGCGGCGTCACACGCTGACACCTCATAGGTGTATCGCACGTTGGCCGTCAGGCCGGTGTCCGTGAACGACGTTGTGGAAGTCGCCGTCAGAAGCTGCGAGTTGCGGTAGATCTTGTAGAGAGTCACTTCGTTGTTGTCCGTCGAAGCGTCCCAAGCCAGATCGATGCGATAAGTGTTGACGGCTGTGGCCGACAAGTTCGTGGGCACGGACGGCGCTTGCGCGTCACAGAGATATGGCCCCATGTCCAGCGTGCCGCACGCAACGCCGTCGCCGTTGTAGCCCTTCGCGTGGAAGTACCAACCCGACGGGCTGGTAGCCGCATTCTGAACCGTGCTCGTCGTGGTCCACGGGGTCTCGGCGTCCGTCCAGGTGTGAGTCGGCGTCTGATCCCAAGCGACACGATAGCTCGACAGTTTGCCGGAGCCGAGCCCGTCGTTGGTGAAAGTGAATGCAGTGCCGTTTGTCCAGGCGCCTGCCGTCTTGTCGCATATGACGTGGGTGGGAGCCACCACTCGGGCGAGCGTGTAGCGCGGCACCGATGCCGACTTCGGCGACTCGTTCGTTGCGGCGTCGCACGCCGACACGGTATATGTGTATTGGGTGTTCGTGGTCAGCCCCGAGTCCGAGCAGCTCGTCGATGTCGTAGTGGTCAGCAGTTGCGAGTTGCGGTAGACCTTGTAACTCGTCACTCCGAGGTTGTCCGTGGAGGCATCCCAGGCCAGGTCGATGCGCGACGTGCTCGCGGCAGTCGCCGTCAGGCCGGCCGGCGCCGTAGGAGCCTCGGCATCACACAAATACGGCCCAATGTCCAGGGCGCCGCACGGCACGCCGTCACCGTTGTAGCCCTTGGCGTGCAGATACCAGCCCTGAGGGCTCGAGGATGAGTTGACGACCACGCTCGGCGTTGACCACGTCGTTTCGGTGTCGGTCCATGTATGGGTGGGCGAGTGGTCCCAGGTGAAGCGATAGCTCGACAGCTTGCCGGAGCCGAGTCCGTCGTTGGTGAAGGTGAATGCAGGGGTGTTATACCACACGCCGATAACTCTGCTGCAAGAGACATGCCCCGGCGCTACGGGCCTTGCAAATGTCCAGCGCGCTACTGCGCTCGACGGCGCCGATTCGTTATACCGCGCGTCAAACGCCGTCACGGCATAGACGTGCTGTGAGTTGGCCTCGAGGCCGGTGTCGGAGAAGCTCGTCGATGCAGTCGTCGCATAGATCTGGGAGTCACGGAACACCTTGTAGCCCATCACGAACTTGTCGTCCGTGGAGGCCGTCCACGTCAGGTCGATCTGAGAAGTGGACACGGCAGTCGCAACCAGGTTCGACGGCGCACTCGGCGGGGTTATGTCGTTCTCTGCATAGGCGAACTTGATCGCGTCCGCGACGACTTTCTTTGTGGCGTCGTTCTCGCCGGTTTTGTTGCCGAGCTGCACGTAGCCGCCAGTGCCGGCGTCGAACTGAACGCCCGTCGCAATCTGAACCCATTGGCTGCCGTTTGCAGCCTCACTGATCGGCGTGACCACCATCTGGCCGCCGGAGTAGACGGTCGTGTATCGAGCGGAAGTCGTGCGATCCGAGCCGGACTTGTACCAGCAGTAGACGTTGTAGTGGCCGGGCACTGCTATCGTCGGTGTCCACGTGAATGTTGCCGTCGTAGTTGACTTTGTGTTGTTCGCGCACACGTACTGACTCGCTGTAGTCGGCCAGCCGCCGCTGTCCGTCATCGGGGTCCATGTGCCGGTGGAAGTGCCCTGCAGGTTGTCCACGATGATTTCGATGGGCGCGTTCTGCGTAAGGAACGACGTGTCGCTCGAGTAGCCGGCCAGCGAGTTGCCGCCGACAGACCTCGCCACCAAGTGATAGACTGTATTGGGCGCGAGCCCGCTCAGCGTGACGCTGTGGGAAGTGACCATGCTGGTGTCTTCGGTCGTCGATTGGCCATAGGATACGGTGGTTCCGTAGATGACCTGACTAGTGGATGCAACATCGGTCTCCCACGTGACTGTCGCGCTCGATGACGTCACATTAGTCACCTGAACATTGGATATGGTCGGCGGAATAGGGGCTGTGACGAAGCTCCACACATCGCCCGTCGTTGTCTTGCCGAACGCGAATGAATCGACCCGCCAATAGTAGGTTGTGTTCGGAATAAGCGTGCCGGCATCGAAGCTGGTGCTTGTTTGGCTGCTCGACACCTGCGTCAGGGAGGCCGTGCTGGTTCCCAGATACACGTCATAGGAGCCCGTCGTGCCGCCCGGGGTCCAGCTCAGCGTAGGGCTGATTGCTACATCAGTCAGTCCGTTCGCGGGCGAGGGCGCGACAGCCGCGAACGGGCCCATGTAGACCCACTTGGCCGCGTCGGCCATGATCCTCTTGCCGGACTGCAAGCCGCTGTAGGATTGCCTTAGATCGCCGCACGTGCCGGAACTGCCCGCTTCAAACGGGAACGTGCCGATCACGTTCCACTTGTTGTAGAGGTTTCCTGCCGACGACTGGTTGTAGTTCTTTACGAACTGGCCGTCGCGATGCGTCACGTAATGGGGGATGCTTGTGTAGCCTGATGATGATGAGCCCCACGTAACCGACACCTGATACATCCCATCAAACTGTATCGCAGGTGCGTATACCGCCTCTCTGAGAGTTCCATCCAGCGAGCCGTATCGGCTCCCGATGCCGGGCGTGCAGCCGGCAGCGGAGCTCTTCGCCGAGCTGTGTGCCAGGCTGGTCTCGCTGTACCAGGAGCGGTTCAGTCCGCCGGACTCAGATTCGATGATGATGTCGGCGATGCTGGACTGCATGTTAGCGTAGAGAGCGACATCCGCGGCCGGCATATTGAATGTGTAAGGGTTGGAATTGGATACGGCGCTGCCCCCCTCGGGATCGCTGGACCACGACACGAAGAAGTAGTCTGGGTTGAGTACCGCTTTGGCTGTAACGCTCGAGCCGGTCACGTACCAGCCTCCGCCCGTACACACCCCGCCGACGTTCGGGTTGGCAACGAGCGTGACGTGGTGGCTGCCGGTGGTAAACGTGAAGTCTTTGGAGGTCCTGCTGCCGTTGGCGTTGGCGGAGGTGACCCGGTAGTGATATAGCCTGTTGGGCAGAAGGCTGTTCAGCACAACCGCGTGGTTCATGACCGGATTTGCGTCGAGCGGCGTCGAGTAGCCGTAGCTGGTGGTCAGCCCGTACTCGACTTGCGAGGACGAGGCCTGATCCGTATCCCAGCCGATGGTTGCCGAGGTGGTCGTCATGGCGAGCGGGTCGACGTTTGCTATGATCGGCGCAGTGATGAGGGCAAAATCGTTGACGTACATATTCCCGGTCACGTCACCGATCGCCACTTCGACCTGGCGCTGCTGGGTGACGCAGCCGACCTTGCTGACGGTCATCGTATAGACGCCAGGCGTAAGGTCTATGAACGCGTAGAAGCCCGTGCCGTCGCACAGCATCGAGCGCGTCTCGGGGCCATTGATGCTGACCAGCGCTCCGTCGGCCCATGTTTGCTCAGGTATGTGAGTCACGGTTCCGCTGATATGGCCCTTGGTCGGGTTGGTCTTCCAGGTCATGTCGGGCACGTCGACCATGCTGTTGGCTACGTCCGACACGAACGTCGGGCTGAAGCCGGACCACGTTCCGCCGCTGTAGGGGCTGCCGTATGAGTAGATGCAGAAACCGTTGGCGGTCTTGCCCGCGGGGGAGGCGTCGCGGGTCATTTTGAGCTCGCGCATCGCATTGGACAGCGAGTTGGAGCCCGTGCCGACGCCTATGTACATGTGCCGGTTGTGCTTGTTATCTTTCTCGAAGTTGATCCAGTTCGTATAGTCATTCGGCAGCGAGGCCCAGTTGTAGTAAGTCATCGGGAAGGCTGCGTCCACGATGCCTTCGTTCATCCAACTATCCCAGTCCGAGTAGACCTGGTAGAACGGTCGAGTCGCCTCGAACGCCTCTCGCGTGGAGTTGTCGGGAGAAGGGTTCCAGGTAACGAAAGACCCCGTGATCTTGAGTCCCGGCTTGACGGCTTGGGTCCTTGCATAGACCTGACGCACGACCGCGGTGATCTGATCGCGCCGCCACTGGCTGAACAGGTCATCATCCGGGTCCGGTTTTCCGGTCAGGTCGTAGCGCTCGTTGAAGCGCGCGATGCTGGTGGGGTTATAGCCCTGGTTGGCGCCGGTGAAGCGAATGTAGTCATAATGGAGCCCGTCGATATCGAATCTGTTGATCAGTTCCATGCAGATATCGACGGTGTACTTCTCGCACTTGGGGTGGCCCGGGTCGAACGCCTTGTCGGCAGTCTCGTTGCCCGAATCGTCCTGAGTCATCCAGTAGTTGTCTGAGTCGGATGGATTGTTGTGCTCGTAGTAGACTGGGCCGGTGACGCCGGACGCGGTGGCGAATGTCACGATCCACGCGTGTACTTCGATCCGCTTCTTGCCGCCCGTAGTGTCGTGGGCGGCGTTTATCACGGCCTGCAGCGCGTTGAAATCCGAGGGTGTGAGGCCAGTCATGTATGGCTCGCCCAGGTCCGATGGGTAGCATCTGTCGGCGCGGCGGCGAACCTGAATAATGACGGCATTGCAGTTCGCGTTGCGGACGTCGCCCTTGCTGTTCGGGTCGCCCACAACACCCAGGAGTTGGTCCACCTGGGACTGCTGCATGTAGCCCGCGCCCCATGCATCGACCCAGACTGCCCGGAACTCACGATCGCCTTGCGTATAGGCAGTGCAGGCGGTGACTCCCGACAGAACCAGAAGTACAATCGCAGCTAGAGTAAGTCTACGTACCCCCATCATATCCCCGCTCTCTTTTCCGCTGCCGAATCCAGCCCTGCCGGCGCTTTCAGGCGAACTACAGCGCGCCCATAATCTAACCGTCCAGCAGAGCAAGCTCCACGGCGCATGCGCGCGAACATCGCTTTCTGTTCGCGTCTGAGTGATCCTCTGGCCGCTCTCCGTCCCGTGACGCGCACGTACGGCCAATCGGCTACTTCACTGCCACATGCATTCCTTGCACCCGCATCCTATCGGCTTCTTCCATGTAGAATGGGTTTCCGAACACAGCAGTTGCGCCCTCGGTTCCCACGCATCCGCACCATAATGGGACGCTCACCCGGCGTGAGATATCACGCCGGGTGCAAGACAATTCGTTCTTATCTACGTCCAACAAAGGCGAGACCTACGGTGCATACTGCACCACGTCCGCCTGAGAGCGGGTCCGTATGACCCTCTGCCCGCCTTCTATCGCTGAAATGCCGGTCACGCCGACAAATGACTGGTCGGATACAACCTTGTCCGAGTAGACCTTGGCGGTCGCGCCGGAGCCGTCGTCGATAACAAACGATCCCGTCGCGTGGCTCTTGACCGCGCCGACCACGCGCACGAGAAGACCGACGTTATACGCGCCCGACGCGCCAGGCAAGCCGGATGTGAACGCGTTAGGCGACACGCCGCCCAGTGCCGAGATTCGTGTCAGGACTGGCGCGAGCGCGGTACCGTTCGCGGAGTCCATGACCGCGGCGTCAGTGAGGCTTCTTTCGGAAGTCGAGCCTGATAGGCGGCCGCCGATTTGCACGGTCTTGCCGACCGTGAGCGCGGTGGCTGCATCGATCCTGATCCCGCGAGTCCTGTCGGACTCCTCGACGTAGAACGAACTACCCAAGACCGCGGTTATGCTCTTGTTCGGGCTGATGATGACGCCGGAGCCGTCGGGATTGTTCGTTGCGGCGGCGATGCTGCCATAGGCGATGCCGTAGTTGTACGGCCCAAGGTCGAGCGTGCCATTTCCGACGCCGTCTCCATTGTAGCCCTTCACGTGGAAGTAGAATGGGTGCGTGGTCGTGTCCGCGGTCAGGGTCCTCGACGTGGTAGTCCAGGATGGCTCGCTATCGGTCCACGTATGAGTGGCTGAACCATCCCAAGCGTATCGATACGCCGTGACCTTGCCCGCGCCGAAGCCCAGATTGGCTGCTACGAAGCTCGGCGAGTCTGACCAGCCGTTGATGGGCTTGTCGCAGGTGATGATCGAGCCGGTGGGAGGCGTCGACAGGGTGTATCTGCTTACAGAGCCCGATTTCGCCGACTCATTCGCTGCTGCATCGTACGCGGATACGGCGTAGCTGTACTGCGTGTTGGCAGTGAGGCCGGAATCCGTGTAAGTGGTGGTGGCCGAGGTGCCAGCGAGCAGCGAGTTGCGGTATATCCTGTAGCCCGCCACTCCGAACGTATCCGTGGATGGGCTCCAGCTCAGGTTGATGCTCGATGTCGACGCCGCTGTTGCGAGCAGGCTCCCCGGAGCAGTCGGGGCAACCGAGTCGCCGCCCGTCCAGACGAATCTGATGGCGTCGCCGATCAGAACCTTGCTGCCCGAGGCCTCTCCCGTTACGTTGTCCATCGTGACATACCCGCCGGAGCCAGCTGCAAACGGCACTCCGCTTGCAATCAGGTTCCACTGCTGTCCCGCGGTCGTCTGGTTCAGAGTGGTCGTGGTGACTCCCGCTGCGTGGTAGGTTCTGTACGTCGCTGCCACGGTCCTGTTGGATCCGGAGGTGTACCAGCAGTAGACATTGTAGGTGCCTGCCAGAGGCAAGTCGGGGGTCCACGTACACGACGCGTTGGCTATCTCGGGTTCGCTGTAGCAGAATTTGTAGGTGCCGTTGTAGCCGCCGGAATACGTGCCAGCAGTCCACGAGCCTGTATAAGTAGCTCCAGCATCCGCGTCGTCGACGATCACTTCCACTGGCGTGGAGAATGTGTAATCGCCCGATGCGGTAGTGCCGCCGGCGTTGCCCGACTTGACTCTGTAATGGTAGGTCACGCCAGGACTCAGTCCCGAGATGGCGACCGAGTGCGATGTGACCGCGTTGCTGTCGATTGTCGTGCTCGATCCGTAGCCGGATGTCGTACCGTACTCAACCTGCGACGTGGAGGCAAGATCCGTGCTCCACGTAATCGTAGCGCCGCTTCCGGTCAGGCCTGTCGCCTGCACGCTGGATATCACCGGCGGTGACGGGACGCCCACATAGACGAACTTGATCGCGTCCGCCACCACGTTCTTCGTGCCGCTGGATTCGCCGGTGTTGTTCGGCAGCGTGACGTAGCCGCTCGTGCCGGACACAAAGGGCACGTTGCTCGCGATCAGGTTCCACGTGTTCGTGTTTGTGGTCTGGTTCAGCGTTGTGGACGCGCTGCCTCCGCTGTAGTATACCGTGAACGTTGCATTCGTAGTGGCGTTGGAGACCGCCGGATACGTGCAGTAGACGTTGTAGCTGCCGTCACTTATGATCGATGGCCGCCAAGTGGCCGTCGCGTTGGAGCTGGTTCGCCGGTTTGACGCGTAGTGGTAGGTGCCTGCGTATCCAGCGCCAGTGCCGGAAGTCCACGTACCTGTGTAGGCCGCGGCCGAGTCGTCGACGACGATCTCGACCGGAGGAGCCGCGGTCGTGAAGGAGTAATCAGTGCTGGTCGCCGTGCCGTATGGGTTGGTCGATACGCACTGATAGTGATATGTCGTCTGGGGCGTCAGCCCTGTGAGAGTGACCGAGTGGCTAGTTACCGACGATGAGTCCGTCTGCTGGCTGCCATAGCTCGTAGTCGTTCCATAGTTGACGGTGCTGTTCGCGGCAACGTCGGTATTCCACGTGACAACCGCGCTTGTTGACGCTACACTGCCGGACCCGACGTTGCTTATCACCGGTGCGCCGCTCGTTGTGAACGTGAAGTCTGTGGACGAGCCGGCGCCGTAGCCGTTGGTCGATACGCACTGGTAGTGGTAGGTCGTCTTCGCGGACAGGCCGGTAATGGTGAGCGAGTGGGCGGTTACCTGGGTCCCGTCGGTCTTCTGGCTGCCATACGAGGCGGTCGGGCCGTAGTTGACTTTGCTGTCCGAGGCGATATTTGTCGTCCACGTGATGGTAGCGGAGTTGTTCGTTACGCTGGTCGCCGTCACGTTCGATATGACCGGCACGCCGCTTGTGGTGGTGAGTGTGTAGTCGCCCGAGTAGCTCGTACCGTTGTCGTTGGTCGATCTCACCCTGTAGTGGTAGAGCGTGTTGGGCGTCAGGCCTGTCATCGGCACTGAGTGCGTCGTGGTCTGCGTGCTGTCCAGCGGAGTTGACCACCCGTAGGTCGCGGTCAGGCCGTACTCGACTTGCGAATCAGCGTTCTGGTCGGTGGTCCAGGTAACCGTTGCGCCCACGGGTCCGATACCGGACGATGCCACACCGGAAATGACGGGCGGCCCGACGACGCCCAATGCCAGGTCCGTTACATACATATTGCCGGTGACGCTTCCCACCTGGACGTTCACGCTGCGAACGGCGTTGGGCTGGCCGGACAGGCTCGCGGTAACCGTGTAGGTGCCCGGAGTCAGGTCGACGAAAGCGTAGAACCCCGTGCCGTCAACATACATGGATCGGCTTTCGGGTCCCGTGATCGAGACCGTCGCTCCGTCCGCCCACTTGCCGGTCGATGCGATTGTGACGGTACCGCTGATGTGGCCCTTCGTCGGGCTGGTCTTCCACGACATCGCGGGGATATCGTCCCAGGTCGGCGTCACGTTCGATACCAGCGAAGGGCTGAATCCTGCCCAGTCGCCGCCGACGTATGGTACGCGGTATGAATAGCCGCAGAAGCCCTGCGCATAGTTGCCGGACGGAGAGGCCGTGCGTGTCTGCTGCAGTTCGAGAATGGAATTCGATAGCGAGTTGAGGTAGATGCCCGGGCCGATATACATGTGCCGGTTTCCGTGGCGATCCTTCTCGAAGTTGATCCATTTTGTCCAGTCGCTGGGCAGCGAGGCGTAGTCGTAGTAGGTCATCGGCATCGCGGCATCCACGATGCCTTCCTGAAGCCAGCTGTCCCAGTCGGAGTACACATCGTAGTAGGGCCGCGTGCCCTGGAACGCAGCCCGGGTCGAGGCAGTCGGCGAAGGGTTCCACGTTACGAACGAGCCACTCACCTTCACCCACGGCTTGATAGCCTGGGTCTTGGCATACACCTTACGCACGACGGCCGACACCTGATCGCGCCGCCACTGCTGCCACTGCGAGTTGGTTGCGGCCGGCTGGCCGGTGAGGCCATAGCGCGCGTTGTATCGGGCCACGCTTGTCGGGTTGTATCCCTGGTTGTTGGCGGTGAAGCGGATGTAGTCGAAATGGATGCCGTCCACGTCGAAGTTGCTGACTATGTCCATCGCGACGTTGACCGTATAGTCCTCGGCCAGAGGGTGCCCGGGGTCGAATGCATAGTCGCTGGTCTCGGCGCCGGCATCGTCGCGACTGGGCCAGTAGTTGTCGAGGTTGGTCAGGCTGCCTGTCGGCGTATCGTCGTGCCGCGCGTATACGGTGCCTCCGCTGGTCCTGAACGTCACCATCCAGCAGTGGACCTCGATGCGCTTTTTGCCGCCGGTGGTATCGTGCGCGGCGTTGATGACCGCCTGCAGCGCGTTGAAGTTGGACGGACTCAGGCCGGACATATACGGTTCGCCCATCGATGACGGATAGCACGCGTCGCAGTTGCGGCGTACCTCTATGACGACCGCGTTGCAGTTGGCTGCGCGGATCTGCCCGAGGCTGGATGCATTGCCCGGCACGCCCAGGAGGTTATCCACCTGGGACTGACTGAGTATCCCGTTACCCCAGGTGTCGATCCAAAACGCGCGAAACTCCGAGGCAGTCGCGCCCTGCCCCAAACAGACGATCGACAGCATTATTGCTGCCAGTGCAGTGCCAATTCTGATCCTTCTGGCAATCATCGTGCCCCCCCTGTGATGCGCCGTCCGGTGCGCCCCACCGCGCCGAACGGACCGCGAGCGCCCTAGTAGACGCTCCCGTCAGACCGTGAGCGGGCGCGGATCACTCTCTGCCCGCCCTCAGTGGTCGCTATGTATGATTGGTCGGTTACGCCGTTGTCCGGGTCGGCTTGTCTGGAGACACGGTGACGATGTTGCAGATTTGCGCGCGTGGTGATCCCGCGGTGTTCTGCGGTTCGACTGAGGAAGCGTGGAGTGCGCTGCTCGGTCGCTCCCGGACGACCGCAGCACGGGTGTAGAGGCGTTGGACCCGGCGCGCGTAAACCCCCCATACTGCCCTTTCGATCGTTCCGTCTGCCCACGGATCGACCAAGGCCAGCCTAGTTACCCCTGCCAGGAAGCCCTCTTCGGCTCCGGACGGGTAGCTATTCAACTTCCCTACCTCCAAAAAGACCACTAACCCAACTTACTCTGGGCAGCGAGCAAAACTCGTGTTGAGTCACCGACCTCCGAATCCTGGCCTCCGCACTCACTAGCCGAGTGTCTGGCGGCCATTTTCCCTAGTTGCATCTTACCTTTGTCACAGGTCAATTGTCAACGGATGCGAGGGCTTGGGTCGAAATCTGGTAATATTACCAGGTTCTGCCAAGCAAGCTGCAATTGTCCCATTGCTTTGACGTTTCCGGTACGTGACAAGTTACAGGAGGGCGAGACTCAGCGGGCCTCTTGCGCATTCGTTCACGCAAAAGATAAGAATGCGATGCGGCGGGATCTCCCCGCCGCATCACCGAACTAGCCCGCATTATCCACGAGGATCGCGAATAATGCTCTGGAAGCCCCGGATTATGCGGCTCATGCATAATCCGGGCTATTGGTGGTAGTCCCGCAGGCCGCGTACTTCGGCGCGGTGGGACCTGATAGCCTGCATGCCGAAGAGCGTAGCCTTCGCGCCGGCCATAGTCGTGACAATGGGGATTCCGCGCGCCACGGCGGCGCTGCGGATTGTGACCTCGTGCATGCGCGGCTTCTTGCCGCTGGGAGTGTTGATGATGAGGTCTAGCTCGCCGTTCTTGATGAAGTCGATCGCGTCCGGCCGGCCCTCGCCGATCTTGGAGACGAGACCGGCCTCGACCCCGGCGTCGCGCAGTGCCTTCGCCGTGTCCTTGGTTGCCACAACCTCGAAGCCCAGTTCGGCAAGCTTGCGGCCGATCTCGATGGCCTCGCTCTTGTCGCGGCCCGCTACGCTAACGAAGGCGGTCCCGCGCTCAGGAAGATTCTGTCCAGCGGCTATCTGGGCCTTGATGTAGGCCGCGCCGAAAGTGGCGTTGATTCCCATCACCTCGCCGGTGGACTTCATTTCGGGCCCCAGCACGACATCCACATTGGGGAAACGCGCGAAGGGGAACACAGTCTCCTTGACGGACACGTGCTTCAGCTCCGCCTCGGATGTGAGCCCCTGCTCAGCCAGGCTCTTACCGAGCATTACGCGTGTCGCCGCGCCCGCCCAGTCGGCGCCGGTCGCCTTGCTTACGAAAGGCAGCATCCGCGATGCTCGGGGATTGACCTCCAGCAGGTGCACCTCGCCGGCCTTGACCGCAAACTGCGCGCTCATCAGGCCCTTGACGCCTATCTCTCGCGCGATTCGCCGCGTCTGTTCCTTGATATTGTCTACTACGTGGGCCGGCAAGCTGTACGGCGGCATAGAGCAGGCGCTGTCGCCCGAGTGTACGCCGGCCTGCTCGATGAACTCCATGACGCCGCAGATGAGTGTTGTCTCGCCGTCGGAGATCGCATCGACGCCCACCTCGATTGCGCCCTCGATGAACCGGTCCAGCAGCAGCGGGCGTTCCGACGACACCTCTATGCCCGACGCGAGAAACGCCTCGAAATCAGGTGCATCATAGATGATCTCGGCAGCCTGCCCACCGGCGGCTCGAGCCGCCCTGGCAAGCAGCGGATATCCAACCTTGTTCGCCTTCGCCAACGCCTGGTCGGAATACGTCGCGAAGTCGCTCGGCGCTCGCTGCACGCCGAGCTTCTTGACTAGGTCGGCGAACTTGGCGGGGCTCTTGACGCGGTTGATGCTGTCGATCGACGTGCCGAGGATCGGAATGCCGGCCTTCGAGATCAGCCGTGCAAGCTGCAGCATCGTTTGTCCCGCGAACTGCACGATTATGCCCTCGGGCTTCTCGCGATCGATGATGCCTAGGATGCTTTCCGCCGTCTGGGAATCGACGAACAGTGTACTGGTCACCCTGGGATCGGTGGTCAGTCCGGCCGAGTTGGCGTTGATGGCTATGCCCTGATAGCCATCCTCGGCCAGTGCGCGAAGTGCGCGGGCGCGGCAATACGCGAACTCCCCGCCCTGTCCGATCCGGTTCGGCCCGCCGCCGAGCACGACTACCTTTCGGCCATCCGGCGTGGTGTCGGAGGCGACAGGGCCGAAGGTCGAGTAGAACTCATTGCCTCCGAGGGCGGCAGACTTGGGCTCGATTCCGAGGACCTTTCGCCTGATCCGAACCTGCTCCTCCTCGGTTTCCAGTAGGAAGGCAAGCTGTGCGTCGGAGTAGCCCAGCGCCTTGGCCTGTTCGAGCTCGGTCGAGTGCAGGTCCACGAGCGACTTGCCCTCCAGTCCCTTCTCGAAATCGACCAGTTCGCCGACGCTCTCGACTACCTTCGGATCGATCTTGCTCAACTCAGCGATCTCTGAGGCGGCAATTCCCGCCAACAGCGCCTGACGTACGGTGAACAGCCTGCTCGGATTGGGCTTTGCCAGGAGCGAACGCAGTGCATCCGACTCAACGGGCTCGTCTCTGCCGTCGGCGCCAAGACCGGACCTCCCGATCTCCAGCGCGCGAATTGCCTTCTGCAGCGCCTCGGCGAAGCACGCGCCGATTCCCGCGACCTCACCCACCGACTTCATGCACGTGCCAAGTGTTTGGTCGGCATCGGGGAACCTCTCGAAGGCGAACCTAGGCATCTTCACAGCGTAGAAGAGGGATGCGTCCCCTTTCTTCTCGGACAGTATCTCGCTGACGGTCAACCCGATTGCCAGGCCGGCGACCGCTCGCCCGAGCGGAGCGCCTACGACGTGGCTGGAGAGCGTCGTCAGAGGCCCGACGCAGACGCTCGCGCCCATCAGCGCGATCTCATCCGAGTCGGGATCGAGCGCGAACCGCACGCCCGCCGCGCCGACTACGCCGATCGCGTCCGCGGCCCTCAGCGCCGTGGCCTTGAGGGAATCGATCTGCTGCGCGGAGAGCGTCAGGGGAGGAACGACGACTGTGGAATCGCCGGTGTGAACGCCCGCCGGGTCGATGCTCTCGGCACAGGCCACGACTACGCCTCCCCCCTGCATATCCCGCAGGACTTCGAGTTCCGTTTCCTTCCAGCCGAGAACGGCCTTCTCGACCATCACCTGGCAGATCGGGCTGGATTTGAGCGCAGCCGCGACCATCGGCACGAACTCTTCGACGTTATAGGCCACCGAACTGCCCGCGCCACCCGTCGTATAGGCCGACCTTATGATCGCCGGGAAGCCGATCCGGCGGACGGCCTTGAGGCCCTCCTCGATCGATTCCGCCACCTCGCTGGGAAGTGTCGGCAGCCCCCGCTGCTCCATCGTCTCCTTGAAAACACGCCGGTCCTCGACCTTGTTGATCGCCGATGGATCCGCGCCGATGACTCGGACGCCGAGCCGGTCCAGTTCACCTTCCCTGGCAAGCGCGGACGTAAGATTGAGCGCGGTCTGGCCGCCAAACGCCGCCAGGACCGCGTCCGGCTTCTCGGTTTCGATGATCTTCACGATGGACGCCGCAGTGAGCGGCTCGATATACGTCGTATCAGCCACGCCGGCGTCAGCGGACAGCGCGGCTGGATTGGAGTTCACGAGTATCGTCTCCACGCCCTGCTCGCGCAGCAGCTCGATCGCCTGGCAGGCAAGCAGATCCAGCTCGCAGCCTTGGCCGATTGCCACAGGGCCGCCACCTATGATAAGAACCTTCTTCAGATCGCTAGTCTTGGGCATTCCTACTCCGTGTACATCGTCACCCTGAACTCGTTTCAGGGTCCACGCCTGGATGCCGAATCAAGTTCGGCATGACGAACCGGCACGCAACGCCGGATATATCGTTATACCATACGACCAACTTACCCTTGTCCGCAAGACCGCCCGGAACCTTCTCGATGCATGGCAGGCAACCTTTTTTGTCGAGATTCCGTTTGCCAGGCTCATGAAGTGGGAATAAGCACTCATGTTTACGGTCGAGCGCTAGCCCGCATTACGCGGAAGATGCATAATGCGGGGATTCAAGAGCATTATTCACGATCCTCGTGAATAATGCGGGCCAGATTCCGGCTGCCTCGAGCAGTCGGTCTTACCGGGTACAACCCCCTCCCAAGGGCGCCCGATATGCCGGAACGGGCTAAAATGTACCCGGCAGTCGTCCGCCCTCCGAACCAAAAGCTCGGAGGGCGTATGCTTTCTTTGGGAGCTATCGGCTCTCAGCACTGAGCTCCACTTCTCCGATGGTCGTAAACGATCCCGTGACAAGCACAAGGTCGCCCGGCCCTGTCACTTCCATGGCGCGACGGACCGCGTCCGGCACGTTATCCACCGCTTCGACGTCCTGCGAGAACTCCCGCGCGGCCTCGGCCAACTCGTCCGCGGGGATAGCCTTGACCCACTTCGACTGCGTCGCGATGATTTTAGTCGCCAGCGGCGCGAGTTCGGACAGCACCCCCTCGGCTGAGTGCGTGTTGAGCATGCCGAGCACGAGTATGAGCCGATCATACTTGAAGCCCTCCCGTACCGACTGCGCCAGGATGCGCGCGGCGCCGGGGTTGTGAGCGCCGTCGATGACCACCGTGGGTTTCTCTCGCAGCACCTGAAGCCGACCGGGAATGGCGGCGTTCGCGATGCCCGCGACGATGGCTTGCGGGCTGATGCGCACCTCGTATTTCTCCAGCGCCTTGATGGCTGCGACCGCGGTCGCGGCATTGGCGTGCTGAAACTTGCCGCGCAACCCCGGTGTGAGCCGAACGAACTCGAGCCCGCCTCCCCGCAGTGAGAACGACCGGTCCTTGCTGATGTAGCGAACCTGGACGTCGGCCGACGGAGAGTCGGGTGTGCGCAGCGATGATTTCATCACGCGCCACACCTCCGCGCCTTCCTCGTGGCAGCGATTGAGGATCACCCGCCACGCAGCCTCGTCCTCGACCGCAGTCACCAGCACCGTGCCCGTCTTGACGATTCCGGCCTTCTCGAACGCGATTTCCTCGACGGTCTCCCCGAGTCGTTCCGTATGATCGAGACTGACGTTGGTGATGACGGCCACCAGCGGCTGGACGATGTTGGTTGCGTCGAATCTGCCGCCCATTCCGACTTCCACCACGGCGAAATCGACTTGGCTGCGCGCGAAGTGCAGATAGGCCATCATCGTCTTGGCCTCGAACTCGGTAACCGGCCCGAGCTCGGTCTTCGAGATCCTCTCCGCTGCCGGCCTGATCTCGCTGAGCAACCCCGCGAAGTCCTTCTCGGAGATCATCTGGCCGTCTATCTGGATCCGCTCGCGGACGTCGTAGACGTACGGCGACAGATACAGTCCCACTCGGTACCCCGCCTCGCGCAGGATCGACGCGACAAACGTGCACGTGCTGCCCTTGCCGTTGGTGCCGGTGACGTGGATCACGCGGATCTGCTTGTGCGGAGAGCCGAACGCGTCCGAAAGCGCCGCGATCCGGTCCAACTGCGGCCGGATGCCGAACTGGATAAGGCTATTGAGGTATTCGAGGGATTGTTGGTAGGTCATCAGTACTGAGTTCTGAGTGTTGAGACCCCGGAGGGACTCCGGCCCTCCGGCCCCCTGCTCAGAGTCTCATGAGTGATTCTCCTGAAGCTTCTCGATAATGCGTTCCACGTTCACGAACTCATCTACGAGCTTCTCCGCCGCGCGAATCTTGTCGAAATCGCCGGGCCTGATCTTGACAATGAGCTTGGCGATTCGCGAAGCGACCGTGTAAGTGTCCTCGCCCACCAGAATCACCGGGATGCCAGTCTTATCGACGAGGTCCATTATGCTCGGCTGAGGCGGGGTTCCGCCGGTAAGTATCATACCCGCCACGCACGGGCTGTGGCTCGGCCCCAGCAGGCACGAACTCATCGCTGCCAGAATCAGGTCCTCGCGCGTGCCTGGGGTGATGAGCAGCGTGCCGCGGGAGAAGTAGTCCAGCGCCTGATGCGGAGGCATGGCCCCGATCACCATCTTCTCGACGGCGTTGTGCAGTCCTCTGTGGCCGCTCATCAGCTTGCCGTCGATGTCGTCGAGAAGCTGCTGGATCGTCGGGCTCGAGAGCAGTGGCCGAAACGGCATCACGCCGAGCAGCTCGATTCCCTTGCGCTCAAGCCCGCGCCGAACATACGAGCAGACCTTGTCGTACTTGTCTTCCTCGACCTTGTTGACTATCGCGCCAAGCACGCGCACGCCCGCTACATCGAACATAGCCTTGTTCAGCATTATCTCGTCGATCGGTCTTCCGATGCCGCCCGACGATATTATCACGACCGGAGCCTTCAGCAGCGCCGCCACATCGCCGTTGGACATGTCGAACACGGAGCCAACTCCGGCATGCCCCGTGCCCTCGACGACCACGATGTCCTTGCCCGCCTCCACCCGTGAGAAACACTCCATCATAGTGCCTACCAGCGAGTCGTGGTTGGGCGAATCGATGTAGTTCTCGGTGAAGTGCCGGGGAATGGCGATTGGCGACATGTCGCTGACGTCGCCCTCGAGGCCGTAGACCTCCTTGACGAGAACGGCGTCCTCGTCGATCTTAGCGCCGTCGATCTCGACATACCGCTGCCCGACGGGCTTGATATAGCCTATACTGCCCAGCCGCTTCTTGAGCGCGGCGACGAGTCCCAGGCAGGTGATCGTCTTTCCATCGTTCTGGCGTGTGGCGCCGATGTATATTCTCATGCGAGCATGGTACGGCGCGAGGTAGGGGACTGTCAAATCGCGGTCTACTGCTTGATTGCTTCGATCACGTCCGCGGCCATCGGTTTGCCGATGCCCGTGTTTCTGCCGATCAGTATCACGCGCACGCCGGGTGCGATCCCATCCAGCCTCGTCTTGAGCCGGACTTCCTTGGTGCGTACCGGAGACAGCGCGATCCGCTCGTGACCGTAGAGCCTGATGAAGTCCACCGCGATCACGAGGTGTCTGCCGTCCTTGGCGACCGATTCGATGCCGCCCTCCAGCTCGATCTCGCCGTTCTTAAGCGCGGGCCAGGGCTTCGCCTTCTTCGGTTCGGGACTTGCGGCATTCGCGTTCGGCGGCGCTGCGTCGCGCTTGACCGATGCGGCAATCGCCTTTGCTGTCGTGATGACATCCTTCTCGGTGCCGGCGGTCCCGCACACGCTGATCCACAGGATCGGAGCGGTGTCATCGCCGAGAGGGGCCATGGCGGCGCATCGAACGCCGGTCGACCCTCCGATGATCTCTCCGATCTCCCGCGCGTAGACATCAGTCTCGTCGAGTTTGGCGGGTGCGACATAGCCCTTGAAGAGATCGCCCTGCTTGGATGCCTGTTCCCAGCGTCTGGCGGCGCCAAGGCCGCCGGCTCGCCTGATCTCTTCCTGGATCGCCTTCTCGATGACGGTTGAGGCGAGTTGCGTGTTCGGGGTAGGGGTGACGCTGATCGAACAGGCAAGACCGCCGCTGGAGTAGAGATCGAGCGTGCCGGACTCGGGAGGATCAATGGGGTGTTTCGCAGCGCCCGCGGGTATCTGGGCCGCGAACTTCCACTGATCGTAGCGCACCGTCTCCCACTTGTCGGACTGCGCAAGCGCGGATACGGGCGCGCAGATCAGCAGAAGAACGATGGCCTGCAGTCTACCCCAGCGTCTCAATGAAGCCCTTTGCCTCGCGGAAGAGATAATCATAGGCGGCATCCATCCATGGCTCTACCACGGCAATGTCGTTGAACTGCGTCGGATGCTGAACGTCCAACTCCACGTAGAGCTGCGTAAGGTTGCCGAAAAACGGCTCGATCTTGAGCTCGTGGACACCGTCCTGATGCAGCACTACCCGAAGCCCCACGCCCTGCCTGCCCGGTCCGAGCAACTCGAGATTGTCCTTTATCGAGCCCAGCGCCGAGTTTTCGATGAGCTGGGCAGCGTTTGGCCCGTTCTCCAACGGCAGAAACGCCGTCAGCTTGATACCCATCGTAGCGAACTGCGGAACATTGAGCCCTCGTTGAGCGAGCCGGAACAGGTCTATCGCCCTCTCCTTGGAGGACTGGAAGAACTCGACGGTGTCGTTGACCTGCATACGCGTGGTCTGGATGAAGAAGTCACCGGTTGGGTTTGCCATCCGCGCGCCATCCGGCAGGTGCTGAAGCGTCTGAAATGGATAGCGCTCGGTGATGTCGGCATAGATCCGGTTCACCGTCGGCTGCTGCAGCGCCAGCGGCTGATACACGACCCCCACGGTCATTCTTCGGCAGGTAAGCAATTCAACGTTCACAGGGTTCTCCGTATTGCGGGATTAGGTAGTGCATTTTACCTCGCGAGCAGGCAGCAGTCAAGGAATCCGCGTCCGCGGCGAATGCGTTCCGGAAGGGGAGATCGCGAAAGGAAGAAGGGCAGAAGGAGAGAAACGAGAGCGGCGGACAGGGCCTTTCTCTATCTCTGATCTTCTTCGCTGCGCTATTTCCCCTCGGTGGCTCCGCGATTGTTACTTGGCTTGCGGTTTCTTTACTTCGGTCGGTTTCTTGCCCTCGATCTTGTCCTGCAGTTGCTGCGCCGCGTCGAGCACTTCCTTGGGTGGGTTAAGAGCCTTGAGCTTGCCTATCAGTTCCAGCGCCTCGTCCTTCTTGCCCTCGTCGCCCAGAAACGACGCCAGAGTCATATACGAATCCGGGTTCTTGGGCTGCTTGTCGAGGAGCATTCGATAGGCCTTTTCGGCGTTGGTCTTGTCGCCGCCAGCCTCGTAAGTACTGCCAAGCGCGTACCACGCCTCCCACCAATCCGGCGACATCTTGATGGCCTCGCCTATTGCGTTCACGGCTTCCTGATACTTCTTGCGGCTCTTTTCGACCTTGCCCACCAGCAGCTCCGCGGCCGCGCTGTTGGGTGAGAGGATCGCGGCTTTCTTGGCGTATTCGAGCGCCTTGTCCAGAGTCTTCTCGTTTGCGAGGTAGAACTCCGCCAGCGCGACCACAGGCCGCGGGTCGGCTGTCGATTCCTCGACAGCCTTGAGCATTTCGCTCTCGGCGTCGGACGTCTTCTTGAGCGCGGCGAGCGCGAGCGCGCGGTTGGTCCGCAGCATAGGCAGCTTCGGATCGAGCTTCGTGGCCTCATCAAAGGACTTCAGCGCCTCGTCAGCCTTGCCTGCGCCCAGTTGAGCTATTCCAAGGGCCATCTTCGCCTGAGCGTCCTGAGGCCGCGCCGCGGCGAGGGCAGTGGCAGGCTGCAGAGCCAGAGCGGGCCTGCGCGCGCCAATCTGGGAGTAGATCCGGCAGCAGAGCTGGAACGCGGCGTCGGCGTCCTTGGCCTTGACGGCGGTCGGCTTCGGCGGCTCATACAAGCTGGCGGTATCGATTCCCGAATCGCCGCAGAATCGCGCCATCTCCGGGGCCATTGCACACCTGCCGTAGATCACATCCTGCTTGCCGCCGGTGACCACGAGCTTGTTGACGTACATCCCCACGACAGTCGCGTCCCGGGCTACCATCGCGCCGTTAGGCACCGCGTCCGAGGGGTCCACGCTGCTGAGGAACATCCACTTGTAATTGCCGATATCGGTGATGAACACCTTGTCCGCGCTCCACTGCGAAACGCCCAGCTTCGGCGGCTTGGCGGACTTGTCCAGCGTGATCGCGTAGAGGGAGGTGGGCCATTTGTTGCCGACGACGTCGTTGTCCGAGAGCTGGCCCATCGTTCCGTAGGCCGCCTTGGCAAAATCCGCGATCTGGGCGAGCGGCGCGGCGGGCAGTCCGGATACGGGCAGCTTGAGTATGGCGACGTTGAGCTCCTTGTTGAAAGCCTTCAGCTCGCACTGATACGCCTGGCCGGTGTATGCGCTGATGAAGAGGGGGAACCGCATCGTCTGCTTCGTGTCCTTGCTGATGACTTCGGTGACGGAGTCCCAGGTTGTCAGCACGTAGCTGCCATCCCCGATTACGAAGCACGAACTCATCCAACTCGACATGTCTCCGAACACGCGCACCACGCCCGCGCAGTCCGAAAGCGTCGTCGCAGCCGGTGCACACGATGCCGCTAGCATCATCAGTGCCAAAACAAGGATGATCGCCCTCATTAGCCGTACCTCCACTATATCAACTATGCTTGGATAGTGCTGATTGTTCCCCAGAGCACGGTCTTTTGACCGCTGTTCAACTCTACCACTTCACAGCACTTGAGGCAAATGCATGAGGCTGAGGCGCTTGAGCACCTTTGCGTGCGCACCCGCGAACTCCGCACAGAGCGCGGGCATGGAGACGAGGACTGCAATGGAGAGAAGCACGCGGTTGGCCACAGGAGTATCACCTTGGGGTAGATTCGTCCTGTTCTGCCGAGGCATTCCTGCCACGGAGCCCCCGGGAGGCAAGAATGCCTCCCGGGAACAAGACGCGGTGCCTGATCTTGCGGGCTAGATCCGCTCGGTCTTCGGGTCGCCATGGAGCGGCGGAAGCGGATGCGGATGCACGAGCGCGCCGCCGTTTTCATACGAGACTATCGCCGCTTGGATGTACTCCATCGTCGCGAGCGCGTCACGCCCCGACGCCCGGATCATCGCCGGAGCCACGCCGTTGGTAATGTCCTCGAGGAATGCATGGATTCGGTTCGGGAATGTCTGCCCGAAATCGGTGATGCCGGTGTTGAACACCTCGGGGTCGGAGCCGCTCGGCCCCGGCCAATAAGTGAGCTTCTCGACGCAGTTCTCGATGCAGAACGTGCCCTTAGAACCTGCCAGCTCGCAGCTCCACCAGCCGCCCAGTCCCCACACGGCATCGCCGCGCTGGCTGAGCATGTAGCCCACGGTGTCGTTGGCGAACCGCACGTGAACGCTGTTGACCGACAGCAGCAGGTCGCCCTTGTTCTTGCGGAACCCCGGCTTGGTGCAGAACGCCTGCACGTCGATGATGTCGCCGCAGAAGTAGCGCATCACGCTGAGCGGATGCGTGAGGAACGCCTTCATGTGGCCGTATGGCTGGTTGAAGCGCGGCGACGGGTTGAAGTTGTAGCCCTCTTCGCCGCCGCTGAACCCCATCTTGAACAGCATATACACGGTCTCACCGATCTTGCCCTCTGCCATATACTGCTTGGCGCGCGCGGCGGTATCGGTGAAGTAGTGGTTCAGGTTGCAGCCCAGATAGAGATTCTTCTTGGCTGCGAACCGCACCATCTCCCGAGACTCCTCGATGTCGTTGGAGAGCGGCTTCTCGCACAGGACGGCGTAGCCCGCGTCGAGCGCCTCCATTGTGGGCTCGAAGTGCCAGCTTCCGTTCTCGTAGCCGCTGGTGGTCACGTCAACGACGTCGATCTCCTCGTTGGCGAGCATATCCTTGAGCGTGTAGTATGCCTTCACGCCGTGCTTCTCTGCCGCGGCGTCCGCCAGGTCTTTCTTGAGGTCGCACACCGCGACCAGCTCAGCAAGCGAATCCTTCTTGTGGCAATCGGCATGGTTGTTGCCGATTCCGCCCATCCCGACCACTCCAACTCTCAGTGCCATTGTCAAATCCTTTCGGTGTGAGCAAGCTTCATTGCTGCAAGTCTACGACTACTCGCGTGAGCCGTCAAGTCATTGGCAGTTGACTATTGACGATTTCCGATCTGGGCACGGACGAGTTGATCCGCGAGCGCGCCTAAGGACCGCTTCGTGATCCCATTCGTTGGGCCAGTGCCAGAGCGCCAGCACAGCCTCCATGCCGATTGTCTCGATCCACTCGTCGCTCTCGACGAACGGCGCCGGATCCTCAAAGAAGAGCTCGACGTCGAAGTCCGACAGTATGCCGGTAGGCGCGTTGGGGTTCGTCAGCGAATTGGTAAGCACGATCGCCCGGATCGCGTCGTTTGCCTCCGCGAACCGGGCGATCTTATCTATGACCTGGCTGACATGGTCGCCGGTCAACTACTTTTCCAGCCGCAGATACTTCAGAATTCCCTTCGCCACGGCCTGAGCCATGATGTCCTGGTCCGCGGGGTCCTTGAGCATCTCGCGTTCCTTGGGGTTAGTGTGGAACAGGAACTCGGTCAGAGCGCCCGGGCAACCCGCCTCCCACAGGACCCACAGCCGATACCAATGCTCGCGGGTACCCATGTTCTTCACATCCGGGTAGAACGTGCTCTTCATCGCGCCGACGAGTTCGGACTGCACGTCATCGGCCAGCCTCTTGCCTTCGCTGCCCGCATAGAATGTCCACGTCCCGCCGCCCGGGTCGCTGGTGCCGGTGGCATCCGAGTGCAGAGCGAAGAGAACGTCGCAGTTGAGCGCGCGGCATAGCTGCGTCTCGCGGCCGAGCGTGGTGCGCTGGGTCTGGGTGTTGCGGGTGATGAACACGTCCACGCGGCCGTCAGCCTGCAGAATCTTCTGCACCTTCTCGGCGATCGCGTACATATTCATGCCCTCGTTGTACAGCTCTTCCTTGTTCGGTCCCCATATCTGGTTCGCGAACTGATTCGACGGATTGAGCATCACCCTCGGGCGGAAGTACAGCGGGTCCTCCCAACCGAACACCGCGAAGTTCTTGACCGTTTCTATCCGCACCAGCCGGCCCTGACCGGGCGCAAAGTCGGCGTTCCATACGCAGGTGCCGTTGTCGTTGTTGACGATGACGGCGCGCTCCCTGCCGGTCGCGGGACTGACCTCTCGCAGCGTGACCTCCTGCGAGAACGCGATCTTCGCACGCGCGGGATTGGTGAGGCTGCGGTTGACGAGCAGAGCGTAGCGGGCTCCGTCCTCGGAGTTGAACTGACCGACCACGAACTCCCCGCCCTTTATGCTCTCGATCAGCCCGTTGGGCTGCAGGAGTTCGCATCCTTCGGGCACGGGCGCGGTGTGATAGACCGCCACGTTCTTGAGCCGCATGAGGGTTGGCGCGAGCTTGAGTATCTCTCCGTTGACCTTCTTTGCGATCTCGTACTTCGCCGTAGGCTTGCCGTTTGCGTCGATCAGGGCGTCGTGGTAGTTCCACTGCGGGTCATTGGGCGTCGTGTAGGTGAAATACATTAGCCCGCGCGCGCCGTAGGCCAAAGCGGTGAACGCCTGCCAACGAATATCGGCCTCGGTAACGTCCTTGTATGGCCCGTGCGGCACCGACAACAGGATGTAGTTGAACGGAATCGAGTGCTTGATCGACTGCCTGCGGATGATCTCCAGGTTACTGAAGTAGTCGCCCCTCACGGTTCCATCCGCCATCAGTGCGTAGTGATCGTAGCTGAGCATTTTGGGTTCGACCACACGGCAGAACTCGTCCACATACTGCTCATACGAGAACGCGCCCGTCTGCTGGTTGGTGGCGTATGTCGGGAAAAGGTTGACAAAGGGCGTGTGCTTGGGGTCCTTCTCCAGGAGGTAGCGGTTCGCCGCGCCGAGACTGTTGAACAGCGACGCGCTTGGCTCGTCCTTGAGGTAGTAGCCCCAAAGCGCCGGATGCTTGGAGTAGTCCGCGAGGACGCCGTCAAGTGCTCCGTTCTGGCCGCCGCGCCGCCGGCCATCGAACTGAATCCGGGAGTCGATTACCAAGCCTTTGATCCCGCACGCCTGGCAGTAATCCAGCGCCTGCTTGTTGATCTCGGGCGTACTTGCTGAGATCATCGCGACCGTGAAGTTCGCGTCCGCGACCTGCTTGATCGTGTCCTGTGTGAACTCGGTCGGCCCGCACCACTGGCTAATGAAGAAATCTTCCTTCGCCCGAGCCGCGCCCGCTGCCAGCAGCAACAGTGCGGCCAGCAGAAACATAGTCTCTCTCATCTGTATCCCCTTTCCGGAACACGAAAACTGGGATAATGGCCGGCAGCCTTCGACCCGATCCCATGGCATAAGCTGTATTGAGCCTAACACCTCATCTTTAGTCGCGTCAAGTTGCGCGTCGGTTTCATTGACACCCCGACTGCCCGATGCTATACTGCGACCGGGCGCGTCGTGTCATGCTGAACTCGGTTCAGCACCCAGCCGTGGACTCTGGACACGTTCAGGGTGACGGCCCTCGCCATCGGTGAACTAATGCTCAAGGGAATTGCCAAAGCCGGCGACGGCGACACTCCTGAAGATCGCCACGGGATCGTTGTTGCGCTCTCAAACCTTTCCAAGGTCCTCGGTGCATCGGAGGCCGATTCGACGTTCTCCGTCGTCGCCGAAACGACCTCAACACTGCTTCGCGTCCGCAGCGTCATTGTATTCGTCAAGCGCGCCGGCAGACTCGCAGTGGCCGGCAGTTCAGGCGCGTCGGACAACCTCGACCTCGCGCCCGCCGCCCGCAAGATCGCGGAACTGGCCGTGGGCAGCACAGGCCCCGTGATCGTCACCAATGCGTCCGCCGGTTCCGGAGCGGGCGAAAGGGATTTGGCCAAGGCGGGGGTGGCGTCGGTGTTGTGCGTTCCGCTGAGGGTCGGCCGCGCCAACGTTGGCGCCATCGTGGCTATGTCCGACGTGCTGCGGGCGTTCTCTCCATCGGACATCGAACTCTTGCACGTTGTGGCGGGCCAGGCTGCGCTGGCTGCGTGGCGCGGCGAGAATGAATCCGATTCGCAGACTGAGAACCAGGCTGAGCTGATCAAGCTTGCCCAGCGCAAGATTCAGGAGCTCTCGGTGGTGAACCAGGTCAGCGGCGCCGTCAGCTCTACGCTGGAACTCGATGCTCTGCTCGACATCGCGCTCGAACAGAGCATGCTGGCGGTGGAAGCCGATACCGGCTCGCTGATGCTGGTCAACGAGGAGACGAACCGGCTGGAGATCGCCGTCTCGCGCGGCTTGGATCCCAGGGTGGCGCAGAGGACGTCGCAGGAGATCGGCACCAGTGTCGCGGGATGGGTCGCGGAGCACGGCGAGAGCGTGCTGGTCACCAATGCCCACACCGACCCTCGTTTCCGCATGCCGTTTTACCGAGACAACATTACCTCCGCAGCGTCGATCCCGCTGCGCTCCAAGGATCGGGTTATCGGCGTGCTGAACGTCAACACTACTAACCCCGAGCGCACGTTTGACGAGCGCGACCTCGAGCTTCTCGAGACAGTGGCGAACGAACTTGCGATGGCGATTGATAACGCCCGGCTCTACGCCCGCGTCCAGCGCCGCACGAAGCAGCTCGACAGCCTGCTTGGAATATCGAGGACTGTTACCTCGACGCTCAATCTCGATGAGCTTCAGCACCGACTTGCCATGGAGATCATCAACCTGTTTTCCCTGGACGCCTGCGTGCTGATGCTGCTCGACGATCTCAGCGGCAGGATCAGGCTTGGGTTCGGCACAGGAATCAAGACCCGGCGCAAGTACACATATTACGACCTCGCATCGTCGCTTGCGGCGCACGTCGGCAGGACCGGCAAGAGGCTGATTATCAAGGATATTCAGGCCTCCCGCAGCTTCGCGACAGACATCTCCGCGCGCGAGGGCTTCCGGTCGGCGATATGCCTGCCCCTCAAGAACGCGGGCAGACTCGTCGGGGCGGCGATAGGATTCACCCGGGACGTGCGCACTTTCCCCAAATCGCAGCGCGACATAATGCGGCCGCTGGGCGAGCTTGCCGGGGTCGCGATTCGAAACGCAAGGGTCTACCGGCAGAAATACAAGATCGCCGAAGTCCTTACGCAGAGGCTCGCGCCGTCGAGCGTTCCGTGCATGGATGGTCTCGATATCGGGCACAGGTTCCTGCCCGCGCACGAGATCGGCGGGGACTACTACGATTTCATGCGCGTCGGCGACGGGAGGCTGGGGATCGTCGTCGCGGATGTCTGCGGTCACGACGTGGAAGCGGCCGAGTACACGTCCATGGGCAAGCACGTGCTTCGTGCCTACGCGAGGGAATACGAGTCCCCGGCGGCCGTGTTGGGCAGGACAAACGCGCTGATCTGCGAGGACACGCGAGCAGAGGTCTTTATCAGCGCCTTCTACGGCGTGCTTGACCTCAAGGCCGGCAAGCTCCGCTACGCCAACGCCGGCTGCGAGCGGCCGGTCCTCTACAGAGCGTCGGATGCCACCTCGGCCAAGCTCGATGCGGACGGCATGCTCCTCGGGATACGTGGGAGCGCCGAGTTCGAAGAACGCGAGATCGATCTGCGGCAAGGTGATGTCATCGCCCTGTTCACGGACGGTGTGACGGAGGCCGGCGTGGAGAGAGTGCGCTTCGGCTCCGATCGCGTTTCGCAAGCCGTGGCCGCGTCCGCGCACCTCAGCGCGCAGCAGATCGCCGATGCAGTGCACGACGCCGTGTTCGAGTTCGTGCACGGTCGTATCACCGATGATGTTGCGATAGTAGTCCTCAAGATCGCGTAACGGAGGTCCTCCGCCACCACCGCTTCGCATAACAACCATCCAGCGCGAACCAATCCGCGCCGATAATGCGTAATACCACAAGTGCAGCGTAGCACTGGTGATGAGCAGGAGGCTCATGATTTGAAGCAAGGCCAGATAGTGGAACTCGAGATTCCTAGCTCGCCGGAGTATGTCTCCATCGTGCGTCACGCGGTGGAGGGGATCGCGCGCAGGATGGACTTCGACGAAATTCAGATCGAGGATCTCAAGCTGGCCGTTGGCGAGGCCTGCACCAATGCGGTGAGGCACGGCTGCGCCAAAGATGAGCTCCAGCACGTCGCTGTTCGCTGCATGGTCCTGAGCGATGGCCTCTCCGTAGAAATCCGCAACGATATCTCCGACTGCGAAGTTCCCCTGGTGCCCGTCCAGCCGGACATCAGCCGCGAAGGTGGCCTCGGACTGTATCTGATCCGCAAGCTCATGGACGAAGTAGACATCGTCTGGGAGCCCGAAACCGCCGTCGTGAAGATGCTCAAGAAGCTCAGATCGAACGCGGCCTAGCTGCCGTTCTTCTTCAGAATCGCCTTCGCCTTCTTCAGTTGCCGCTTCACGTCCTCAAGCGCCGTCCCGCCCGTAGCCTTTCGTGCCGCCACGCTTGCCTCGACCGTGAGCATTGACGCAATATCCTCCGGCGCCTTGGGCGCGAATCGTCTGATCTCATCGAGCGTCAAGTCGGGCAGCTCTTTGCCGTTCTCGATGCAATAGGCGACAAGCGATCCCACTTGCTCGTGCGCGTCTCGGAAAGCGACTCCTTGTCGTACGAGCGCGTCGGCGAGGTCGGTTGCGGTGGAGAACGCCTCTCCCGCCCCTTTGTGCATCTTCTCAGCGTTGAACTTCGCAGTGGAGAGCATCAGCGTGAAGGCTCGCAGCGAGTCCGCGACGGTATCTCCCGCGTCGAATAGCTGCTCCTTGTCTTCCTGGAGGTCCTTGTTGTAGGCCAGTGGGAGGCCCTTTTGCAGCGTAAGGATCGAGACAAGGTCGCCGATCACCCGCGCGCTCTTTCCACGCACCAGTTCGGCAACGTCCGGGTTCTTTTTCTGGGGCATGATCGACGAGCCGGTCGTGACCGAATCATCGAGCTCCACGAACCCGAACTCGCTGGAGTTCCAGATGATGAGCTCTTCGGAAAACCGAGAGAGATGCGTCATCGCAATCGCGCAGCACGAAGTGAACTCCGATGCCCAATCCCTGTCGCTGACGGAATCGATGCTGTTGTCCGAGACGGAATCGAACCCGAGCGCGTCTGCCACGTATTGCCGGTCGATGGGGAAAGTCGTTCCGGCGAGCGCGCCCGTGCCGAGCACGAGCACGTTGAGGCGTTTGCGGGAGTCGGCGAACCGCGCCTTGTCCCGCTCGAGCATCCAGAACCAACTCATCAAGTAGTGGCCCAGAAGCACGGGCTGAGCGTGCTGGAGGTGGGTGTAGCCCGGCAGGATCACTTCGGCGTTCGCCGCCGCCTGCTCGACTATTGCCTGCTGAAGCTCAATGATCAGGCTTGAGATATGGTCGGTCGTGTCCCGCAGGAAGAGCCGGACATCGCAGGCTACCTGGTCGTTGCGGCTGCGAGCGGTATGCAGCTTCTTCGCCGTCTCGCCGATGCGCTCGAAAAGCAGCTTCTCGACGTTCATGTGGATGTCTTCGGCGGCCGGATCGAATTCCACCTTGCCCGCCTGATAGTCCTTCAGTATTGCGCCGAGCCCCTTGATCATTTTCTTTGACTCATCGAGCGTCACGATCCCGCACTTGCCCAGCATAGCCGCGTGCGCGCTGGACTGCATTATCTCCTGCGCGATCAGCCGGCAGTCGAACGAAATCGACCCCGTGAACTCGTCGACAAGCTTATCCGTTTCTTTGGCGAACCTGCCGCCCCAGAGTTTCTTTGCCAAAACCGCTTATTCCTCCTTGCCCGCTGCGTCCCTGAACATCGTCACATTCCCCCGAGCCTTCTGGCGATGCACTCCTCAGAATCGGCACAGAAACCCGCCGTAATGCCCTCGCATTCCCACGCAGCGTACATCGCGTGGGTGGCCGGCACGTCGCCAACCACAGCTTCGCGAATCGCGTCTGACCCCATGCTCCTACCGCCTGACCCAGCCCCAGCCTTTGCTGTAATCGTAGACCTCGTGCGATATCCTATCGATCTTGACGTCCGCCTTATTGCCGCAATACTCGTATCTCAGCGCGGCAGTTCCTACGGCAGCGGCACTATCGGCGGCTTCCTGCCGGTCATTCTCGGTCTGCGTCCGCCGCTTGCGAAGTACGCCTCCGCCGCCTTGCCCATGCCCTGCGTCCAGACGTAGGCAAACGCCGCTCCGCATATTTCGCCGGCGCACGGCAGGCCGAGCTTGAGCAGGCCCAAAAACGTCTGCCTGCCCAGCCATCCGCCGGCAATCGATCCGAACAATGCCCGCGCGGTCTTGGCATCCAGTCCCTGGCCGTATATGTTGCCGATCGCCCGGACCATCAGTATCTGGATCGGGGTTATGGTCCAGACGTCGGCGAACGGTATCGGCATCGGCGCGATAGCCGCCGCCGCGGCCGCGCTCAGATTGCGCGCCTCAGAGGCCATGCGCTTCCTGGTCTCCGGATCGAGGTCGCGGTAGTCCTCGGTGAGGTACTCGCGCATCTTATGCGCGTGCTCCTTCAGGTGCTTTGCGAGCTGCATCGGAAACGCCATATAACGCCTCCTGGGGCTGTGGCCTCCATTACCACCGTTCCGCAAAGCACGGACCTTCAAACCGGTCAGTCGAACGGATACCCCTTCGCCCCAACTATCTCCCAATGGAAGTCTCGCGCTTCAGATTCCGAGTGCAGCACAAGGCTACTGGGCACAGCCGCAGCCTTGACACCCGCCGAGGTCCCCGGCTCGATAGTGCTCTCCGGGATCAAGCGAAGCCGCTCGTGTGGCTTGCCGTCGCGCCACGCCTCGACCTCCACCTCCGTCACGGCATAGCCAGACCTGTTGCGTACCCAAAGCGAGAAGCTCTCGTCGCCCCACAGCCCGGGAATGGCGGCATCATCCTTGCCGGCCTTGATATCCGACCACTGCGACGGCGGCAGTTCCTGCCGCACGTTGGTCGCGACCTTGTGCCAGCCCTCGCCGGTGAGCACGAATGTGGTCCCGCTGATGCGGTCGATCTTCGTGCGAGGATTGCCGCCGCTGTAAGCCCATCTGAACGGCCCCGGCCACACGAACAGAAAGATCAGTGCTATCAGTACCGTCGCCAGCCCAATTCCGCCGGCGTTAGATCCACTACCTTTGGCGTCGCTCACGCAATCTGCCTTCTCTCAACTCTCAACCCCAAACTCTCATCTATCCTTCACGGTCCGGTACATCCGCGACTGCATGCCGTGGACCTTGACCATGCCCACCGCCTCGCTCTGATCGAATGTCTTCGAATCGAAGCTTGCGAGGTCCTCATTGTAGAGCGCGTACTTGCTCGCCCGGCCGATCACCTGGGCGCTGCCCTTGAACAGCCGCATCGTTACCGTGCCCGTGACCCTCGGCTGGATCGCGTTGATGAACGCTTCGAGGTCGTCCTTGAACGGGTCATACCAGAGGCCCGCGTAGGCAAGCTCGCCCCACTTCTGGTCGACCATCACCTTGAACGCCCGCTCGGCCGCGGTGCAGACCAGCCCTTCGAGAGCCGCGTGGGCGGGAATCAACAGCTTGGCCGCGGGGCACTCGTAGTTCTCGCGGACCTTGAGACCGATCAGCCGGTCCTCCATGATGTCGACTCGCCCGACGCCGTTTTCGCCGGCGATCTTGTGCGCTTCGAGGATGATGTCGAGAGGTTTCATCTTCTTGCCGTCGATTGCGACCGGCACACCGTTCTCGAACTCGATGGTGACTTCCGTGGGCGTGTCCTTGGCATCGGCGATGCTCTTGGTCCAGTGGAAGATCTCTTCGGGTGGGGCGTAGTTCGGTTCCTCGAGGTGTCCGCCCTCGATCGACCGGCCCCAGAGGTTCTCGTCTATCGACCAGATCTTCTCCTTGGACTGCCCGATCGGGATGCCCTTGCGTTCGGCATACTCGATCTCCCATGACCGCGTCATCGTGTGCTCCCGCATCGGGGCAATGATCGGGGTATCGGGCATGAACGTCCGCATCACGAACTCAAACCGGAACTGGTCGTTACCCTTGCCGGTACAGCCGTGGCAGAACGCATCCACGCCGCCGAGCTTCTGGGCGATCTCCACGGCCTTCAGAGCAATCAGCGGCCGCGCGATGGACGTGCTGATCGGGTAGCCCTGGTAGTCGCCGTTGGCCTTGATCGCGGGGAAGCAGAAGTCCGACGCGAACTCCTCCCGCGCATCGATCGAATAGTGCTCGGTCCCGAGCAGCGTCGCCTTCTCCTCGGCCTGCTTGAGCTCGCCGGCCGGCAAGCCGACGTCAACCGTCACCGTGACCACGTGGTCGAAGCCGTAGTCCTCGCGCATCATTGGTATGCAGACACTCGTGTCGAGTCCGCCTGAATATACTAGTAGAACTGTCTTTGGCATCTGTTACTCCTCCGGTATTTGTGGAGAGTGGAGAGTGGAGAGTGGAGAGCATCTGCTCCCACTCAGTCCGGCTTCCACTTTCCCAGACTGTTCCTGAACGAACTGAGCATGCGTGCCAGTTCCTCTGCTTCTCTGTACAACTTCTTGAACGACTCCTCGGAAACCAGCTTCCGCATCTTCGCCAGGTAGAGATGCGACAACGTCTCACACAGAGAACCGTACGCAATCTCTGTGAACCGAGAGAAGTCCTTGTTGGAAACCCTCGAACTCCCTTCGGCGATATTCGCGCTGATGGAGCTTTGCCGACCGCGTCAGTTGCGAAGTGAGGCCAAACTGCTCTTTCCTCGGGAATGTCTCGGTGATGTCGTATATGGCGTTGGCGAACCTGACGCTCCGCTTCCAGATATCGAGTTTCTGGAAGCGGAACATACCTCTCAACGCTTCGCCTTTGGACTCTCCACTCTCCACTCTCAGCTCTCTGCTATCCTGCAACCAGCACCATCACAGCCTTCTGCACGTGCAGCCGGTTCTCGGCCTCATCGAAGACGACTGATTGCGGAGAGTCGATCACTTCGTCGGTGACTTCCGAGCCCCGATGCGCCGGCAGGCAGTGCTCGAAGATAGCGTCAGGCCTGGCATGTTTCATCAGTTCGGCGTTCACCTGGAAGGGCCGGAATACCTTCTCCCGCTCGGTGGCTTCCGACTCCATGCCCATGCTGGCCCAGACGTCAGTCTCCACCACGTCGGCGTCCTTGACGGCCTCGATCGGATCGTGGGTAACAACGATCTCGGCGCCGGTCTGTGCGGCGCACTTCCTGGCGAGTTCGGTGACTTCGAACTGCGGCTCGTAACCTTCCGGGCAGGCGATAGCGAAGTGCATTCCCACCTTCGCAGCCAGCAGCATAAGCGACTGCGAGACGTTGTTGCCATCGCCGACAAACGCGAGCTTGAGCCCCTCGAACTTGCCTTTGTGCTCCAGAATCGTGTAGAAATCAGCCAGCGCCTGGCAGGGGTGTTCGAGGTCTGAAAGGCCGTTGATGACCGGCACACCCGCGTACTTGGCAAGCTCGGTGATCGTGGAGTGCGCAAAAGTCCGCGCCATTATGATGTCCACCATCCGCTCCAGCGTCCGCGCGCCGTCCGCAATCGTCTCCCGTTTGCCGAGTTGGATGTCCGACGGCTGCAGATAGAGCGCATGCCCGCCGAGCTGGAACATGCCAACCTCGAATGACACCCGCGTCCGCAGCGACGGCTTCTCGAATATCATCGCCAGCGTCTTGCCCTCGAGGATCCTGCGCTGTTCCAGCACGCCGATCTCCTTATTCTTGAGCCGCCGCGTCAGGTCGAAGATGGCGTTGAGCTCCTCTTTGCTGTGATCCGCGATGGCGACGAAGTCCCGGCCGTGGAGAAGATGCGCATTGGCCGGGGGCGCGGCGGCGGGCGCGTCGCCTATTGGTTTGCCGTCCTGGAAGCCCGCAATGATTCTCCTGGCGGCCTCCAGGCCGGCATGCTGCGCGCTCAATACCTGTCCCGAAACGCCCTCTCCCTCGCGCAACAAGCCCAGCAGAAGGTGTTCGGATCCGATATGGTTGTTGTTGAGGTTGCGCGCTTCGTCGTAAGCTAGATCGATGACCCGCTTCGCCCGGGCGGTAAGCTGCATCTCATCGCCGATCCTGCCGTCGCCTCGGGGCACCTGGTTGTCGACCTCGGCCCGGATTGCCGTAAGGGACGCGCCCATCTGCTTGAGCACCTTCGCAGCGACGCAGTCGTTCTCGCGAACGAGACCCAGCAGCAGGTGCTCCGCAGAGACCTCGTTCTCGCCGAGCCTGCCCGCCTCCTCCTGTGCAAAGAACACTATTCTTCTGGCTCTCTCAGTAAACCTCAGCCACATGTCGATTCCTCCAATTATGAATTATGAATGTTGAATTATGAATGAGTCCCCCGAGCCGCGGCTCTCTGCCAATTCGTAATTCATAACTCATAATTCATAATTCCTGGTTCACGTAGATCGTCCGATACCCGACCCTGCCCTCGTCGTACTCGTACACCCGATACGTCGTCTGCCTGCCGAAATAGCCTGCCACCGGCGCGGATACATACTCCGGCACGCCGCCGATCCAATGAAGCTCATCTCGATGGAAATGGCCTGTGATCACGGCCTTGATGTTGGCGTGCGACTTGATCAGCGCCTCCCATTTCTCGCGCGACTCCTTCGGCCAACCCGGGTGCATCTTGTTGACGAAGAAGTCCTCATCATCCGGCGCGTGGGTGAATATGATCACGGGCTTCTTTCCAGCGTCCTTGAGCGCGGCGGCCAGCCACTTCAGCGGGTCGAAGTCCGGCGTGCTGACCTGCCCCCGCAGCGGCTCCGTGAACAGCATCAGGAAGACGACGCCGTCGTGCTCGGCCTTGGTCGCGAGCGGCCCGAAGCTCTTCTCATACGCCGCCCGCGTGGACGGGGTCTTGTCGCCCTCCATCACGTCATTGTTGCCCGCTACGTAGTGGACCGGAACCGTGAGCTGCTTGAACGTGCCGAGCGCCGTATCGACGGCCTTCGGATCGAGTATGCACTCATTGAATATGTCGCCGGTGACAACACAGCACTCCACCTTCAACGGCAGGCTGTTGATATCACCGACCACTTTCTCGGTTCGCGCGGCGTTATCTGCGTCGCCAATGTGCGTGTCCGTCATCTGCGCGAAGTAGAAGTGCTGCGCCCACGCCGGCACGCAGGCCATCAGCGCACACACCGCAACTACCGCCAGCATCCCTGGTCGCCATCTCGCCAGTTCATAATTCATAATTCATCACTCACAATTGCGATAGCACGGTCCACCAGCTCTTTCGTAATGATTAGCGGCGGAACGAACCTCAGCGTGCTCTCGCCGGTCGCGTTGAGAACCAACCCCTTCTCCAGCGACTTCGCCACGACCTGCTTTGCGACGGGTTTGTCGATATCCGCGCCGATCATCAGCCCCATCGCGCGGACCTCAGTGATACCGGGCAGCTTGCGCAACCGTTCGGCGAAGTATGCCCCGACCTCGCGCGCGTTCTCGACCCAGCCGCCCTCCAGGATCTCCGTCACCGCCGCCAGAGACGCCGCGCACGCCAGCGGATTTCCGCCGAACGTGGAGGCGTGGTCCCCCGGCTCGAACACATCTGCATACTTGCCCCTCGCAAGGCACGCCCCGATCGGGAACCCGCCGCCGAGCGTTTTTGCAAGCGTCATCACATCCGGCACAACGTCGTAGTTCTCATAACCGAACAGCTTGCCGGTTCTGCCGAGCCCGGTCTGAACCTCGTCGAATATCAGCACGGCACCGAGCGTATCGCACAGCTCGCGCGCGGCCTGCAGGAACTCCTTTGTCGCCGGGTGCACTCCGCTCTCGCCCTGCACCGGCTCCATCATTATCGCGCAGGTCTTCTCGCCCGCCGCAGCTTCGAGCGCGTCAACATCGTTGTAGGGAACGTATTTGAAATCCGGCACCAGCGGAGTAAAAGACTTCTGATACTTGGGCTGGCCGGTCGCCGTGATTGCCGCGAGGGTGCGGCCGTGGAAGGACTGCTCCGCGGTGATGATCTCCGTCTTCTCGGGGTGTCCCGCGACCTTGGCCGCCTTGCGCGCGAGCTTCATCGCCGCCTCGTTAGCCTCCGCGCCGGAGTTGCAGAAAAACGCCTTGGTCATCCCCGCCGCCTCGCACAGCAGCTTCGCCAGCTTCGGCTGAGGCTGCGTGTGGAACAGATTGCTGACGTGCATCAGTGTTCCGGCCTGCTCCCGAATCGCCTCCACTACCTTCGGCGGGCAGTGCCCCAATCCGCACACCGCGATCCCCGCGAGCAGGTCCAGATACTCCTTGCCGTTCTCATCGTACAGGAAGCACCCCTCGCCGTGCGTGAACACGACGGGGAACCGGCCGTAGGTGTGCATTACATATTGATTGTCGAGTTCGATTGTGTCCATTAGCCCTCAGCTTTCAGCTATCAGCAGTCAGCACCCCGTTCGTCCGAGGCATTCCTGCTTCGGACAGCGTGCTTCGGCCGCGTTTCCTGGAGTGCTGCGCTGGTGGTTCTCAGTCAACTGCTGCCGGAGCCCCGCCGCCACGGTCCTTTGAACCTAACCCGGCTGCCACCGCTTGCAGCGCCGGACTCCACCAGCCCGCGTCGCCATCCTCTTGCGTGCACTCTCTGCGGCTCAAAATGATTCACCTGACTCCCGTCCATGCAGCGTCGTAGGAGATCCTGTCGCCTCGCCCTGCCGCAGGCCCCGCATCTCCCGCGCCACCTGCTTATACAATTCGCCCGTCCACGCCGGCAGCCCAGCCGCGACGCGGCCCGGCGCATGCACCCGGAAATCCCTCGGCGCGATCACGACTTTGCAGTTGTCCTTGCCCACGTCCGCCGCGAGCACGAACAGGTCCTCCGATGCCTGATCCCCAACCGCCACGCAGCCTATCGACACGCAGTAGCCGTGGATCATGATGTCGCCGCCGAGCTTGGTCCGGCCGTCTTTGGCAGCTATCGCGCGGTCGAACTCGTTCGGATAGTCCAGCCTCAGCGACAGATGCCACAGGCTGTTCGGGTTCAGCGACTCGATGCGATAGACACCCTCCGGCACCTGCCTGTCGCCCTCCCGCAGCTTCGGCCCAGCGTGCCCACTCGCCGCCAGCACCGGATACGTCTTGACACATCTCAGCTTCCCGCCGTCCGACGCATAAAGCTCCAGCCGTTTCTCCTGCTTGAGCACGAGCATCACGACCTTCACCGGCGGGTATTTGACGCCCGCCTCCCGAAACGCCGGCGCCATTCTCTTCCGCGCCGCCGGTCCATACTGTTTCAACCGCTGAGCAACCGTCTTCTCCCCGCTCAGCCGCCGCACCAGCTTGCGCCATTCCACCGACCGTGGCAGCAGCACCACTGCCACCACAATCACGACAGCAACAAGGGCAACGCCTATCCATACCCGCCGCAAACTCTGCACGGTCCTCTCTTTGCTTAGCTGACGGCTGAAAGCTGACAGCTACTCCACGATCATCGTCCCAATCCCCGTGTCCGTGAATATCTCCATCAGCAGCGCGTGGGGTTTGGTGCCGTCGATGATGTGAGTCCGGGGCACGCCGCCGGCAAGCGCGCGGACGCACGCGTCCACCTTCGGGATCATCCCGGACCCGATCTTGCCGCCCGCGATCATCTTGAGCGCGTCGGCGACGTGCAGCTCGGAGATCAGCGTGGAATCGTCTCCGAAGTGGCCGTAGATGCCGGTCACGTCGGTCATCATGATGAGCTTGGTGGCTCCGACCGCCGCCGCGATCTCACCTGCTATCGTATCTGCGTTGAGGTTCAGGCTCTGGCCCTCGGAGTCCGCTGCCACCGAGCACACAACCGGCACGTAACCATGCTCCAGTATATCGGCCAGTATCGCCGCGTCAATGGACTTTACCTCGCCCACGAACCCGAGGTCCACCTCGCCGGACTGCTTCTCGGCCGCGATCAGCCCCGCGTCCTTGCCGCTCAGCCCGATCGCCTTCACGCCCGCGCAGCCCAAAAGCGACACGATGCCCTTGTTGGTTTTGCCCGCGAGCACCATCTCGACGATCTCCATCGTCTCCGCGTCGGTCACACGCAGGCCGTTGACGAACTCCGGCTCCTTGCCGACCTTCGCCATCATCGAGTTGATCTCCGGCCCGCCGCCGTGCACGAGGATCGGCTTCATCCCCACGCAATGCATCAGCGCGATGTCGCGCGCCACGCCGCGCTTGAGTTCCTCATCGATCATCGCGTTGCCGCCGTATTTGACGACGATGGTCTTGCCCGAAAACGCCTGTATATACGGAAGCGCGTGGACCAGAATCTCCGCTTCCTCGCTCGTGTAGTTCATAACATCCCCCAGGACCCGGCTCGAGCCGGACATGACATGGTATAGACCGTGCGAAAGCCCGTCAAGTTCACAAATCGCCTCGCATTGACGACCGGGCCGGATTGGGGTAGACTACATTCGACTGTGGAGGTTGTTTGATGGAGCGACTCTGGGCGCCGTGGCGTCTCGAATACATAGTGGGCGAAAAGACCGAGGGCTGCATCTTCTGTGTGTTTCCCCAGCAGGACGACGATCGCAAGAACCGAATCCTCTACCGCGGCAAGCACGCGTTCGTGATCATGAATGCCTTTCCTTATTCTAATGGCCACCTTCTGATCGCGCCGTATCGCCACATCGCCGACCTCTCCGAGCTCACTGACGAGGAAAGCCTGGAGACGATGCAGCTTGTTCAGCGCAGCATCCGCGTTCTGCGCGAGGTCTTCAGGCCGGACGGGATCAACATCGGCGTCAACCAGGGAACCGCCGCCGGCGCCGGCATCGCGGACCACATACACACGCATCTCGTTCCGCGCTGGAACGGCGACACCAACTTCATGCCCGTATTCGCCGAAGTCAAGGTGATCCCGGAGGCGCTCGAAGTGACGTACGACAAGCTCAGACCCATATTCGACGGACGACAATGAGTGAAGGCATCACCCAACAGATCGACGAACTCCGCTCGCGCTGCATCGAGTGTACCCGCTGCGAGCTTTCGGACACGCGCACGAACGTCGTGTTCGGTGAGGGCAATCCGGAAAGCCCGCTGATGATCATCGGCGAGGGGCCTGGCGCCAACGAGGACGCCACCGGCCGACCGTTCGTGGGGAGGGCGGGAGCGCTGCTCGATGAGGCTCTTGCCGCGTGCAAGATGAACCGCAACCACGTCTTCATTTGCAACGTGCTCAAGTGTCGCGCTTGCATAATGGAAAACGGCCGCACTCGCAATCGTCCGCCGGCTACGGAGGAGATTTCCGCATGCACGCCGTGGTTGGAGCAGCAGATCGCGATTATGCAGCCGCTCGTGATACTAAGCCTGGGTGCGCCGTCTGCGAAGTTCGTCATCAAGAAGGATTTTCGCATGACCCAGGAACGCGGCATAGTCTTTCCGACCAAGTACGCCAGATGCGCCATAGCCGCGTTGCACCCGGCATACATACTGCGCCAGGCAGGCGAGACCTACGACGGCGGCAAGTCGCTGCTGATCGCGGACATAGACCTCGCCCGCCGGCAGGTTATAGAGGCAAAGAAGGCACCCAAGATCTCGCTGTTCTAGCGAGTTTCCATCGTGTCTTGCTGAACTTGTTTCAGCATCCCGCTCGCTATCGGAGGTTGAAATGAGAAAATCGTTGCTTATCGTCGCTGTGTTGTCGGTGCTGTCAAGTCTGACCGTAGCTGCTCTCGCGCAGACCGCGCCACCCGCCCCGCCCAGCGGACCGGTCGGAGTCAGGGCGGATTACGTGCGGCCTGTCCCGTGCATTCTGCCCACGCTTAAGATCATCAGCGCGCAGATGGTTCCGATGCTGGCTGCGCGGCTCAGCCTTTCCGAGGCAGACAAGGCCAAGGTGCTCGATCTTCTGACCAAGTCCGACAACGACATCAAGCCCAAGATCGAGAACCAGGTCAAAGCTGCTCAGGACTACACAACCCTACTGGCCAACCCCAAGGCGTCTCAGGCCGAGCTAGTCGCGGCTGCCGATAAGGCGATGAAAGCGGAGTCCGAGGTCCTAATGGTCAGGATCCAGGCGCTGTTCACGCTCAAGGCGCTTCTCAACGAGGAGCAGAACAAGCAACTCGCGGAGTATCTGGACCAATTCGCCAAACCGTGGCGCGAAAGGCCGGGCTCGATACCGCTGCCGCCCGTCGCGCCGCCTGCCACGCCGGCCAAATAACCCGGGAATTCCTGATGCGCCGAGCTTGTTTTGGCATTCAGGCAAAAAAGTTTCGCCAAAACCCTTGACAGTACGCTTCAGGGGGTATACAATACCGAGCGAGGTGTAATACCTCCCCCGTTTCCGCAACTGAATATACAACCGAATAAACAACCTAGCGCCGAGTCTCTCTCTGGTCAGAGAGAGCGGAGGAACCGACCGATGAGGGGGCGAATCCAGCAATGGAGGGGCTGCTTCCTGTCCTAGCCCGACAGCTAACTCCGTAGGCGCGGTAGGAAGTTCTTACGCCATTATCCCGGCCGCGGCCCTCAGCTCCGCGGCTTTTTTGATGCCTATGAGGTTCGTCCAGTTCGCGGATACGCACATCGGCCCCGGCGAGATGGCAAACGATCTTCGCCTGGCCTTCGCGCGTGCGTGCGCCTTGGCCGTTGAGCACAAGGCGGATCTTGTCCTGCTGCCGGGAGACCTTTTCGACTACGAACGGGCCGATCGGGACACGTCCGCGTTCATCGTCGATGCGCTCGCAAGCATTGGTCCGATTCGAGTGTTCGTCGCCCCCGGCAATCACGACAGCCTCAATCCCGGCAGTCCGTATCTTGCACGGTGGCCCGATAACGTCCACATATTCGAGGCTCCTGAGTTCGAAAATCTCGACCTGCCCGATCTGGATTGCTCGATCACCGGGATCGCCCACGCGCACAGGGGAATCACTGATCGCCTTCTCGCGTCGCCGGTACCGGCCGGCCGTTTCTCCACTCGCATCCTGCTCTTCCACGGCTCTCGCGACGGCTACAAGCCGTCAGAGAAGGAGACGGTCATCCCGTTCTCGGACGCGGAGCTGCTCGCGCAGGGCTTCACATACTCGGCGATCGGTCACTACCACTCGTTCGCCTCGATTCCCGATGCCAGAGGCGTCACCCGCGCGGCATACTCCGGCTGCATCCAGGGCCGGGGGCTCGATGAGGTTGGCGAGAAGTTCGCGATCGTCGGCGAAATCGATTCCGAGGGCCGCGTCCGGATCGATAAGGTAGAGGTTGCGCAGCGGCGGATCGTGCGCGTGGACGTGGACGTGACCGGCGCCCGCGACTCTGGTGGGTTCTTCGCCAGAATCGACGAAGCGGTGCTGTCGGCCGCACGCAAGCAAGACGCGGTCTACGTCTTCGCGCGCGGTCTGCTGCCACTCGATATCGACATCGACACGGCCGCATGGGAGTCTCGCCAACCGCATTTCTCAGTGAGTCTGAGCCTGTCCGGTGTGGCGCCTGACTACGATCCGGATGCTATCGCTCAGCAGTCCGCCGCATCGCCCCTGCGCTCGGCATTCGTTGCGGAGATGCTCGAAAAGCAGCAGGCCGCATCGGACGAGGCTGAGCGTGCTATGCTCCGCGATGCGATGTACTATGGCCTGTTCGCACTCGACGGCCGCAGACTGGAGCCGCGCGATGTGGATTGAGTCGATCGACATACGCGGCTTCGGCTGCCTCATCCACAGGCGTTATGAGTTTCCATCGGACCGCGCCGCGCTGATCGTCGCCGATAACGAGTCCGGCAAGTCCACCCTCGCCGCCGCCATATTTGCCGCGCTGTGCGGATTTCCCAGCCAGCGCCGTTCGAAGGGCTCGGTCACGCTGCGCGAAGCCTACAAGCCGTGGGTAGGCGATGTATACGCGGTCGAGATGGACATCCTGGCCGAAGGCAAGCGGTTTCGCATCGAACGCGACTTCGCGCGCGACACGTTCGTCGTTCGCGACCGCGAGACCGGCAAGGACATCAGCGCGCACTACGATCGCGACCTCGCGCGCCACTTCCTGCACTTGCCGCTCGACGATTTCCGCCGGATCGCCTTCATTTGCGGCAAGGATTCTCCCTCCCTCGGCTCCACAGACGGCATCCAGGCACGGCTCTCAGCTCTCATCGAGGGCTCCACTGCCGAGACCGGCGCCGAACCGGCCATAGCTGCGCTCGACGGTGCGCGTTACTCCCTCGACACCGGGGGCCCGCTCATTATCGACAACGCCGTCAAGAGGCTGAGCGAGTCGATTCAGTCCAAGCTCAAGGCCATCAATGCGCTGGATGCGGCCCTGGACGCCGCGGGCGACGATGCCCGCCGTCTGGACTTGGCGAACGCTCAGCTTGCGGAGACCAGAGAACGGATCGCCAAGCTCGACGCCGAGTTCGACGAGGCGGCGGCGGCCGAGCAAGCGTCGAACGCCGCCGCGGTAGAGAAGGTCAGGATGGAGTCTGCGATGGACCGGGCGCAGGTCAAGTTGGAGGCCATCGATCAGCGCCGGGCATCGGGAAAGTCTCTCGGAACGACGATTGCGTTCGTCGGCTTGGTGTTAGGCCTCGTCAGCGTCGGCTTGTTGGTATCTCGGATTCTGCCGACTGTGCCCAGCGTCATCTGCACTTTGACCGGCGTCCTGATCGCCGCAGCCGGGGCCGTCCAGGCAACCAGGGCGCGCTGGATCGACGCCGATGCGAGGCTCCGCCTCGAACGCGATATCGAGGACGCCCGCAACTCGCTTGACTCCCTGCAGACGTCGAACCCGGATGGGGTGACATCCTCATCGCGAATCGACGCCGAACGCCGCCGGCTGCGAGCCGAACTCGACGACCTCAGCAGCACGGTGATCGGACTGGAAAAGCGCGTCGGGGCAGCGGTGGACGCCTACAAGGCGCAGTATCCGGCGCTCCGCGACGAACTCCAGCGACTCGAACGCGAGCGTGCGAAGGCCGAGCGTTTCGGCAAGGCGATCGCAATCGCGAGAAGCACCCTTGCCGAGGTGGCCGAGGGGTCGCGAAAGCGCTGGGCGGCCGCGCTGAACCAGAGCGCGTCACTGATGCTTCCTCACCTGAACCCCGACTATAACGATCTCCGCTTCGACGACACCCTTGCGTTCACCGTCAGGCACATTCCGACCGGCCGCACGCTCGAAAAGCCCGACATCGACGCCTGCCTATCGACCGGCGCGAAGGACCAGGTGTACCTTGCCGCGCGGCTTGCGTGCTGCGAGGAGCTATCGCGCCAGGCGGAGTCCATCCCGGTCATTCTCGACGATCCGCTCATGGCTGCCGACGACGCGCGCTTCGTTAACGGCTTCCGATATATCGCGGAGTCATTCGCACGCCAGCATCAGGTTATCATCCTGAGTTGCTCGCGCGAGCGGCATGAGTCGCTCTCGAACGAGGCGTGGTTTGGCGGCTGCGTGGCGAGCCTGGATCTGTCTTCCGGGTGTTAAGATCGCCTGCCAGCCTTGCGACCCGCATCCTCGTGGCTTGTCGCACGGCCTGCCGTGCGCGCTTGGTCATACGAATGCGAGTGCCGCCGTTGGGCTTGGAGGTGTAGCTGACGCGGTCCATGAGGCACTTAATAAGGATGATGCCAAGGCCGCCGTCACGATTCAAATCGACGTCAGGGATCTCGCCTCTCTTCGGAGGTTCGAAGCCGCGCCCTTTGTCGCTGACTTCGACAGTCAGCCTTCCCTGGTCGTGAGAGCATTTCACGCGGACAGGCGGCACATCGCCGTTGGAGCCGCCGTAGGCGTGGCGGACTATGTTGGCCACGGCCTCGGAAGCCGCTATCTCAACCTGCTCTACGTCAGCACGGGGCATTTCGACCGATTCGCCAAAATCAGCTATAGCGCGTCGGATCGTCCGCACGTACTCCGGCTTGCAGGGTACTCTTATCTCCAAAGCGTCGGTAAGCCGCGCCATCGTCGTTTTCCGGTAATCGGGCTCTGCTCAGAACCCGATGATACATCACCAGCCGGCTCAGCCTGACCGTCCGGATCCTCTGATGTTGTTTGCTGCCGGATTGCAGGCAAGCTGTGGCCAACTATCGACCTGGGATTTTTCTACCCCCGGCCGCAATCCGCCAAAACATTGACCCGGCTCGGCCAACATTTCCGCAGGTTCGGCCGTATATTCTACTGGCCGCCGCTGCCTCGGTCTGCAGGAGATTGCGAATACGCGCTGAAGCTATATACAATACTTGTCACATGGCGCGTCCATATCATCGGAGGGCGCACAAAAGCCATGTATGCACAGACCACTTTTCTCAATGGAGTCCGAGCCATGCCGGGAACTCATGAAGCTATCGAGATATGGCTGCGGTCGATCCATGACCAATACGCGGCGTCGCTTTACCGCTATGCTCTGGCGCTGACCTGCAGGGTCGAGGATGCTCAGGACGCGGTTCAGGAGGTCTTCGCCCGCATCTCGCGCCAACCCAAGCGGTTCACCGAGGTGACCAACATCCGCGCGTATCTCTTCTCCGCCACTCGAAACGCAGCTTACAGCATACTTCGCGGCAGGCGGCGCTGCGAGGCGCTGCACGATGCAATCTGTTCCGATATTGCTGCCGTCTGCGCTCCGGATACTCGGCAGATGTCGGCCACCATTATCGTGATTCGCGACGCGATCGCTCAGCTCTCGATTGAACAGCGCGAGGTGCTGGTGCTCAAGATACTCGATCAGATGACCTTCAAGGAGATCGCCCACACGGTCAAAGCACCTATGAACACGGTCGCCGGGCGCTATCGCTACGGCATCGAAAAGCTCCGCAGGGCCCTCGGCGCAGTCAACAACGTCTGACGCGCAGCGCTCTGGCCCGCATTGTTCATGAGGATCGTGAATAATGCTCTGTGAGGTGAACGCTATGCCCCGATACACATACACAGCTCGCACCGGCAGTGGCGAACGGATGACCGCCGTCGCAGACGCGACCAGCCTTCCCGCTCTCGCCGCGCAACTGCAATCGCAGGGAACTCATATCGAGAGCGCCATGCCCGTGCGCAAGCAGGTCCCCGCTATCCGCGGCATTCCGTACTTCGATGTGCTCGCGGTCTACAGGCAGATCGCTTCGGCAATCGAGGCCGGCATGCCGATCAAGGAAACGCTAGGCATGCTCTCGCGTGAGGCGCGCAATCCAAGGCTCCAGGCCCTGCTCCGCGTGCTCGAGGTCGAGGTGTCCGAGGGCGCGCAGCTCAGCGAGGCAATGCAGCTCTATCCCGCTATCTTCCCGCGTGTGCACGTCGCCGTGATCAAGGCCGGCGAGGAGAGCGAGCGGCTGGCGATGGTCCTGGAGGAACTTGCCGATCAGGCGGAGGCGTTCTCGAATATGAATCGCCGCTTCGCTTCGGCCCTTGTCTACCCCGCGGTTGTCGGCGGCTTTGCTATCGCTCTGCTCAACTTCGCGCTGGCGTTTGTGGTGCCGAAGTTCGGCGGGCTGTTCTTCGACCTGGGCATAAAGGATCTGCCCTGGCCCACCAGGTTCGTGCTCTTTACGGGCAAATTCATCGCGCCCTCAACGCTTCTGCTGATAGTTGCGGCGGCGCTGCTGGTGATGGTCATCATGCTGCAGCGCCGCGCGGCGTCGGGCAGGCTGTTGATCGATTCGTGGAAGCTGCGAATCCCTCTCGTGGGACAGATTGTCGAAAAGGCTGCACTGGCGCGTTTCGTGGGCACGCTTGGGGTGCTGCTTGACGCGGGAATCGAACTCCCCCGGGCACTGGGCATGGCTGCGGCAGGCGCAGGCAACGGCGCAATCGAGGCCATACTCCGCAACGTGGCAATCGACGTCGAGCGCGGCAGCACGCTTGGCGACTCCATCGATTCCCACCAGGCCATGCCGCCCACTATGGCATGGCGGATCAGCGTAGGCGAACAAAGTGGCGCCCTTCCTGAAGCGCTCATCAAAGTCAGCAAGCTCTACGCGGCGCAGGTGGACAGCCTTGTCACCACGCTCGCGGGCTTCGTTGAGCCTGCGCTCATCATATTCGTCGGCAGCGGTGTCTTCATGCTGGTGATCGGTATGCTGCTCCCGCTTGTTGCCGTCATTCAGAATCTGTCAGGTGCATAAAGGAGTCCGAAAATGGCTGAAGTACTGTACGTCAAACAAGGACTGATCGGGCCGAAACTCGAACTGCACATCGCTCCGGAGGGACTGACACTCGTTCAGTCCGATACCGGCAGGACCGACTACGCCCCGATATGCGATATCTCTCAGGTGACGGCCAGCAAGCGCGGCCGAGTCGCTGATCTGACCGTCACGTTCGGCGCGCTGCGGCCGGCGTGGTCGCTCAAGAGCGTGCCGCTGGCGTCGGCGCAGTGGGCTCAGTCCGTGATAGCAGAAGAGCGCAACGCCCTGGCCAAGCGCGAGAAGCCCGAATACAGCCAACCCGTTCGCGGCAATCGGCTCCATGACATGTGCGCTCAGATCATCGCCTCCGGCAACGGCAACGCGGCGGTCGATCTCGTCGATTTCATCGTGGCCCAGGGCGTCTTGCACGGAGCCAGCGATGTCCACTTCGATCCTTACTCGGACGCGGTCGTCGTGCGGTTCCGCCTGGACGGCGTCTTGTACGATGTCGCCCGGCTGCATCCATCCATCAAGCGCCAGCTTGCATCGCGCCTCAAGGTCGTCTCGAAACTCGCCACGTTCCGCAAGTCCGTCGCGCAGGAGGGCCGCGCCGCGCTGAAGATCGGAGATCGGACGGTCGATCTGCGATTCTCATCGCTGCCGACCATCCACGGCGAGAAGGTGGCTGTGCGCATATTCGACCCGGCGAAGAGCATATTCGATGTTGCGGACCTGGGCATGAGTGCGGATATGCTGGGCTCTCTGCAGCGACTCCTGATGGCCCCGCAGGGTACGGTCCTTCTTACCGGCCCTTCGGGCTCGGGCAAAACGACGACCTTGTACGCGGCGCTGAGTTACCTGCGGGAGAACAAACGCAACCTTTCCAGCATCGCAACCGTCGAGGATCCTGTCGAATACGACCTTCAGGTGGTGAACCAGACTCAGGTCAACACCGCTTCAGGGCTCACCTTCGCCAACGCGCTGCGCACGGTCCTAAGGCAGGACCCGGAGGTCATCATGATCGGCGAGATTCGCGATCCTGAAACCGCCGATATCGCCATCCAGGCGGGGCTCACCGGCCACCTCGTGCTCAGCACTGTCCATGCGCGCAGCGCGGCCGGCGTTCTGCTGCGGCTGATCGATCTCGGCGTCGAGCCGTATCTGCTCGCATCGTCAGTCAGCGCCGTGCTCTCGCAGAGGCTGGTGCGGACGGTCTGCACGAAGTGCACTGGCGCGGGCTGCGAGCAGTGCGCCAACACCGGCTACTCGGGTCGCACCGGCATCTTCCAACTGCTGCCCGTCAGCGACGCCCTGCGCGAATGTGTGCTCAAGCGCAGATCCCTGGTCGAACTGGAGGAGCAGGTCAGAGCCGAGCACGTGCCCTCGCTTCTCGATGACGGCCAGGCGAAGGTCCGCGCGGGCGTCACGACGCAGGAAGAGCTGACCAGGGTGCTGGGCTAGGGGGAAGCTATGTGGGACCTCGCCAAACGCATAGCGCACGCGCTGGTGTGGCTAGCCATACTGCTGATACCGGCAGGCGTAATGGTGGCTATCCTGGAATCCTCGGGCGAATCGGCGGGAGCAGAGGTCGGATCACTTGCTGTCCTGCTCTTGATCTTGGCAGTCGCCACCGTGGTGGAGATATGCGCGGTCAGGCGAAGATGGCCGCTCACCTGGCCCCTTCTCGTCCTGTTCGTGCTGACGTGGCCCTTCGGGGTTTCTGTCCCGCTTGTCGTTGGGCTCATCGGCCTCGGCAAGTTGGCAGTTCACGCAATCGGCCGCGGCAGCGCGGCCTCGGCGTCGGAACTGACGGCGCCCGTTGTCGCCGCGCGGCCCCGCGGACTCGTGGAGAGTGGCAACCATGAATAGACGAAGCGGTACTTCCCTTGTCTCGCTCATCGTGTCGATTGCGATCCTCGCCGTCGCGCTGGCGTCCGCCGCTTCCGTGCTCATAAGCACGACCAGGATGACCAAGCACGCGGCCAACCAGTCCGCCGCCGCGAGCTTCGCCGAGAGCGTAATGGAGCATGTTCGCTCTCAGCCGTTCGCGTCGATCGGGTCAGTCAACGTCACCCGCGGCCTGCCGAATCTGCCGGGGGTCCGATGCGCCGTCGAAGTGACATCGCCGGAGCGCCGCCTCAAGCAGATCACGGTGACTTGCTCCTGGGCCGAGCGAGCAAACCCATACAGCGTGCGCTATTCGACGCTTCTGGCGGGAGGTATGCGGCGATGAGACGCAAGGGCTTCACGCTGTTGGAAGCGACGTGTGCGATGGGGCTCGGCCTGATTGTGCTGGCGGTGGGTTACAGCGCCTACTTCAGCATCACCCGTGCCGATGATGTCGAGAGCCGCCGCGAGATGCTGACGATCCGTGCGCACAACGCGATGGAGCACATCAAGCGCGACGTCAGGTCGGCCACGGGCGTGTCTGCCTCGCATACCATTCTGACCGTGGCAACTGTCGACGGTCCTGTCGTCTATCGAAGCTCGGTGCGTGGCGTCGAAAGGATCGCTGGTCGCCGTCTGTCCAGATTCCCAGACACGAGTGCGTCGTTTGCGCAGGACGGAGCGGGCGTTGAGGTGTCCGTCAACGCCCGCGCCAACGTTCACAGGAGAGTGATACGAGTTGATCTCGATTGCTTCGTCACACCGCGAAACTGACGGGGCCGTCGGCTTGAGGAAGCCGGGACGGCCACATGCTCCGCAGACCCTGAGTGGGTCTGCAACACCGTATCGAACGGTGGCCGGGCGCCGTGGCAGCACGCTCGTCGCGGCCCTTGCACTCGTCTTCCTGATAATGGCCGTAATGACGATCGCCCTCGCCCGCGTTGCGTCCATCTATGCCGAGACCGGCCGGCAGCGCGGTAACACGTGTGCTCTTTACCTTGCCGAGGCCGGGATCCAGAAAGCCGCGCACGCGCTCGCGCGCAACAGGTCTTACGCGGGCGAGAAGGGCGTGCGGCTCCCAACCGGCACCTTCGATGTCCGGGTCGCGCAAGACGGAGAGGACTACACCGTCACAAGCACTGGGTACGCCGATTCGCCGCTCGCGAAACGCCCGAAGCGCACCGTTCTCGCGACCCTGACCCCGAACGGAGCCTCTTTCCGCGTCACGAACTGGAGGGAAAACCAATGAGAAAACGCGGATTCACCCTGATCGAGCTCTGCTATGTGATCGCGATCATAGCCACGCTTGCGGCGATCCTCTTTCCGGTGTTCGCTCGCGCGAGGGAGTCCGCTCGGCGGACAGCCTGCGCCAGCAACCTGTCACAGATAGGCGCCGCGCTCAACGTGTATGCGCAGTCCTACGATGGTCACTATCCCAAGAAGAATAACCAACTGGGAGCGCTGTACAGCTGCGTTGGCAACTACGATGTATTCTACTGCCCCAGCGATTCGACAGAGCGTCCCTGGGATGTGCAGTCCGACGCCGGAGCCGGAGCCGACGCCTTCGCTCAGCCGGCGCCGCGGAAGCTGACCTACTCGAGCTACGTCTATCGCGGCGGACTGTGCAACGATGACCGAGCGGATATACCGATCGCCGGCGAAAGGCAGGCCTGGCACGGCGATCTCGTGAACGTGTTGCACCTCGGCGGCTACGTCCGAACGGTGTCGGGCGAGGCCTACAAGCCGCCGGCGCCCATCCCGCCCAAGCCCGCGCCAGTGCTGCCGGCTCCCGCACCAGGAGCCCCTGGCGCGCCGCCGCGAACAGCGCCGCGGACCCCCAGTCCGACTCCGTCCGCGCCGCCCCCAGGCCCATGAGGTGAGAGATATGAGCAGAAGAACAGGCTTTACAATGATCGAGCTGCTGGTCGTCATCGCGCTGATCGGTATCCTTATGGCTATTGCACAGCCGATGCTGACGAACTCAGCGGCCAAGACCTACGAGTACCAGTGCGCGTCGCGGCTGCGGCAAATCGGTGTCGCTATGAACGCATACTCCCAGGACTATGGCTCGTACCCGGCCTCCGTGGACGGCGTGGACCCGTTGATACAGGACCGCGACGTGTTGACCTGCCCCAGGACCGGTCGGCACTACTGGTACGAACGGCCCGGCGAGAACGCGGACAGGGACACCGTTATCGCCGCTTGCATCAATCCGCACGGGTCGCGACGTGCTCTTCCGCACAGATCCGGCCTGGCATACCTGACGCTTTCCGCGGGCGGAAACGTCGCGGTTGTGAGGCGGTAGCGGGGATACTTGGGAGCCCGTTTTGAGCTCACTGGCCGCCTGCCGCGCGGCTCCCGTTGAGCTGGACAAAAGTTTTGGCGAAAAATGTGCACAAACCCCTTGACCTGGGTAAAATATACCGGTAGAATATACCTCGTGCCCGGGATACTCCTCCAGACGAAAGGCAGTCCCTACAACGACGGAAAACTTTTCAGAAAAGTTTGCGCGTTTGGGTTGACAAGCATTATCGGAGTACGGTAACATATACCTTGCGTCTGGGATGTTCCCAGAGCCGAGTTCCTTGAGAACTGAATAGTGTGAGCGTGCAAATGAGTTTCAGCTTAAATGCTACGCGCCAGCCGAGGTAGTTTGTGCGGTTGGCGTTAAGGATTCTCTCTAAAAGTGCAGTCAACGGCCTTCGGGCCTTATGACATAACTTTCTTATGGAGAGTTTGATCCTGGCTCAGGACGAACGCTTGCGGCGTGCCTAAGAAATGCAAGTCGAGCGAGGTTTAGGCTTCGGCCGAAAACCTAGCGGCGAACGGTCGCGTAACACGTAAGCAACCTGCCCTGGAGTGGGGGATAGCCCGCCGAAAGGCGGATTAATACCGCATGTGAATGCTCTCTCGCATGTGAGAGCATTTAAAACAGCAATGTGCTCCAGGATGGGCTTGCGGCCTATCAGCTAGTTGGTGAGGTAACGGCCCACCAAGGCGACGACGGGTAGCTGGTCTGAGAGGATGGTCAGCCGGACTGGGACTGAGACACGGCCCAGACTCCTACGGGGGGCAGCAATTAGGAATCTTGCGCAATGGGCGAAAGCCTGACGCAGCG
>Ga0207433_10000639_pt1 | contig 79811 bp, 69 predicted proteins | sample YelNatPaOPGAMG01_FD_187559 | JGI IMG/M metagenome (GOLD analysis project Ga0207433, IMG submission 187559) | Hot spring thermophilic microbial communities from Obsidian Pool, Yellowstone National Park, USA - OP-RAMG-01 (SPAdes) (version 3) | ecosystem: Environmental > Aquatic > Thermal springs...
AGAGACCTTGACTAGCTTACTTGTTCTTTCACAACTGGAATTACTTTTTCACTGTATATTTTTATTCCTTCGTGAGAATTTTCTAAGGGCATGAAATGAAGAACAAAGTGACGAACACCTGCCTTAACAAACTTTGTAACGCCTTCTATACAATCCTCAACATTTCCTACAATTGCACCATACCTCACTTTCATTCCATGAGGTAGTTGAACTTCAGTATTATAGGTAACGATTCTATCTATTGGGTCGCCAAACCACTTTTCAAGAACAGACTTACCTTGCTCATAAGCTTCTTCTCTAGACAAGCTGATTGAGGTAAAAAGCTCATAGCCAACATCAAAACTTTTTAGATTAATTCCCCATTCTTTAAACTTTTCTAATCTTTCTCTTAGGTCTTCTGCATTAAGCGGAGGAGCAAGCCAACCATCAGAGTATTTTGCCAATTCTATTGCTTTGTAGCCAACACCTCCAAACCATATCTTTGGTCTTGGCTTTTGAATTGGTTTTGGCCATAGTTGACCTCCTTTCATTGAATAAAATTCTCCCTTGTGGTTAACAACGGGTAATGTCCAGAATTTTTTTATTACTTCTATAGCTTCTGCAGTTCTTCTTAACCTAGTTGTCGTATCCTCCCATTTAAAGCCATAGCCTTCAAACTCATCTTTTCGCCATCCAGCTCCAATTCCAAGAATTAGTCTTCCATTTGAAATTATATCTATAGTCGCAGCTATCTTTGCTAATAGTGCCGGGTTTCTAAAGGGAGCACTTAGAACACTTGTGCCTATGTAAACCTTTTTAGTTTGAGCAGCTAAAGCTGAAAGAGTAGTTGTTGACTCAAGTATGTTAAGAGATTTTTCAACTTTTTCAACAGTATCGAAAGCATGTAAGTGATCAACAGCCCAGACCGAATCCATTCCAACATCTTCAACTAGTTTTGTTACTTTTAAGTTGTATTCGTAAAGTTCTCTTGCTTCAAGAGTTTTACTAAAAGTTGGAAGATAAATCCCAAATTTTAACTTCTCACTTTGAGCCATTGCGACTTATGAAAAATATAGAGGAAAATATAAACTTTTTAAAAAAACATCGTTTCAAATTAATGATCCCCCTACTTAAATAGCGAGGTTTTGACCTTGAAATACTTGTTGCTAGAGCTTTCCTAAAATTCATTCTTAACTGAAAGTTAACCCTTAGCACTATTTTAAATTAGTTTTAGAACTTAACAGATTAAGCTACGAAGGTAGAGATTTAGTTTTACTCAGAGAATACTTTGTCTTCTTACAAGGTAATCTTCTATGTTTCTTCTAAGCGTTGTTAACATAAGAAATGGAGACTAAAACATCTCCACTCCAGGAAAACTTAATCCTGCTTCTTTTAGAGCCCAAATTTTTCTGCAACGCATAACCAACAACTAGAGGAAGAGAAACCGTGGGCTCAACGTAAGCTGTTGCTCTTGTAGCTTTTTTGCTTATTTTACCCCAGGAGGTAGCTTCTTCAAGTGTGCTTCCGCTTAACCCACCCCAATGCGGAGCATCAGTGGTTAACTGAAAAGCATAAGAATGCCCACCAGTATCAACTGAAAAAATGTAGCTCATGACTACAGAATCATTTATGAAATTCTTTGGAACACCACCAGCTATATAAATTGCAGCAGTTTTTTTAGACTTTACAACAATTTGAGTTAGTTCATAGTTATCCCTTATAGAGTCTATAACTACTCTTGGCCTTCCGTTAATTTTTGCCCAATGGTAATGTGCTGTCAAGCCTATTCCTATGCTACTATCATTTATTGCTGGAGAAAAAACTGGAACTTCCCTTTTTGAAGCAGTATAAAGTATTGAGTTCTCGTCGTTTAGTTTTTTACCTAGGAGATAAAGGAATTCTCTACTTGAGTATCCTCTGGGTTCTAAGGAATCAGCGAATTTTCCTATCCAAGTATCGGTTTCTATAAACTTTTCTTCGTCTACATAAGTATCGTAAATTCTATCGATTAACAAGTCTCTTAGTTTAGCATCATCTGCGTTTGGAGAACCAATGTAGTGCTTGTATCCTCTGGCTTGATAAACATCTTGGTAAAGAATTGCACCTGTTGAAACAACAACATCTACTAAATTGTACTCTATCATATCTCTTATGACCTTCCTCAAGCCACCTGCAATCAAAGGACCTGCCAGCCCTAAAAGTATGGTTGGTCTATCCTTGTCTGTAAGCATGTTTTCAAAAACTTCCGCACATTTTCCTATATTTCTAGCCTGAACAGACATAACTTTAAAAGACTCAACCAAATCTTCAATACTTTTTACTGAAGTTAGGTCTACGTTCTTCACTTCTTTACTTAGGAGTTTCTTTTTTGTAGCCCTTTCTTCTTCACTTAACGCTTTGGGTAGGTATATTTCACCAATGTTTTTCTTGCCCATTGCAAGCCTAATTTACTAAAAAGGGGTATTTAATTCCTTCTATACACTGTCTCTTGAATATGTTAGACTTTTCTCACAGAAACGTTCAAACACGCAATAGTTACACTCCCACTCTCTCCACATTGGAGAACTTTCTTGCTTAATTAGTTCGATCACATTTTCATCATTCAAGTCATTCTTAATTTCAAAAATTTTTATCCCTTCTGGACTAACATAAGTTAGCAATCCAAGAGTAGAATTCATAAGCCAGGAGTAAAGTTTTAGTTGCAGTATATGGTGTTCGTGTGGTACTCCTTGAAGGTCTGTTTGGTACTTTATTTCTACTGGTGTACCATCAATTAGAGCATCAATATGACCGTAAACTAGTATGTGCTTTCCATTTGCAACTAGTTCTTTAAACACAGGATGCTCATTTGGGTCATTAAGTAAACTCTTAACTGCTAACTCAATAAAGTACCCAACTAAGAATCGAGGACTGAAAAATGAAGCGTTTTCTACCTCTGGAAATTTTAATCTAAGCTTTCTTTTGTAGGCACATTCGCAAAGTTCATGAACAAATACAACTTCCTTTCCTTTTGCTTTCCAAAGTTCTCTAGTATTTTCTCTTTCATCTAAGTATTTCCTTACCATCTCATGAAAAGTTGAGATTACAATATTTTCGAGTGTATCTTTCTGGCTCATATACTCAGTTAAAAAAGAAGAAATTAAAAAGTTTATTTTAGAAGTCTTAACAAAGAATAAAAATCAACGTTGTTTTTCCTATCGATCAGGTAACTTCTTATTCCAACCTTCATTGGATTTTCCACATCGTTTAACTTGTCGTCACCTACATGAATTATTTGAGAAGGAAGTATCTTTAAGTCTTCGAGTATAAAATTATAAAAAGAAGGGGGTTTTCCAACGAAAAACATATCAGTAGAAGAATACACTCTATAGAACTTAAATTTAAGAGTACTAAGAGCAGGAAGCATAAGAGAAGAAGAAACACCAGAAGCTACTATCAACGTATACTTATTTTTAACTTTTTCAATAAAACTTAATGCATCTTCATAGAATCTTAACGCAACTAAAGATTGCGCTACCAGCTCGCTTAGGGAGTTGTTTATCCCTAGCTTATTAAGCCAATAATTTGGAAGATACCAGTTTATGTCGTCTTTACTTACTTTTCCATATTCTTCAAAAACTTTTGATTTTGCTTCCTTTAAGCTTATACCTTCTTTTATCGAGTATGCTTTTGGTATTACTTCCTTCCAAAAATACTCAAGATAGTCTTCGGTTACTAAGGTGCCTGAAAAATCAAGTGAGACTACTCTCGTACTTTTATGCATTTTGCTTTCTTTTTTTTAAGTCTAGGGCTATATAGAGATTTCGTTAACAAAAACTATTTCTTCTAAAAACTTATTTAAGGATCATGAAAATACTTTCCAAAGTATTGCCAAACATCTTGAGATACACAAACGTCTGCGAACACAAGGATACCATTAGAGCCACCCTCCATCGCATACTTAATTGACTCGAGCCACTCACTGGCAGGCATTGAGATTGTGTTACTGTAAGCGCCACCGATACATGGAACAAGTATTGTGCTATTAGGGAGATAAGAACGCGTAACCTTACTTGCATTTTTGATCCATGAAACTGGTTCTCCTGAATCGCGGTGGTAGATCATAGGAGAGATTATGTCCACTAGTCCTTCGTTTACCCAAGTTTTCCAGTCTGTGAAATACCAGTTCATAGCTAATTCTGGGTCATAAACTACATCGTGAGAAATTACGATCTCTGGTTTTAGGGTCCTTATTTCAGTTGTTAGTCTTCTTAAGAATGCTGTCATTATACCAGACATCCACCTTACGTACTCTTTTCTGTATTTTCCATTTTCTAAAACATCTGAAGGCCAATTAATCGAAGAAATATTAAACTCTTTAATAAAAAGGGATTTATCTAGCTGAGAATATGAGCCGCTATACTCTATGTCGATGTTTATTCCATCAATGTTGTAGTTTTTAACTATCTCAATTATTTCGTTAAAGACGAAATCTTGAGCTTCTGAGTTAGCTACGTCAAGTAAACCATAGTTTACTGACCCATCTGCCTTTACAGCAGCTAAGTTGGGATTCTTGGAAATGAACTCAGAAGAAGCAGTAAACGGCATAACCCATGGCCAAACTTTAACATTTCTCCTATGAGAACTTATTACTATTTCTTTTAGCAAATCGAAATTTCCAAACTTAGAAGGATTAATACTACTGTTGTAGTAGGAAACTCCACTATCTAAGCCTTGAGGTAACACTAAGTTAAACCCAAACTTATAAAGTTGTTCTATATAATCGTCTACACTGGAAGGAGAAGTAAAACGATTACCTTGCCAGTAATAATAAATAAAAACACCTCTTATAGTAGGAACTATTTTATTCTTTGACACTTCAGACCACCAGTCTCTTCTTTGATACAAAAGAGGCAACAATAAGCCCGATAACAAAATTACTACAAGTGATGTAACGAACGCTAAAAATTTCTTATCCATTGAAGCTCACACTTCTCTTTTTACGACGCTATCGGCTAACTCATTCAGCAAAGTTTTTGCGTTAGAATCAGGTAAGAAGTTTATAGCAGTTTTAGCAATTTTAACTCTTTCCTCTGCAAAATTGATTGCTCGTTCTCTTGCCTTAGTACTTTTTATTAGTTCGATGCCTTCGCTAATCTCTTCAGCTGAACTCTCCTTCCTTAATATAGATAGAAGCTTTTCTTTATTTTTATAGTCTAGCTCTTCTAATGCCAACAAGATAAGAGCGTTACTTAGCTTGTGTTCCTTGATGTCTTTTCCTATCTCTTTTCCAAATTTTTCTTCCTTACCGAACAAATCTAAGTAATCATCGATGACTTGAAAGGCTATACCCAAATTTAGTCCATACTTTGAGAAGCTTTCCTCAACTTCTGGTGGAGCATCAGCTACGATTGCTCCGGCTCTTGCACTTGCAATAAGCAAAGAAGCTGTTTTTTTCTGTATTAAATCTAAGTATAAACTCCAAGAAGGAGTTGTAATTCTTTTTTCAGTTATGTAGATCTCAGTTCTTCCAGCCTGTTCAAATAAGATATCTAGGCGCTCGCCTTCAGTTAGTTCTATTATTGCTTGGCTTATTAGTTCATGTAACTTGTATGAAGCGGGAGACCTGTTTATGAGCTTGTTGATGGCTTCTCTATAATGCAGTCCAGCAAGCAACGCCATAGCATCACCATAAACAGCTCTCGTTGTCTTCTTCCCCCTTCTGAGTTCTCCTCGATCTATGATGTCATCGTAAAGTAAAGTATAGTTGTGAATTAGCTCAAGAGCAGCAGCAACCCAAATTGCCCATTCAGGATTTCCTCCTGCAGCTTCACAAGACAATAAAACTATTGCAGGGCGAATTCTCTTTCCACCAGCCTCTATTTGATGAAGTAAGATTGGCTTGAAGTCTTCTGAAGCACCTTCGATTAAGTATTTTGTCATTATTGGGTCTACTTTTTTTCCAATTTCAAAAAGTTTTGAAGTGTTTGACATTAGCTTGTCAGTCTTTTAATTTTATAGCCAAATTTAAAAAGCTTTGTTTCCACGCATGAAAGCTAAAAAGCAACGAAGTATGTTTATGCTTTAATGCCAAAATTCCAAGTAGCAATTATTGTCGGTATCAGACTCAAGGTAAATTAATAGCATTTAAAAATTATTTTTGTTTTATATTCGAAACCTTTAAGGTTTACTGAAAAACTTCTCGCCCTTCTTATGAGAGTACACAAAAGGTATGGCGAAATCAACCTTGGGATTACTTTGGAATTCTTCGAAGATCCTTTTGTTTATTTCATGCGCAATCCTTGGCCTATCTACAGCCAAGGTCATATACCTTAATCTTAGGTAAACTCCGTAGTCATAGAAGTCGGATCTTATATACGGTTCTTGTTTTGTTTCTTTGATGATGTCTTCTGTAACTTCTTTCGCAACTTTTATAAGAATTCGTTCAGCTTCTTTCCAATCAGAATCATAAGTTATCCTTACAACAACTTCATCAAGTATATAAGGCTGATTTGTTTTAGCTTGACCACTGTAGTTTATGATAACATTACTAAACAGTATAGCATTCGGAACAAGCACATATCTTCCTGAAGGTTCTTCGCTACCAACAGTTCCTCCAACCTGATTTAAAACAGTATACATAACCCCTACATCCACTACATCTCCAATAATACCCCATGCAGGAAGGAAAATTCTATCCCCTACCCTAAATGGTCGTCTTAGCGTTATTAAAAACCATGCAGCCAAGCCAGTAACAGGTTGTTGCAAAGACCAGCCCAATAATAATCCACTAAACGCACCTAAAGCAGTTACAAATGTGACTCCACCAAAAATAATGTTTGCTAATGCAATAGCAAACGCAAAGATCACTATTGAGCGCCATAGGCCTAAAAGCATCTTAATATCTCCTTGTTTGCCGCCTGCTTTTATTACTGCAGATGAAATAAGATGCGAAATAATCAAGTAGACAACGTAAAATATTGCAGCAGTTAGTATGATTTGGTAAATAATGCTCTTATCAACTTGAAAGGAAATTGGTAGATTGGGAATAAGGTTTACTATGGACTGCTTATAATAGAATAGCGCTATAACGATTATAGTTATGGCTATGAGCAACCCATAGAATTTTAAATTTGCCTTTTTCATCAGAAGCTATTTGTTGTTACAGGTTTTTAAACCTTTTTATGCGGCATCTAGCAACTGTAGAATAGATGATTAATAGCACGCAATGACTATTGTGAAGTTAGCAGTCTCCTTAAAAATGAGTTAGAAGTTGAGTAAAAAGTTACACAAGTTTTATAAGCATATCTGAAAGGGAAAACTTTGGGTGAAGAAGATGACAGAAGAAGAAAAACGTTATAAAGAACACGAGACGGAAGAAGCTGAAATAAAAGAACTAAAAGAAGTTCTAAAAACTGTAAGAGAAGAAGTGCCTGGTCTATTAAAAGACATTGTTGGTCCTCTTAAAGAACTTATGACTACAACTATGACTGAAGAACAAGCAAAAGAAAAAGCGAAAGCAATAGCCGCATTTTATAAGGAGCTTGTTGTTGCAGGTATAAAAGAAGAAGACGCAATTGACCTTGTAAAAAGTCAGTTTCTTAGTCCAAGCGATATCTTTAAGCTTCTAGCAAGTCAGACTCGAAGGCCAAAAACTTATGAAAGTTCAGAATAAATGGCTGAGTACTACTTAGAAAGAACATGAGAAAAACACTACAGAAGGTTTCTATTGCTTTTGAGATACTCCTTACTGTAGTTAGCATAGCACCTTTTTTTGTGTGGTTTCTTATAAATTTTTACTACATAAAGTATAAAAACAACAGGATGAAGAGTAAAATACTAAAAATACTGAGCGACCAGGGCTTACCGAAACCTTTATCTGAAGAAATTGTTAGAACAATAACGCCAGAAGTAAAGATGCAAGAGATAGGTGAGCTTATTCGTAATGGGCGATACTTCTCTAGAAGACAGGATAAATGAGCTCGTTAAAAAAATAAATTGGCTAGAAGACGAGCTACAAAAAGAAAAAGAAACTAATGTATTATTGTTAAAAGAACTAGCTATCATAAGAAATATTTTAACTATGAGTTCACTAACATACAATTCTTCGAAGAAGATTGTGCTTCTCTCGAGAAGTTTAAAAGCTGGAGAATTAGCCAAAGATATAGTTGAGATATTAATGACAGAAGGCCCACTAAACGTATCTCAACTAACTAATAAGCTTAAAGAAGTAAGAGGTAAAGCTTCTAGAAAAACTGTTTCTGCGAAACTTGTTGAACTTTTGAGCTTAGGGTTAGTAGAAACTGTTGAAGGAAAGAAAAGCGAAAAACTCTACAAATTAAAGGACTCTGAATGAAAAAAAGTTCTTTTAAATAATGCAACTTTAAAGAATTTCAAATAAAACTAAACTTTGGAATAATCTTAGAAATGAGATATAACTTTAATGACACAATTGTTTCAGAGTCTTAAGTTGCTCGCGACTAAAGTAAACGTATTTTCTTTTACGCTTAACTAAATTTAAGTAATCGTTTAACGAGAGCCCTTTACTGCTTAGAAAGATGCAAGCCACTAATGGAGCTCTTCCCCTTCCTAAGTTACAGTGAACTAAGACTCTTTTGTTGTTTTTTAGCTTATCTTCAATCCAACTAACTATTAGGTTAGCTTGTTCTAACGTAGGAGAACCACCGTCCTTTATGCCTACCTTTAAGTACTCAAAGCCAAGTTTTTTTGCAAAATCTTCTAAAGATGCAGCTTCTTCTCTAAGATCAAGGATGCAGTCAACTTTCCCTACTAAAAGGCTGTAATCAGTGTAACCGCCTATAGCTAAATTACTAGTAAGAAAAACAATATCTGGTTTCTTTTTTATTCTTTTTATCATACGTTCTACCCTTATGAAAACTGCACCACAAATTAAGTCTAGTACAGAGAACATCAGAAATCACCTTTCTCATTGATCTTTAGTTAAAAGTTCAAAGTAGAATGCTAACTTCGTTGAATTTTTCTCTTAGCTTATTTTCTATAAGTCTGGCATAGTCTGGATACTTACTAATTGGAACTTTTTCTCGACTCACAGACATTCCGCTGGCGTAAACGTGGCCACCACCGCCAAAAACCTTAGCAACTTCTGCACAGTTAACTTTTTCGTTCTTTCGCCTTACACTTGCGTTGCCATCTTCCTTAACTATGATAAAAACGTCAGCATCTATTTTCTTCATGAGATAATCTGCTGCAATAGAACTATAGAGTATTCTGGGGCTCCATGCAACTACGAACTTCACATTGCTTACTTCAAATTGATATAAAGAAGTTTCCACTATTTGAAGCGATTCTTCTTTCTTTTTCCTAAAAACTTCTAGCATCCTTTTGTACTCTTCGTTGAGAGGATTGTTTAAATTAATGTTCTTAGTTTTTCCAGCTAAGTAAAATACAAACCCAGTTAGCCAAGGCCTCAAAGAGCTATCGTAGTCTAAATAGTTAAGGTAAGAAACAAGTTCTACCAAATCCCAGCTTACAGATTCTTCAAACTTCCACATGTCTGTTTGATGAGAAAGATTTGCTAACCTCTTTGCATATTCGTCTTCAATTCCATTTTGTTTGTAAAGTACATCAAAAACAACTTCTGTGGCTGTTACTTCACCTTCTCGAATATGAAGTGCATCAACAACACTACTTAACTTATCCTTTATGCCTTCTGTGGTCTGATGATGATCAACCCAAATTATATTGTTTCGATTAGCTTTTAGTTTCCTTATTCTTTCTACTATCTCATCTATCTCTTTAACGTTTGTAGATAAGTCTGAAATTATGAAAGAAGCATCAGTAAGACTCAATAGCCTATCGTCAACCACTTTTTCTTTGTCGCCGTAGTCTTTCAATGAAACGAGAGAAGGAAGGCTGTTTATAACGGAAGCATACCTAACTACCAATGAAGCTGAGGCTATTCCATCGAAGTCATTGCGATGAGAAATTGACACGACTAACATTGCAACGAAAGTTAAAAATAATGGACTAAATAAACCTTTGTTTTTGAGCAATGGACGAATCATACGTTATGTTAATATAGTTCGATCCTAAAATAAAAAACTATGAGTAACGAGAAAACTGCAGAAAGTCAAGCTAAAAAAAGCGAAGAAAAACCAATTTTAGCGTTTGCGTTAGTCTTAGCAGGATTTGTAGTACAAGCCTTAATTTTTGCCTTTAGAGTTTTCATGGTCCCCTTGTTTATTACAATTCACAGGAGAGTTGGAAGCTTTATTGGTCTTCCCATGCACCCATTAGTTTGGATATTTGTTACTATAGTTCTGCTTGGATTAGAACTGATCGGAGTTATTCTAATTTATTCTTCTGATGTAAGTAAAGTTAGGATAGGTTCAACAATAGTGTTAGTTACTTCTCTATTGGCATATCCTACCTTATGGGGATTTTTCATAGGTTCAATTCTGTCGTTGATTGGTAGTATACTTGGGCTAATCTGGAAATCTTAACTTCAAAAGAAATTATGAAAAGTACTCTAATTTTTTGTTGCACAAATAAAAGAACGAAAAATATTTATTATGAGGATATTTAAGTTTTTGTTTTAGATTAACTCGTTAAGAACTTTGCAACCTGCTTAAGAGGAAAAGTTTATAACATAAGATGGGCTTATAACTATTGGACAAATGATAAAAGTAAGGTTTCATGGAAGAGGAGGACAAGGAATGAAAACATCTTCAAGAATCTTAGGAACAGCTGCATTCTTGTCTGGCCTTTATGCTCAAGACTTTCCGATATATGGAGCTGAAAGAAGAGGAGCTCCAGTTGTAGCATTTACAGTTATAAGCGAAGAACCAATACTAGAAAGAGGATATATTTTTGATCCAGATATATTGTTAATTTCGGACGAAACGTTGTTGTTAGACAAGCAAACAGACCCAACGAAGGGAGTAAGTAAAGAAAGCATAGTGTTCATAAACTCTAGTAAAAACAAGAAGTACTTCGAAGAAAGAATTGGAAAGAAAGTAATTGTGGAAGACTTAACTCAAATAGCACTAGAAACACTAGGGAGACCAATACTTAGCACCTTAATTGCAGGAGTTGCAACAAAACTCGTTGGGATAAAGCAAAAGTACTTAGAGGAAGCAGTAAAGGAAGAGCTAGAACAAATTGGAATTAGTGAAGAGATTATAAGAAAGAACGTTCTTGCAGCTACTGTTGGTTACAACAAAGTACAAGAAGTTAAAATAGAAAAAATAAGAAGTTTAGAACCTGAAGTTAAAGTTGTAGAGATAGAGTACGACAATCCTGAGATTAGCACTCCAGTCATATCCTTTGTTGCAAACAGCTACCTTAAGAAAACAGGAACTTGGAGAGTGTTTAAACCAGTTATAAATTATCAGAAGTGCAAAAGTTGTAGGTTATGCTACGTTTATTGCCCTGAGAGTGCAATAAAATGGGAGAACAATTTTCCAGTAGTTGATTACGAAAACTGCAAAGGTTGCTTAATTTGCGCTCAGGAATGCCCATTGAAAGCTATTGAAACAACTAGAGAAGGTGAATAGCATGAAGAAACTGATGACTGGAAATGAAGCAGCCGCATGGGGAGCTAGGTTGGCTGAAGTTGATTACATTCCAAACTTTCCAATTACGCCTCAGACAGAAATAATTGAAACTTTGTCAAGATGGATAAGAGAAGGAAAGATGAAGGCTATTTTTAGAACTATGGATTCTGAGCATTCGATGGTAACAGCTGCTGGCTCTGCATCAGCTACAGGAGCTAGAGTTTTTACGGCGACTTCAAGTCAAGGACTACTTTATGCTTTTGAGATGCTCTACAACTTGTCTGGATGGAGAACACCAGTTGTTATGGTAAATGTTTCTAGAGGTTTGTCAGCTCCAATAACTTTAGAACCCGACCATAACGATGTTCTAAGCGCAAGAGACAGCGGATTCTTACAAATACATTGCGAAACTGCACAAGAGATTTTAGACTCAATTCTAATGGCTTATAGAATCTCAGAAGACAAAAGAGTAATGCTACCCACTATTGTTAACTTTGATGGATTTTACCTATCTTTCACTAGAGAAGTTGTTGAGATACCAGAACTAGAAGATGTAAGAAAGTTCTTACCAGAGTACAATCCTACGCATGCTTTCTTTAAGGCAAGCAAGCCTCTTGCCCAAGGAACACCAGTTTTAAACAGCTCCCTTTATTCATACTTCAGATACCAAGTACATAAAGCCATGGAAAATGCTCTAGAAGTTTACAAGGAAGCTAAAGAAGAATTTGGCAGAACATTTGGAAGACCTGTTGATGAAGTTGAGCCTTATATGATGGACGATGCAGACTATGCAATACTTATGACAAACAGTTTTTCTACAAAAGGAAAAAAAGCAGTTATGAAAATGAGAGAAAAAAAGATAAATGTTGGGCTAGTGAAGTTAAGACTCTTTAGACCATTCCCAACGAAAGAAGTAGCGAAGCTGGTAAAAGGACTAAAAGGATTAGCCATTGTAGATCAAAATATTTCACCTGGAAAAGGAGGTGTAATTTACTCAGAAGTTTCTAGTGAGCTTTACAACTATAGAGAAAAACCAAAAGTAATAACTTCCTTTATAGGTGGCCTGGGAGGAAAGAACATTAGTGAATCTGAGTTTGAGTTCATTGTAAATTATACAAGAAAAGTTTACGAAGAAAGAACTGAACCAAAAATACCCATTTTGCTGTTTACAGAAGAAGACAAGAAAACAGCTAAAATGTTAATCGATATTGCTCACGGAGGTGAAAAGGATGAAGTCTGAGAGAAAGATTAAAACAATTTTTGATATACCAACGCAGGATTATGTCGTACCAGGGGGAATATTTTGTCAAGGATGTGGAGCAATACTTGCAGCAAAACTCATGCTTAAATCACTTGGAGAAAAGACAGTTATAGTTAATGCTGCAGGATGCTTTACCTTAGCAGTTGTATACCCACATACTGTGTTTAAAACTTCTTGGTTGTACACTGCAATGGCATGCGCACCAGCAGGTGCACAAGGCATCAGAGATGCCTTAGACATACTAATTGAGAAGGGAAAAATAAGTAAGAATGAAGACCTAAATGTGCTTGTAGTAACAGGAGATGGAGCTGCAAGCTCAATTGGATTACAAAGCACAATTACAGCGATACACAGAAATTTAGATTTTTGGTATTTAGCTTACGATAATCAAGCCTTCATGAACACAGGAGTTCAAAAAACTGAAACTACACCTCTTGGAGCAGCAACCTCTACAACAAAACCAACTAGTTTATTTCCTTTAGGAACAGAACAGGAACCATTAGATCTCTTTAGTATTTGGCTTTCTGCGGGAGCACCGTATGTAGCAACTGTATCTCCATCATATCCCATCGATTTTTTAGACAAAGTTGAACGAGCAAAAGAAATAAGAGGACCAAAACTTTTCCACTGCCTTTCTGGTTGTCCCCCCGGGTGGGACTATGATCCAGCTCTTACAGTAAAAATTGGACGCTTGGCTGTAGAAAGTGGGCTCTGGGTACTCAAGGAAGCAATAAACGGAGTAGTGAAGCACACCTACGTTCCGAAGAAGAGAATACCCGTAGAAGAATACTTAAAAACTCAAGGAAGATTTGAGCACTTATTTAAACCTACGAAGAACGAAAAAGCAATAGAAGAAATACAGAAGAGAGTAGACAAATACTGGAGTACATATTGAAACATAAAAGTAGGAAACTAAATTTCATAACCTCTCTCTTTAAAGTAGTCTTGGACTTTCTTTTTTATGTCTTCAGGAATTTCTTTTGAAAATGGAAGGATTTCTGCGTTTATTACCCTAAGCAAGAAGTTTAAAGTTACTAGTTCAATATTTCTAAACCCAATAGGTGCAGCAAATCTTAAGTCATCATCTGGAGTATGGTTGAAAAATCCGGCTCCACTCCTCCTGAAAAAGCTTACAGAAGGCACACCGTAGTAAGAGAAGGAGTTGCTGTCAGAACTCATAACGTCCTGGTTAACTCTTAAGTTTATTCCAAGTTCCTTTGAAACTGTTTCAGTATAGGTTTTTAATTCCTGGTTTCCAGTTACTATTGCGTTGCATCCTCCAATTGCACCACCATTTACATCTAGGTTTATCATGAGTTTTATTTTTTCTAATTCCTCCTTATGCGCTCTACAGTAGTCCATGGAACCTCTTAACCCAAGCTCTTCTCCAGAGAATAAGATGAATCTAATTGTTCTTTTTGTACTAAGCTTAGACATAACTTTTGCAATCTCCATCAGAAGTGCTGTTCCTCCGGCGTTGTCTATGATACCAGGAGCATTGTAAACACTATCGTAGTGCGCACCAACTACTATTACTTCGTTAGGGTATACGCTACCTTCCTTCTCAAAAATTATGTTACTTGCAGTTGCTTCGTGTTCTTCTTGCACTAAAACTAGCTTAGCTTTTCTTGCTTTCTTTTTTACTAAGTTTATAGCATCTTCGAAACTTATAAAGACTGTTGGCACCTTAAATTTTTCACTTACTTCGTACAAGCGCGCTACATGAGAAGGTTTTCTTCCTGGAGTACTTTCGCTTACAACTATTCCTTTTGGATCATAGCTTTTTAATTCGAGTAAACCATTGAAGCTTGAAGGAGACTCTGATAGAAGAAATATGCTACCTTTAGCCTTTGACAGTAAATGTCTATCTCCTGTTTCAACGTAGTTTATTGGTGCAGTTATACCTTCCTCAGAAGTAGAACCACTAAAACCTAAGCCTTCACATTCAATTTTTTCTGTCCAAGGTTCAATGATGAAAAGTTCGCTCCTTGCTATACTGTAGACATTTATTTTAAACTCTTCAAACTTTACTTCGTATCCTGCATCCTTCATTGCTTTTGCAATAAACTCTCTTGCTTTCTTTTCGCCTTCCGAGCCAGTAAACCTTTCGTAATTCAACTGAGATAAAAATTGATATGCTTCTTCTCCTAAGAGATTTTCATCAACTTTTTCCATTTCGTTTCTCGAGTCTACTTTATGAGTTATTTAAAGCTTTTAAATCTTTGAAAGTGTTAACTTTAAGCACAGCTCTAAATAGCCTTCTTAGTTTTTATCTTGGCTTGGAGTTACTAAAAAGGAACATAAAGAACTAACGAAAGATAGCTCTCTTGAAGCTTACTTCAAGTGCAATAAAAATAAGGGAAGAAAAAATTTTGAGCTACAAAAACTTTAAGTTAACAAAGCCAATATAACAATTCTCCCTGAACAATTTCATTGTTTTTCTGATAACTCCTTTATAAGCTCTTGTGCTCTATCAAATCTAATTTTCTTCTCTTTTACCATTTGCTCAGCAACTTTATCTATTAAATCTCCCGTTGCCCCAGCTTGTATGGCAATATTTCTTGCATGTAAGCGCATATGTCCAAGTTGGATACCTTCTAAGGCTAAAGCTCTTAAAGCTGCAAAGTTTTGAGCTAAACCAACTGCAACCATAACCCTAGCTAACTCTGTAGCTGTCTTAACACCTAGAATCTTTACTGCAATTTTTGCTATTGGATGAACCTTAGTGGCACCGCCTACCAGTCCAACTGCCATTGGCATCTCTAGAGTTCCAACCAAGTCACCGTTCTCATCTTTTTCCCAGTGGCTTAAGGGCAAGTACCTTCCAGTCCTTGCAGCATAAGCATGTGCACCAGCTTCTATCGCTCTATGGTCTTGGCAAGTCGCTAAAGCTACTGCTATGACTCCGTTCATTATTCCTTTGTTGTGAGTAGCGGCGCGATATGGATCAGAGGCAGCAAAAGCGTAAGCTTTTATTATGGCGTCTACAGCTTCTTCTCCACCTATTTCTTCTTTGGCTACTGTTGCCCTAGCTCTTACTATTCGCCTATCAGCTAGGTTTGAGATTATTCTTAGATAGACTTTGCCTCCAGTTATCTTTTCAATATAAGGAGCTACAGCTTCACACATCGTGTTTACTGCATTGGCACCCATTGCGTCTCTAACGTCAACCAGAAGGTGCGTAATTACCATTGGCCCTACTTCACTATCAACCACTCTAACTTCTAGATCTTTTGCTCCTCCTCCGAAGCTAACTAAAGTTGGGTCTTGATCGTTAGCTAGCTTAATTATTTCTTGTTTCTGCTCAAGAATCTTTAGTTTAGCAGACCATGGATCCTTCACATTAGTTAACTGAATTTGCCCTATCATTATTGGATCTGTTGCACTAGTAAAAATACCTCCCTTGGATCGCATCATCTTTGCCGCATTGCTGGCTGCAGCTACAACAGAAGTTTCTTCTATAACCATGGGCACGATGTAATCCTTACCATCAATTAGAAAGTTTAGAGCTACCGCAAAGGGATGAGACATTGTTCCTACTACGTTTTCTATCATCCTATTGGCTATGTCAAAACTAAGATTACCTTCTTTAAACAAAAGTTTTGTTTCTTCTTCTGTTAGGTTCGCAAACTCTGCTACTTTTTTTAATCTTTCTTCTACTGAGAGGTTGTAGAAACCTGGAATTCTTGAAGACTTGCTCATGCCTTTAGTTAGTAATAACATGGTTAAAAGTTTTACTAAATACTAAGAGAAAACCAACTTAAGGCCACGCTTACTTAAGGAACGGTTATCAGGGAGTTAGCATCTTTGCTACTGGCTATTTCTTTGCTGGAAAGTTCATTGGTAGCTTTAAACACTAACTTTGACATTCTTCATGATTAATGTCTAGATTCTTGCTCGCGATAATAGCTCATTGTGCAATTGTTCATTATTTGTTGCCTAGCATTTCATAGCTAGACTTTTTAGCGAGTTTTCAGGTGATGTTTTAAGCAAAATGTACTTAGTAATCACTCGATGTACGTATTGCTCATCCTTATACAATTTCAAAAAGAATGCTTCACCAGCTCTTGATAATTATGCCGGCACTTTTTGAAAGAACCAAATATTATTTGAATTTTGTAAGGGAAGAATACAAGTTATAAGTTGTTACTATTCGTTGTAAGATTTTTATTATATAAACTAAGTGAGGGAAAGGAAACCTTATTAAGCAAATTTAAAAGTGAGTGGTGAATTGAGCAAAAAAGTAACTGAACTACGAGAAATTGCAAAAATAGAAGCAGAAAGGATGCGAGAGGCTAATCCAGCGCAGTACTTTGAAAGAAACCTACACCAGTTGGGCTTCAGTGAACCAGAGCATGCGTTGCTTCAAACGATAAAGGAAATGACAGACAATGCCTTAGATGCTGCTGAAGTTGGGAACATACTTCCCGAAATAATAATTGAAGTTGAAGAAACCAAGGAAGAAATCACTCTTCCCCCTCAGGCAGGAAAAATACGAAAAGCAAACATGTACAGAGTAAGAGTAGAAGACAACGGAATAGGTATTGTTTCCAACAAGATTGCACTTTCAATGGGTAAGGTACTTTTTGGATCAAAACTGTTCACCATGAAGCAAATGAGAGGGCAGCAAGGAGTAGGAATTTCTGCTGTAATTCTGTATTCTCAACTAACAAGCCTAAAACCTGCAACTGTAATAAGCAAAATAGAGGGTGAAGAAAAAGCAACAAAAGTTGTCTTAAAGATAAACGTTGATAAAAATGAGCCAATAGTACTTGAAGAACAAAAAATAGATTGGAACAAAGAACATGGAACATCAGTTGAAGTTTTTATTCCTGCAAGGTATACTGATAAAATAGATAAGTATATATTAGAGTTATCAATAGGGAATCCTCATGCGTCATTTATCCTAAGAAAAAAAATTGAAGGCAAAAAGTCTGAACTAGTAATAAATAGGACTACAGAAAAAATTCCACCTCCTGCAAAAGAAATAAAGCCACATCTTTCTTCAGTTGACCCTGGAATTCTACAAAGGATGGCTGAAGTCGACAAAGATTGCAAGACCTTAGTTTCTTTCTTATCGAAGCACTTTGCTTCTATTTCTCCAGAAACTGCAAAGAAGATCTTAAAGGCTGCCAAGTTAAGCTACAACTTACCTCCAAAGCAAATAAAGGCAGATAAAATTCTAGAAGTTGCTAGGAACATTAAGCTAAGACGCCCAAAGCTAGAAGTCTTAAGTAATATAGGAGAGGAAGCCATGATTGCTGCATTGAAGAATAGGTTTAAAGATGCTGAGTTTATTGCTGCGGTTTCTAGACCTCCTTGGACTTACCAAGGGATACCATTTCAGGTTGAAGTTGGAGTTGCAATAGGTGGAAAAGAAGTAGCAAACTATATCAATCCAAAAAGGATAACAGTAATAAGACTGGCAAATAAAGTTCCATTACCATACGACCTCTCTGATTGTCTGTTGTACAAAACAGTTAATGAAATTGATTGGAAAAATTATGGCTTAGAATTAAATGAAAGGGGTGTTCCTGTTGTTCCAACTGTTTTTGTTACTTCTCTTGTAGCAAGCAAAGTTCCATATACAAGTCCTGGAAAATTTGCAGTAGCTTCTGTTGAAGAAATACATGACGAACTTACACTTGCACTTCAAGAACTTGGTAGGAAAATAAGAGAGTACACATATAAGAAAAGGAAGCAAGAATCAATTGCAAAAAGATATGAATTCTTTAGAGGCTACTACGAAGTTTTAGCTGAAGAAGTTGGATTAATTACCGGTGGTGGCAAAGTGGATGTAAGTAATGTTTTGAAAAGGCTGTTTAAGGAGGTGAGAAATGTAGAAAATGTCGAGTGAAAGTCCAACGTTAGAGTCTGTTTTTAAGAAACTGAAATCGTTTGGCCAAAACTTAAAAGAAAAAATAGAAAAAGGCGAAGTTCCAGTAGTTCAGCACAGAAAACTAACAAAGACAAACGTTAAGTTTGACCTTGACCTTCATTCTTATGAGTTAGGAGAAAGCTTAGTTGATATAAGGGGAGATAGAAAAGCGAGTCTCAAGAAACTTGTTGCCTTAACTTTCCTCTCTAGAGTAGCTGCTGAAAGGCTAACGATTGGGCTCTCTACTACAAAAAGAGACTACTATTACCTACAGAAGTCAAGACATCCTTTGCTCATTCCGGCTAACCAAGCAGAGTCGGACGAAATAATAAAAATAGCTGAAGTTTACTACAACTTAAGCAGAGAAAGCTTTGGAATAGTTGCTCAATCAAAGGGATACTTATATGGAGATATTACTTTAAAAGAGCCAAAAATGACAGTAAACTGTTTAAGAACAGGAGGTGACGGCTACTCAGTTCCAGGAAATGTCGAATTCATCCAAATTAAGGAAGCCAATATTAATGTTTTGGTAGCAATAGAGAAGGAAGGGATCTACAGGAACTTAATGGAGCTTGGAATACCTGAGAAGTTGAAGATTGGAATAGCCATGTTGGGTGGTCAACCTTCTAGAGGAATGAGGAGAATGCTTAGGAAGTTTAGTGACTATGGAATTCCAATAGCAATACTTACTGACTTAAATCCGTACAGTTTAAGAATTGCTGCGAATATAATATATGGCTCAATCCAATCTGCGCATATTTCAATGCTTTCTGCGCCAAATGCAAAATTTATTGGTCTTGAAGTTTCTGATGTTGACAGATTCTTTGGAAAAGTGAAGAAGATTGCGCTAGAACCCATGACTGAGGAAGACCTAAAAGCAGCTCAAGACAACATGAGCCTCCCCTACATGCAGGGAGATAACGGTTATTGGTTAAATGAAAACGACTGGTTTATTAAAAACAAAAAGAAAACAGAACTTGAAGCTTTCAATACGTTAACGAAGCATGCAACTGACTTAGAAGAAGTTTACACTAACTACCTAAGAGTTAAAATAAGAGAGAAAATGGGTGTAAAAGTATAGAACAAAACTCCAAAAAACAACTAACAACTAATAAATTTATTGAACTAAATTTCTCTTCCCTTTTTAATACCTAGGTCTGCCTCTAAACCTCCCCCTTGGTCTAAAAGATGCAGCTCTACCAAAATCTTTTTCTGACATCTTGTTTTCTTCGTTTACTGATTCTATCTTTACGTCTGAAGGAAGAACTTGTCCTTGTCTGCCTACGTTTAACCTCATACTTCCCTTAAAGAAGCCAACGTACCCGTTTTTAACTTCTATAGTGTCTCCTTGTTTTACTTTGTCTATGTTTTCGTTCCACAACGTTAACAGTACAGTTCCTGTTTCGTCTCCAACTAAGGCTTCTGCAATTTTGTTTGTTTTTCCACTCATTCTGTCTGTTACTTCTCTTGTTTCTCCTACGCTTACTACTTTTACTGCTATGTTTACACTTTTAGACGAAGGGGAAAGGTCGGCGACCTTAACCCTTTTTTCTTCCAATGCTTTTTACCTCGCCTAAGGTAGCGTACACCCATTTATTAACGTTTTCCACCTTTAATAATTTCCCTTGTTAACTAAGTAGAGTCTTTTAAATTCCTAAATTTCTTGGTCTTTTGCCCATAGTAATCTTAACTTCTACTTTCTAAACTTGAAAAAATTGAAGGATTCTGAAGGCTATATCGTTTATTGTAAATTTCGATTTTTAACTATTGGAATATCAGCAACTGTAAGATGCCTGCAATTAGTGAATAAAATAAATTGTCGCTAATTGGAAGGGGTAATGTTTCATATGACGTTAGTAAAATTGCTACTAACAGACTCTTAAAGAGACTTTTTGTTGCAACGAGAAACAGTATAGTTAAGGTGATCAGCTCTAAAGCAGTGCCTTCAACTGTTTTATTTTTATTGTAAGGTAGTTTAGTCTTTCCATAAAGCCTTCCGAATAAACCTCCAATTCCATCTCCAAGCGCAAAAGCTAAAACTGATGTCGAAGATATTGGATTTTCAAAGAGTAAGTAAGTTAAAGCTATGGATACTAAGCCAAGTAAAACATTGGAAGCCGTTTTTTGACCAAGTCCTAGCTCCTCAAACAAGCTTATGTATGGTGTTTCTTCTTTTGTAACGTTGTCTGAAAAGTACAAATAAGCTATGTAAATAATCAAAGAAGTAAAAACTACTCCTAGTCCAATCTTTTCTTCTTCTAGTGACAAAAAGCCAAGTAAAACTCCAGCAACAATGTGAACAACCTTTAAGTTTAATCTCTTGCTTTCGTTACGAATGACATTCGTTCTTCTCAAAGCTTCTGCAGTGCTAACAGCAAGGAAACCAGAAAAAACCAGAAGAATCCCCAATTCAATTCCAACAAATAAAGATAAAATGAGAACTGCTGCTATCAAAAAACAAAGCAATGTAAATGCTTTTTTGCTACTCATACTAACGTCCTTCGTAAAAACGAAAAGTTAAACATTTCCTTGTTCGAGTCTGCTCTGTTAACTTAAAGGTTTTTCTAGGTCATGATTTACCTTTTTTTATGTTCTTTGAACTAGACTTCAAGAACAGAAAACTAACCCTTCATTAGTTCTTTATGCTTTTACTTAGTAAATCCTTAGTTATAGGAAAACTAATGAAAGTCTTTCAGAAGAAGGATTTTTATACTTCTTCGATGACTATAACGGAGTTGTAGATTGCTCCCAGAAAAAATACAAGAACTACTTGAAAAACAAAAGTACCGATTGGTAGGCACTCATTCTGCAGTAAAGGTATGTTATTGGACAAAGCAAAGCTTAACAACAGGAAGGGTTTGCTACAAAGAACTTTGGTACCCTGGAGTTAAAAGCCACAGGTGTATGGAGATGACACCCTTCCTAGGATGCAACTATAGATGCTCTTATTGCTGGAGGATTCATTCTGATGATAGACCTGGTTACTCGTGGAAAGAATTTCCAGTAGAGTTACAAAAGATTGATGAACCAAGCTTCATAATAGATGAGGCAATAAGGCAACGTAAGAAGTTGCTTATAGGTTTAAAGGGAAATCCTAAAGTTGATAAGAAAAAGCTCGAGGAAGCTCTAGAACCAACGATGCTAACCCTCAGCCTTACTGGTGAGCCAACTCTTTATCCAAGGCTAGATGAGCTTATAGGCGAAGCTAAGCGAAGGTCTATGACTACTTTTCTTGTTACAAATGGAAGTCTTCCAGAAGTTTTAGAAAAATTAAATAATTTACCAACGCAACTTTATGTAAGTGTTTCAGGTGCTGATAGAGAAACCTATCTTTCGCTAGCTCGCCCAGTAATTAAGGATGCATGGGAAAGGTTCAGTAGAACGCTAGAACTATTACCAAGTTTGAATACTAGAAAAGTTTTGAGACTAACTATGGTAAAGGGTTATAACATGAAAAATCCAGAGCTATACGCAAAGCTTATAGAAAAAGCAGAACCAACTTATGTAGAAGTTAAAGCATATGAGTGGGTAGGAGAAAGTCAAAAAAGGTTACCAAAGTCCGCGATGCCGTACATGGAAGACATAGAAGCATTCGCTAAAGAAATATCTAAACTCACTTCATACTCTATTGGGGGTTCATTTGAGCCTAGCGGTGTTGTTATGCTTAAGAAGCAAGTTTAACAAAGCTTCCAATTGAATAAAGCTTAAATAATTTTAACTCGCTTCTGAAATAGTATTGAAGAAAAAAAGAAACCTCAAAGGTTTCTTAGAGAAGAAGTTCAAGTACATGAGCGAGAGAGAAATAAGCGACCTAGCTGAAGCAATAAAGAATGACAAGTTTTGGTATGCTCTTCCAGGCAATAAACAATTCATATTTGTGGTGGCACTTTCTAGAGCCAGAATTAAAAATGGAAACTTTTACTTAGCAAAGGCAACATACTTAAAACAAATATACATACCAAAAGAAATTAAAGAATTTGTTAGAAGGTTTATGGTCATTCTAGTTGAAAGAGAAACTAGAAGAGGCAAAGTGGTTATGTCATGGAAAACTTTTTTGTCTTTAATGAGATCAAAAAGGTATGCCTTGCCTTATATTTTAAGTTTAAGCATTCCAAAGAAGTTATCATACAAGGATATAAATGAATTAAAAGAAAACTCGTAGCGATAAGACTAGGAATTTTAAACTATCTATTTTTAGCTTTTCGTTGCACAATACTTATTAATTGAATTATTTTGAAAAGAGATTCAGAACTAAGATGAAGAAGGAACTAAAAGTTGGAATAATTGGAAGCGGAGGAATAGCTAAAGTTCATGCAACAGCATACTCCAAGACAAATTTTGTTAAAATTGTGGCAGTTTCTGACATTGTAAAGGAGAGATCTGAATCATTAGCCAAAGAATTCAATGCAAAAGCTTACACAAGCTATGAAAGTATGCTAAAAGAAAATGAATTAGACTTGGTAAGCGTTTGTACTCCTCCATTTACTCACAGAGACATAACTTTAGATGTAATTAGGTCAAATATTAATGTCATATGCGAAAAACCTCTTGCATTAAACTCAAGAGAAGCAAAAGAAATGGTAGAAGAAGCTAAAAAAAGAGGACTATATTTCGGAGTTGACTTCCAGAATAGGTTTTTACCTCAGCATGTTAAAGCAAAAGAGCTTTTAGATGAAGGTGCGATAGGTAAACTTGTTCAAGCAAGGTTTAGAGTAGGTTATGACATTCTAGAAGCATTACCTCCTTCCGCGCCCATGAGAGAATGGTTATTTGATAAGAAAAAGTCTGGCGGCGGTGTACTTATGGACATAGGCTCTCATTGGATTGACCTTTCTAGAATGTTCGTTGGGTCTGAAGCTGAAGTTGTATCCGCTGAAATCAGTAAAAACATAGAGAACGTAGAAGTTGAAGATAATGCAATGATTTTAATTAAATTTAAGAATTCGGTTCATGCTCTTGTAGATGTCAGTTGGACTCAACAAAATGGACAATGGCCAGTTGAGTTATACGGTGATCAGGGAACTATCTTGTGTAACTTTGGAGAACAAACAATAGTACTATATACTAAGAACAAAAAATATTCAAAAGATGGTAAACTTAAGGTTGTTACTCCTCCTTTACCGGAAATAGGAGAGCCTCACGAGTACCTAATTAGCATGTTTGTTAGCTCTATCGTTAATAAGACTCAACCTCCAGTTACAGGCTACGACGGCTATAAGACTCAAGAGATCATAGATGCTGCGTATAAATCTGCAAACGAAAAAGTAAAAGTTATAATTTAGATCAATCAGCGTAGCCTTTTCATAAAACTGGAAACGTGCAAACGGAAATTTAAGTTCATTTGATAAATCAGAGGAATGCTGAAAAGTTGTAATTTTTCGTTAAGAGACTAAATAAATCATATTCTCTCGGCCAACTTTTCTTTTCTTAATTTTTCCTTTAGCTTCAAGCGACTTTATAATAATAGAGGTTTTCGATTTAGAAAATCCAGTCATTCTTCGTATGTCATTTTGGCTTAACGCTCCACCATGACTACTAAGTAGCGATATTACCAGACTCTCGTCTTTTTCTCCAAAAATTTCTGCTTGTTTAGTTTTTAGTTTTCTAGTAAAGAAAACAATAGTAGTAAATACTACAATTAGAAATGCAACAATAAATAAATATAAAGTATAACCGCTTTCTACAGATACGTTGAGCGAGAATTCTTTTTCGCTTCTATAAAAAGTCTCATTACCTTCCCAAATTACTTTCACATTCCAAATTCCGCTTTCATTAAGGATAAAGTTTCTTTCGAAATATCCACTCTTATCAGTAGTAGTAAAGAAGTTGGTTAGTTCTCCACTTGGATTTACTAAGGTTATTGTTATCCTAAGATTTTCCATTAGAGGCACTACTTGCCCAAATACTTTTAAGTTTCCTTTATTTAGCGAATAGTTAGCATTTATCTTTACAATTCGACTAACAATTTCTAAACTTGGTTGGTATTGCATGAACGATTTTGGACCATACCAAATTAAGGCATTAGCATACTGAAAGTCTGGAGCTGGAGTAACGTACGCGACCGTATAGTTTCTTGGTACTTCAATCTCTAGCATGTCGCCTGAGTAAAGGTAAAAACCACCTTCAAAAACGTCGCTTATAGTAAAAACACCTTCGTAAACTTTTTTTGAGAAATTAACCCACAGAAAGCTATACTCTATTACTCCAAAAGTTGCAGAAATGGTTTTAAGAGTATAAATAGACGCGTTGTAATACTTGCCCTCCATTGGTCTTCCTGCTAGCTTAGAAGCGTTTAGAATGATCTGATCAAACAAAGTTTTAAATTCGTTTACGTACCTATTTTTTTCTTTATAAAATTGCATTGTATAGTTGGAAAATGCACTTATTTCAACTTCGTTCGTTAAGTTTATTTTCTGCTGAATAATCCATAAAGCATCTCCATTTTCAAGAAGATTTATTCTATACGCTACTCCAGAAATTTCTTTTTCTGGCTTAATTGGCTGCTGTAACGCAACTATAAGCAGTAACGCCAACACTGCATATCGTGTTGCCTTTTTTAGCATTTCTTACCGTAGTTTGTTATAGGGAGTAGTATATTATTATTTCGATTGTACTAAAAAATTAGGAGATTTAGCTTAAGAAAAAGGTCTTCTCTGCTTTGTTACTAAAGATGTTTTTACTTGAGTAATTTGTTGTTAAATTTACTGCACTAAAGAGCTAGACAGGATTATGCTAAAATGATTTCTAATAGAAATCTTGTTCCTTAGATTCTTAAAGTCTCTAAAAGTAATCTAAACTTATTTTACTCAATGCATCTTCTATTTCCTTAAGTTCCTGACTAGTTAGTCTCCAATCTGCAGCTCCTGCGTTCTCTTCAGCTTGTCTCGGATTCTTTGCACCTGGAATTGGAATAACATTACCTTCCCTTAACAGCCAATTTAATGCAACCTGTGCTACTGTTTTATTTCTAGCTTTTGCGACCTTTTCAAGTACTGGAATTAACTTTGATATTTCTCTTAAGTTGTAGTCAGAAAATAGCTTATTCCCTCTTCTTACGTCGTCAGAAGGCTTATTACTTATATTGTACTTTCCCGTTAATGCACCCTGTGCTATTGGGCTCCAAGCAATTATCGAGATACTCTCTCTTTTGCAGTACGGTAGCACCTCTTCTTCTATTTCTCTCTGAAGCATGTTGTATCTAACTTGGTTTGAGACAATATCGGTAACAGAAAGGTGTTTTCTTGCTTCTTCGAGGTCGCGAACTGCAAAATTACTAACACCAATTGCTCTTATTTTTCCTTCTTTGTAGAGTTGTTCCATCGCCCGCATCGTATGCTTAAGTGGGATTTGCTCCCAAGGATCCGGCCAATGAACTTGATACAAGTCAATCTCTTTAATTCCTAGGCGTTTTAAACTATGCTCTGCAGCTTTCAAAAGCTCGTTGTATCTCAAGTGAGCACCATGAACTTTTGTAGCTATGACAAGGTTTTCTCTTCCTATCTCTTTTATTGCTTTTCCAACAACTTCTTCTGAGTGACCATTTCCATATGCTTCTGCAGTATCTATAAAGTTAATTCCTAGTTCATACGCTCGCCTTATTGCTTTTACTATATTTTCATCTTCAACGTCTGCACCCCAAGTTTTTCCACTTGCTTGCCAAGCGCCTAAGCCAATGATTGAAACTTTGATTCCACTTTTTCCAAGATTAACATATTCCATGGAGTTTTTCAGACACCTTTCATAACGCCGCTATATAAGTTTATCGTATTCGATTTTCCTAAAGCTGAGTGGTCCTTGTTTCTAAAGTATTCATCATTTAGAAGCTTTAGGCTTACGAGTTTAATCGACCCTTTCCAGGACTAAAGTCTAGAAATTCTTAGTTTTTAGGCCTACAATCTTCATCTTACTAGTTCTGGACTACTACTAAACCAACTCTTAGATATGGTTATATGCCAAACCTCCGCTTGCCAAAACTTCTTTCGCCATCTTGGCTTGGAGTCTCATTCCATCTTTTGAACACCAACCTACATGCGAAAGATACGCTTAACCTAACGATTACCCTAGACTATGTTTAAGCTTATCAAAAATTCTTTCTAGAACTAAAATTGCAGGCTTTCTTGATGACTTTTTGTAAAGAATACAAATGCTTTTTATAGAGTAACCTACAACTTTATAAAAAAGAGTTGCAACATATCTTTCGAGAAAGATTTAAATACTTGTATTGTATTGATACAATACAAATGAGCGCGATGGACGAGGAAATTGAGAGAATAAGGAAAGAAGTGGAGAAAAGAATAGATGAGCTTTCGAATCTACTAGATTCTCACTTCTCAAGAGTTTCAGAAATAGAGGAAGAAATAGTTTCAGAAAAAGAACGTGGAAAACTTTGGGATAGACTTCTGGAGATAAGAAGTTTGAAAGATGAAGTAAAAGTAGAAAAGATAAAAATAAAAGAAGATTTGGTAAATAAAGTATCTGAGCTTAAGAAAAAAATAAGAGAAAGCTACTCTGGAGCTCCAAAAGAAGCTCTTGAAGCAGCTTTAGAAAAACTTGAGAACCTAGCTGACTTCTTAGATGAAAAGTTGGATGGTATTGAGGACAGGATGGATTCGTTTTTTGATAAAGTTGAAGAAGTAGAAGACAGAATTAAGGACAAAATAAAAGAAAAAAGGAAATACTTCATTTATTCTGAGTCTCCCCGTTCCCAAGAGATCACGAAAGACATCACGATAAGAATACCAGAAATAAAAATACCCGACATAGGCAATATAGTTAATGAAGCCATTTCAAAAGTTCAGGTAGGAGGTCCATCAGTAGTAGTATCTTCTGTTAGATTACCTGAGACAGACCTAAAGCTAATAGATGCTTTAGTCGACGCTGGTATCTTTAAGAGTAGAAATGAGGGTATAGTGTTTTTCGCACACAGAGGAATCGAATCTAGTAAGGAGTGGTTAGTAAAGGTTAAAGAAAAGCTTGATGAAATTAGAAAACTGCAAGAAGAGGCTAAAGCGGAGTTAGAAAAAATAATCAGTGGACAAACTGAGAAAAAAGAGAGTAAAGAAGAAAGCAAAAAGGAAGGCAGTTCCAACTAAAAAATTTTATAGAATATGCGCCCAGAGAACTTACAACTTTGGCTCAACAGAATGAAGAAAGCGTTGGCTTCAAAAATCAACTTTAACTTTATTGTTGAAGGATTTCTCTCATAATTATTGAAGTGGCCTTAATTTTGTTCATTCCTAGCGAAACATCCCCAAGACCTCCTGGGATTTCAACTATTATAGGAGTACTATAATGAACATCGTTAAGAGAAGAAACAAAGTCGCTCCAGTTTATATTCCCCATTAACGGCGGTAAGTGCTGATCTCCTTTCCCATTGTTATCGTGAACATGTGTTGCTATAAGCCTCTCTCCAAACAATCTAACAGCTTTTGAGGGTGGCACTCCGTTAACATTAGCATGCCCTGTATCGAGACATATTCCTATGTAGTCGTTATTTATTTCATCTACTAGCTCTATAAGGTCCTGAGGGAAAGCTCCAAAGGTTTGTTCAAGTCTATTCTCTATTGCAATTTTTACACCGAAGTCCTGAGCACTTTTGGCTATTTCAGAAAAATTTATCAAGTTTATTTCCTTAATTTTATGTAAAAAGCTTTCTGAATTTAGGTTATAATCTGTCTGCGTTAAATTTGTATGTAGCACTAGAACGTCTATGTTAGTTCTATTAACAAGCTTTATCCAATTGATTATCTTTTTAGTAGCATTCACTCTCACGCTCTCGTTAATAGAACCAAGTTGACGGTCAATTTCTCCGTAAGGACCATGGATTTGAATGGCTTTAACATCAACAGAAGCTAATGCATCTTTAAGCTCATCAAATTGTTTTTCTAAGTTACCGTTTTTGTCTGCTTTTTCAAGATGCTCATAGGCAATTTCCACGTATCTTATGTTGTTGCTTCTTATTTTTGTTAGCGCGTCCTGTATTGGAATCTCGCTGAAAATCCAAGTATCAATGCCCCAATCCATGTTTTTTGGAATGGCTAAATTACCCTTATTAAAGTTTTCAAACCTCACTAAAAAGGTATTTAAGGTAGTCGTAAACAAAATAAAATAGGGTGGAAGGTTGAAAAGACCAACAATAGCAATACTTACAGATTTTGGAGAAGGAAGCATCTACGTCGCTCAAATGAAGGGTGTCATTTTGTCCATTAACAAGGATGCTCTGATCGTAGAAATAACCAACTCTATAGAACACCACAACGTAAGACAGGCCTCATTTTTATTAAGTAAAACTGCCGAGTACTTTCCTCCAGATACGATATTTATTGCTGTTGTTGATCCTGGTGTAGGAGGTAACAGAAAAAACATAGTGCTAAAAGTCAACGATAGAATATTCGTTGGCCCGGACAATGGAATCTTCACCGGAGTAACGAGTGGTAAAAATTATGAGTGCTGGGAAATAGAAAACGAAAAGTATATCGGCAAAAATGTTTCTAAAACATTTCATGGACGTGACGTGTATTCTTATGTTGCAGCTTATATTTCTAAAGGTGTTAAATTAAATGAATTTGGAAAAAAGATAGACAGTATAACATTACTTGAGCCAGAAGAGGTTAATGTTGGAGAATCCTTCATTAAAGCCAGTGTATTATTTGTTGATAGTTTCGGAAATATAGTGCTTAATGCTAGTGAAGATCATCTTAAAAAAATAGGAATAAAATTAGGAGATTACGTAATTATTTCTTCTTCAGAAGAAAAAGTACATCCAGCTAAATTCGTTTCCACTTATTCTGATGTTGATGTTGGTCAATTAGCTTTGCTTGTGAATAGTTTTGGTACATTGGAGATATCAATAAATCAAGGTAATGCTTCAGAAAAACTAGGAATGAAAACAGGTGACGAAGTAACAATAACTCAGATTTAACTTCTGTAAAAGATCAAAAACAATTCTCTTATCTTATTGGTTCATACTTACCATAAGTTTTATTGAGTAGGTGATAATTTATGTAGTTCCTTGTATGAAATTTCATGTAGTTTACGTAACCCCATTTGTGAACTCTTCTCAAAGATACATAAACTCCAGCTCTTGGTTCAAATTTTACCTTTGTAATTTTAGAAGCACGTTTTACAAGGTCGGTATCTTCGCTTGTAACCATATCTGGATTAAATCCAGATAACGTCTTGAAAATACTCCTGTGTATAGCAATGTTTTCTCCTCCAACGTAATAAAACTTGAGAAATGAAGCAAGGTAGCCATATGGTAAGAGAAATAGTCTTGAAAAAATGTTCTCTACCAGATTTCCGTCAAGTGGATACAATGGTCCAACGACTACGCCATAATTTCCTTTTATTATTGGAGAAGTAATTAGTTTTAACCATCTTTTTGGGTAATAAGTATCAGCTGTACAAAAAACTAAAATTCTTCCTTCTGCAACGGAAGCTCCTTTGTTCCTTCCAGCAGCAATAGTTCTTTTAGGCTCTACGACAATCTTATCTGCATATTTTCTTGCAATTTCTATAGTGTTATCTTCACTACAACCATCTGAGATAATTATCTCGTAGTTGTAGTCGACTTCCTGTAACTTTAACGAAATAAGTGTTCTTTCAATGTAAAGTGCTTCGTTGAGTGTTGGGACTACTATTGATACTATTGGTTTTGCTTTCAACCTCTTGAAGCATGTATTTAAAAACCCTATATAAAAAGGTACTTTGTTTACCCATCGATAAAGTTAAATTCTTTCTTTAGCGTAATAAAGCGAGGAAAATGAAGAGAGAAGAACTTCTTAAGTATATTGGAGACATAAGCCAAATTGGAGGCGTTTCTTTTTTTGAGTATGCAGATGGAAAAGAAAGAGGTGTAAGAGCTTTTGAGTTTAGAACTGGTTCGGGCCTAAGCTTCACAGTTCTTGCCGATCGTGGCTTAGACATTTCAAGAGCTGATTACAAGGGACTTGCAATAGGATATAGAAGTTGGACAGGGAATGTCGCTCCCTATTACTTTGAGCCAGAGAAATACGGATGGTTGCGTGGCTTCTTTGCTGGACTATTGACAACATGTGGTTTAACTTATGCTGGGAGGCCGACAATTGATGAAGGTGAAGAGCTTGGTTTACATGGGAGGATTTCTTACTCTCCTGCTTCAAACATAAGCTATGGTGGTTATTGGGAAAACAACGACTACACTATGTTTGTTGAAGGAGTACTAAAAGAATCAAGCTTCTTTGGACCAAACTTGTCTTTAAAAAGAAGGATAGAAACAAAGTTGTTCAGCAAGACTATAAGAATACATGACATAGTAACAAACGAAGGATGGAGAGAACAGCCGTTGATGATCCTCTACCATTTTAACTTAGGATATCCTTTGCTGAGTGAAGACTCTTTATTTATTTCAACTACAGTTGGAGCTTATCCTAGAGACAAAGATGCTTGGGTTGAGCCTGAAAAGTTTAATAAATTTTTGCCGCCTACGAAAGACTTTAAAGAAAGAGTCTATTTCCACGTTCCTCTTGCAGACGAAGAAGGGTTCTCTTATGCAGCACTAATAAACTCAAAGCTAAACGGAGGCCTAGGAGTTTACATAAAATTCAGGAAGAGTGAACTAAAAAGATTAATTGAATGGAAAATGTGTGGAGAAGGCGAGTACGTTCTAGGAATAGAGCCTGCAAATTGTCTTGTTCTTGGAAGAGATGTTGAAAGAAAACTTGGAACCTTGGAAAAAATTTCTCCAATGGGAAAAAGAGAATTTCATCTTGAACTTGGAATACTCGAAGGCAATGAAATTGAATCCTTCATAAGCAAAGTTGAAAGGATTGTTGGTAAGAGAGAAGTAAAAATAATAGAAACTCTTGAGGATTACGTCAGGCAAGCTTCGATATAAGTTAAAAAATGCTCGCCAGTAAGCAAAAAAAGAAAAAATACTTAAGTTATTTAATTCGTCCGAGAAGCATTGCTCTGGTAGGAGCTTCTGCGAATAAGTCAAAAATTGGAGGAATCATATGGAGCTATTTGCAAAGTTTTTCTGGAAAGAAGTACCCTGTTAATATTAAGCAAGAAACAATTGATGGCATTAGAACATACAATAGAATAATAGACATTCCAGAAGAAGTTGACCTTGCAATAATTGCAGTACCTGCAAAAAATGTTCCTAGCGTAATCGATGACTGTATAGAGAAGAACGTTAAAGCTGCTATAATAATTTCCAGCGGCTTCAGCGAGATAGGAGAACAAGGGAAAAAACTGGAAGATGAAATCAAAAATAAAATTTCAAGCACTAATCTAGTAGTGCTTGGACCAAATACTTTAGGCGTTTATGTTCCTAGCATCGGTTTGGATTCAATGTTTGTTGTAAAGGAGAAATCAAGAAGACCAGGTAAAGGTCCTATAGCCTACATTTCTCAGAGTGGAGCTTCTGCAGTTGGTTTTATGGATATGGCTGAGTACCACCACTATGGCATATCTGCTTTCGTTGGTCTAGGAAATAAGCTAGATGTTAATGAAAACGACATGTTAGAACTGTTTTGTGACGAAAAAGATACTAAAGTAATTTGTATGCATCTAGAGAGCATTGTAGATGGGCAGCGACTACTAAAACTATGTAAAAAGATAACTCCCTCTAAACCAGTGATAATATTGAAAGCTGGAAGATCAGAAGCTGGAGCTAGAGCTGCAATGCTACATACTGGATCGATGGCTAAGCCCAGTCAAGCCATGGATGGTGCCTTCAAGCAAGTTGGAATAATTAAGGCAAATGACATGCTTGAGCTTTTTGATTACTCTCGCATACTTGCTTATCAGAAACCAATGTTTGGACCAAACGTAGCAGTAGTGACCTCGGGTGGGGGTTATGGTGTAATTGCAACGGATTACATTGAAGATAGTAGCGTTGGAGGAGGCCTAAGGATGGCTGAAATTTCTATTCGTTCAAAAGAGAAATTAAGAGAAAAGTTGCCAGGCTTTGCTTCAGTTAATAACCCGATAGACCTTACCGGAAACGTAACAGATGAAATGTTCGACCATGCTTTTAATGTCGTAAATGAGGATGAAAATGTTGATGGTATTTTATCGTTTCCTTTAATTCAAACACCATTGACTACGGATAAGCTAGTTGAAATCACGGAGTGGTGGTTCAAAAACGGAAAGAAACCAATGGTTCCTTGTATCATAGGAGGCTCGTACTCAGAAGAGGTAATAAGAAAGCTAGAAGCACGAGGAGTTCCCGTTTTTCCTGACATAAGGCGTGCAGTGCTTTCTCTTCGAGTTCTTTATGAAAGAGGAAAGTATTTAATGAAGGTAAAGAAAGGAGAAAAATTTAAGTTTGAAAAAAGGGAGTGAGGCTATTATGGATAAAAAATATTTTCAGGAAATTTTAAGTTATTCTTTTAAAACAAAAAATAAAGTAATTCCAGAACACCTAGTTAAGCCATTCCTTAGGGAAGAAGGAATAAACGTCCCACGTTACGTACTTGTAGAGAAGCTATCCGACTTAGAAAAAGTAAGTAGGTTACACTTTCCAGTTGCTCTTAAGGTTTCCTCAAGCAAATTTATCCATAAGACAGATGTTGGAGGAGTCATACTAAATATAAAGAATAAAGCTGAGCTTAGAAGATCTGTTGTAGCTTTTAAGCGGAAGTTTAAAGGAGAAAAGTTGCTGATAGAAGAGATGGTGAAAGGCAATGTTGAGATGATTTCTGGTTTAATTTATGATAGTAACTTTGGAATGTGTATTATGATTGGAGTTGGTGGTATATATACTGAGATTTACAAGGATACTTCAACTAGGGTAGTTCCTGTTTCTAAGGAAGACGTTCTACAGATGATAAGTGAACTAAAAGGTAAAGATTTGTTAGAAGGCTTTAGAGGGATAAAGGCTAATAAAGATGCTTTCGTAGACTTAGTTTTGAAGCTTTCAGACATAGGCAGAAGGTACAAGAGTTACATTCTAGGTTTAGATGCAAATCCAATAATCTTAGACAAAAATAAAGCTACTGTTGTAGATGCAAAGATGATACTAAAATAACTCTCTTGCTTCTTAAAAGTAAATTTGCTATTTCACTTATTAAATTTAAGCTAACAGTACCTTCTTAGAAATTTAAAAATACTTCAATAAGGCATAAGTATCCTTACTCCTAAAGAAATCGAGAATATCATCTGAGAGGAATCTTAGTTCGCTTAACACCATAGCTTAAGTTAAGCTTAGGCATCATTATTTAAAGGACAAACGAAAATACTTAAATTTTCCAGAATTTTTTTGACAAAACATGAGAGAATTTAGGGCAATAGCTGTTCAAGTAAAATGCAACATAAAAGATTATAGGACGTTTGAGAGCTTTAAACATAAGACAGCTAGCCTTTTCGAAAAGATGAGAGGCCTAATTAGAAACGATGTTCCAAACCTCGTAGTGTTTCCGGAAGATTACGGAACGCCTCTAGTAATAGCTTCTGAAAAGATAAATGTTGATGAGTTTAAAACTATTGAAGAAGCCATGAAAAGAACTACAATGAAAAAGCTTCCCTATATTTTTATTAAGAGTCTTTTACTTAAAGTAAGCTTAGTTAGAAGCATCTTTTTAATGAACTCAGAAGAGATTTTTCGAAACTACACGGAAACGTTCAAAGAAATGTCAAGAAAATACAGTACTTATGTAGTGGCAGGAAGTATAACTATTCCAAGGATAGAGGCATATAACAACGAAGTAAAATTTGCAAGAGATAACAAGATTTTTAACACTTCATTAGTTTTTGATCCTAATGGAAAAATAATTGGAGTTCAAAGAAAAGTGCACCTAATAGACATAGAAGGCCCAAAAGGATTAGATATAAGTAACGGAGATTTAAATTCAATTAATGTTGTAGAAACAGAATTCGCAAAAATTGGAATAGCTATCTGTTTTGATGCGTTTCACAAAGATGTTGTCGAAAGATTAGTTAAGAGTGGTACAGAAGTTTTAGTTCAGCCTTCAGCAAATCCTGAAAAGTGGACCTGTGCACAAGAAGAAGACTGGCGAAGAGGTTGCTGGAGCATGGTTCAAAGTTACAACGAACTAAAATATGGAATAAACCCAATGATGGTAGGAAGTCTGTTTGACTTAAACTTTGAAGGAGTTTCTTCGATAGTATCAAAAGTTGAGAGAACAGGAAATAAATCAGGTTACTTAGCAAAAGCAAGCAGTCCTAACGAAGAAGAAATAGTGTACGCGGACTTAACTCTTTAAGCTGTCTATTTTCTTCTCTATTGTATTAAGTTTTTGTTCAATACTTTCAAATCTCTTTGTTTCATTTATCTTATCATCGATAAGTAAAGCTTGTAGCTTTAAGTAGCTAAAGTTGTATTTTTCTTTAAGCTTAAAAAGGCCTAAGCTTACAATGGCTTTTCTTAAGTTTTCTTCAGAAGTATTAAGTTTCGTAGCAGCTTCAGTAAAGTTGTTCGAAGCTGCAATTGCCTTAATAATTTTTCTACCTTCTTCTGATATACTACTAACTTCAAGGGACAAGTAAAGTGAGAGAAGATCATAAACAACTTCTTTAGCTATTTCCTTAAAGTCTTCAAATGTAAACAAGTAATACTCAGGCAATAGAAGATATGGGATTTCAAGCTCACTAGCTAAACTAATTGCTGAAGAATCAGAGAAACCCTTGCAGATTAAAAGTGGCTTTGCATTAATTAGTTTTGAGTTACTAAAAACTTGTCTAATGTCTGTTACTGAAGCTTTTCCTGACTTTACCTCTACAGCTAGTAAGTTTCCTTCTTGGTCTTTTGCAACAATGTCGATCTCTGCAACCTTTACATTGTTGATAACAATCTGCTTTCTTCTTTCTAAAATTGAATAACCTAAACTTTCTAAAATTGAAATTGCAATGTCCTCCGTGTTTAAGCCCTTTTTCATTTAATTCACCCTAGCAAACTTTCCTTAAAAAGTTTTAAATTAAAACGCTATTTAAGTATTCTTAAAACTAACAAACTTACCTTCTTAGGTATATTGAGTAGAAAATAACTAAGACCCAGACAACTAGGCTTATGAGTATAATTGGATTGAGAACAGTCTTCCTTATTATGCCTGTTTTTCTTTCATCCTTTGAAATTGAGACAAACTTTAAAACCACTAAGGTTACGAGAGGGATTGTAAAGAAGAGAAGAGTATTTGAATATGGAGAATTAATCGTATAAAGAGAGTAAGAGATTATTATTAAAGTTGAAAAAATGGAAATTCCTTGATCTACGGTGCTTAAGTTGTAAGACTTCAAAGATTCTCTGTGAAGACTTGGGTTACTGAGGATAACTAGTTCTTCTCTTCTCTTTGCTAAAGCAAAAAGCATTGCAACATAAAAAACACCCATAATTAGCCAAGGAGATATATAAATTCCAATAGCCTCACATCCAGCTAAAGACCTTATAATGTAGTTTAGCGAGATACTGGTTATGTCTAACCAAACAATGCCTTTTAAGAAGAAAGAATAAATAAGAGAATTCATAAAAAGAGATAACGCCAAAATAAAGAACTGAACACCAACAAAGTATGAAGCAAAAAGGGAGGACAACAATAAGATAACAGAAAAAAGAAGCGCAGAGATCTTGCTTATTTTACCACTTGCAATTGGTCTATCCTTTTTCTTTGGATGAAGAGCATCAAACGGAGCATCTCTAATGTCGTTGATTATGTATCCAGAACTAGAGATTAGAGAAAGTATAAAAAAACTAAGAAGCAGTTTAGGATAATAATGAAAATTAAAAAGATTTTTGCTGAAAAATAGACCGGCAAACACTAGCAAGTTCTTGTACCAATCGTAAGCTCTTAACTCAAGTATATAATACTTTAGCTTCACTTCTTAGTAAGCCTCCCTACTAAAAACAGAATAAGAGCAGAGATGAAAATAATTAACAATATAGCCCAAGATATCCTAGATATGTCAGTTCCTGGAGTACTGAGATCAAAATTGAGTACAACTTCGGAAGAATTTGGGGGGAGCTTTATTTTAATAAAAGGTATCCTCCAATTGTATACTGGCTGAACCCAATGCCAGTTCACGATAGCGTTTGGTAGCTTAGGGTAGTAGGTATCTATTGGAACAGATTTACCGTTAACTTCAGCTTTAAATCCTGGGAAGTTAACCTGTCTAACTATTAAGTAAGAGTCGTTACTTGAAACTTGACTAACTTTAACTTTGATAAGGTTTATAGCGAAATCTACAGAATCAACTTTTCCTTTACCCTCGACAAAAACAATATTTGAAAAGTTAACTTTCTTAAATACAGCATACAATCCGTCGTAGTACTCTAACTTAAAATCATTTGACATGTTGAGCACACTAATTAATCTGGAGTCAAAAATTGCTATGTAACCAATGCCCAATTCGTTCATTAAACTTAAGAGTAAGTTTCTATCTTCTATAAGCTTATCAATTCCAAAGCCAAGGAGATAACCTCCTTCAGAATTTGCGTATGGATTTGTTATATAGTTTGATCCAAAGCAACCTCCTATCGAAGGATGATCTAGTGCAATAGTAGCCATATAGATGTAGTGAGAAGTTTGAAAGTTTATATCATCTCCTAAATCAAGAGTATCCTGAAAAAGAATGTAAGTATTGTTTGGAACATTTAACTTTGTCCAGTTTATAAGAGCATCTACTTTACTAAAGCCAGGATAATCCGAAGTTAGTTTGAAAACTTTCTCTTTACTCCAAGGATATAAAAGGTCAGTGGTTTGTAGTTGGGCACTTAACGAAGAATTTATTATTAAGAAAGCGAGTAGCCCAACAACAACAGAATATGCAACTGAAAATCTTGAAGTTTTTGATAAAGAGTATAGCTTATTGGACAGTCTTGAAAAACCTAGCGCAGATAAGCTAAGTATTAATATTCTAACAGGAGCACTAAACTTAGAATAACCATAATTTCTTGCAAATGGAAGCAAATTAAGAAGATTTAACTGTACTGGACCTAAATAAACTATGTAAGTGCTTGGACCAGTTGCTAAGAAGCCAAGAAAAGAAATTGAAGCTAAAGAAAAAGAAACAAAGAGGTCATCTGAAGAAAGAAGTAAAATTAGCGAGACAACGACTGCGACCATAAGTCTTAATCCAATGTAACCATCATTTAAACTGGCAAGAGTTATAACTTGTAGCAGAAGAACCACACTAGAGGAAGCAATAGAAGAGTAAGAAATCTTACCTTGAGAAAAAACGTATGAAAAAGCACCTATGCAGTAGAAGATTAGGAGATACCAAGGTATGCTAGTAAAGATTTCTCCAAAAATGGAAGGACCAACCGCCCATGTAATATCTGGAAAGCTGTGATAAGTCGGCAAAGTTTTAAACAACGGCAACATCCAAAATGCAGTCATGCCTAAAGAAAGGAAACCCACTGAAGCAAATTTTATCAGTGGAGAAATTTCTAATTTAATTAAATTTTTTATGAAATCTTTTTGATTGCTGGAAAAAAATTCTTTTAGCAACTTGATCGACAAAAAGAACCACAAAAAAGTTGCCATGTATGCTGCAGAAATCCCCATCATAACATGCGTCATTACAGCCATGAAGAACATTAAAGCAGATATTCCCGTTAATAATAGAACCCTTGGTAAGGACTTAGAGGCGAAAGAGTACGCTAAGAAGGCAATGCTAAAGAATGCAAAAACTAATCCTAACCTTTCAGGCCACATACCAATGTAGTACATTTGCTTTAAACCAGCATCAAACCATGTTGATTCTTCAACGAAGGTTGTAATAGAAAGCAATGAAGCCACTATTGCCGCAATCTTATCTTCTGTTAGTGCGTGAACAAACATGTAAACAGCTGGAGCAAGAAGAAAGTACGCTAAGAAAAAGGCTATCTTGTAAGATAACAAAAAGTCTATTGAATTCAAAAAGAGGTAGTAAATAAAAGAAACAAAGACGCTCATACCTGGATTGTAGTATTGGTTAAAGACCCAACCAAATTGGTTAAAGGGATCCCATCCTAGAATGTTTAGTTTCGGAAACATGTAAATAGCTGTTAAGTAAGCGTGAACATAATGTACAGGATGATCCCAACCTGGAATCATACCCTTTGAGAATATAGTTTTGACAGATAAAAGTGTATAGAAGAACAAAAAGAATAAAGAAACTAGGTCAAAATGGTTTTTTATAAACTCAAACACAGGCTTACCTATTGATCTCTCTGACATCTTTTTGCTTTCCACATATTGAAGTTATTAATACTTATAAAAATTGCTTTACCTAAAGAACTTTAACTATCATTTCGTCTACGCTCCTTAGAATCTTTTGAAGATAATCAGGTAGGCCTATGGTTCTTGTGGCTACAAATCCTTTAATTAATATTGAGACAGCCTCCTCCTTTGAAAAACCTTTGCTCATAAGGTAGTTAACTTCATCCTCGCCTATTCTTCCAATGGCAGCTTCGTGTGTTAGTTCAGTATTGTCTATATTGCTTTCTAGTTCAGGGACAGCAGATATTTTTGAATTTGGGCTTAGAATTAGACCATTACACTCGAGATGTCCCTTGGTATACTTTGCGTTTGCCACTAGCTTTCCTCTTGCTATTACTTTCGCGCTATCCTTTGAAATTGATTTTGATATTACTTCTCCTCTCGAGTTTTCTCCATCGAGCATAACTTCAGTTCCAATATCGACTAAAGAATCTCTTGAGGCCACTATGGTAGAAGAAGAAAAAGCTCTCGCATTTCTTCCCTTTAAATAAATTTTGGGAAAAAGTTGTAAAGTTAAAACATTTCTAACGTTGACGTAGTAGTTTATGAATTCGCCTCCTTCTTCAACAATTGCAGCTGTTCTTGGTCTTACATGTGTTTCTTTGTTCCATGAATGTATCATGGTAAAAGTTACTTTAGCGTTTTTTCCAACAAAGAATTCAGAAATGCTTACGTGTAAACCTACAACTTCAGGCATTATAGTGCAACCAGTAACTATGTTAACACTTGAACCTTCTTCTGCTATTATTATGTTGTGTAGAGCCTGAACTTCAACATTATTCATGAACAAACATGATTGAACAGGGTAATCAACCTTTGTACCTTTCCTTACAATAATAACGTAGCCAGCTTTTCCAACCAATGAAGCAAAAGCAGTAAACTTATCTGAGTCGATTGGAACAGCCTTCCAGATCCTTTCTTTAACCTCCTCAACTTTTAATGCATCCTCAAGAGAGTATATTTCTAGTCCTTTTACTCTTGACTTCGCATATATTGGAGAATTGTTTAACTGAAAGTATGCTCCAGACCTAATAGATTGATCATGTGAGAAACCAACTTCTTCTGCCTTTTTAATAATTTTTTCATCAAGATCTTCAAACTTTACTTTTTCTTCCAATGCTTTAAAGGACTTAAACTGCGACAGATCTAAATCTGGACCATAAGGGCTTGGTTTACTTAATGCTTTCTTTGCTCTTTCAACTAATTCTTCTTCTTTTTGCATTGCACACACCCATCAAAACCAAAAGTGGATATGTCCCTAAAGACATCAACTGCACTACCACAACACATAATTCTTCCGCTTAACATAACGTAAGCTTTTGCATCTGGTATATACTTTACTATACCTCCAGTATGAGTTATGACCAATGCAGAAGAGCCTTGAGAAAGGAGTTCTTTTATTGCATAACTTACTATTTTTACATTTTCAACATCAACTCCAGAATCTGGCTCATCGATGAGAGCTAACTTCGGCCTTTGCACTAGCAATGTTAGCAACTCAGCCCGCTTCATTTCGCCTCCACTAAAATTAACGTTCATGTCCCTCTCGAGAAGTTCTCTTACGTGGAGAAAATCAACATAGTACTCAACAGTTTCTCGAGAAGTCCTGTACTTTTGGCTAATTAGGCTTATTAAGTCCTTAAGTGTGAGACCTTTTATTTTTGGTGAAGACTGAAAAGCTATGCCAATGCCAGCTTTTGCTCTTTCTGTTAATGAAAGTCCTAGTAAGTCTTTTCCGTCGAACAGTATACTTCCATTTTGGACTTCATACTTTGGAATTCCAATTATTGTATTCAGCAAAGAGCTTTTACCAGAGCCGTTTGGTCCAGTTAAGAAGGAAAGTTCTCCCTCCCCTAGAGATAAGTTAACTCCTGAGAGTATCTCTCGTTCGCCCACTCTTACGAATAAATTTTTAATTTCTAGCAACATTTAGTTACCCCAGCGTTATGCTGTGGCTCAATTCTTAAGCATTTTCCATATTGAACAACTCTTTTTATCAAAATAAAACTAGTAGCGTTAAAATTTATGCCCAGACAGAAATTTCTCTTGCTTCAACTTCCTCTAATGTTGCCCTTATACCGCCTACTGTTACTTGCTTCCCACTACTGTCTTCTAGAATGAACGAGTAGATTAAACCTGGTACAACATTAGTAGAAACTACTTTTCCCTCAACTTGAACTGATTCGCTTGTTCTTATGTTTTTCCCCAGAACTCTTGCGTATGGAGTACGACCAACCGAAAGAATATTTTTCATTATTTCTATTGCAGACCATATGTTCAAGAAAGTCATTTTCTTAACAGGAACAAAAATAGGCTCAATTGATTTAGCTGTTATAAATAATGACTGATTAAAGAAGTAAGCTAACGTGTAAAGTAACTCATCTTCCATTTCTACGATATCAGCATAACAATCTTCAGAGTTAAGGAATAAGGTTGAGCCTATTATACATCGTTTATTGTCAGATATTAAAATGTATGGACCAACTATTTCTCTAATTCTTATGTTTGCTATTTTCATTAATTTGCGAGTTAACTCCTCATGCCTTTCTCCTGGATAAATTACCAATGTTAATGAAACATTTCTTCTTTCATAACTCTCAAACAGTGTTTGATACATTGCTTCCATTAAGTATGAAGGCGCGGCAAAGAGGATCTCTTTTTTGCTTTCAGCTATAGATTTACCAATCCATTTTTCTATACTTTTCTTGCCTCTAACTATCCATAATGAGGGTTCGATAACTTTTCTTTCTAAGGAGTACTTAGAAATCTCATCGATTAATTCTTGTGAACCTTTAGTAACTTTTTCCACTAATTGTTTTATGGCAATCGAGGGTTCAACTGCACGAAATTTCATAGGCCTACCAGATTGCACCCAAACTAAACCTTTTCTTTGTAATGAGGAAACCACATCGTAAATTCTGGATTGCGGTATCCCTGTTAACTTCACAAGATCAGTTGAAGTTAACTCACCATATTTTGCCAACGCTAAGTAGGATTTGGCTTCGTACGAAGTTAAACCTAAATTCATGAGGTTTTCAATAAGCTTATCCTTTGATGAATCGGCACTAACTGAAAAGGTCAATTTGTTATTTAGCACCTCTAATGTAGGTTTCATGCTCCTCTGGAGATAAAGACCTCCAAAGTAGTACCTGTTTTCTTACATCGTCTATGAAATTATAATTCGAAGTAATCCAAGTACTTCTTGTACCTCCAGTTCTTCTTGTAGTTAACGTTGTAAATCCCTTTGCTACAGTTTTATCATAATTTACACTTATCACTACCTGCTGACTTATATTGGCTTCAAATGGGGCTAAACTTACCTCGGCTGACAAAGCAAGATTGCTTAAATCGATTGAAAAACTACGGATTATAAAGTATGCTTTCTCTTTCCCTTCTCCAGAATAGTATTCTGCTAAGAATTTTAGGAAGCCTTTCGCTTCTTCTATCGACGGAAATTCAATTGGTAATGGCATTTCCCATAAATCTCCTTTTGGTTTTGTTGGAGGCACCCACCGCCTTTCTAAAGAAGGGGTTATCAACCTAGCTGAAACTATGCTCGGGTATATTGAAGCAAGAATAGAAGATAGGAAAACTACAACTAAAGAGACTCCTACAAATAGAGAAGCAGCATTTATCACGAAGTTTGATGGCAAAAGACCAAAAGATATAAGGAATTTGTTCATTATGAAGCCAATTATATAGCCTATGATTGAAGAAAGAAATGAAAAAGTAACAGCCTCGGTTATAAACATAACTGCTGAGCCTCTAGGAGATAACCCTACAGATGCAAATATGTATATTTCTCTTGTACGTTCTTTTACACCACCTAAAAGAGCAACTGTTATGTTAAGTGCTGCTATCGCAATTAACAATGGAAGAGCCTCCATTCCAAGCAGTAAGTAAGTTTTTGTTTTGTAAGTTTGCACAACGTTATTTCCCAATACGAAATAAGAAGGAAGCGAACTTTGAAGGGAAAGATTCTTTGTAATATTAAAAGCTGCATCATCATTTACTTTAAAATTAATTTTTATAGAACCTACATATCCTCCAAGATTCATTGCCAAATCGAATGGGAGTATTATTATGCTTTCCCAACTAAGTGGTGGAGGATTACTTGTTGGTTGTCCAGGAATTTGAATCGCTAACTGAGAAATTCCAATAGGGTCTATAGGAGTCGGTGGGTTATTCGTTATGTCTAAAATGTTTTGAAGCTTTTCTGAAGGAAGTATTCCAGCAACTTTAACTTCTAGACCAAGTAACTCTACATCATCCCCAATAGATACTCCAAGATCTTTAGCTTGCGATGACGTTAACACACAGTACAAATTAGAGGAATTTGAAATGGATAAACTTGAATTGAGCTGTTTTGACAAACCTCTTAGCTCAAGGTTTGAAAGTCCAAGAAGAGCTATTGGCTTTATGAATTTCCCAGTTTTACTTATTACCGAAAAACTGTGCCCAAGCCTATTGCTATACACTGGATAAAGCCACGCCCTTGGGAGAACATCTCCAGAATTACCTACAACACCTTTTACATACTCCACAGTTTGCTTATCAAGAAGTTCAAAGGGAGGCATGCCATAACCTATTTTAACTAGAGCTACTGGACTCTCATAAGGAATTTGAATAATACCATAGTTAAAGTATTTTACGGCAGTATAATACGAAGAAGATGTGAGAGAAGTTAAGCCAATAACTACAACTATCATTGTCACTGCAGTAAGTATAGATCTCAGCTTTCTACGTCTCATGAATTCTAAAGATGTTGGAACTGCAACTTGTAAAACACTAACCTCTTCTTTTGAAATTCTATGTTTTCCTAAAAGTGTTTCGGCTGTCTCTGACAATACCCAGCTGGTCTCAGAAATTAAAACAAGCAAAGTTAGCGAAAAAAGTAAAACAAGCAAAGATCCTATAATGCCCATAAGTGAGTTCGAGGTAACAGAGAATGCAGGATGGATAAACAAGAAAATAGAGAAAATACCAACACCTATTGCCATCGTATAAATAAATCTTTCCTTGCCTTCTTTATGTATGAATAGCCGTTCCATGATCACTATAGAAGGAATAGAAATGAACAGGAGTAAAACTGAAGTTAAGCCAGAATCTGAGTATATTGGCATTAAATCTTGTTTATATGTACTAGAAACATATGCAAGCGACTGTCTCAAGGTGTTATAAGCAACCGAGTAATTTTTCTTGCCTAAAGCATCTTTTGAGACATTGAGAAGAGCAATAGCTCGTGAAAGGGCTTCGTCTATGCTTGGATTTCTTACGTTAAATTTATTTAGCTTTGAGTATCTGTTACTTACAACATTTATTAAGTCGCTAGCATAAAGCAGTGATGTCAAGTTAAATATTAATGGTTTATTAACAAGTATTCCATAGCCTTCCATATAGTTTCTACTTGAATTGACTAGGATTATTGATGGTCTTTCCAAAGTTTCAAAATACAAACTGAAAGAAACTCTTGAATTTGGTCTAACAAAGAACATTACTACGGGTTCCCATGGGATATATAAAGTGCCAAAGAAGTACGGTATAGCTTCTGACTTAAAGTCTAAAACAGAAACTCTAAAGTTTTCTTGCAATAACAAACTGAACGGCCTTCTTGGATCGAGTTGCCAAGGAACTCTAAAGTATCCAGGATCGTAGACATCAAATAACGTTATAGGATCGCAGTCAAAAAGAGGAATTATAATGTGATCATGCCCATAAACCGGACTAACTGAAGGTTTAGTGACTTGCTGGCCATAAAGCGGCCCCATATCTGGAGCGGCAACAATCTCACTGTCATTTTCATTAAAAACCCATGCATCATATCTCCAAGCAGGTGTGGAGTAAATTGGACCTATGGTTACATTGAATTCGCCCTTCTCGTTCGCATATAATAAAAGATATGAAAATGGGAAACCAGCAGTTCCGGACGGACCTTCCGGATACACTCTTACTAAGGCATGCGGTACAGGAGCGTACCAACCACTGGTTAAGTTTAGCTTCGCAACTTCTCCTGTTAACGTAGTTAATCCCACCATGTAACCATAGAGGGCAGTAAAAGTTGTTGGCTTCCTAGATTTCCAATCAACTGAAAAACTTTCATCATTGGTTAATCCTGTAAGGTGAGCTATTATCGTTAAAGTCTGAGAATAAACGTTCTGAAAGTTAATATTCTCATAATCACTTTGTGGATTTCCCCAATAATAGTCAATTTGATCAGAAGTTCTAATTGTAAAAGCAAGCATATTGAGCAATGCAAGAGGCTCAGTATCGAGAATGTATGGACTATGCTGATTTCCCCACCAATCATTCGATTGTATATCCCAACTTATATAATCATCTAAACTGTAGTTATCATTCTTAGTTAAACTATTCAATAAATCAATTGGAGAAACTCCACCACTATTCTTATACAGCAAGTATGAATTTGAACTAAATACTTTTTGAATAGGAGCATAGTTGGAAGCCATTACATCGCTAGAAAATCTTATAGCATACCCAGAATATAGAGTAGAAATTTTTGGAGATTCATATCCGATGTCTACTCCTATCCAAGTATATATCTTGTAAGTCCCATTTTGTATCTCTGGTTTAAACAACTCATCTATTGCAAACTTTCTTGGGCCATCTAATGCGTTCCAATGCCCCGAAAATGCAACAATCCAAATACTTCTCTCTGGCCTATTGTATGAGAAAAATCTAGCTATTTCGAGAAGTGAAGAAATACTTATTGCTTCCCCAGCCGCAGGAGATATTGAAGGAACTACCGACCAAGAGTCATATCTTGCTGAAACCACTATGACTTGATCCTTCATTTTGGCGCCATCAAGCCTAGCTATGATATTGGATGCGTTCACCTCCTTTAAAGTTATCTTAGAGAATACTTTTACGTCTCCGCCTGAATTAGCAATTTTTTTAAGCACTTGCCCCACTGAAGAATTAACGTATAACCTTGTAAACTTTATTGGAGTCATTAGGAATTTGTCTAGGGCTTCATACCTACTAAATTCTTTAGATTCAATGAATATAACTGCCTTTGCACCAAGTTTAGCAGCATTCAACCAATTTGACCCAGAATCATAATCCATGAGTACGATAGAACCAAGAACATCCTTTCCATCAAAATCTTTTAAGTCTCCTTTTCCAACATAAATTAGTTTACCACAGTATCCTTGAATTGGAGTGTTAGAAGTTTGAATTAGTCCATTTGGCCATAATGCGTACGCCTTAAATGTTGTACCATTTGGCAAAGCAATAAAAGAGCCTTCGTCTATAGGAGAAACTGTAGTAAAGTTATGTAAAACGACTTCATAACCTAATCCTTTAAGGTAATTGGTAATGTAATCTCTAGCTTCATAATATCCTGGGTAACCAGGTACTCTGGTACCGAGAGATGAAAGAAATCTTGTGTTGTTTTCAATGTTTTTTAGGTTAACAAAATTTATAGCTTGAGTTACTACGTCCCCCAAGCTTGTTTCTCCAAAAATGCACGAAAAATTGGAAAAGTTTATGAGAATTAAAAATATTAGAGCTAACACAAAAAATGATTTTGACTTAATTCTTGTTATCACCATGGCCAAATCCACCCCGAGTTAAGTACAAAGAACAACGCAATTGTGAATCCTATAACTAGTCCATATCCAGCAGCAAGTCCAGCTACTACAGTTCCTTTTGCCTTCTCCCAACTTTCTTTTTTTACAACTTTAGGAATTAGCAAATTTCCAATTATTGAACTGATTAAAGTTGCTACAGCATAAGGAGGCAAAGTAAAGAATCCTGCTATGAGCCCTGGTCCAGACAATGGCAAAGAAATCAACCTATTAGACAGCTCAAATAGACCTGACAAGATTCCACTACCAAGTGCAGAAAAGAGTATGATCCTTGGATTAATGTCTATTTGCCTTGTAATTAAAAGGGAATCACCTATTGCAGTTCTTGCCCAATCGATAGTAGTATAGGGAAACATAGAAGACGGTATTGGCGCCATTCTCCAAAATAAGTCAAGCGACAAAGTTCCTATAATAGTTGAAGCAACAGCGCCGAGAACAAGTGCTTTAATTACATCCATAGGATGAGTTTCCGTAAGGTATGCAGCTTTAAGTATGTTGAGCATGCCAGGAGTTGAACTCCCAGCTAATACTGGCGAAACTACCCACCCTGGATAATCTTTATAGTTACTGTAGTAAACTAAAGTATGCCATAAGTAAGGTATAGATATGCTATAACCAGTCATGCCTAGTGTAGTACTATTTGCTAAAGCAAACAAAAAACTTAACCCAACAGAGTATATTAGCGATATATATAAAGGAAAAGAAGTAAGCATGTTATGAACAAAAGCAGAACATGAAGTTCCGATTATAAAAAGAGCAAACAATACCAAAAAGTTAGGATAAATACTTGCTTTTTTCTCTTTAGTTGCTTTTATCATGACTTTCATAACTTTTAATATGTTTTTTGAAGTCAAAATGAGTACCATGAATGAAATGCCTAAACCAAATCCAATTTGTGGCGCGAACCATACTCTATACAAAGATCTCTGCCATATTAGCGAGATATTCATACCTCTTCGATACTCAGCCACCCATTTTGGAAATATATTTGGGAATAAAGTTAAAAAGATATTATTCCCAAGGACCCAAATTAAAATTGAACCTATAAAAATTGAGACTGCGGCATTAAGTGGAACTATTAAGCCACTTGCCCATGGCATTAAGTCTGTAGCGACACCAATTATCGCTCCAGGAACTATCGTATCGGTGATTGAAGTGAGATCAACCCAGGGTAACGGAACAAATGCGATATTTGCTAATATTGGCAGCAATATCACAAAAATTCCGTAAAGAGCACCAGGGTATAAAAAGGTAACAAACAATCTTGTTTGTTCAAAATCTCGAGACGATAGAGTATCAACTACTCCAACATCTATCTTAGCAAAAGGAAATGGAAGTTTTTCAGTTTCTAAAAATAGGGGAGCAAACATCATGGTCAGCGAGAATTCTGCTAGTAAGTAACATGCAGAAAACGTTAAGTAAACTAAAATTGGAATGACCATGGACGGCTGAAACAAAGTTCTAATGTCAACTCTGGAAGGGGCAAGCCAAGATGGAACAAGAAGGGGCAAAGGAATATTGTTTATTTTGTAAGCCCAGCTGATTGGACTTTCTATAAAAAAAAGTCTAAAGATTATCCAATAGGCACCTATTCCAGTTGCACCTAATGAGGATATAATGTTAAGAGCTTCGTACATAACAAGAGTTTCTTGTCTAGATAATCTTTCGCCCAAAAGTCTTGAAAGCTCACTAAAAGTTATAACCATAAGTAAAGTAGCTGCAAAAGATAAAGTTCCACCAGCCACCATAGATAAATATATAGATGCTGGAACAAATAGCAATGAACTTGCAATTATGGCTGTAACAACCTTCCAACTTAATCCTCTCTTAAAAATAATTTCTTGCTCAGAATCAACAAGAGACATTCTTTATCACTCCAATAAAAAGATAAAAAAAGATAAAAACTTTTCGTTTTAGAGCCTTCCTATACAGCAGCTAACTTTGGAATCACGACTGTGAAGAGCTTATACAGCGGACCGATCCATACGAAGAAGCCACTACCTATCGCTAATCCAGCAGCAACAGGAATTACGATATTCTGGAACCTTGCTGGACCAACTGCTTTTACTAGCGCATATTTTACGACTAAAGCAATAAGGCAAGCCAACCACATGAATTCCATTAGCCAAAGAGAAGGTATTAGGGCAACTGGATTGATTATGAATCCTGGAAACACCATTCTAATATAGTACAATCCGAAGCCTAATAGTAGTCCGACTATGGCCCATAAGTATGCTTGACTAGCAGGAAGTGTGAGGGATTCACCAGACATGGGTCCCTTTGAAGTTAAATATGAAGTTGCATAGCTACCACTGCCAGGATTATTCTGAAAACCAAAGAATGTTGAGATCCATATGAAAGTTACAACTGCTATAAATGTTCCAATTACTGCTGTTAATACATACATGTAGAAAGCATCTTTTATATCTGTGTTCGTTCTTTTTGCTAAAGAGTAGTATTGTGTTGTAAAACCTGAACCCATAGGAGAGTGTCTAGGGATCCAGTTTCCGATACCTGCTACAACTTGTTCCGTCATTAGATTACCAGAATTGTACGTTGGAGCTGTAGAAGGCCATAACCCAAGAGCAGCTCCCGCCGGTTGTGTTAGATAAAATGAATAGAACCACAAGACTGGGTCGTGCCACCAAACTTCAGACATGACTCTTGCATCGGCTATCACCCAAAGAACATAAAGTAAGAGTATTATGAAGCTCATTATTATTGGAACTCCACTTATAGCCCAGAATATGAATAAGAAGATTGCTGAAAGCACCATACCCCAACCCATCAGCTTTAGGGAAATACCATCTTCCTTAATATCTTCTTTTATCATTGCATTGTATATCTTCTTTATTCTTCCTCTTGCTGCCCATAGTGCGTATATAGCAACACTCATTGATAGCCCACTAAGAGCCATATACTGGTAAGGCCATGGGGGTCTCACTCCGAAATACCAATCCGCGTATGTTTCAACACCAGGGGTATATGGTAAGAGGCCCAAACGCACACCTAGAGGTTGATAAATTAATCCAACGATTACCCAAGTAAGCACACCAGTCCAAAGTACATCAAAGGGCAATAGAAGAGCTAGCATTACTTGATGGGGTATTAGCACACCATTAACCATTGCTCCATTTCCAAATACACTTTGAATGAACATGAAATTCATGTGCTTTTCCCAAACCTCCGTGTACATACCAAAGGCAGGCAGTATGTCTCCAAGGCTTACAATTGCACTCACCACAAAACCTATAGCAAAAGTTCCCCAGAATAGCTTCATTTCATTAGTTTTGAAGTTAAAAAGTTTTACTTTACCATCTTGCTCTTCAAGAGAATTAATTAAGTAAGTAGAAGGAATCGCCATCGGGAATGTTAGACGTTCAACATCAGTCCATTGAGGCCCTATAAGGCCCCATATTAGGAATATTACGAAGACCATCCATGATGCAGAAAAAACTGTCCAGTATATGATTGGAACTAGCCAAGGACCCCAATTGACAGCCGCCCTACCAGTCCAAGCTTGAATGGCTTCTATGCCAGATGGAAACATAAAAGATGGAATAACTTTCTTGTAGAAGTCTGCGTAGGGAGGATTGTTAAAGGCGTAAATTAATGATCCTAAGGTATATTGAACCGCTGTGGCACCCAGCCTTTCTCTGCCATCTCCATTAACTATGAAAGCCTTCCCAGCCATAGCAAAGAGTGGTATGAAGAGAATTGCAAGCTCTTGCGGAGTTAGCCTAATGCGCTTTGGTAGGATTGCATTGAAAAGAGCTATGATTAGGAATGGGAAGAATATGGAGTCAGTTCCTATACCTACAACTTCTACTATTACGCTGTAGGGAATTCCTATGAGAATTACTAGCAAACTAAGGATTAGAACTCTTGTTGATAAACCTTTTTTTGCTATCGTTACTTCAGTAGACATTTCTTTCACCTTGTTTATATTTGTAAATAAGAGGAGTATATAAATTTTTCTTAAAAAATACCACTAAGAGTGATAAGCAAAAGAAGAAAAATGCTTAAATATAAGCTTTTATAAATTACAGTATTTAAAATTAACTCGAAGCGTACAGAAATACTTATAAAGTATTATAGTGAGTAAAGTATAGTCATGTTCCTAGACTATAACAGTGTAGTGAAAATCCTTAGCAAGAAGATAAGAAGCTTCCACGTTATGCCCATTCTTGTCAGAGTTTTACCTATAAACGAAGACAGTGTTGATGAAGTTTTAATTAGAAAATACTCAGAGACCATGTTTTCAATGGACCCAAACTGGGAGATGATGGGGATTTTGAATGTTTGCTCAGAAGAAAAGATGAGTGAAGACATGAAAGCCAAGTTCAGACAACTAAAGGCAATGGAGTTTGATGCAAAACCTAGCTTAATTTTTGCAAATCCAAACTTTCAGCCAACAGAGGAATTAGCTTACCTCATGAGTAGACTGGAAATCAAGAGATCAGAAGAACTAGTTAATACTTTTAAGGAAAACAAGGAATTTGTTGGGAAGTTCAAGAGAATTAGACCAGCAAAATTTAAGGTTGCACTAGACTCCTTCCCTGAAGAGTACGCTGTTCAAAACCTAAGCATGGAAGTAAGAAAAGAAATCATTATCGATTATTTCTATAACCCAAGAAGGCTGAGGTTTTTCATAACTGCATCCTCAATGATTTCTTCTTTAAACTTAGGAAAAGCAATTAACGAACTGTTTGACTTAGTAATTTTATCAGGTCAACTAGTAAAAAATTTTTTGAGGGAAAGCCTTTAGTAGAAAGTTAACATGACAAAATCTTTCATTTTTTTACATCCTCCAGTGACTTTAAGGAGACTATCTGAAGAGATAAACCAAGCTAAGGGTAGAGTTTCAGAATACCCAATAGTGCCAATGGGATTGTTTTCGATGGCTTCTAGATTGGAAGAAGAAGGATTCGAAACAAGAATAGTTAACGTTAGTTTACTTAAACTACTTAATCCAGAGAAAAAGGTTGAAGAGCTGATTAAAGACCTAGATGCGGCAATTTTTGGAATAGACCTTCACTGGTTTACTCATAGTTACGGCGCTATCGAGCTTGCAAGGTTGCTAAAATCCATAAAAAATGATTCAAAAGTAATTGTTGGAGGATATACTTCTTCATTTTTTTATGAAGAAATAATGAAAAAGTTTACGTTCATAGACGGAATAGCTATAGGACTTGCTGAAGAGAGCGTAGTAAGGTATGCTAAATATGTATGTAAAGAAATAGATGCTAAAGAAGTTTCTGACTTCGTAATAAGAGATGGAAATAAGATAAAAACAAACTATGGTAAGTATGAAAGCGAAGATAAAATTGATAGGTACAATTTTGTCAAGGTAGAGAAAATGGTCAATTGGGGGGAATACTTGAGATGTGGCCCAGCAGGTTATGATAGTCTAAGGAAGCCTTCATTCTGGGTATTACTCGGAAGAGGATGTATGAGAAACTGTGGTTACTGTGGAGGAGGCATAGAAGGATTCAAAGCAGCAAGCATGGGGAATCTACTACACGTAAGAAAAACAGAAAAAGTTTCCGAAGATATAGACGTCTTAAACTCAAAATACAATGTAAAGTTGATAAATTTCAGTCACGATCCTGAGGCATTTGGAGAAAAATACTACCAGAAACTTTTTGAGAACATAAGGGAGAGAAAGCGAGATGTTTCCGCATATTGGGATAGCTTTGGAATTCCTAAGAAAGAATTTATAAATGAAGCTTTAAAAACGTTCAATAGCATAGTTATTGGGATTTCTTTAGAATCAACTTTAGATGAAGTTAGGTTCAAAATTGGAAGGAATTATACGATAGAAGAGTTCATAAAGTCAAGAGATTACTTGAGTAATGAAAAGATTGGAATTGATATATATTGGACTATAGGACTTCCTGGAGAAACAGAAGAAAGCGCGATGAAGATAATTTCAAAGAGTTCAGATTTAATGAGGTTATACAAGAACGCTTTGGTTATACCACCTTTTCCTTACACATTGGATCCTAATGCACCTATGGCACTTCATCCAGAACGGTATGGAATAAAAAAATTGTACAAAAACTTCGAAGATTACTATAAAGCTACTTCAAGCTTGAAGTGGACAGATTGGGTAGCTCATGAAACGAAGAACATGAGCAAGAAAAAAATTGCTGAAGTTACTGAAAGAGCTTACAGAGCAATTACTGGAATTTACGAAGCAGGATTATTCAGAGAAAATATTGAACATAGGTATAGATTAGACCATGAAGCATGAATTTCTAAAATGAGACTTTAATGTTCATTTGCTCCCTTTCTTCTAATGGAATTTCAATTGTATTATGCGAGCTATCATAAAAATATAATCCAACTTTTAATTCTTCGCCTTTCTTGGCACTTTTAATTTTCTCTCCATTAATTTCTACTTTTTGCGGAGAGTTATGAACTCCAATTACCCTTACTAAAAATTTTCGTTTTGAAGTTGCCTTAAGTTTCCCTTCTTGTACTACAGAAAGTTCAATTTCTTTTTCCTTATAAGTAAAGAGAACTTTCGTGGCTTTAAAGTCACCGTTCAAGTAATTGAAAGTATAGCCATCGTCTTCGTAGAGCTCAAAAATAAAGCTTTCATTAGAAGTATATATATTTAAAGTTAAGTTGCTTACTTCCTCATTCTTAATGTAGTCAGTGCTATCCTGTGTGGGAACTACTGAACCATGCTTTATAAAAATCGGAATTTTGTTTAAAGGCGCATCATACTCGATGTAACAAGAGCCATCAATTTCTTCATTGGTCCAAAAATCGTACCATTTTCCTTTTGGTAAATATACCAGCCTTTTACTCATACCTTGCTTAACTATTGGCGCTACTAAAATACTACTTCCAAGCAAGAATTCATCATCAATGCAATAAGTATTTTCGTCGTTTTGAAATTCCAAGAACAATGGCCTAACGATGGGAAGTCCAGCCTCATGAGATTCTTTGGTTAAGGTGTACATAAATGGAAGTAGTACATATCTTAACTTTATTGTTTCTCGAATTATATCAAGGGCATAATTACCAAAGCTCCAAGGTTCTTGATCGACAGTTCCAACTGACGTATGATTCCTAAAGAGAGGCATAAACATGGCTACCTGATACCACCTGATTAGAAGCTCCATCTCTGTATTTCCTGCAAACCCACCAACATCAGCACCAACAAAAGGTACTCCAGACAACCCTAAACTAAGAATCATCGGAATCTGTAGGTAAAGATGTTCCCAGTTTGAAGTGTTATCTCCTGTCCACACTGCAGCATACTTTTGAATACCCGCGTATCCAGACCTTGATAAAACAAATGGTCTTTCATTTGGGTTTATCTTTAAAAGGCCTTCATAAGTTGCTTTCGACATAAGAAAGCCATATAAATTATGAATTTTTGAATGGGAACTCAACTTACCGTTATCATAGTGAACAACTTCTAAGTCCATTGTTTTGCTAGGGGAAGAAAATATGGAGGGCTCGTTCATGTCATTCCAAATCCCTTTTACACCTGCTTCCACTAAGATTTTGTGACTTGAGCCCCACCATTTTCTCACTTCTTCTTTAGTAAAATCTGGAAATGCACAAGTACCTGGCCACACTTTACCAAAGTAAATTTCATTGTTTGGATACTTACAGAAATAATCGTGGAATACACCTTCTTTGAACATATTGTAGTTTGGGTCTGCCTTAACTCCAGGATCAATTATAGTAATAACTTTGAAGCCCAATTCTGAAAGCGAACTTATAAGACCCTTTGGATTTGGAAATTTTTCTCCATCCCACGTAAAAACTTTATATCCATCCATGTAATGGATATCTAAATAAAGTACGTCACAAGGTATGTTTAGTTCTCTGAATTTTTTTGCTGTTTCTAAGACTTTATCTTCTGGATAATAGCTATATCTACTTTGTTGGTATCCAAGTGACCACTTAGGAGGCAAAAATGGCTTGCCTGTTAGTTCTGAGTATAAATTTAGAACTTTTTTTACGGATGGGCCGTAGATGAAGTAATAATTTAGTTCACCACCATCAGCTTCAAAAGAGTAGTATTCCTCAGAAGAAAAACCCATATCAAATGTCGTTCTATAGGAATTATCAAAAAAGATACCATAGGCCTCGCCTCTCTTTAAACCAATGAAAAAAGGTATACTTACGTACAAGGGATCTGAACCTAGAGAATAGCCAAAAGCGTCGGTATTCCACATTACCATCTTTTTTCTTCTTTTATCTAACCGATCTGCCTTTTCACCAAAACCATAAAAATGTTCATCGACAAACAAGTTTTTCCAACACTTAACTTTGCCACTTTTCTCATCCCAACCTACGCTATATTTCTTGTAATCTTCGTTTACCAATCTATCGCTCTTGTTATAGAAAGATAATCTGAATTTTTCCTTAAAAATCCTTACTTTAAGCTCAGCTGTTTCTACTTCCCAATAACCTTCGTTCTCTTTTAAAGAGAAGTTAACTTCTGGCCACTCCTTTTTTATGATTGTGTAACTATCGTCTGCACTATAATCTTCTTTAGGGTTGAACCTCACTCTAACTATACTGTTGTCTAATACGTAAACCTTTATGAGTTTTCCTGGCTTACAAAGTACATTCAATGTGTTACCTTCTCTACGGACAGAATCTACTGGGCCTAGGAATGTGAATGTAGTTTTCACTGTAGAGCTCATGGTCAAGCTTTGAGGTTTCTTTAACTGTATTTAAGTTTTTCTTAAAATACTACTAGAAGTGGTAAATAGAAATAATGCTTCAGAAATCTTCTAATCGTATATGTAAGCTAAGTTGTAAAGTGTTACGAAGTAAAACCAACGAACTCTTAGGAAAAAAGAGGATTACTTTAGCTAGTATGTACTCTATGGCTGAAATCGGAAGTCTCCTTGCGAGTGATTTAGATGAATTACACCACTCTAGTTTGTCGAAGCTAACGGCTATTATTTTCAAATCTACTTAACTCTTCACAACTGCAATCTTCAGAAGTTTATTTAGCTTCTTATGAGTTTCCATTTCGTTCCACTTTTTGTGTCCTCGAGCTCAATTCCAATTTTCCTTAGTTTTTCTCTAATTTCATCAGCAAGCTGATAGTTGCCCATCGTTCTTAACTTACTCCTTACTTCGATCAGTATTGAGAGAACATCCTCACTTAGAAGAGTAGTTGACTCCTTTGGTACTATTTGAAAAATATCTGAAAGCTTTAGCGCTTCTGCTTTTGCTTCAATAAGCTTCTTAAGCGTTATTTCTGAACTTCTTGAAGCTAAGTTCTCAAACAACTTAAAGAGAACTTGAAGTGCAAGAGGAGTATTCATGTTATCTTCCATAGCTTCAACGAACTTATTTTTTAAATCATAAACAAATGCTATGTCATCAGAACTACCACCACCATCTCTTATGGCATCGTTGATCGTTGAAAGGTTGTTGACTAAATCATTTATTCTGTTTTCTACACGCTCTAGCTCATTTTCATCGAAATCTAATGGCTTTCTGAAGTGAGTTGAAGAAAGGTATAGTCGTATTGCTTCTGCCCTATACTTTTCTAAGAGGTCAAAAATAACGATGAAGTTCCCAAGTGACTTTGCCATCTTCTCACCTCTTATCGTTAAAAACCCAGTATGGACCCAATACTTAACGTAGGGCTTAATTCCTGTTGTGGCTTCAGCTTGGGCGATTTCAGCTTCATGATGCGGAAAAACTAGGTCAATGCCACCTCCGTGTAGATCGTACTGACTTCCAAGGTACTTTAGGGCAATAGCAGTATCTTCGATATGCCATCCCGGGTAACCAACAGACCATGGAGAATTCCACTTCATGATGTGGCCCTTCTCAGCTTTTATCCAAAGAGCAAAGTCTCTTGGATCCTTTTTCTCAGGATTTATTTCTACTCTTGCTCCAGGCAATAGATCTTCGATCTTCTTATGAGAAAGCTTTCCATAGTCTTCAAATTTAGAAACATCAAAGTAAACTGAACCATTCGAAACGTAAGCATAACCTTTACTTATCAAAGTTGAGACTTGTTCTATTATTTCTGGAATATGCCCGGTTGCCCTCGGCATCATGCTTGGTCTAGCTATTCTTAACTTGTCCATTGCCTCCAGAAAACGCCACAAGTAATAATCTGCAATCTCCATTGGATGCTTCCCCAAAGAGCCAGCTCTTTTGATGATTTTGTCTTCACCTTCTTCCGTTAAATGGCCAACGTCAGTTACATTCATAACGTAGAAGACTTCATAACCTGAGAACTTAAGAAACCTTACGAGAACATCAAAGAAGGAATAAGTTCTAGCATGCCCAAGATGAGGATCATCGTAAACAGTTGGTCCGCAAACAAACATCTTTACTTTTCCTTCTTGGATTGGATGAAACTCTTCTATAGAATTAGTAAGAGTGTTGTAGATGCGTAGGGTCATTTTGAGTTATGATTAGAAAGTATGCTTTAAAAGTTTTCCTTTAACTATGAAATTTTAAGCGTTAACTAACTTCATCGTCTTCTACTATGGGTGCTAAATAGTACATTAATTCACCATGAAATATTGGCAGGTTTGGTTGTAAGAGTAAAGGTTTGTCGTCACCAAAGTAAAGGGTAATTGTTCTTATTCCAAGGTTGCTTAACTTTTTTAGCTCAGTCACAACCTTAAGTAAAAGAACACTTCCAATAAAAAACTTTTTTGAAGACTCGTCTTTCTTTACTATAACCGGAAGCTCAACTTTTCTAGATAACTCTTCAGAATTAACTTCAAATACTATTTCTGAAGAAGAACTGTTGTTTTGTCTTAGGCTTATTAAAACCTTCGAAGAATAATACTTGCTGAATTGAGCAAATTCGTTTAGCTTAAGTTTTTCCAAGTTTAGTAGTATGCAAGTTCCTCCAAGTTTTATTTTGTCTATTGAAGGAAACTCAGTATTCAAAGTCTCATAACTTAGCTTCGTCTCCATTTCACGAAACTTTAGGTGAAGCAGCTCTTTATCAAACGTTAAGGTTATGCTCTCATTTATGTTTTTGCTTGATAATTTTGGAAGCGCGATTAAGAAGTTCTCCAAATTAATTGAAATAGAGGAGTTCAGTAGTTGGTCTTCTACTTTAGAAGGAATTTTAGCATAAACTAAGGAAATTTGCTCATTGTCCAGCTGAACAACTTCTATAAAGTTTTTGTTACTTACTTTAATTCGAATTTCGTTTGAATTAAGCTTAAGTAACCTGAGAACAAGGTATAAAGCAAAAAGGTCAACTTTCATAGAGCCGAGAAGTTTACTCTTTTGCGTTTCCATTCTATCTTAACAAAAAGAAAAAGACAAATAAAAGCACCAATATTTTGGGGTTTTAAAAGGTACATAGATTTGGAAAGATTATTTTATTAATTTAACTCTTTTTAATTGAAATAAAGACAGAGGATTAGCTCTTTTGCTTCTACAGACAATATGCATTAGATGATAAACTTTAGATACGTTAACCTCATTTATAGTAACTCCATTAAATGATGAACAACGGGACAAGCTTTTAAAAGAGTACGCGTAGCATGAGTTCTAAAAATAAAAAATGAGTTTTCAGCCATTCTACAGATACTTCTTAAAGTCTTTTTCTGAAGATAATAATTTTCATATTTATCAAGCTACAAACCATTTTGAACAAAAGAAAAAGTGGGGTCGTCGGGATTTGAACCCGAGTCACCAGCGCCCCAGGCTGAGATCCTAGACCAAGCTAGACTACGACCCCCTCCACAAGTAACATTTTTCAAATATTTTAGCTTTTCTTAAAAAATTTGCCCAATTTAAAGCAAAGAGAACCCTTGTTCTGAGAATCTTGCACTTATTTTTGGTAATTCCTTTTTTAACTATTGTAACAAGTTTCTTGTTGAACTTTCTTATGCGTTAAAACTCAGCAAAAGTCCTTAGTAAAGACCTTGCAAGGAGTCTTGCAACTCTAATAGGTTCGGGTATCTTTCCATTTAAGGTAAATCTATCAAGCAAAGCCTTACAACTTTCTAGATCAACTCCTTCAGCTCTAACAAAAACTTCTTTATTTGTTTTAAGTATTAGCTTTTCTCTTTTTCCTAACCGCTTGTAAGCCTCTAATTTTTCTTGGTAATTGTTTGGAAAGTTTTTAATTATGTGTTCTTCTAAACCTTCAGATTCGTTGTAAGTTATAGCAATTATTGGAATCTTCAAACTCTCGTGGACTTTGCTTACTTCCACTATGTTGTATAAACTTATTACAACACCACCAAGCATTAGGACATTTATATCCTTCCTATTAAGTTTGGTGTAAAGGTCGATTACAGAGCTAGTAGCGTCATTTCCTCTTAGAGTTACAAAAGAAAACGAAAACCCATCTATTAAGAAATCTCCACGCATAACAACTCCAGCAAGAATTGACTTCTTTGAAGTTTCATAGAAGCTTTCCGCAACTCCAAGAGCTCTAATAGCCTTCTTTGAAAGAGAAACCATTCTACTTCCATTACCTTACAGAAATAAACAAAATATAAACATTAAAGTTTGCAAAACTCTTCTCTTTTAGTTTAAGCGCCGTTAAGGGATTTTTCCACTAAATCTGAGAACCTCAGAAGGGGAAGTCTTCTTCTAGAGGTAACCTGATTGGCTTTCCTTTTATTACTGAGAGCAAGCCTGCAAGAGCCACTTCGAGCGTTTTTAATCCTTCTTCTCCAGGAACCGGAACCTCTTTGTCGTTTTTTACGGCATCCGTAAAGGCCTTAAGTTCTAGTAAGTAGGGATCTTCTGTTTTTCTTGAAATTTTTTGAACTGGCTTATCCTTTTGATAAAGCACTACTTCATTTGGCATACTACTAGTGAAGCTTATTGAGCCGTTGCTACCTATTGCTTCAAATTCCGTAGAAAAAGGAAAAGTAATTGGCATTATCCAGCTTCCTTCTACATAGGCAAAAGTTCCATTCTTAAATTTAATGAAAGCATCGGTAAAGTCATGTGAGGTTGCACCTTTTCTTAGAAATGTACCACCTCTTGCAAAAACTTCTTGAACATCTCCAAAAGTCCAACGTAAGAAATCAAGGTCATGTATGCTCATATCTATTAGGACTCCGCCTCCCTTGTCTATGAAGTCATGCCAGTTTTTCCAAACCCAAGAAGGAAATGCAGAAAGTCTGTGCGCTCTTGCAAATATTGGAGTGCCAACTTTTCCTTCATTTATTAATTCATGCGCTATTACGTACTCATTCCAAAATCTGAGAACGTGAGCTACCATCAGCTTTTTTCCACTTTTCTTCGCCTTTTCTACCATTATTTTGGCATCTCTTAGCTTCAAGGCTATTGGTTTCTCTACTATAACATTCTTTCCACTTTCGAGTAAGGTTTCGACGACTTCTCTGTGCGTATACGTTGGAGTACAAACATCAACTATATCAATTGAGTTATCCTTTAAAATACCTTCAATACTCGTATAATACCTTGGAACTTTGTACTTTTGACTTAACTCTTTTGCTCTTTCTTCTTCTACATCAACACATGCCTTTACATCCACATCTTCTACAGATTTCCATTGTTGAAGATGGGCATTTCCTATGAATCCACAGCCTACGAGCGCAACTCCAAGTTTACTCATGATTCTTACTCTTAAGAAAGTTTTTATAAGTTTTTCTTAATCAAGTATGTTTTCATTTCTGGTATGTATAGGAGCAATGCGTTAATGATTTAAGTATACCTTTTTCAGTAATTTCTTAAAAATGGCGATAGAACCACTAGAAGTTAAGAAACTAATTAAAACAAGAAGAACTGTTAGAAAATTTTTACGAAGAGAAGTAGAAAGAGAAAAAATAAGAGAACTAATAGAAGCTGCGACATGGGCACCTTCTGCGCACAACAGTCAGCCTTGGAGGTTTTTTGTAATAACTAGTGAAAAAACAAAGGAGGCTTTCTCTCTTGCAATGGCAAGAAAGTGGGAGAAAGACTTAAGACAAGATAAAGTTGATGAAACAATCATAAAACAACTTATAGAAGACTCGCATGAAAGATTTATTTCTTCTCCAGTTATAATAGTTGTTTTCATAGACATGAGCGAGATGCAAAAATACCCCGATGAAAAAAGGAACAACTATGAAAAAGTAATGGCAATACAAAGCGCATCTGCAGCAATTCAAAATCTTATTTTACTGGCTCATGCTTTTGGCCTTGGTTCAAATTGGAGATGCGCTCCCTTGTTTGCTCAAGAAGAAGTAAAAGAAGTCCTTAAAGTTAAATTAAGTTGGGAGCCAATAGCCGCTGTTTCAATAGGCTATCCTGAAGAGGTGCCTCAAGCACCTAAGAGAAAAATTGTAGATGAGGTTGTAATTTGGGATGAAGAACATTAAGGTAGCTGTTTTGTGCGGTGGAGTTGGAGCTTCAAGGCTACTAGTTGGACTAACTGAAGTTGTAAAGCCTGAAAATATTTATGCTATAGTAAATACCGGCGATGACATAAACTTACTAGGTTTCCATATATCTCCAGACTTAGACATAGTAACTTATTCGTTAGCAGGAATAGTTGAAAAATCAAGAGGATGGGGAGTATCTGGAGACACTTTTAACATGCTATCACAACTAGCTAAGTACGACAAAAAAATGACTTGGTTCAACTTAGGAGATAAAGATCTTGCAACACACATCTTTAGAACTAATTTAATGAATCAAGGAAAAAGTTTGTCTGAAGTTACTTCGTTGATATGCAAGAAACTTAAAGTTAAAGTAAATGTTATGCCAATGACAAACGAACCATTTGAAACTCATATCGTAACGAACCTTGGAGAAATGCACTTCCAAGAGTACCTTGTAAAACTTAAGATGAAACCAAGAGTGAAGAAGATAAAGTTTGTACATAAGAAACTAACGCCTTCTGAAGGAGTTGTTGAAGCCATAGAGAAGGCAGACCTTATAATCATTCCACCAAGTAATCCGTTGGTTAGTATTGGTCCAATACTACACATAAAGGAGGTAAAAGAAGCCATAGAAAGGAGAACTTCTTTCTCTGTTGCAGTTTCTCCAATAATTGGAGGCAAAGTTATCAAGGGACCGTTAGCAAAGATGCTAAGAAACTTAAAGCTAGAAGTTTCTCCCGTGACTGTTTCAAAGATTTATTCAGGTTTAATAGACGCGATTATAATAGACAAAGCAGATGCAAAATTGAAGGAAAAGATTGAAAAAAATGGTATTAAAGCTTTTACTTACAACATCATGATTCAAAGAAAATCAGACAGCATCAAGTTAGCTAAGTTCATTATTGACAATTTCAGTTAATTTAAACAAGGTTTATATAGTAGTAAGAAACAAACTACAGTTTTATGAAAATAAAAACAAGGTCCTTAGTTTTCATAGTTCTAATGGGCATTGCGGGTAATGTACTTGGATTCTATTCTATTCCTCTACCAATACCACTAGTAAACGTAGCTTTTACGTTGTCTCAGCTACCAGCTTTATTTACTGCAATCTACGTCGGTCCTCTAGAAGGAGGCATCGTTGGGTTTTTAAGTACCATAGCTTCGACCGTGCTTTTCATTAAGAATCCATTCGTACCATTTGGAAACTTTATATTAGCTTTTGCAGCAGGTTATTTTTACAAACATAAGTTCGTAGGAAAAAGGATTTCAGCAATTCCTTCTTGCATATTGGGCGAGGTAGTTGAAACGCCCTTTGTTTGGCTAACAGTAATTGTATGGTCGGGCTTAATACTAGGAGTTCAAATTAGTATCTTAGTCCCAATAATTGCGTTCATTAACTTTAAGGCATTTTTGGAGGTTGCTATAGATGCTATATTACTGGAAATAGTGCTTCCATACCTCGAGAAGTTCTTAGGAGAGGTAAGAGAAGAATTAACTTTAATCCAGTAGAAAAGTTTTATACCCCATTAATCTTCAGTAGACTGCCTGAAATGGCGATGTACTATGCCAGCAGTACCTACCAGAACAAAAACTTACTTTTCTATCTTGCTTGTTGCTATTTTAATAACTTCAGTACCGACAAAACTAATTACTATAAGAGCTAACCTATTTGAAACTTCTTTAGAGAACTTAGCCATCCTTTCTCTTTTTTCGTTGGGAAGAATGACTGCAGCTTATTTCCTTGGACTGGCTTCTGCAATACTTCTTGAAATCAAAGTTTCAAAATCAGAACGTTTGTTGAAGTTTGTTTTCCCAGTGCTGGATGTTTTGCAATCTGTTCCAATACTTGGTTTTTTACCAGCTGGCTTGCTTGTAATAAGGCAACTTGCTCCTGGAAGACTTGGAACTGAGCTAGTTTCAATATTCTTAATATTTACCAGTCAAGCGTGGGCCTTAATGTACTCAGCACTTGAGGGGTTTACAACAATTCCTTCTGATGTATTGGAGTTAAAAAGAGCGTTTAATCTAAAGGAATCCAGCTTCATCTCTAAAATACTGATTCCTTATACTTTCCCTTTTTTAGTAAGCGGAAGTGTTTTAGCTTTTGGAGGAGGATGGTACTTTTTAATGGCAGCCGAAAGTTTTAGCTTAGGTAGCGAACAAATAAACTTGCCAGGATTGGGTACGTTTTTGTTTTATTCAGCATACACTGGAAACCTAAACGCTTACATTATTGGGTTATTGGTACTCCTTCTACTTGTGATACTCATACATGAGCTGATTTGGTCCCCTTTAGAAGAATTTAGTAAAAACTTTAGGTATGAATTTACTTCTAGCGAAGTTGCTCATAAGCCATCTTTGACAATAAAGTTTATGTTTAGTTTTGCAAAAATTGTTTTTAGCACCTTGGCAAAAACCTATTTTTCCTTATGCTCGATTGTAGCAGCTAAGCCAAGAATAAGAAAGACATTTGGTACAGTTGCCAGATTTGTAAAGATGAGCTTAGCCTTTCTTATAATTATTTACCTCGCATTTTCTCTTTATGCCATACTTCAAAATACGACCTTTGGACTTGCACAACTACAAACAATTTCATCAACACTTTTTGAAGCAATGACGTGCATGCTTCATTCATTTTTGAGGGTTTTTATGGCATATGTTATAACTCTTTTGCTAGTAATTCCTCTAGGGACAATAGCCGCAAGAACAGTACTAAGAAGGGTACTCCTTCCAATTTTTGATGTCATGCAGTCAACGCCTGCGATAGCATTCTTTCCATTTTTAATAGTTTTTATTTCTTCGCTTATAGGAATAAATCAGTTTTCTATAAATCTAATAAGCCTAGTTTTAACTATGACTGGCATGGTTTGGTACCTTCTCTTTAATGTAGTAACTTCTCTTAGCAACATACCCGAAGATATAGAAGAAATGCTAAAATCTTTCAAGATAAAGACACCCACTAAGATATGGAGAATATATCTACCAGCCTCTGCAGGAGGAGTATTCTATGGCACAATTCAAGCATTTGGTGGCGGTTATAATGCTCTTGTAGTATCTGAATACATAACTTTTGGGTCTCAAGTACTTAAGGTAAAAGGAATAGGATCATTTTTAAACGAATATTCAAATGCTGGCAACATTATGGCTTTAACTATAGGTTTGTTTGTTTTTATTGCTTTTGTTGCATCTTTTGATAGGCTTGTTTGGATTCCAATTTTAAACAGGATAAAGAGGTTTAGGTTTGGTGATTAAGATGGAAAGCAAAAAATCAACACCAATACTAGAAGTAAAGGATGTAGCAAAAGTATTCATTGTTGACAGCAAAGAATTTCAAGTAATACAGAACATAAGTTTCACGGTTAACGAAGGAGAATTCGTTGGCATTATAGGTCCTTCTGGCTGTGGAAAGAGTACGCTACTAAGGATAATTGATGGTATGATGCGTCCTTCAAAAGGGAAAGTACTTTTTAAAGGGAAGGAAGTACTACAACCTTCAGATGAAATGAGCTTTGTTTTCCAAACCTTTGCACTGGTTCCTTGGCTAACCGTTGAACAAAACGTTGAACTAGGTTTAGATAGTCTAAACATACCAGAGAAGGAAAAAAAGGAAAGAGTAAACAAGTATATAAAGTTCGTTGGTTTAGACGGATTTGAAAAGTTTTTCCCTCGTGAAATTTCTGGAGGTATGAGACAAAGAGTGGGGCTTGCAAGAGCTCTTGCAAGAGAACCTTCTCTTCTGCTAATGGATGAACCACTTTCATCCTTAGATGAATTAACTGCGAGAGGTCTTAGAGACCTTCTTATAAGATTGGTAAAATCACCCGAAACTCCTGTAGAAGCTGGAATAATAGTTTCACATAACGTTGAAGAAGTAGTTTACTTGGTTGATAAAGTGATTGTACTTTCAGGGAGACCAGCGAAGGTAATTGAAGAAGTAGAAATAGACCTGCCAAGGCCAAGAGATACTAAAACAAGAAGCTTCTTTAAGTATGTTGATAGAATAATCTCATTAATTTCTTGACAATAAGAAATTAAAAAGATTTCTTACGCTGAATTGAGAAAGCTGGTTACAAAAACTTAATAAGAAAGCCTGGAATTTAAACTCTAAGAAGAAACAATTGTCTGTGACGTTAATCGTTACTTTCGTATGGTTTAATAGCGTTACGCCTAGAGTCATACTCGAGTAAATCTGAGTACACACCATAGTAAAGAAATTTTTCAGTTATAGTAGTTAAAGTTTCTTCGTCTACGGTTTCAAACTTTCCAATAATCTCCTTAAGTTCTTCTTTACTTACTTCCCCCCTCTTCTTTATTTCGTCAAGTATACTTTTGTACTGTTGATTCTTTAGGAGTTGCTGTTTAACTATTTTGCTTCTTTCTTCATACTTGCAATCTAAAAATTTACTTCCAACTTCCGTTAGTTTTATTTTACCATCTTCGACTTCAATGAATCCTAGAGCCTCTGCAGTGTCTATTACTGGAAAAAGTTCGTCTACATCGTAGACAAGTTCGTCTGCAACGGTAGCTATGTCAACTTGGCTTTCGTAACTTCTAACTTCCTTCATTAAGCCACTAACTTCGCCTAACTCCACTTTAGGTAACATCTTAATACTCTACTATTCTCCCTTTTTCTGCTATCAACATTCTTAAAGTCCTATTTTTTAACTTTTCTTTTTAGAACTACAACTAGCGGTGGCAAGTTGAAATTTTAGCTTAAGGAAAGCGCGTTTCAAAGCTAAGGGAGTACGAAGATCTTCTTTTTCGTCTTTTTGGAAATATCTTAATTAAGAGTACACCAACAACAAAGCCGCCTATATGAGCCCAGTATGCAACTCCAGATACAGTAGGCAGAGAAGCATAAAAAAATTGGTAAATAAACCAAATGAACAGGTATACGAATGCAGGTACTCGAATGAAAGTTATGAAGAAACCTAGCGTAACTAGAGTTCTAACTCTAGAGAGAGGATAAAGAACAAAGTAAGCTCCAAGAACTCCAGAAATTGCACCTGAAGCACCTATTGCAGGGTAAGGCGAGAGAGGATCACTTAAAAAATGAAAAATGCTAGCGCCAATTCCAGAAAGGAGGTAAAAAAGAAGGTAGCCAGAGTGACCTAGAGCATCTTCTATATTGTCTCCAAAAATGTAAAGGTATAGCATGTTTCCAAGCAGGTGTAATAAGTCAGCATGAATAAACATAGAAGTAAAAATTGGAAAGAAGTTAAAAGTTTGAAGAAACCTTGCTGGAATAAAGCCATACTCTACAATTATTTCATCATAAACTCTACTTGGAACAATGTACTCGTAAAGGTAAATTATTGTGTTAACTAAGATTATAGCATAGTTGACAAAAGGAGTTATAGTTCTTGGATTTTCATCACCAACTGGTAACATTTTTCTTTTAACCTAGTGAAATTTTTGAACCGACTTTAGGAATTTCCACTTGTACGTTGAGATCTTCGATATACTTCTTAAAAAGCTCTGGATTTTCTCCATGAATTGGAACCACCTTCTTGGGTCTTACTTCTCTTATGACTCTTTTTAAATGAATTGGCATTATATGACCAGACACGTGAATAGTATACATTGGAACACCCATTGCACCAAGCCAATTAATTAATCTATCGTAATCTATTTCTAGTTCTTCGTTAAATGGCTCGGAAGAGGAAAAAATAAACACGCTACCTGGAATTGGAGAAATTTTAAAAATTTGTTGCATTTCGACTTGAGGAATTAAGACTAAGAACTCCTTTTGCTTTTTCGATACGTCTTCGGGTTCTATCGTTTTCCATTCTTTAAAGATTTTTTCCTCCCAATCGTATGTTCTTTGTTTTTCTTTCATTAAAACAAATGTGTTTTCAGCTCTAACGTTAATTCTTCTATCGTTCCTCAGTGAGCTCAGGATTGCAGCTCTTTTTGGAGTAATTACTAGCTGTCTTCCATTTCTCATAGCTGCGTTGTAAAAAGAGTTATACCTATCGATGTCAGCTATAGCAAAGTCTCCAATCACTAGCCCTTCGCAAGAGTGTGTTATTTCACTTATTTTTTCTTCAACCTCTTTCTCTGAAGAGACGACGCCATCTAGCATATTTGTATGCTCAGTTATAAGCACTTCTATTTGTTGCTCTTTCATTTTTCTTATGAAGTCTTCAGTCATACTAAATTTAGGCCCATGCGTCCTGAAGTCTCCAGTATAGGCAATGCTTCCTTCTGGAGTTTTAATTACAAAACCATAAGAACCTGGTGTTGAATGATCAACATGAATTGGAGCTATTTCTAAGTTACCAATTTTTATTACGTCGCCAGTATGAAATGATTTTAATATTTTTCCATGAATATCGCTCTCGATGCTTTTTCTTGAGGCCTCATTAAGAGCTTTTAATATGTTCAATGAAGCTTCGCCCGCATAAGTAGGTATGTCCTTCCTTAGAAGGCCTATGTGCCCCGTATGGTCGCGATGTGCATGTGAAAGAAAAAGCGCATCAAAGGGTTTTTCTAGCTTTTCACTGTACATTTCTGGAACGTTTGGGACAATGCCTAACTTCACTAGTGTTTCAACATCCCTTGGAATGATGAACGGATCTGAGAAGAATTTCCTTCTAGATTGATAAGACAACCCAAAATCAAGCATTATCGAGGCTTCTCTTGTGCTGATAAGAATCTTGTTTCCTCCAACTTCGTTAACGCCTCCATACAAAGTAATGTTAGTTTCCATTCTTGAGCCCTTCTTAAGCTAGCTAAGTAAGGAAAGTAAAAGTTTTAAATATTACTTACACGACGTTTAAATCAAGAATTGAGCGAAACAGAAGAGTTTAATTTTGAGGAAATAAAATCAATTCCTCAAAATCAAGTGTTACTAGAAGGCTTACCAGATACAGGCTTACTTGGTACAATAGCGGCAGTTCACTTAGTTAAGCAAAAAGCTTTAGAACCTTCTGTTAACGTAGAGTCGGACCTAATATCACCAATAGTTGTTGTAAGGCAAAATAAGCTTTATAGTCCAATCTTAATTCACTCAAATTCTTCTCTTTCAGTACTAACTTCAGAAGTTCCAATTTCAGCAGAAATTAGTAAACTGTTCTCAAGGTCATTGTGCAATTGGCTAACAAAGAAGAACTTCTCCTTAGTTATTTCAATAGGAGGACTAGCAGACCCAAATAGACTTGAAACTGAAACGCCAGCAGCATATTTTATAACGAACATAAGAGAAAAATTACAAGACAAAATTAACTTTAAAAACATGAAACCTTTAGACTCTGCCTTCTTAGCAGGACCTAAGGCAGTTTTCCTGTACTATTGCTTTAAGTACAACATCCCCACCTTAGGAATCTTTGTAGAGTCATTTCCAAATTATCCTGATCCTGGAGCAGCTGCTGTAGCACTTAATATGTTAGTTGGAATAGAGGAGATGAAGTCTGATGTCTCAGAACTAATTAAGTCCGGTGAAGAGATGAGGGTGAGGTTTAGAGATCTAATGAGGAGAACGTCGAACGAAATGGCCAAGGCTGGAAAATCGAAGGAATTTGAAATGCCATCCTTGCTTGTTTGAGGTGATGAAAATGAGTGAAGACTTCTTTTATGATTTTATGAAGGAACTAAGAAACTTAATTAGAAAGGCTAGAGAAGAGGAGGAAGAACTCATGAGAGAAATTAAACAGTTTGAAGAAAGAGAAAATTGTATAGTCCCACTTTATGAATTAAATGAAACTCCAGAAGAGTATATAGTAACAGTGGATTTGCCTGGAGTTGAAAAAGAGAAAATAGACTTAAGGATAAGTGAAAGAAAGTTGTACATAAGGGCACCATGCAGCTCAATAGTTGCTAGAAGGAGAACTTTAGGCAAACCAACAAACTATGTTTTAGAAATAAGCTTACCAGGAGAAGTAGACGTTGCAAGCGCAAAGGCTAAACTTAAAAATGGAGTTTTAGTTGTAAACTTAAAAAAAGTAGGTAAGGGTTTTGTAATAAAAGTAGATTGAGATGCTCCAGCAAAAACTTTACAGTAACTCTTCAAACAAAAAACAAAGTCAAGTGAATATTTGCTTACTGTGCAGAGGTACAAAACTTCTTTGTGGAAAGCCAACATGTCCAATACTTGTTAGGACTTCAAGTATTTCTAAGCTTGAAATTGCAAATAGAAATGAGATCTTTGGGTCAAGCCCGCCATCTGTATTCGTTGGAAGATTTGGTTATCCAAAGGTTATGGTTGGGCCTATGGTACCTCCTTTCCAAGGAGATACTTCTTACTTGTCCAAGTTTGACTATTGGTATAATGCACAAATAGAAGAGTATGTTCAAAGAGTTACTTCTTTAGTAAGAGGAATGTACCCAGTAAGAGCAGATAAGCCACCAGAAAATTACAACTTTCTTTTAAACTTACATGACTTAGCGCTTTCAAGCAAGCCTGTAGATACGCATGTGGATTTTAAGGGTAAAATTATATCAAAGATTTACTTAAGCGAAGACGTACAACCATTTGGCCCATATGGATACTTAGAAAGAATGGAATACACACCTTCTACTTCAGACAAAGCAATAGAGAAAGTTTACTACGATAAGGACTTAAGGGCAACAGAGGCAATTTGGAAGCTTTATGAGCAAAAAAGAAGCCTTTACACTATACAACAAGTTTTTAGTCTAGGGATGCTTGGCTCAAAATATAGAAGAAAAGTTGTTCCAACAAGGTGGAGTATAACAGCTGTGGACGACTCTTTGGCAAAGTTCCTAATGAACAAAATTAAAGATTTTCCAAGTATAGACGAATACAGAGTATTCTTCTCAAGTAGCATGGGTAATGTTTTTTCAGTAATATTGATTCCAGGAGTTTGGAGGTATGAGTTCATCGAAATATTTCATAAAGGGTCAGTTTGGAATACGTGGAGTGAAGCACCAGCAATAGCGGGCGACTTTGAAGGACCAGATGGAAGAACAACATATGCTTCAATAGGTGGTTGTTACTATGCTTCAAGGTTTGCTACACTGGAGTACTTTGACAAAATAAGGCGCTCTGGCGGTGCAATAATAATTAGAGAAGCCTTACCATCTTACTACATGCCAGTTGGAGTGTGGATAGTTAGGGAGGGAGTAAGAAAAGCATTGCAAGAAAACTTCAAGAGTTTTTCTACATTAAACGACGCTCTTAAAGAAGCATTCTCAAAGATAAAAGCAAACTTTAACGATGTTCTAATTAACTCAAACTTACTTAAATCTTTGTTAAGACAAAGAAAATTACAGTTTAACTACTAAACTTCTGAGTATTCCTTTTCTTTAAAGCTTCTTATTGATTTAACTACTATCTCTTTAGCCTCCTTAGAATCAGCCCATCCAACTATCTCAACAAACTTTCCTGGCTCAAGCTCTTTGTAGTGCTTAAAGAAGTATTCTATTTGTTTCTTTGTAGCTTCTGAGAGGTCATTGATGTCATCAATTACGCTCGTTTGAGGATCTATGCTTTTTGTTGGAACTGTAATCACCTTAACGTCTCTACCCCTTTCGTCCTTTGTTAGAAGTGCTCCGATAGGCCTTACTTTGATTACTGAACCTGGAACAAGTTCAGCGTCGCAAAGTACTACAGCGTCAAGTGCATCCCCGTCTTCTGCTAAGCTTAGTGGGACAAAACCATAGTTAAAGGGGTACATAAAAGAAGTAAAAAGAAATCGGTCTACAGTTAGCATACCTGTTTTTTCATCTACCTCGTATTTTACGTGTCCTCCTTTTGGAATTTCAATAACTACGTTAATTTCTTCAGGCGCCTCTTCCCCTGGGCCTATATACCAGAGCGGTCTCATTCTATTGTCTATGCTTAAAAAAGCAGTTATAAACCTTTAGACTAAGTTAAAAGCCCAAAAAGATTTTTATTTCCTATTTTTTGGCCAAAAAATTGAGATTGAGCAAAAAACAGCTAGAAACTGTCGTTGTAAAAATTGGCACCTCTGTTATAACGGATGAGAATGGAAAAATAAGTACGAAGATGATCCGTTCTATAGTTGAGCAGATAGCAAAAAATAGAGAAAAAGCAAAGAATTTCGTTATCGTAACTTCTGGAGCAATAGCATGCGGAATTTCAAAACTAAACTTGAACACCACTCCAGATAAGCTTAGCTTAAACTATAAGCAAATGTGTGCCGCAGTAGGACAGCCAATTTTAATGAGCTACTACTCAAAGTACTTTGGGCACTACGGCATTTCAGTAGCCCAAGTTCTTTTAACAGAAGAAGACCTAGCAAATAAGTATAGATATGAAAACTTGTGGAAGACTCTGAAAACATTTTTCTCAAGAAGCATAATTCCAATAGTAAACGAAAACGACACACTATCAGTAAAAGAGCTTGTTCCGGTTAACCCTTACGTACCAGAAGAAGTTAGATTTGGTGACAACGACAGACTTTCTGCAATAATTGCCTCGAAAATTAGGGCAGACTTGCTTATCATATTAACTAACGTTGATGGTTTTATGGCTTTTAACAAAAACGGAAAGGCTACGTTAGTTAGAGAAATAAGAAAAATAAACAGCAGAATAAAGTCAAGCATTGGAGGTAGCAGCAAGCTTGGAAGAGGTGGAATGAAAACAAAGCTAGAAGCAGCAATGATAGCAAGAAGGGCAGGAGTAAAGGTAGTTATAGCTAATGGAAGAAAGAAAAACACAATAGGCAAAGTACTATCTGGCGAAAAAGTAGGGACGCTGATACACTAACCTGAGAAAAGCTTAAAAATTTTGCGTAAAGCTTTAAAAGTTCATAAATGAGTTCAAGCAATGTTTACGAAGAAGTTCTTTTAAAGGCTAAAAAAGCCAAGGAAGCTTCTAAAATTTTAGCAGTTGCAAGCAGTGAAACAAAAAACAAAGCACTAAGAAGTGCTGCCACCGCCATAGTTGAAAACAAAGAGTACATCTTGAGAGAGAATGAGAAGGATGTAGAAACACTGAAGAAGACATTGGGAGATGTTCCCCTTGTTGATAGACTTCTCTTAAACCAAAAAAGGATCGAAGAAATGGCAAATGGCTTGATAGAACTTTCTACCCTACCTGATCCAGTAGGTGAAGTTGTCGAAGGATGGACAACAAGGCATGGTTTAGAAATACTGAAGGTTAGAGTTCCCTTCGGGGTAGTTGGAGTAATATACGAAGCAAGACCCAACGTTACTTCTGATGTTGCAGGAATAGCTATTAAATCTGGAAACGCAGCTATCTTAAAGGGAGGACAAGAGGCAATAAATTCGAACATCGCTATAGTAAAAGTAATTAGAGAAGCAATTTCCAGATTTTTGCCAGAAGAATCGATACAAATCATCGAAAACACGAGTAGAGAAGCAGTAAAAGTTATGCTTGGCCTTCAAGACTACATAGACTTAATCATACCGAGAGGAAGTGCTAGTTTCATAAAGTATGTTAGAGAAAACTCAAAGGTTCCAGTAATTGAGACTGGGGCAGGAAACAATCACATATTTGTTAATTATGATGCTGATTTTGACATGGCGATAAAAATAATAGTCAATGCGAAGGTGCAAAGACCAACAGTTTGCAATGCAGTAAGAAAGCTTCTAGTTCATAGTAAAATTGCAAAAGAATTCATTCCAGTTCTAGTTAGTTCATTAGAGAAGTACAAGGTGAAAATTAAGGGTTGTCCTAGAACAAGAGAAATTGTACAAAGCATTGAAGAAGTTAAGGAAGAAGACTGGTATGAAGAGTACATGGATCTAACATTAGCAGTTAAAGTGGTAGATTCAATAGAAGAAGCCATAGAACATATAAACAAATATGGAACTAAGCATTCAGAAGCTATAATTACCTCAAATATTGAAGATGCAAAACTCTTTACTAAACTAGTTGACGCTTCTACAGTGTACGTTAACGCTTCAACAAGATTTACAGATGGAAATCAGTTCGGATTTGGAGCAGAAGTTGGAATAAGTACTCAAAAGTTGCACGCAAGAGGACCAATGGGTTTAAGGGAGCTTACAACTACGAAGTTCATAGTTTACGGAAGTGGACAAATAAGAGAGTAACTTAAGGTCTGAGCTATATAGTCTTTTGAAACTTACGTAACATTTGGGATTCATAAACCTTGGGCCTCTCTGGGTTCGTAGAAAGCCCTCATAAGCCTCTTCTCCTGTCAGGGTAAATGTACTTCAATTCTTCACAAGCTCTTCGAAGGGCTTTGAACTTGGAGAAGTCTACGACCTGAAAGTTTGCAGTGCTTCATCTTTGTTTTAAATAATCTTATTTCTGTTTGAGCTCTACCTATTTTGAAACTGATGATGATTTTTAAAGTGGTATTCATATTAAGGCCTTTCCTTTGTCAGTTAGTTTGTAGTATGTTCTCTTTCTTCCAGAAGTTGTGAGTGTTACCGATTTTTCTACGTAGCCTTCATTAATTAAGTCAAACAAATGCTGGTAAACTGTTGGAATTTTTATGCTTAATTCGTACTTTTCTCTTAACTCTTTCCATATTTGATAGCCATATACATCCTTTTCAGATAGGATCTTTAGAATTTTCATCTTCGTAGAGTTTAGCATCTTACCACCACTTAGCTCTTCAATTAATTCTCCTAAGTTCGACTTTCTAAGGGCGAGTTCTTTTAAAATTCTTGGATCCTTAAGACCACTTCCTGTTACGAAGCAAACTATAGTTGATTCTTTGCTTATTTCTCTTTGCTCAATTAATTTTCTTAGTGCTGCTATTGTTAAGCTTGCAGCTGGTTCAGCAAGTAACCCTTCTTTTTCTGCTAAGAGGCTTATAGCATCTAAAATTTCTTCTTCGTTAACAGATGTTGCAATCCCTTCTGTTTCTCTTATTGCTCTTAGTGCAGCGTTCCCAAACTTAGGATTAGTAACACTTAGGTCAAAAATTCTAGTTTTGGGTGAAACTTCTAGTTCAACTGAGTTTAATGCTCTAGAGTATGCCTTTACAATCGGTTCACAACCTTCTGGTTGAACGCCAACTATTCTTGTCTTTTTGTCTCTAGTATCTTCTAGGATTCTTAGTTCATCTAATGCCTTGTAGGTAGCATAAGCTAGACCACCTTCACCCATAGGAACTATTACGTAATCAGGTAGTCTAGAATTAAGTTGAAAGAATACTTCCTCCATTATAGTTTTTTTAGCTTCGTTAACTAAGGGGTCATACTCTGTTACTGTGGCGGTTCCATTCTTCCCCTTTAGCTCTTTAAAAGTCTCGACTACGCTTACGTTTGCACCATAAGCAATCATTTGGTAGAGTTTTCCAAGATCAATGCCTTGTTTCACGTACGCTTGAAGGCTAATTCCAGCTTTCGAAGAGTAAGCTGCTAATGAAGCTCCGAGGTTTCCGGTTGAATAAGTAATTATTCTCCTTATACCCTGCGCTAACGCAAAAGATACGAAAAGAGCAGAACTTCTATCTAGGTAGGAACCAGTTGGCTCTATGGTTTCATCTTTTAGGAATAGCTCTTTGATTCCTAATTCCTTTTCTATTCTTTTACTCCTGTGTAATGTAGTATTACCTTCACCAAGGGAAATCCTAAATTTTTCCTTAACTTCTGGAAGCACTGGCGCAAATTTCCATAATCCAAATTGAGAATTCAGCTGTTCAAACTTGCTGTCGTAGCTTAGTTCAATCGAGAGCCCACTTCCACATTTTTTACATAGCTTAAGGTTAATATCGAACTCATAAGTTGCTCCGCAACGAGTACACTTAAGATAAAGCACTTTTGCCATTTTTAATGCTTTATCTTTACCTATATGTAGTAGCATGCTTATATATTTTTCTATAAGAAATTTTTTACATAAAATAATAAAGAAGACAAGAAAGAAACACGAACTAAAGTTATGAGAAACTACTAACTAAAATAAGACAAGAAAGACCAAAAAAGAACTTAGTAATAGAGGCCAGGTTTTTATCTTAAGAGAAATAAAATTTATTTGTTTTCAGGGGATAACTTTAGCTTTCCTATATAAATTTAAGTTCCTATTAGAAGCAAAAATGCAGTTTTAGGTATCATTGGGTTAGTAGTCTCAAAGTAAATTAATAAATAGTTAAACTAAAGAATTAAAATTATGACTTACGAGAACGAAAACAGGCCTAACACCTATTACAAACTTAAAGAAGCGATAGACAAGATTAAAATCATAGACACTCACGAGCATCTTGTACAAGAAAAGCAACGATTAGAAAAAACTCCAGATTTGTTTGAAATATTTTTATCGCATTATGCTTCTTCAGACCTTATTTCTTCTGGCATGTCTTATGAGGAGCTTAATTTTGTAAGAAATCCAGAAATTCCAATAGAAGAGAGATTTAAGGTATTTAAGCCATATTGGGAAAGAATTCAAAACACAGGGTATGCGAGAGCTATAAATATAGCTGTTAAAGATCTTTATGGAATCAACGGGATCGACGAAACTACCTATAAGAAGCTTATTTCTCGTATGATAGAGGCTAACAAACCAGGAATTTATAGATGGATACTAAAAGAAAAATCGCTAATAGAAATCTCTATTCTAGATGCATTAGATACAAAAATCGATTTCTTAGACATTGACAAAGAACTCTTTGCTCCAGTAAAGAGATTTGATGGCTTCGTTACTATTAGAAGTAAAGAAGATATTGAAAGGCTTGAAAAACATTACAGAAGCCAAATTCACTCTTTTTATGACCTCATTCAAGTTTTAGAACGTAAAGTTGAAGAAGCATCAGATAAAATAGTTGGTATAAAAACAGGATTAGCTTACGAAAGACCTTTATTGTTCAAAGAATTTTCTGAAAATGAAGCTGAAGAGGTATTCAAAAACATACACAGTCAAGAAAAACCTGAAGGACTAAAATTCGAAGACCTTAGACCATACCAAGACTTTATTTTCCATAAGATAGTCCAGTTGGCAGGAAAAAGTAGACTACCAGTGCAAATTCATGTTGGATTACAAGAAGGAAACAACAACATAATTACAAACTCAAACCCTACCTTGTTGATTAATCTCTTCAGGAAGTACAAAGAAGTTAAATTTGACCTATTCCATGGCGCATACCCTTACGTAGGAGAACTTTCAGCAATAGCAAAGAATTTTCAGAATGTTTATATAAACATGTGTTGGCTTCATATAATCTCACCTTATATGGCAAGAGTAGCACTAAGTGAATGGTTAGATGCTGTCCCTGCAAATAAGATTTTTGGTTTTGGTGGAGATTACCTATTTGTAGAAGGAGTATATGGCCACACAGTAATTGCGAGAAAAAATATAGCAAGAGTGCTCTCAGAAAAAGTTGAAGAAGGAATTTTTAGTGAAGCCGAAGCTATAAGAATAGCTAAAATGCTTTTAAGAGATAATGCAAGAGAATTCTACTTTAATAGAAGACTTTCTTCGTAAAAGTTTATTAACTTTTGAATTGTAGAATACAGTTATGAACAATCATGAAAAAGAATACGAAGAAGTTAAAGAAAAAGTAGATTGTAAAGTGATTTCTAAAGTTGAGAAAGAAGAAATGGTTTTAAGTACATTTAGAATAATAGGTTACGATGAAGAAACTCCAGGCTTGATTGCTCAAAATAAATTTGAGACATCCGATAAGTTGATACTATTTCTCCATGGTTTAGGTGGAAAGAAAGAAGACTCTTTGGCATTTAGAATCTTCTTAAGAGACTTTGGATTTTCGATAATGGCGATTGATGCAAGAGGGCATGGGGAAAGGCAGATAGACTTTATGAGTCTTCAGCCAGAAATTATGTTAAGTTACTGGAACGAAACAATAGTTGACAATAGGTTAGCAATAGATGTTGCATTCAGAAATGGTTGGGTTAAAGAAGGGAAGCTCATACTTGCGGGAGTAAGTATGGGAGGAATACTAGGAGGGGTAGTTGCAGGTGTAGATAAGAGAGTTTCTGGTGTTATACTTTATGTTCCAGGTGGTGACCTTGTAGAGGTAATTTCCAACAGTACAATCGGACGTAGTGTACCACCATCTGTGCTAACACTGCCATTTGTTAGAACTATGCTTGCATCTGTAGACCCTATAAACTACGTTGATAAAATTTCTCCAAGGCCACTCCTAATTCAACTAGGCAAATATGACGACGTAGTACCTTTTAAGAACGGTATGAAACTCTTCGAAAAAGCAAAGGAGCCAAAACAGCTGATTGTACATGACTCAGGCCATTCTATACCTGTCGATAAGGCAATAGAAAAAACAATCGACTGGATGAAAAATAATTTTCCACAGCTAATGACAAAAAACACTTAATGTGGAGCAACAATATTCGAGAACGAAGAGTTCAAAGAAATGAAAATTATAAAACTTCTTTGTTTTATTTGAGACTGTCAACTTAAGGCTTATTTTTAAGTTGAACAACGTTTAAGTTGGTAACGATGAGCACGATAACTTTATTTATTATTCTTATTTCGTTCTTTGGATTAAAACTGAAGTTCTCTAGAGAACCTAGTTTTACTAAAAGCCACGAACGTAGTTGAATGTCTTAAGTTGACAGTCTCTTTATTTTCTCCATCTAAAAAACCATGTAAAGGCACTTATTTGATAAAAAATCTTGAAAAACAATAACGTGTAGCTTTCTTGTATATTAATTGCTTACTTTAAAGCAAGTAATGTACGATATGTTTTATTTATAATTTACTGTGTTCCTACGAATATAGCTCATACCCTGTACAAGAGGAAATAGGAAAAAATAGTTGTATTTTTCTCATTTTGACAAGTTAACAACATAAGCACAAAGATTTTTAACCACAGAGGACAATACTTTATTTTATGTTAAGTAACAACCCATACGAAGTAATTTGGAACACTCCAAGTGAAGATTACAATGAAACTATGCCACTAGGAAACGGTGAAGTAGCATTAAATGCATGGGTTGAGCCATCAGGAGATTTAAGATTTTACATTGCAAGAACAGACAGTTGGGATGATTATGGGCGTTTAGTAAAAGTAGGTGCAATTCGCGTAAATGTAGACAGCAACTTAAAGGAAAATATTGATTCATTTAAGCAAGTGCTAAACGTAAAAAATGCTACTATGAATGTCCATTATAAAAAAGGTGACAACGAAGTTAATTTGAGATTATGGGTTGATGCTAACAATCCAATAATAGTTATAGAAATTTATACACAAAAACCAACTTCTGTTGTTGCGTCAGTTGAGCTATGGAGAAAAAAACAAACAGAATTGTTAAATGTTGAAGTTAGCGACATATTTTTTAGAAGGCCAGAAAAAACAATTATAGAACCAGATATTGTTCTAACTGGACTAGAAGATTACATTGGATGGTGCCACCATAACATAAAATCAATTGGCCCAGACTTATGCGCAAGGATCCAAGGAATAGCAGACTTTCCAAGACAAGATCCTCTTTTACATAGAACTTTTGGAGCACTAGTTACAACAGAAAGATATGAGAAGATTGATGATCTAACGTTAGCGTCAAAAACAGGCAGAACTCATGTCTTTGAAATAGCGGTACATACAAAACATCCTGCGAACCTAGAAGAGTGGTTCAATGAAACTAGACAAATTTTAAAGGAAGCAAAATTAGTTCCTTTGGTAAAGCGTCGAAAAGAACATGAAAAATGGTGGACAAACTTCTGGAACCGCAGTTGGATTCATATTTCTGAAAATAGTTTTAGTAAAAGTAAAGGAGATACTTTCGTTTTAACCCAAGCATACACTCTTCAACGTTATATGAATGCTTGCGCAGGTCGTGGAAGCTATCCAATCAAGTTCAACGGCTCACTTTTTACAGTCCCTTCGGATGAGAAGTCAAGCGATCCTGATTATCGTAGGTGGGGTCCAGGTTATTGGTGGCAAAACACGCGTCTTCCTTACTACACCATGTGTACTTCTGGAGACTTTGAAATGATGCAACCACTTTTTAAAATGTACGTAGAGCTTATGCCTCTTTTTAAGTTCCGTACAAAACGTTATTTCGGCCATGAAGGGGCCTATATCCCAGAATGTATTTACTTTTGGGGTGATGTCTTTACTGAAACTTATGGATGGCAACCATTTGAAGAGAGAGCAGATAAGCTACAAGAAAGCAGATGGCACAAGTGGGAGTGGATAGCTGGCCTTGAGTTAGTATGGCTAATGCTTGATTACTTTGATTATACGGAAGATGAAAAATTCTTAAGAGAAGTAGTGCTGCCATTTACACAAGAAATTCTTACGTTCTTTGACCAGCATTATAACTTGGGTCCTGATGGAAAGTTGCTTATTTACCCAGCACAAGCTCTTGAAACATGGTGGGAATGTATAAACCCAATGCCAGAAATTGCAGGTTTACATGCTGTAGTATCAAGACTACTAGCGTTGCCAGAAGAATTAGTAGAAACTAAACAAATCAACTTTTGGAGAAAATTAAAAGAAAAACTTCCAAATTTACCAGTAAAGTTTACAAAAGATGGAAAGATAATGCTTGCACCTGCACAAGATTTCAGAGAAAAACACAACGTTGAGAACCCTGAACTTTATGCAGTTTTTCCCTTTCGTCTTATCGCAATTGGAAAACAAAATATGGAATGGGGTATTGAAGCGTTTAAGAATCGAACTGACAAAGGAGCATTTGGATGGAGGCAAGATGACATCTTTATGGCATATCTTGGACAAACAGAACAAATAAAGGAGTATGTCGTAAAGAGAGCAAGAACGAAGTATGAGAAGTCGCGTTTTCCAGCTTTCTGGGGGCCAAACTACGATTGGGTACCAGATCAAGATCATGGTAGTGTTTTGATGAAAGCTCTCCAATCTATGCTATTGCAGGTAGACGGTAAGCGAATTTACCTTTTACCAGCGTGGCCGAAGGAGTGGGATGTAGAATTTAAGCTTCATGCGCCCTTTAGAACTACCTTAGTTGGAAAAGTTAAAGATGGTAAGTTAGTTCATCTTGAAGTTGATCCAAAGGAAAGATTGAAAGATGTGATTGTTCTTTTTCCTTCTAGTAAGAACTTTAATATAAACTAACTTTTGTTACAAAAATTTAAGAAATTGTTAGCTTAAGATTAGCACTTCAAAAATACGAGTTGAAACAAAAATTGAGGCCTTGCCTCAAGGAGGATACTTATTGAACAAATTACAACTTT
>Ga0207433_10000642_pt1 | contig 79537 bp, 67 predicted proteins | sample YelNatPaOPGAMG01_FD_187559 | JGI IMG/M metagenome (GOLD analysis project Ga0207433, IMG submission 187559) | Hot spring thermophilic microbial communities from Obsidian Pool, Yellowstone National Park, USA - OP-RAMG-01 (SPAdes) (version 3) | ecosystem: Environmental > Aquatic > Thermal springs...
TCACCTTCATCCTCTCCCCGTTAAAACGGGGAGAGGGTAAGGGTGAGGGGTTCAAATGTATCCTCTCCTGACGAGATTCTGTATGACACTCCGCGCTACCCTGTTCCTTTTTATAGGGCGAGTTGGATTAAGGACCTGATCCGAACTTATTTTGGAGATTAAAGGAAGTCAGGAATTTGTTAATTTACTTTTGAGATAGCCTACAGGTTATCAAGAAATTCATCGACATAATGTTAATGGCCAAGTTTTATTCAATACGAATAGGATTGTCGTATCAGTGTGTCCAAATAGATGGTTTAGGCCTTCCTTGTCACCAGATGTTCTCTTATGATCAGCATAACATCACATTTGGGCTCTCAATAAAAAGAGGAATTTTTACATTGGGTTTTGAACCTGCAGTTATACAATGACATAAGAAAGTGTATACAAATTATTCTGAATCTTCAAATACCAACACGAAGGGCATAAACTTTTGGACTTTTGGCTCACGAACAGAATAAGGATAAAACAGTGTCGATAAAATTCTCTCTAATTCAAAAGGTTGCGCGGTTTCCCACCTCGAATTCTTATCGGCACTGGAAATGTCTCCTACCATCTTTCCCCTTTATAAAGAGACCTTTTTAGGGGAAAAAGCCCTTGGTGATGTTCTGTTTGCTTTTTTTTCATGCGGATTGCATTGGATTATTGAAATTCCAATCTCTAACTATGCTAACCATGGGCTCGCCTTTAAATAATTGAAAGTAATTCTTTTTTGTATCTCTGGGCCTGTCTATAACCAATTTCAATCGCCTCCTTTGCCTTCTCAAACTGACTCATCCCAATGCTGGTTGTATCAATGTTAATCAATAATCCACCATTTAATCTTTCAATTTCGTAATCAATCAATCTGGAACTGATCAAGTAAAAACTTTTTATAAAAATTTCTTTTATATTATAACTTTTGCCCGATGAGTTTACCGGAGAAATTTCTATCCGTGGATATTCAAATTTGGGAAGAACATTCACTGCAATAATCTTTTTTGCACCAAGCATCTTCGCAACATCTACTGGCAGGGGATTGATAAATCCCCCATCTATCAAAACTCTGCCTTTATATTTATTGGGCGTAAAGACCACCGGAATTGCAATCGCTGACCTTATTGCCTGAACAAGGTCTCCCCGGTCAATTACGATCTCTGAATTCTCTTCAATATCTGTGGCAACTGATGCATATTTTACAGGAAGTTCTTCAATTTTTGTATTTCCTAAATATTTCATCAGGAATTTTGTAAGATTTCTGCCATCAATAAAACCTCTTTTTGAAAGATGGATTTTGAACAACTCTTTTTTCTTTTTTTTATCTATCTTTAATGCGATATCCGCCATCTGCTGGGCACTGTAGTTTTTTACATAAAAACCGCCGATGAGTGTACCCATACTTGCACCGACCACAATCTGGGGTTTTATATTCAATTCCTCAAGGAGTTTTATTACACCAATATGGGCATAACCCTTTGCTGCACCACCACCAAGAACAAGACCAAGCATAAATTATTATATTGAAATCTATAAAATCTTCAAGATACAATGAATCTAATTATGCATCTTTGGTGCGAAACAAGTTTCGCTCCTCCATCTTTTGGGGAAAACTTACCGCTTACATTTTGCTACTCCAATTTCCTTGAAGTTAGTTATTGGATGAAGAGAGGAGTTCTGCAATCACAAATTTAAAAAAATTTCCTGCTTTTCCGTTTCAAGTTTCACATTACAGGTTTCACGAATTTCCCATTTTTGCAATCACGGTTAACGGTTCACGGTAAACGTTCCACGAAAATTCCCTTCTTTACCCCTCTATCTTTAGTAGCGAGTAGAGACTAGCAAGTAGAGAGATAAACATTTGAGCCTTTTAGCCCTTTAGCCTTCTTTAGCCATTTTGAGCCTTTTTGCCCTTTTCTATTTTCGTTTCACATTTCACGGTAAACGTTTCACGAATTCCCCTTTTTTCACCCCTCTTTACCCTTTCTTATCGCCCTTTTGAAAAATTTCTGGATTTTTGTTGACATAAAAAAGATTATGGATATAATAAAGCAATGGACGAGGTTAGAAAATGGCACCAAGAAAAATTACTTTTGAAGGTCGTGGACGCCTTAAAGAGGCGTGATTTTGATGCCCACTATTTTGCGGGCATTGATGAGGTCAATGAGTTTCTTTTAAAAGAAATTCCATCTTCAGCGAGCATCGGTATCGGTGGCTCGGTCACAATAAGGGAACTTGGTATAATAGAGAAGTTTGAGCAGAGAAATAATATCGTGATTCATCACTGGCGGGCGGGGCTCACCGAACAGACCGACCGGGAGATAAGAAAGAGGGAACTTCTTGCCGACTACTATTTAACGAGCGCCAATGCAATCACCAAGAGCGGAGACATTATAAACATTGACGGCATCGGAAATCGCATTTCCGGAATGATTTATGGTCCGGAGAATGTTTTTATCGTTGCTGGCTACAATAAAATTGTCGGTTCAATTCACGATGGAATAAAAAGAAGTAAGGAGATTGCCGCGGTGATGAATGCCAAAAGGGTGAGTGCACATACACCCTGTGTTGGAACCGGTGTCTGCATTGATTGTAATGTGAAAGGGAGGATTTGCCGGGTAATTTCCATTATTCAATACCGCCCCTGGCAGACAAAGATTTCTGTGCTTTTAGTGAATGAGAGACTCGGTTTTTAAAAAACTATTTCCTTTATTGAACGTGCCGCTGTTTGACGAACCTGGAAATTTCTGTCCTTCAATGCCCTTCTTAAATAGGATAGGGCAGGATGACCGAATCTCACCAGGACACTGGCTGCGGTCTGTCTGATAAAGGGAGATTGGTCCTTTAGGAGTGTAATACCGAGCAATCTTAAATTCTCTGGACCATTGCTCAAATAAAGCACCGCGGCGCGCCTTAAAAATTCCCTCCGGTCATTGAGGAACTTCTTCATCTCTACATTTACATTTTTATCACCAATTTCGTATAAAATCATCATTTCATAATAAGGCAATTCCCCCTGCAATCCTTCAGTTATCAAATCACGGTAATTCAGAATAATCTGTTTTAAGTCCGAAATTTTGCTTAAGTTATAGATTGCCCTTAGAATCAATCTTCTATGATATTTAAAACTTCTATCCCCCAATATTTTAAGAAGAATGTGCAGAGATTCCTTAGTATTTATTCTACCCAGGGCATTTATCGCCGGTTGTCTGAAGTTATGGTATTTTAATTTATCTTCAATATAGTTAAGTGCCGAATTATCACCGATTGCGCCCAGTGTCTCAAGAACCTGGGGCACAAGTTTTCCTTCTTTTATCTTCAGTAAAAGGGGAATCGCAGATTTTAATTTTAATTGACCGATACTTTTGATGGCTGCGGAACGAACATATATATCAGGGTCATTCAATGCCGAAATCAATGCATTGGGAATTTGGGAGTCATAGAAATAACCCAGTGCCTCAACAGACCTCATTCGGACATGCGGTGATCGGTCGTTCAGGGCATCCATAAGGTATGGCACAACATCCTTCTTGCCCAGTTTGCCCAGGGCATAGACCGCACTTTTGCGAATCAAAAAATCGGGTTCTTTGAGAAGATTTATAAATAGATTGAAATTCTCCTCACCTCCAATCTCACCCAGAACTTCAATTGCCGTGCGCTTTGCTATTGTATCACCGCTCTTTAATATCTCTATCAAATTATCACGCGGCCAGATTTTAATATCACAATCCGCAACCCATAAACTCCGTCTTTCAATTTTGCTCTTTTCCTTGCTAATCTTTTTGAGGCCGGCTGCCGCATAGTTCAGTTCGGAAAAGTCCTTATAGGTGCGGGTCAAAACCGCAATGGACAAATGGACAAAGTCAAACCTTGCCTCTCGTCCCCTGCGGTCAATTCCATAAACTTCATTCTTCTGCCAGTCGATCTCGGGGTAGAAATTCTTCAACGAACTATCAAATTGGTGACAGATCGTATCAAGAATCCCGCGCGAATGGTTCGGAATGATAAAGACAAAGTCATCACCACCAATATGCCCAACAAATTCATTCTCTACACAGGCACTTAAAATTCTTGCAAGATGGAAAATAAGGCGATCTCCCATTTCAAAACCATAACGGTCGTTAAAAATTTTGAAGTTATTCAGGTCCGCATAACCCAGCCAGAATCCACTCGGTTTTAATATCCTGAAATTTATCTCCCTCTGTATTGCCTTATTTCCAGGAAGACCGGTGAGTGGATTTTTTTCTCTTTCATAAGTCAGAGATTCAAGAATGGTGAGCAAAAAATCATCCGGGTTAGAATCTGGGAGATGTAATATCCCTTTCATCCCTTCCAATTTTACCTGGGTTATAATTGGAATGTATCGGGACTGAAACCGTCTGAGGATTTCCTTTGTCTCTTCAGTTTTTTCAAAGACCAATACCGCATCCGGCGCATCGTGACAAATGGAAACGACCCCTTTTTCAATGAGGGATTTTAGCCACTCCGGAGCATTCCCAATCAAAAAGAGGTGATTATTCATTCAGGGAGGTAAGTTTCTTTGTTGCCTCTTCTTTGATATTCGGAGAAACCGCAAGAAGAACGGCCTTGAGATAACAGTCCCGTGCATACTTCTTGTCACCAAGGGCAATTGATACATTCCCAGAAAGAAGCAAGGCTATTGCTGCACCATCGCGATTTTCTTTATAAAATTCACTCGCCCGAAGATAATTCTCCCGTGCCATAAGATAATCTTTGGTTTCGTAGTAAATATCCCCAATCTTGAGAAAAATTTCTGGTTTCTGTCCAACCTTTTCGCTTAACTCTTTTAAAATTTCCACTGCCCTTTTGTAATTTCCCGCTTTCCGATTTATCTCAGATTTAAGAATATAGGCATCAAAGATAAATTTTGAATCGGGGAATTCTGCTATCAACTGGTTCACCATCAATTCTGCGGCCTCATACTGGCCGAGTGTATTATATATTTTTGCAATTTCCAATAACGCAATCTCCCGGTTTTTTTCTTTCTTTAACAATAAATTGTAATAATAGAGTGCAGAATCATATTTCATCTCCTCGGTATAAATCCTTCCCAATTCCTTGACTGCGTAGGGATAATATTCCAGTGCATCTTTTTTTTCCATAAGGAAAGACAATGTTTCTTTTTCTTTATTCCTTTCTCCAATCTTCTGGCATATCTTTATCTTTTCCAGGAGGGCATCTTTGACAATTGATGCATTTGGATAATTTTTTATTAAATCATCAATCTTTGCAAGTGCCGAATAGTATTGTTGATTTTCTGAGTGAATTTTTGCAATGCGCAGTTCGGTTGCCGCAACAAATTCGGAGGCAAAAAGAGAATCTGAATATATCTCAACAAATTCCTGAAGGGCGTCTATCAAAGAAGTGTAGCGGTGGAGATGATAACGGGTCTCAAAAATCTTCAACTGAGTTTCTAACTTTAACTCATCTGATGGATTAAAATTTTTAACCATTTTGTAAAATTCTATCGCCTTGTTATATTTTTTTAAACTATAATAGCAATCCGCAATACCCTTTGTGGTAATTCCAGCATATTTTGATTCAGGATAGAGATTGATGAGGTCCTGCCAGTAATCAATTGCCTCTTGATACTCCCCCCTTTTAAAATTTATTATCCCCAGAATATAAATTGCCCGGTCTGCATAGATGGAATTTGGGAAAAACTCACGATGTCTCAAAAGTTTCTCCTCGGCACCACCCCATATCCCACGGTAATAATCGGTGCGTCCCTTATAAAAGAGATAGTCATCAACTGTGTCCGGCAAATCTTTAAAATAAAGGGCGGCAGAATCAAAATTGCCCTCCTCAGAGAAGATTTTTCCCAGTATGAATTTTGCCGAGTTGTTTTCTCTACCTGATAGATAATTTCTCAAATGAATTTTGGCAAGATTATAATTTCCTGATAGATAATTTAACTTGCCGGCATTATAAATTGCGGCAAATAAAAGTTCATTAGATGACAAATTGGGGAGGATGCTGTCTAACAAATCAAGCGCAGTTTTGTATTCTTTAAGTCCGGCATAGGCAATCGCCATTCCAATTTCTTTATACCCAAAGAAGTTGTTTATCATTTTATACAATTTTACGGCGGATTGAAATTGGCCGGATAGAATTTCTTTTCGTGCGGAATCTAACATTTCATATTCATTAATACAAACCTCAATCTCCCTTTTCATATCACCATTTTTTATAAAGGGCAGGTAATCCCTTGCCTTCTTGAGATTACCCATTTTTAATTCAATGAGTAAAAGATAGTAATATTTCTCAAATAAAAAATTGTCCGTTTCTTTTAGATATTTAATTGCCCTGTCATAATCACCTTTTTGATAATATGCAACCCCCAGATAAAACTTTATCTCCTTATTTTTCTTTTTTAATTTTTCCAGATGTCGGATTGATTCCTCAAGTCTACCGAGCAGAAGTTCACTGATGCCCTGGTAATAGAATATCTCCTCATCGGGATAGAGTTGAAATGTCAGTTCGGCATAGCGGAGTGATTTTTCAAAATTATCTGCATAGAAGTATTCCTCATAGGGAAGAAGAAAAATGAAAAAGATACTACTCAAGGGGGACCTCTGACACATAAATCTGGATAATTCTGTTATTAAACTGGCAAACAACAAATTGAATTTGATATCCGGCATAGACGGGATGGCGGAAAACAGGGGCAAAATATCTCAGGATTAAATATCTTTTTTCTTCATCCAGCCAGGTAAATTTGTATTGAAACTTCAACTCTTCTGTAACCGAGAAGAAATTATTGACCATTCGGGGAAGTAAATCAATGTTTTCTTCAATCTCTTTTTTAAATTTCATAATAGTCTTTTCATACTCTTTAGGATTTGGCAGATATTTGAGTTTACCACGATATGTCCCCAATTTTACAATCTCATAATTACCTTCTCTTATTTTGCTCCAGATGTCAATGTTTGCACACTGGAATATAATTAAAGGCATAAGAAGAGATAAGCATCTAAGAATCGGCTTCATTCTGCCCTGGGGTGTGTTCGGTTGTAAATCTCCTTTAACCTCTTTGTTGTAAGATGGGTATAAATTTGAACCGTGGAAAGTGAAGAGTGACCGAGAAGTTCCTGAACCGCCCTCAAATCAGCACCCTGCTCTAATAAATGGGTTGCGAATGTATGCCTGAGGATATGGGGATTTGTGCCCGAGACCTTTGCCCATTTTCTTAAAGATTTATGCACAATCCTTTGTAAGGACCTTGTAGTTAGACGGCCGCCACGATAATTCAAAAAGAGGGCAGGTGGGCTTTCAGGTTTTTTTACAGAATTCCGCTCAATTAAGTATTTCATAATTGCCCTCTTTGCTACCTGACCCAGAGGGATGACCCTCTCCTTCCTGCCTTTACCTTTCACCCTTATCTCCTCCCGGTTAAAATCTATATCATCAAGATTTAATCCCACAAGTTCGCTTGCCCTCAAGCCACAGGAATATAGTAATTCCAAAATTGCCCTGTCCCTTAAGTCGTCAATTGCCTCAAAAGATTCTTTTATTTGTGGGTAGGTCAAAAACCCAGGAAGATGCCTTTTGATTTTCGGTGATTTTATCCCGAGAGTCGGATTTTCCGAGACGATTCCCTTCTTTTTTAAAAACTTAAAAAATGACTTAAGAGCGGATAATTTGCGAGAAACACTGCGGGGTGTAGTTCCATATTTTAAAAGAAAGGCGAAATATTGAGATACCGCATTATAATCAATAGTTTCAATTGCCTTCTCCATCAAGTAATCAAAGAATTGTCGCAAATCGGTTTTGTATCCTTTTAATGTAAGTGGTGAATAATTCCTTTCCTTCTGGAGATAAATAATAAAGTCATCAATCCTTCTTCTGATAATTTCCCTTTCCATAAGTGCGTATTATTATAATTAGATTATATTGCGGTGTCAATCCTGCATTTTAAATTGTTCTGCGTGCTTTTAGTTTCGCTACTCCGATTTCCTTGAAGTTAGTTATGGGGTGAAGAAGTGAGTATAGATGTGAGAGGAAGATTGGATTTCAAACTTCACGAAGAGGGGTTTTTAACCCAGATTATTCATACTCATTGTCATTGCGAATCCGCCATCCACCACGAAGATTGTCAGATTGGTGGGCGCGGCAATCCATGATGCGACGGAGTCATTGAGCGATAACGAAGCACCTCACATTGACAAACTAAAAAACAGAGACCCTTACTTCCACTTCGTAAGTGGAGATGAAAACCCTATGGAATTTCATAACTTTTTGCCCGCATTTTCTGAACCTTACTTCCACTTACGAAGTGGAAGTAAAAATTATATCTTCACCACCTTCTTAATGAAAGTTTTTCCTTCAATCTCAAACTTGATAAAATATGTTCCAGCCCGGAGTGATTGATTATTATTGTCTTTAAAATTCCAGGTTATTTTCAGAACACTGGATACATAATTTCCAGATACAATATCTTTTACATCCCTTCCCAGACAGTCATAGGCAATTACCCGCACAAAAGAAGGATGATTGATATTAAGAAGAATTCCCAATTTTTCTGATGATGGATTATTGCTCAATTCTACTGGCACAGGCTCAATTTCACCCTGTATTTTTTCTGCAATTCGTGGATAATGTCCGGTCGGTTTTAACCAGGGGTCGCCAAGCAGGGTCATTCCATAATGCCAGCACAACTCGTCAAAGGTTACACCGTTATTGGTAATATGAGTAAACCAGTCCTTAAATGCTTCCCCGAGGGTCTTCTGCTGGGAAAGTGGTTGATAGAAATAAGAGAAGTCAAGCATACTTCCGGTCTTAGTTGAACCAACCTCGCCCAATCCATAACTCTGATTAAAGATTGACCTTCCCCCACCATAACCATTCTCTGTATAACGGGCAAATGAACAGGCAAAGTGGTTATAAAAATTGGTTGGCGGGTTTTGATTTGTATATTCATAAGAATAATAATAGTCATAAGAATTGCCATTATTATATTTGAATTGGTGTCCGCCGGGCCAGGAGTGGGCAAAAACACTCACCCAGGCCTGAACTGTATCAAGTTTTATTCTATAAACAGATGCCCGGGTTGTCTCGGCATTCCAGTAGTTCATTGTATCAGAATACAATAATGAGACCTCATAAGCCCACAGTGGTGCCCAAAAAATCCAGTCGTCATCACAGAAGACCAGTGCCCGATGTTGCAGGTTGATGGTATCATGGCGATAGGCATTATCCTTGCGTAAGTAGTTTTTCAATAGCAGTGTATCATCACCAATTCCGGTTGGGGTAAGACGTCCAATATAAATTTCGGGATTGACATTCCCGGTATGTCCATCATATTTGCCATTGCCGGTGTTCATTGTATCAAGCCAGGTTCCATTCAAATCCATATAGAATAAGTCAATGGGAAATTCCGCATATCCATATTGATTGAAGTCATCGGCAATTTCAAACCAGGCAACCGGTAGATTACCGATGAAGAGTGCCCCTTCTATATTGTTTACATTATAAAGATTTTGGAGAAAGGTGCGGAGTGCCTCTGGTGTGCCACCGGAAATTTGATAACTCAAAACTGTGTAGCCCTCAAGTTGTAAATTGTTTATAAGTTGATTTATTTCGTTTATCAAAGCATTGGCAATACTCTGCTGGGTCAGAATTGCGACAGTCCCGGCTCTCCCATCCCCTGCTATTATTTTATCAAGGATAAAAGAAAATTCCGCACAGGGATTTTGGGCAATCCACTCCTCGTATGTTCCCGGCTTTGTCCCTTCTGGACCAGCCCATTTCAACAATGGAATTTTACTGTAATCAGCGCCATAAAGAAAAAGGATGAATACTGCAAGCACCATTTTCTTCATTCCATCCATAAATACCTCCCTTCCCAACAAAAAATCGGGGCGGAGGGATTTGAACCCACGACCCCTTGGTCCCAAACCAAGTGCGCTAAGCCGCTGCGCCACGCCCCGATGAAATATTTCTACCCGAATTCAGCAATTACTGGATTCACCACTCTCTACTTTAATCAAGCGATTTTATCGCTGGATTATGTTTTTAATTATATTTATATTACGCGATAAGTCAATAAGATGATTTTGTCTCCCTCTGCATCATGATGTTCGGACAATCAGGGTAAGATATGAGTAAGGATTCGGGCTCAATTTTCAGTCATTACCATTATTTTTTTTGACGCATCTTCAGTCACTAAACAATTTAGTAATCCTATCTATATATTCCTCGGGTTTTGTGATTTTTGCTTTTTTTTGTATTGCTGCAACTTTTTGTTTTGATAAACCCTTACTTAAATTTATAAAAAGTTCTTCTACCAGATTTAACAATTCTTTATCCTTTTTTTCACTGGCGATAACAAAACAGACTAGTTCAAGCGCCAATCTCTTACTACTTGTAGAATCTATAATTACCGCACATCTGTAAAAAATTTGGTTTATGATATCTGAATAATCAAATTCTTTCACAAAGTCTAATACCCTTAGATAATCCCTTTTTGCACTTGTATAATCTTTTAAATCAGCATAGACTCCACCGGTTTTGAGATATGTAACCATCTCACTGTGTTTGTCGTTAAGTTCCCGGCTAATCATCCGTGCATCTTCAAAAAACTTTAAAGCTTCATCGTATCGTTTCCGAATTACTGCTATATCCCCCAAATTACTAAAAGAAACGCTTAAACCCATTCGGTCACCTATCTCCTGCCTGATTTTCCAACTTTCCTCAAAGGTTTTTTGTGCCTCATCAATTTCCTTGAGTGCCTTATGCACAAGCCCGAGATTATTCAGCGTATCCGCAATACTAATTTTATCATCAATTTGTCGGTCAAAATCCAAAGCCTCCATAAAAATTCTCTTTGCCTCCTCATAATTTCCTGTTTCATTTAAAATCAATGCAATATTACTTTTTGTAAAAGCAACGCCCTTTTTGTAGCCAATTTTTTCTGCAATTGATTTGCTTTTTTCAAAAAGTTCCTTTGCCCGATTATATTCACCAAGTTGATATGAAATAACACCAAGATTGTTATAGGCCCCGGCTACGTTCTTTTCATGATTTAATGACTGGGCGATTTCCAGCCAGGCGTTATACATCTTTTGCGCCTCATCATACTGGGAAAGCATAAACGCAATATTGCCCAAAGTATTAATACATACACCCATCTCTTCTTTGTTTTCGTTCTTACGAGCAATTTCAAGACTGAGATTCAACAATTCCCTCGCCCGGTCATAAAAGCCAAGTTGGTAAAGAAAAGTAGCCTGTCGGGAGTAGACTTTACCTATCAACTCTGTCTCTAAATCCTTTCTGCCTTCCCTGGTCAATCTATCAATTATTCTCTGTAGAGTATCCACACCCTCTTTTAACCAACCATTATTGTCATATATGTAAAATATTCCTGCCAATGCCTTTTCAATCAATCTTATATCACCCCGCTCAACAATCGCCGACCAAGCCACGCGAATATTATCCATCTCTTTTTTTATTTCCGCAATTGACTCAACATCCGTTCCAGTTATCAGTTCTTCTTTGGCACTATCAATAAAATTTGCATAATACTCATTAAAAAGATTATAAGTCCTTACTCTCTGTTCTGGTATTTCCTGCAATTTTTCTTCAGCATATTGTCGTAATATTCCTATCATTTCATAGTAACCGGAGGCGTCTCGCGAAAGTAAAGACTTATCCATAAGCGAGGACAAAAGGGGCAAAGTTGCACCGGCAATCTTTTCCGCCGCGCTTCGCGAGAATTTTCTTGGGAATACTGATAAACGGGCTAACAAATTTTTCTCTTCAGAATTGAGTAATTTCCAGCTATATTCAAATACTGCTCTCAGACTCTGTTGACGTTCTGGTATATCACGCATTTTGCTGGAAAGAAAATCAAGATTTCTTTCCATCTCCTTTGTGATTTCGGTCAGCGATAGAATTCGTAACCAAGAACTCGCAAGTTCAATACCTAATGGCATACCACCAACAATCTGACAGATGCGGACAATGTAATTAACCTCCTCTTCGCTCGGTGAAAAGTCTATTTTAATGCGTCGAGCATTTTGTAAAAACAACTGCACCGCACCAAACTTTCCAGTATCCACCTTTTCACCTGTGGGATATTCCAATCCTTTAATCTGATACAGATATTCCCCCTGGAGATTTAGCATCTCCCTTGAAGTCACGATTATTTTCACTTTCGGCGCAGTCCTGAGAATCTCAGAAATAATGGTGGCACCTTCAATGATGTGTTCAAAGTTGTCCAGAATTAACAACATCTGTTTTTCGGCAAGATAACCCAAAAGTTGCATTCTTGGTTCCTGACGACTGTAAAAGGAAAATTTTATCTGGTCGGCAATTGCCGAGACAAGAAACTGAGCAGAGGTCAAAGGTGCCAGGGGAACCAAAAAAGTTCCATCTGGAAAACTTTCAATCATATCCGCGGCCACCTGTAAGGCAAGTCTGCTTTTACCAATTCCGCCCGGACCGATTATTGTCAGAAGACGACAAGATGGAATTTGTAGTAATTGCTCAATCTCCGACAACTCTTTCTCTCTTCCCAAAAATGGTGTCACTTGAATCGGCAGATTATTGGGATGGGCTGAAAGCGAACGTAAAGGCGGAAATTCCTGAATCTTGAGTTCGGGACTCAACAGACAATAAATTAATTGTGGTTCACCCAAATCCTTTAGCATATGCCGGCCCAGGTCTTTTACTGCTGCATTTGCCGGCAAGGAATATGAATTTAAAACTTCCGGGGTTATAAGAATCTGACCGCCCCAGGCGACCCCAAGAATCCTCGCTGTGCGATTTATAACCGGACCAAAATAGTCATTTTTTCTTTTTTCCGCATACCCCGCATGGAGTGCGATCCTGACGCGTAATTCACCAATTGCGCCCCAGTCCGTATCGGCAATTTCTTTTTGAATACTGATTGCACACTCAATTGGATTGCCCTCCTCAAATACTGCAAAGACGCCGTCGCCAGTGTGTTTGATTATACTTCCGCCATATTTAATAATATTACGTTGAAGAATTTCGTCATGCAATGCCAGTGCATTTGGCATTTGCTCCTTGTATTGTTCCCATTTCTTTGTTGAACCTTCAATATCGGAAAAAAGAAATACCGGCATTTCAAACCTCCATAATTCTATGGAAAATTTTGATATTATTTAATAATTATATATAAAATCCAGGATTTGTAAACCCCGCGATTTAATTTTATCTCTCTATGTTTAGCATGCGGTCAGAAATCGGGGTAACCTCGCTTTCGTCTGGAGGATTACTGAATCAAAAGTAATAGAATCCTTCAAATTTCAATATCTCAAGATACATCAGTCCGCCACGCAGATTGGCGAACTAAAACCCGCAGGGACAATTTTTCATAGTAAAAAATTTCATCAAATCCCCCTTATCCCCCTTTGTGAAAGGGGGAATTTATCTGTTTTTATCTATTTTTTTATCCGTTTGAATTCGGGGGTATTGAATTGAAAATCCAATACCCTAAGACAAATCAATTGTGCGTGAGTTAAAATTGATACAATGGCTTTATTAGAAGTTTACCGACAAAATGAATAATTCGGACTAACTGGATGTTAGTCTCTTGCGCACATACTCGGCACGTTTTACATCCCTCTCCTGGGCTTCAAGGATTTCTCCAAAATAGAATTGAATATTGCCGGGTCTTGTAACGAGCATTATTTCATTTAATGTATCAAGAGTCACATCATTGATTATTCCCATACCAACACCCAGCCTTACTGCCGAAAGGAGATTTAATGTCTCGTCACTGCTCAAAAGTCTTGCCGAGCGCAGTATTGCCAGACTCCGATAAACCTTATCCTCAAATTCGTATCTCGCCTTTTCATAAATTAAACCCCTGGTTTTTTGTTCAATGTCAATCACCATCCGGGTAAATCTGTTTATATTTTGAACCAGTTCCTCTTCTTTATAACCGAGTGTCCTTTGATTTGATATCTGAAAAAGATTCCCCTTTATTTCACTCCCCTCACCATACAATCCGCGCACTGCCATACCAAGATTCACCGCACTTTTTAAAATCTTATCAACCTCATTTGTATACACAAGACCGGGCAAATGGAGTAGAACCGATACTCTCATTCCAGTTCCCAAATTGGTCGGGCAGGAGGTGATAAATCCATAGTTCTCATTAAATGCGTAACCCAAATTTTCTCCCAGAAATTCTTCAACCTCAAATACCTCAATCAGGGTATTTGTAAGATTCAATCCACAGGATAGTCCTTGTATCCTGAGGTGGTCTTCTTCGTTGACCATCACCGAAATATTTCCCTTTTCATTGATAAAGACTGCACCGGGCCGGTCGGCCTTTACAAATGCCGGAGAGACAAGATGGGATTCAAGGAGTGATTCCCGCTCCAGAGGGGTGAGTTTCTGGATTAAAAGATACCTGCCTTTTAACCTTCCTTCAATGGCGGAACGAACAACATTGATAAGATATTCAATATCCTTTGGTTTCATCTTTATCTCAAAGGGAATATTTTCAAGATTCCTCGCGAGCCTGATCCTTGTGGAAACCACAATTTCTTTATCCTCACAATTACTGCTCATCTCCGGTGCTATCAACCACTTTATATTATTCAACATTTTCAACTCCCAATTCCTTTAGGCGGTCTCTAATCCTTGCTGCATCTTCGTAACACTCCTTTTCCAGTGCCCTCTTCAATTCTTCGCGCAGTTTGAATATTTCAACTACCCTCCGCGCGCCGGGTTTTACCTTCTTACCAATATGCCGGTCACTTTCCTGCACCTCTTTGATAAGACTCTTGATATAGGGTTCAAAAACTGTAATACAATTGCAACATCCAAATCTTCCGTATCTCTTGAACTCAGCGAGGGAGAGAAAACAGACCGGGCATAAAACCTTTTCATCCTGCAAACTCTGTTCTTTGAGCAATTTCTGGAGGATTTCAAGCGGTGATAATTTTTTATCCAGAAGAATACCCCTTTTCCTCGCACACTCTTCACAGAGGCGGAGTTCTTTTATCTTGCCATAAGAGGCATCCTTGAAATATATTGTTGCTGGATTTTTCTTGCAATCATCACATAGCATAGAGCCTTCCTTCCTTTAATTTATAAACATCGGTCCCCAACTTTGCAATATCCAGAGAATGGGTTACAAGCACAATCGCCTTCTTACTTTTTAGATTGACAAACAACTCCATCAGTTTATTCTTATTTTCCTCATCCAGATTGCCGGTTGGTTCATCAGCAAGGATTAAAAGAGGGTCATTTATTAAGGCACGGGCAACCGCCACCCTCTGCCTTTCGCCACCGGACAATTCATCAGGTCTTCGGTCTTTCTTGTCTTTCATTCCAAGTTGGTCCAGAAGTTCCATTGACTTTTTATATGCATCTTTTAAGTTCATTCCATTGAGTAAACCCGGTAAGGCGATGTTCTCAAGTGCCGTAAATTCTGGCAGAAGATGGTGAAACTGAAAAACAAAGCCAATCTTCTTATTTCTAATTCGGGAAAGTTCTGCATCATTATGAGAGAAGAGGTCTAAAGAATCAAATAGCACCCGACCACTGGTTGGTTTATCAAGACTCCCCAGAATATTCAAAAGGGTTGATTTTCCACTACCAGAAGGGCCACAAATTATTACAAAACTACCCATTTTTACTGTAAGGTCAATTCCCCTTAAAACATTGATATTTTCATTTTTCAAAAAATAGGTCTTATGGATTCCCTTGGCAAGCAAAATTTCACTCATTTCTCAATGCCTCAACCGTGACTAAATTTGCGGCCTTTTTTGCCGGATAGATTGTGGCAAGAAAACTTACTATGATTGCAGCAAAGGCAACCACGATAAAATCGCCCACCGACATTTCAACCGGAAGTTTTGTGATAAAATAGACATCGCCCGGCAGGTTTATAAATCTATACTGATTGAGAATAAGACAGGCAATGATTGAAAAGCAAACCCCCAGTGTGGTGCCAATAATTCCCATCGTCGTCCCTAAATAGATAAATATCCGCATTATCTGATTTGTTGTAAAGCCGAAAGAGCGAAGAATTCCTATCTCTTTGGTCTTTTTCTTCACAATATTTACGAGTGTCCCAATAATATTAAACCCGGCAACAATTATGATAAGGGTTAAAACGATAAATGTCACAATCTTCTCCAATTTCAATGCGGTAAAGACTGAACGGTTGGTCTCAATCCAGTCCTGAACCCTAAAGGGGTAACCAATCTCCTTTTCAATAATCTTTGAATATCCGGGTGTCTTATAGACATTATCAACCTTCAATTCAATTCCGCTAACTGCATCCTCCATTTCAAAGAGATGTTGAACATCTTCTAAGTTCATATAGACCATCGTTGCATTATAGTCATACATTCCTAAATCAAATATCCCTTTAAGAATAACCCTTTTGGCACGGGGCAAGAGTCCGAGTTGTTCAATAAATGGTGAGGTAATTATAAGGGTATCACCTACACTCGCCTTGAGATTGTGCGCGAGTTCAACACCGATAAGGCAACCATTTTTTAAATCAAATACCCCATCAATGATATGCTCATCCACCTCGGTTATATCCCTTTCCATATTTTCATCAACCCCTTTAATTATTACCCCATCCACATTTTTTCTATTTCTGACCAGCGACTTGGTATAAATAAATGGCGCATATCCCTTGATGAAATAAAATTTTTTAAGTTTTTTCATCACCTCTTCATATTCGGTAAGTGGTTCATTAAAAAACCGTCTGATTATTATATGGGGTGTGCCCCCGAGTATCCGACGCCGCAATTCATTCTGGAATCCATTCATTATAGAGAGGGTAATGAGCAGGGCACTTACCCCTACAAAAATTCCACCGATTGCAATTGATGAGGACAGGGAAAAGAATTTATACCTTCTTGAGCGGAGATACCTTCGGGCAACAAAAATTTCAGGACTCATACCTTTTCCCTCCTTAACTGGGGGAAAAGAATTATATCCCGAATTGAAGGCTGGTTCAGGAGTATCATACAAAGACGGTCAACACCAATGCCGAGTCCGCCGGTCGGGGGCATCCCGTATTCCAGTGCCTCAATAAAATCCTCGTCAATCTCACCGATTCCCTCTTCTTTCCGGGCAATCTGCTCCTCAAACCTCCTTCTCTGTTCAATCGGGTCATTCAATTCCGTAAATGCATTGGCAACCTCAAGTCCGAAGATTATCAATTCAAATCTCTCCACCAGTTGAGGATTTGCGCGGTGCTCTTTGGCTAATGGAGAAATTACCTTGGGATAGTCAACAACAAAGGTCGGTTCAATTAAAGACTTCTGGATGAGTTCACTGAACAACTTATCAATCTTGAATCCAACTGGCTGGTCTTCAGATTTAATTCCATAATCCAGACAAATTTTGTTTATCTTTTCTTCAGGAAGATTCAGAATATCTTCGCCCAACTTTTCACTTAATGCCTCAGTATATTTAATTCTCTTAAATGGTTTTGCTATTTCAACCTTCTTATCCTGGAATATAAGGTGATTATCATTATGTAAATTCTTTACGAGGAACTCAAGCAGTTCTTCCACCAACTCCATTATCCCAAAATAGTCAGTATAGGCCTGATAGGCTTCAATCATCGTGAATTCTGGATTATGGAATCTATCCAGACCCTCATTTCTAAAGTCCTTGCAGAATTCCCAGACCTTTTCATAACCACCAACAATCAATCTCTTTAAATACAACTCATCCGCGATGCGGAGATACATCTCCTGGTCAAGGGCATTGTAAAAAGTCTTAAATGGCTTTGCCGCGGCACCACCATATATTGGTTGCAGGATTGGTGTTTCAACCTCAAGGAAACCATGGCTATCAAAAAAATTCCTGAGTAGGGATATGACCTTTGCCCTTTTCCTGAATACCTCTCTAACCTCCATATTGGCAATCAAATCAAGATACCTTTTTCTATATCTTATCTCAATATCCTTAAGTCCATGCCATTTTTCGGGCAGTGGTCTCAAAGACTTTGCCAGCAATACAAATTTTTCAACAAGAATTGTAATCTCTTCGGTCTTTGTCTTGAAAACCTTACCTTCAACCCCGATAAAATCGCCGATGTCAAAATTCTCAAACAGGGAAAATTCATCTCCCAGATCATCACGACGAAGGTATATCTGAATTTTTTCGCCCTCATCATTTAGTGTAGCAAAGATTGTCTTGCCGTGCCCTCTTATTGCAATTATCCGACCCGCGGTTTTTACTTTTCTCTGGGAATTAAAAAGTTCCTCAAACCTTGCCTTTATCTCAGCGAAGGTGTGGGTTCGGTCAAATCTATAGGGATAAGGATTTATCTGCGAATCCTTCAACTTATTGAGTTTATTCAAGCGCTCTTCCATATTTTATAATATCCCAAATCCCGGAAAAGTCAAGATTTTATAACTGAAGTTTACCCACATCAATAGATTACAAAAAACACATTGATTTTGTGCGATAAACCTGTGCTGAACATATTCCCTTCGTTCCACTCATGGTCAGTATAAACGCCGTTGAAGTATCACCGCTACATTTTTCGGAATTCATCTGTCAAAAAACAATCTCAGTATTTGTTCAATTTTTTGTTTACCGAAGCAATCTGACCCGAAGGGTCATTCCGAGCGAAACGAAGAATCTCCCCCTTTTCAAAAATTTTTTCCTGTTATTCTGAGTCCCGCTCCTCTAAATTCCCTCTCCCCGCCGCAAAGATTGGCGGGGAGAGGGTAAGGGTGAGGGATCCCTTATTTCTCTGTCATCCTGAGTCCGCCATTTTTCCGCCAAGCATCCGCCAGGCAGTGTGGCGGATGGCGGATTTAAACCAACATCTCATTTCCAACTTCCAAACTCACTTCCTCACCTAATAATCAACTTCCATTCCTTGATACGGGCAGCGAAACCGTATGACGATTAACGATTTTTGTAGGAGCGGTTTCTAACCGCGAAAATATCAAATCATCCCAAACCGAAAATAACGAGACTCGTCTCGCACCTTTAACACCCGAACCTCCTACCCCTTTCTTTTCTTTAATCCTGAATCTTGAATCGTATATTTTGAGGTATAGGAATTTGAAAAATTTCTATACTTTCAATAAATTAACAAGGGACCCCTCACCTTAATCCTCTCCCCGTTTTAACGGGGAGAGGGAAGGGTGAGGGGCGGAGTTTCAGGGGTGAAACCTCTGATTATGTTCTATCCTGTATCAAAGAATTATCTTGGCGGGTATCAGGTCATCAGATAATCAGGAAGAAGGATAGCAGAAAAGCAGGATATCAGGTCTTATAACTGATATTCTAATATCCTGCCCCCTGATAGCCTGATCTTCTGATTTCCCAATGATGTCTCTACCCCAAATCTTTCTCTTGCTACCCGCCACACTGCTTGGCGGGCTACTGACTACTCTATTCTCTCTAATTCTGTATCCTGTATCGTGAATCCTGAATCATTTATCAAGGGCATATCCTTTAATATATCTCCCCCTACCTGAAAAATGTTGCCCACCTGACTTGGGAAAATTTTTGATTATAGTTATAATATGGAGGTCTTTTACAGAGTAATCCAGGCAATATCTGAAACCTTGCCAAAAGAGAACAAAGATAAAAAACTCCTTGATGGTTTCCTTTCCGTTAACGAAAAATTAGTAGAGGGGATAAAAAAGAGCAAGAACAAGGGAGGGTTTTGTTAAATGAAAACCCGTGATGAAATAAAGAAGATACTTGAGGAACATAAAGAACAAATAAGAGAGAAATATGGTGTAGTTATCATTGGTATATTCGGTTCTTGCGCAAAAGGTGAACAGAGAGAAGGAAGCGATGTAGATATTCTTATTGAGATTGAAAGGCCTATAGGTCTTAAATTCTTTGAACTATGGGAGAATCTTGAAAACTTGCTTGGATGCAAGGTTGACCTTGTCAGGCTTAAGTTATTAAGAGAAGAAATAAAGGATGACCTTCTCAAAGAGGTTGTTCAGATATGAGAAGGAAATCCTCTCTTTACATAAAAGATATCATAGATGCTATTACAAAAATTGGGGAATTTATTGGAGGAATGTCTTATCAAGAGTTTGCCAATGGTGCTAAAACTTCAAGTGCAGTTATAAGAAAAATTGAAATAATAGGTGAGGCAGTAAAACAACTGCCGGAGGATGTTAGAATAAAATTCCGTGGTCATCTATGGCAAAAATGAGGGATAAGGTTATCCATTTCTACCATGGGGTTGATTATGAGGTGGTATGGAAAGTTGCCAATGATGATCTACCACCATTAAAATGTAGATTACAGGAAATATACAAAATCTTAGAGGAGCAAAGAAACCATTTTCAACTATCGCTATACCGCATAAAGACATCCTTGAAGGTTAAACAACACATTTCCGCCTGCCTGAAAAATGTTGCGAATTACCACACTTTTAAATATATTCCCATTCAAAACCAATATTGACATTTCATAAAAAGTTTGTATAATCAAAACAGCAGGATACTTATGAAGATTATAGATAATCGGGGAGAGAATACTTTACTCAATCATTTGAAATCTATACTACCACCATCAACCTCTTTGGACATTGCAACCGGCTATTTTGAAATCGGCACCACATTGGAAAAATGTTGGTGTTGATTGTAATATTCATTATTTTAAAGTATAGGAATTTGAAAAATTCCTATACTTAATAATGAGATTTTTCATTATAGAAATAAAGAGACGACAAGATATTCAGGACAAACGGTAGAAAGTTGGGTATCGGCGATACCATAAGGATTGTTGGACACCGGGGGTTTTCAGGGGGTATCCCCCCTGAATATCTTGAGAGAGTTATTGAACATAAGGGGCACATTCCCTATGTGATTGTAAATCCTCATGTTTCACCAAAAAAAGTTGTTACGGTATTTTTTGACCGTAGAGCAAACAAGGAGGTAAAATGAGATTAAAGATGGATAAAGAAAACGATGCGCTTTATTTTCGTCTTGATGAATCGGGTATCGTTGAATCGGAAGAAGTGCAGTCGGGTATCGTGCTGGATTTTGATGCAGATGGCAAGGTGGTAGGCATTGAAATACTCAATTTGAGCACAAGAATAAAACCCGAGCAATTGAGAATTAATATGAGACTGTTTAGGTAGTATGTAGATTTGAAGTCGTCTCTGAAGAAATATTTCTACGTATGAACTGCATTAATTTGTTAATTTGGGTTAGTCCTCTATTTTCCACACTGCATCTCGGGAATAACAGGCAAAGTAAGTTAGAGTCAAGAGGTGATGTTTTTCAACGCGAAACAAGTTTCGCTACGCCGGTTTTTGGATTAATCTAATATTGCCGCGGTTAGAAACCGCACCTACAAGCAGGAGTTAGGGGGATATAGAAAACGGAATTTGTGCGATGAATCGCACCACTACTCTTATAAATATTGGTTAAATTGGTTTTTGGCGCAAGACAAGTCTCGCTATTCCGTAGTATACAGTGTAGTATCAGACATGGTTGGACTAAAAAACTTCAAACTAACGAGCGACAAAAATATAAAAAAGAAAAAAAACATCCTGTCTTTTTCTTTATCTTCATTGTATCTTGACAAATTTAAATTTTTACATATAACATATATGAGGCAGTATGAAATACAAAGTGAATTTGACCTGCAGTGAGTGGGAGATAATGGCTGAAGATTTTGATTTTGATAAATTCTATGAGGGATGTTATGATGATAATCAGCGTTTGGATTTAGACCGTGAAGCCTGGTTTGGTAATCGTCCCTTATATCTCCATGCGGTTGGTACCTTCTCGCGCGATGAAATTATAAAAAAGGCTGAAGGCATTGTCACCTCCGAGCCTATCTTTTCCATATTTGACAAAGAAAACCTCACTTTCGCTGAAATGTTACAGGAAATCTGGAATCGACGTAAAGAGATAGTCAAGATTACCCCCGGCGATGAAAATCCTTATGAGTGAAACGAGGATTCATTTGGTTTTTCTTAATTGCAGACCTGACCTCTGGTTCTGAAAGAACCATCGGTTCTTGAAGAAAGGTTTGCCCTACGCAGGAATTTTCTTGTGCGACCCGCCTGCCCGCTGCTGCGCTTTGGCAGGCAGGTTATACCGCTACTCATATGAATATATATCAGGGGCTTTGTCCCTGAAACCCCTTCCCTCTCCCCGTTTTAACCCGAATTATTCATACTAAAAGTCATTGCGAGCCCGCCTTACTCCTTCTGTCATTGAGCCCACCTTACTTCTTCTGTCATTGCGAGCCCGCCGAAGGTGGGCGAAGCAATCCCATCTGTTCTTGTGAGGTACCAAACGACGAAGTAATCCCTGAAATGACCGATAACAAATGAGATTGCTTCGTCGCTTCACTCCTCGCAATGACACAAGAAAGAAAACTCACAATGACAAAAATAAAAAAATGTAGTGGAAAGAAGTCAAGCAATCTTGACCACTACTGAACAAAAATGGTGATATCAATGGTTATACGGTTTCGCCGCCCGTATCGTCAAAGGTTTGACGGTTTCGTCAATTGCAGGAATGCAAGGTTTTTGCCTTTCAATAATTTCCTTCTAACAAGGGTCAATGAGTTTTGATTTATGAATATCTCTGCTCAAACTTGTAGTGACCGGCCGCCACACCTCTTGGCACAAATCCGCTTTAGGATTGCATTTGAACGAAATTTACCAAAAATAGTATGAATAATTCGGGTTAAACAAGTTCTAAATTCCAAATCATAAATTTAAGACGAAGGCTGAATATTTTAAAAAGCCATATTTGACCCTTACCCTTACCATCTTCCGCCAATCTTTGCGGCGGGGGTGAGGGAATTAAGAGGAGCGGAACTCAGAATAACAGTTTGGGGGATGCCTTTTTAGTTAAATCTTTTCTCTCATCCACTCAATTACTCTTTTAAGACCTTCCTCAAGTTCAACCTTTGGTTTCCACTTAAGAATCTTTTTCGCCCGTGTCAGTTCTGGCTTTCTTCTCTGGGGGTCATCATCGGGTAAAGGTTTGTATACCAATTTACTTTTGCTATTGCAGAGTCGTTTTACCATCCGGGCAAGTTCAACAATCTTAAATTCTTGAGAATTGCCCAAATTTATGGGCATCGGAAAATCAGTATTGGTGAGTCTAACAATCCCCTCTACAAGGTCACTTATATAACAGAAACTCCTCGTCTGGGTTCCATTGCCAAAGATGGTAATCGGTTCATTCCTTAATGCCTGAATGATAAAGGTGGGTATTACCCGACCATCACCCGGTCGCATTCTCTCCCCATAGGTGTTGAATATCCGGGCAATACCAACTCTTAAAGAGAACTTTCTATGATAGGCAATTGTTATTGCCTCGGCAAATCTCTTTCCCTCATCATATACGGAACGAACTCCAACTGGATTGACATTGCCCCAGTAATCTTCAATCTGGGGATGGACAAGGGGGTCTCCATAGACCTCGCTTGTTGATGCCAGGATAAATTTCGCACCTTTCTTTAGGGCGAGTTCCAGCATATTTATCGTGCCAATTGAGGCGGTCTTCATCGTTTCTATCGGATATCTCAGATAGTCATAAGGACTTGCCGGCGAGGCAAAGTGTAGTATTAAATCTATCTCCTCTTTTATTGCGGGTGGATGGCAAATATCACATTTTAAAAATTTGAATCTTTTATTGCCGAAATGGGGCTTGAGATTATCTTCCTTTCCCGTAATCAGATTATCAATGGCAATGACCTCAATGTCCTTTTTCAGGTAATAATCAACAAGGTGCGAACCGATGAAACCAGCACCTCCTGTAATGAGAACTTTCATCTTCCAATTCCTGTGTAGATGAAGCCCAGTTTTCTCATCTCTTCCGGATCAAGGAAATTACGACCATCTAAAAATACCGGCTGACGCATCATATTCTTTATTTTTTTAAAGTCCAAATTTTTGAAGATATCCCACTCGGTCACGAGGATTATACCGTCGGCATTCTCACCAACCTCGTAGGGATCTTTACAGTATTCTATATCGGGCAAAAGTTCCTTTGCCTTTTCCATTGCCACCGGGTCGTATGCCTTGACAAATGTCCCCTCTTTTTTTAATTCATTTATTATTGTAATTGAAGGGGCAAATCTCATATCATCGGTATTGGGTTTAAAGGAAAGTCCGAGGATGCCAATTTTTTTGTCTTTTAGATTCCACAAGAGGTCTTCAAGTTTTTTTACCACTCTCAGCATCTGCTCTTCATTTATCCTTTCCACCTCTTTTAAGAGTCTGAAGTCATATCCTAATTTTTGAGCGATACCGATAAATGCCTTCAGGTCCTTGGGAAAGCAGAAACCACCAAATCCCACGCCCGCATTTAAAAAATCACGGCCAATTCTTTTATCCAAGCCAATACCCTCTGCTACTTTTAATATGTCAGCCCCGGCTCGTTCGCAGATAATGGAAAGGGCATTAATAAACGAAATCTTCATTGAAAGAAACGAATTTGAGGCGTGTTTTATCAATTCCGCACTTGCCAGGTCGGTGATTATCTTTGGTGCATCAATTGGTTTGTATAACTGTAATAATAAATCTTTTGCCCTTTCACTTTCAACACCGAGCACAATCCGGTCTGGTTTTAAAAAATCCTGTATTGCCGAGCCTTCCCTTAAAAATTCAGGATTTGACGCCACATCAAATTCAACCTTTCGCTTATTAAATCTCTCAATGATGGTTCTTATCCATTTACCGGTTTGAACCGGAACCGTGCTCTTCTCAACAACAATTTTATACTCCTCCATTGCTCCACCAATCTCACTGGCAACTTTCTCCACGCTATAGAGGTCTGGTTCGCCATTCTCCTTGGGCGGTGTTCCAACGGCAATGAAGATAAATAGTGATTTCTTCACCCCCTCCGCTATAGAGGTAGTAAATTCCAGTCTCCCTGAGGCAACATTTTTTTTCACCATTTCCAGCAGCCCCGGTTCATAAATTGGAATCTTGCCTGCCTTTAGTGTCGCAATCTTACTTTCATCATTATCAACACAAATCACATTATGGCCGATTTCGGCAAAACAGGTTCCTGAAACCAATCCCACATAACCGGTGCCAATCATACAGACCTTCATAGACCTCCTTTTCTATTCCACCTTTTTATAAAAAATAAAAAATATCCCGCCCAATAATGACCAAAGAAATATCAAGAAAAATGATACAAGAGAAACTGTAATTGATACTTCACCACTCAGACCCACCCGTCTGAATAAAAAAACATAGGCATTCTCCCGCACGCCCAGGGCATTGAATGAGATGGGAATCATTGAGACAACATTTATTATCGGAAGATAGACAAAAAAGGGCAGGATTGAAAGTTCACATTGATTATTTATGCCTTTAAGAACCAGGTAGGGAGGAAAGGTGAGCAGTCCCTGAATGATGAGTGATTGGGTGATGCATAAAATAATTATCCCCCAGGCTGAACCAAATTCAGTCATCGTTTTATGGAGATTGTTTATCCGCTCTCCGATGCGAAAAATTTTTATCTTCAGCATCATTGGGGCGAAGATTGAATATGCCCTTTGAGAAAAAAGTATGAAGGTTATAAAAATTAAGATTAAAAGTCCGATAATCATCAATAATACAAATTCGCTTCTCCCCTGAAATAGATAGAGATAACCCACGGCGAAAAGTCCGAAGATAAATAAACCGATAAAGCCAAGGATTCTATCGGCAAGCACAATTGCAACTGCATCGGTCTTTCTGTTTTTCATAGAATACACAACCCTCATCACATCGCCACCCACGGTCGTCGGAAGAAAATTGTTGAAAAAAAGCGCAATGAAATAGATTATTAAAGAATCCCGAAAATGGACATTCATCTTTTTGTAATCAAGGAGAATCTGCCAGCGCCAGGTAGAAAAGAGGATAAATAAAAAATAGGGGATGAGGGCATAACCCAGATATTTGACTTCCATCTCTTTAAGATGAAAGAAGATTTCTTTAACATCCAGTCTTCCGATGAGAAATGCCAGAAGCCCGATGCCAACGAGAATCCTCAAGATTGTCCAGAGGGCATTAAATCTATTTTTCTTTTCCATTTTTTAATTCAAATTTTTCCAGACGGTCAATGATTGCCCTGATTGATTCACCAATGAGACCAAGAGCGAAGAAAAGAATTCCTGAGACGATGAGCAGTATCACAAGATATAAAAGGGGTCGGAAGCCGTGGCCAAAAATTCTTAAGACTACCGCAATAATGCCAGTGATGATGCCTAAAAGAATCTGAAGCATTCCCGCAGTTCCAAAGTATAACAATGGTTTTTGTAGAAAAGTCAACTGGAATTTTACCGCAAGAAGGTCAAAAAAGCCAATGATGATACGGGACTTTTTCTGATATTTTGGTTTACCAAATAGCCGGGGTCTTAAATCAACCGGTATCTCTTTAATAGCAAATCCATACTCCGATGCCAGAGGAACAATATAGCGATGCCAGTCCCGGCGTAAGGGTATTGCCTGAAGAACCTCCCTTCTGAAGGCTTTTATTGCATTCATATCATGAACCTGAAGATTGAATAGTCTTCTACCACACCAGTTATATACACTGGAGATGAACTTCTTCTCATATTTACCCTGTTTCCAGCCGGTTGCCACATCGGCATTTTTATTTACAATCAGGTCAACCAATCTCGGCACATCATTGATATCAAACTGCATATCCGCATCATAGATTACCAGGATTTCAGCATCCGTCGCCTTTGAACCAGAAATGATTGCCTGGGTCTTACCTAAATTCTTTTTGTGAACAACGACCTTCAGGTAGTCCCTTTGGTATTCTTTTAATACGCCCTGGGTATAATCGGTTGAACCATCATCTATAAAAATGACCTCATAATCGGGGTGCTTTTTTATGAATTCATCAAGCATTGTTATCAGATGCGGAATGTTCTCAAATTCATTATAGGCGGGAATCAATATCCCTACTTTCATATTTTTATTATATATATCTGGCATCAAAAGTCAAATACTTATTCTCCCCTATCCATCATTGACTCAACAAATCTCAGATTATCCCCTGCCTCAATGAATTCGGGTTTTAAATTTAAAGCCTTTTTGAACAATTCCCTTGCCTTTTTGTATTCTTTTATCTGAAGATATGCCACACCGAGATTGTTGAAAATTTCCGCATCATAAGGAGTCAGGATTTTGGAAACCACCAGAGACTCGTAAATTTTTATCGCTGAATAATACTTTTTCTGAAAGAGATTCACATTTCCCAATGTCAGGTAAACCTTTTCGGTCTTATATCCAAGTTTAACCGCCCCTTCAATCAATCTTTCAGCCGCGGGGTATTTTCCTGTTTTTATGTTATACAATCCCTCAAGATAGACGATTGCCGGAACTGAAGCAAAATAAGGTTTTGATGAAAAGAAATCCGCTAAATACTGCCCGTCTCCATTTTTAATTTTTTGTTCAATACTTTTAAGCAGAACCTCCACCTCATTCCATTGCGTCTTTATCTGATAATATTTCTCATTAAAAGAAAGTGCGGAGAATGTCCGCTCCTGGGTGAATACACTCAAACCCGCACAGAAAGCAAAGAATGTAGCAAATAATAGAAACAGGATGTTGATAATCACCACACTCTTCTTCTTTAACCTTAAGATTATTGCCATACATAATAACGCAAGAAATGTGTAGTAAGAAATAATAAGAGACGAGAATAACCCAAGACCTGTTGCCCATTGGTAAATTCCATTTTTATAAATCTGAGATACAAGAAAGATAGAAATTATAAAGACTATTATTGCAAGGTAATCGGAAGGCAGAAAAAGATCAGGTTTTATAGAAAGGAATTTCTTTAGTCCCAATAAAAAACCAGCCAGGGCGACTAAAATTAAAATGACTTGTAAAGGATGCGGCCGAAAAAAATTTTTAAAGTTGGCATTAAAAAATAATAGGAGCACTGAAGTTATCAAGATAAAAAAGAGTATGAACATAACGGCCGCAAATTTCTGGGTATCAAAAAACAGAATCCCACCCCTTGAATAGAAACTGGCAAAATCCTGGCCAAAGAGATTGGCAATCAATAAAGGCAGGGCCGCAATGAAGAGCAGGAAGAGATAGATTGAATAACTTGCAAAAAGGGATAAAAAGATATTCTTCCTTTTGATGAATACCCAGATAAAGACAAGTATCAGGGTAATGATGATTTCCAACTTCATCCCCACCGAGACCCCGCTTAAAGGAAAAAGGGGATTAAAGGGAAGCGATAATAGAACAAGGATGTTTCCACCCTCTAATAGATACGAGAGTTCATAACCCCTGCCTTTTGAGATAATAAAATCAATAATTGGTGGAATGATAATGATGTAGAACATATTTGCTACAGTGCTGACAACTTTTTTATATTCCTGTTTACCCTCGGTGCGAATTTTGGGCGAAAAAAGAGAAAGTATTAAGGTGATTGACAAAAAGGTGCAGCAATAGAAGAGCGGAAAATGGATGAAGGTGATCAAAAATGAATTATAGGGATATGGGTGCAGACCAAAGAGGTGATTCGCCTCTAATATCCCTTCAAGGATGTTTCTCAAGATTATTGCGGAAAAAAGGGGGAAAAGAAAATCCCGCAGTCTTTGCCCCCTTTTTTCCAACTTGTCAAGAAATATTGCCGGTTTGACGATTTAGACGCTCCGCGAAGTTTTTCTATTTGACAAAGACTACTTTTTTCACGGCACCAATCTTTTCATCAGAACTTCTTATGGCTATAAAATAGACCCCCCCGGCAAGACTGCCTGAAAGAGGACATTTCAATCTCAATGTCTTGGTGACCCGACCATTGAACAGAGAAAGAACTTCCCGACCTGTGATATCAAACAGTGAGACCGTGACCGAACTTGACCCAAATGGTTTTATAGTAATATCAAAAGAGCCCTTCACAATTGTGGGTGTGATTATGAATGATAAAGGTATTCTATTTTCTTCTCCGATACCCCCGCCTAAGATCCCGGCAAGTTCGGCAACAGTTGCGACAACCGCCTTTGCGGAATTGGTCGCCAGGATAAAATCATTGGCTGATGGCCCAATTGTATCACCGGGAGAATGGATATAAGGATTGGCGCCGATTGAGGCATCATCAATCGTAAGAATTGCCGGATAACCTGCATTCTGGAATGATGCGTGGTCTGAGGAACCACCCGTTAAGTGTCTTTCTATTATTGGTAGTGCCGGCACATAGATTCCACCAAAATGGATAAGTGTGTCAGAAAGGAATCCTGATGGGGTGTGAAGATTATCATCGGCATCCAGGTCTTCAACATTACCCTGGTCCCGGTGGCAGATCATATCCATATTATAAACACCAACAATATGACTTCCTGCGCCCGCACAACTATCCGCATATTGCGCACTTCCATAAAGACCAAGTTCTTCACCAACGAAACAGATAAACCTCAGTTCCCTATGGAAATCATAGGGTGCCATCACCTTTGCGGCGGCAAGAACACCAGCACACCCTGAGGCATTATCATCGGCTCCAGGGGCAAAATTTTCTGGATTGTAAGGATCTCCGGCAGTTGCATCAAGATGTGCACAGACAATTAAGGCTGAGTCAGTCTCGCCATACTTTATGCCGACAATGTTATCAGCAAGAAATTGATTTCCCCAGGGGTCGGTTCCTGATTCGCTGTAATAGACAAGGTCAAGACCGCTCTGGGTAAACTCATTAAAGACGTAAGCTGCGGCCGAGATAATGCTATCATTATAATTGTTCCTGGTTCTGAAGTCCTGCAATCGTTTTGTATAATTAAACATCATTGCGGAATCAATGTTGGCAATCATCTCCTCAATCAAAGGATTCTGACGGGTTCCACTCGGAAGTTCGGGTCTGTTGAGATTTATTATTATTGGCTTATTCCTTACCTTTTTTATCTCAGCACGAAATTTAATTCCTTTTGGTCTCACTCCGGTTGCCTTCACTATTGCAAGTTCCTTATCGACCCAGAGGAGTTGGATAAATTCGGTATATTGAGTATAATCAATGGGTTCAAGTGGTTGAATTATAAAATAACTGTTTTTTCTGGGATTATTATCAAGAATCTGGGTCTTATAGTTTGCTGGGATTTTATCTTGAGTGCACACAATAAGAGAAAACCTATTGTTATGCTCCCAGACTTCAATTCCATTCTCAAGCAGAACTTTAGCCTCACTGGTCGGTAGATTGTCTACCTTAACAAGAACCTCCGGGTTGGGAAAAAGTTGAACAAGAATTATAAGGGCAAGAAAACTATGCATCATACCTCCTTCTTGATAGGATTATATGTAATTATTCAAGTAAGTCAAGGGTATGGGCGGCGGACGGGAATATCCTCAACCTGTCTTCTTGACTTCCTCCAATTTTTGTTTATAATTCATAAGGATGATGAAAATAATTCTTGAAGAGGCCGATATAAAAAGGATATTGGCAAGAATCACCCATGAAATTGTTGAGCGAAATAAAGGAATTAAAGACCTTGCCATTATCGGTATCAAAAGAAGGGGGGATTTGCTCGCCAAGAGAATTGTCCAGCGGATAAAGGAATTAGAAGGAAAAGAGGTTCCCATCGGGGCACTTGATATTACTCTCTATAGAGATGACCTGCAACTCGTCGCTGAGGCACCAATCATTGAGGGAACCGAGATTCCTTTTGATGTAACAAATAAAATAATTATACTGGTTGACGATGTTCTCTATACAGGAAGGACCATCAGGGCAGCGATTGAAGAAATTCTTGATTTTGGAAGGCCAAAAATGATTCAACTTGCGGTTCTGATTGACCGGGGACATCGGGAATTACCAATTCAAGCCGATTATGTAGGTAAGAAAATTACCACTGCTCCAAATGAAATTGTGGATGTTCATATTAAAGAACTGGATGATAAGGATTTGGTGTTTATCCACAAATTTCCTAAAAAGAGAAAAGTGAAGGTCAAGAAAACGAGAATAAAGATTGCCCGGGGAACAAAACCAAAGATTGAACAACTAACAATCGGTGATGAGCGATGATTCCTAAAAAAGACCTCCTGAGTATTGAAGGATTAACCGCGGAGGAGATAGTAAACTACCTTGATACTGCAGAAAAATTTCTTGAAGTCCTTTCCCGTCCAATTCCTATCATTCCTGCCTTAAGAGGAAAGACAATCCTTACGCTCTTTTTTGAACCTTCAACCCGAACCCAAATTTCTTTTGGAATCGCCGCCAAGCGCCTTTCTGCAGATGTTGTGAGTTTCTCAACTGCCACATCAAGTGTGAAAAAGGGCGAAACCCTGCTTGATACCGCAAGAAATATTGAGGCAATGAAGGTTGATGGAGTTGTTGTTAGACACTGGGCTTCAGGCGCGGCAAGATTTCTTGCCGAAAATCTTGATGCCTTTGTAATCAATGCCGGTGATGGAACCCACGAGCACCCAACCCAAGCCCTGCTTGACATTATGACAATCCGCCAGCATTTTAAAAATATCAAGGGGCTCAATATTCTTATAATTGGAGATATCGCCCATTCTCGGGTTGCCCGTTCAAACATCTTTGGTTTGAAAACCCTTGGGGCAAGTGTTGCGGTCTGCGCCCCACCAACCCTTTTACCCCTTGATATAGAAAAACTGGATGTAAAGGTTTATTATAATCTTGATAAAATAATCGGTGATTTTGATGTCTTGATGGCATTGAGAATCCAGCTGGAGCGGCAGGAATCGGGTTTATTTCCTTCAATCCGTGAATATCGGAATCTATACGGTCTCACCAGAGAAAGAATGGAAAGGATGAATCCAAAGTGTATAATTATGCATCCGGGTCCAACCAATCGCGGTGTAGAAATAGACCCTGAGGTTGCTGATAGTGAAAGGTCAGTAATCTTAAAACAGGTGGCAAATGGTGTCGCAATGAGGATGGCGATTCTCTTTATCCATGCGGGAGGCAAGATTGAATAAAATCTTATTAAAGAATGGAAGGGTGATTGACCCGAAGACCGGAACCGATAGAGTAGCCGACATCCTGATTTTGGAAAATAAAATAGAAAAGATTGAAAAGGGAATTAAACCTGAAGGGACAAAGGTAATCAATGCAGAAGGGATGATTGTTGCCCCGGGGTTTATTGACCTCCATTGCCATTTGCGCGACCCGGGCCGACCCGATGAAGAGACAATTGAGAGTGGTTCCCGTTCCGCACTTGCGGGTGGCTTTACGACAATCTGCTGTATGCCCAATACTGAACCACCAATTGATAACGAAGGGATTGTTCAATATATCTACAAAGAGGCAGAAAGGGTCGGCGGTTGTCGTATCTTTCCTCTTGGTGCAGTCACAAAAGGGCGTGCGGGTAATGAGATAACAGAATTCGGAGAATTGATCCGGGCCGGGGTCAAGGGTTTCTCGGATGATGGGAATACCATCACCAATCCCAGGGTCTTAAGATATGCCCTTGAATATTCAAAAATTTTTGAAACTGTAATATTTGAACATCCCCTGGATGAATCTTTAAGCAAAGACGGCATTGCCAATGAAGGAATTACTGCGACCCGTCTTGGACTTGCCGGCTCCCCCTCAATCGCTGAGGAAATAATTGTTGCCCGGGATTTAATCATTGCCCGTTTTACCGGTGCAAAAATTCATTTCTGCCACATCTCAACAAAGGGTGCGGTTGAATTGATAAGAAATGCCAAAAGGGAAGGAGTAAATGTCACCTGTGAGACCTGTCCCCACTATTTTTCATTTAATGATACAGTCCTTGAGACCTACAATACAAATTTCAAGGTCAATCCGCCGATTAGAAGTGAGGAGGACCGTCGGGCGATAATTGAAGGACTTCGGGATGGGACGATTGATTGTATTGCGACTGACCACGCCCCGCACTCCCGGGCTGAAAAGGAATTAGAATTTGCGGCTGCTCCTTTTGGAATGATTGGATTTGAAACCGCCCTTTCTTTGGCAATTATGAATTTGATAAACAACGAAAAATTTTCCTGGCTAATGCTTCTGGAAAAATTCACATCCCAGCCCGCAAAGATTATCAAAGAAAATTCAGGCGTAATAAAACCGGGTGCAATTGCTGATATAGTAGTGATCAACCCCCAGATATCCTGGTCCCTTACCGAAGATAAAATAAAATCAAAGTCAAGAAACACCCCGCTTATAAATCAGAAACTCACCGGTCGGGCTGAATATGTCTTTGTCAATGGAGAATTGAAATATCAGGCAGGGTAAATATGGAGGCAAGAAATATTGAATTACCGGATTGGCTGGGCAGTGGCCAGGACTTTTTTGATACAATTCAAATTCTCAAAGGAAAGAAGATAAACGATGGCTATATGGAAATGGATTATAATTTTAAGTTCAGTGATAAATTCTCCTATCCGGTGGTATTCAAAATCAGAAACCTTGAAGGTGATGTGGTAATTGACCACATTGCATTTCGGGTCTGGGGCGGAAAGGACGACAAGCAGAGAAAGATTGAGGAGACCATCACAATACCCAGTGTGATAAGAACCCTGAGACGCAAAGATTTAATAAATTTTTTTGCCGAGGTTATCAGAAACGACATTGATTTTGTTTTATACCTTGAAGAAATGCCTAAAAAATTTCGGGGCGTCAAATTTTATGAACTCAAGGAAAATCAGAAGATAGTCTTTAATGAAAAACTGATAATGGAAATTATGTCCTGCCTTGAACCAACCCACTCCACTGCGACATTTGGTCTTGACGAAGTAGAAAGTATCCTTTAAGGATACTGGTAAATCATTTACCACTTGAATTTTTTAAATTCAGCCGAAAAATCAATACTTTCTTAATTCGCCACTTTAAAATCCAGTTACCGCTGGATTCAAGATGTTATTATTGTAACCTTTGCAATTGGGTTGCTTATGGTCTAATAAATTACATGAACATACTTCAGGGGTTTTGCTCCTGAAATCCCACCCCTCACCTTAATCCTCTCTCCGTGAAAACGGGGAGAGGGCAGGGGGAGGGGGAATTTTATCTGTTTTTAATCTGCCTCTATCCGTTTGAATCCAAGATATTCAGGGATACTCCCTGAAACCTCATCGGACAGGGACGAGCCCTGTCCCTCCTCGCAAGGATAGAGGGGAAACAGATGAGATTGCTTCACCCGCCTGTGGCGGGCTCGCAATGCCAGTCCAGGAGTTGGGTCATTCCGAGCGAAGCGACGAATCCCAATGAAATTCTTCGCCCGCTTATTAATTATCCCCCTTGATTGGAAGGAATTAAAGGGGATGGTAATATTAAAGATTATCAAAATATCGGGATATCAGAATATTAGGAGAGCAGAATATTGGATTTTAATCTCCTGATTTCCTGTTTTTCTGATACCCTTCTTCCTGATATTCTAATAACCTGATACCCACTTCTATGTCATTAACTATTTAATCTTAAGCGAACGAAAATCCACCAATCATTTTTGGGAAAAACTTACCTCTTACAGAGTATGAAAGCCGTGGAATATTTTAAGAGGCGCCAAACTATTTTAATAAAACTGCCTTACTACTTTCTACCTGCCCATCAATATTGAGATGAATAAAATATGTGCCCGAAGAAACCATTCTTCCACTTTCATCTTTCCCATCCCACTCAATTATATAATTTCCTGAACTTTTGCCATTTTCAATCAGAGTCTTAACAATTCTTCCGGTATTGTCATAAATTTTTAACGAAACTTGATTTCTACAAAGTGGCACAAAGGCATTGACCCGGCAGGGAAATTCAATCGGATTGGGTGTAACCTTGATGTAAGGCTGGATAACTATATTCCCTTTATTCTCATTGATTGCTAATGTATCAAGCGTTAGCACATAGGTGTCACCAAAATAGTAGTCATAATACTGGTCACCACCAAAGACAAATATCTGATGGTGGAAAGGGTCATATGCAGCACAAGAACCCCTCCGTCCTTCTATACTTACCCCGCTGGGCAAAATCTGGCGCCAGGCAATGGTATTCAAATTTAATGCCCAGACATCATTGTAATATAAACCAGAGGAGTTAAAGCCGAAACCAATCACCACATCCCGATTTTCGCTATCGTAAACACCCCAGTGTCTTCCTCTCATATCTGGAAGAGTCCCCGAAGGAAAAACCTGATGCCAGCTTTCATAACCGAGGGTAAGGTCCAGTGCCCAGACATCATTATAAAAGGTTGACCCGCCCACACCCCCAAAGATAATCATCTGATGTTGAATTGGGTCATAAATTGCTATATGAGCACCCCTTGGTGGAGGAAGTGAACCTGACGGACTGAGCAATGTCCAGGATGTATCATTAAGATTTAATGACCAGGTATCATTAAATGGGATAAAATTGGCATCACCACCCCCAAAAATTATTATCCGGTTATTTATTGGGTCAAATATTGCGGAATGGGCATCGCGTGGCATGGGCGGAGTTCCAGAAGGTATAATCTGAATCCAGGATTCAGCACCAGGATTTAAATTTAGGACCCAGACATCGTTGTAGCAAATATTCTCCATCCTACCCCCAAATGTTATCATCTGATTTCTACTCGGAATAAAAACCATTGCTGGTTGCGTCCGTGGCGGCGGTTGGTTTCCTGATAATTGTAGCAATCGCCATGTTTCACTATTGAAGTCCAAAAACCAGATATCATTGAAATACTGACCCCAGGGAAGTCTGTTATTCCCACCAGCAAAGAGAATCATCCGCTGGTTAACACTATCGGTTATCAAACCTGCCATACTTCTTGGACCGGGATTTGCAGTTATCCTCCATTCTGCGGCGAAAATTAGATGACTGACAACGAATGTGATAATCAGAAATAGCTTTCTCATTTTTACCTCCTGGTTAGTAAACCTGTATTTGTAATTCCCATATTTAATTATAAAAAAATTTAACAATATGTCAATAGTGAAGAATTTAAATATACCGTTTGAGATTTTTTGCAAAAATCAAAAAGAGCACAAGTTCACCGATTGTTATCCAAACCCGTGCCAAAATACTTGAAATAACAGCGATACTGGGGGGCATATAAAAGCTTAAAAGATAACTTAGTACCCCCTCTCTCACTCCTATTCCGGCTGGCATTATAACTGCAAGAAATCCAATTGCAAATGCACTGGCGTTAATACCTATGAGGGGTATTATACTTTGAACCGATAAATCGTAAAATGAGTTAATGAAGCAAAAAAGGGCAATTCCCTGGAGAATACAACCCACTATGAATATAAAAACGAGTTTGAGGGAATCTGAGTAGGTCATTCGAATATCATAATTCAGAAACTCTTTTTTAAAAATTTTTTCTGAAATCCTTATTAATCTATTAACAATATATGGGTGAATTGATATTAATCCTCCAATCAGAACCATAATCAAAAGAAATAGATTAATTACTGAATGTTGTCCGTAATATAATCCTCCAAAACAGAAAGCCACCAATAGAGATGCAATGATATATCCTATGTTCATCAAAATTACTGTTGTCATAGCCGATTGAAAAGATATATTCTCTTTCTGTGCGAGATATGCCTGTCCAGCAAGTGCCCAGATTTTTCCAGGAATATACCTGCCCCCCTGGGTAAGAGATATTATTTGAAGACTTTTTAGAAAACTCAAATTCTCGCCAAATTTACTTAAAACAAGTTTCCAGGCATATGCCCCAAGGAAAAATGTAAAAAAAAGAATTGAAAAAGAAAACATAAGATATCCCAATTTAAAATGTAACTCTTTTAATGGAACTCTGTTCCAATTTAATATTGCTGTTCTTGTCATAAAATAAAAAACAATAACAACAATTAAAATTACAAAAAAGGCCCGCAATTTTACAGGAATTTTACCAGGAGTGTGCTCCATTAAGGATTGCTGTTTCATTTTAAAAAGACTTAGAATTCAATTTCTTGATAGTTGTTTAAGTCAGCACAGTCACTTACCTTCACCGCGGTGTCTCCTCTGGGGTATAAAAAATTATTTGGGTTCCCTGCGTTTCGAATCTAAATGGAACATATAGTAATGAACTTAATGTTTCTTTAATACGATTTTGTAATTCAGGTTCAACAAAAAGGAGGATAAATCCCCCCCCACCGGCGCCTAATAGCTTCCCCCCTATAGCACCTTTTTTTCGGGCCGCTTCATAAATTTCGTCAATAAAAGATGTCGTAATGCGCGGCGTAAGTGTCCGCTTCAAACGCCAGGCTTCATCAAGTAGTTTCCCAAATTCATTCATTCGGGATTCGGAAGAGTTAAGAATCTTAATTCCTTCCTCCACAATTTCCATCATTCTCTTCAGTTCCAACTTTTTTTCGGCAGTCATTCGTATCTGTTCTCCAGCAATCTCGGACGCTACACGAGTTATTCCGGTGAAAAATAGCATTAAACTGCTTTGTAATATCTCTAATTTTTTTGCGCTAATCGTAATCGGAGTAACCCGGAAATCGTCGTTTCCATAAAACTGAATGTGATTAAAACCTCCAAATGAAGTTAATATCTGGTCTTGATTGCCAACATTCTCTTTGATCATTTCTTGTTCTACATAAATAGCGTCAAGGGCTAATTGGCGTTTAGTGACCATATATCCTTTAAGCGCGTATAAGACGTTCAACAAGCCCACCACAAAAGAAGAACTGGAACCGAGTCCAGTTCGTGCAGGAAGATCCGCATAGTGGTGAATTTCAATACCCGCATCAATTTTGCTGAATTTTAAACATTCTCTGACTGCAGGATGTTGAATTTCATCAATGTCATTGACATTTTCTATTTGTGAGTAGACAATTCTATGTTTATAGCCCAAAAATGGGGGTAAGTAGCGGGCGATGATATAACAATATTTGTCTATTGTAGTTGCTAAAACTGCACCACTGTTTTCCCTAAACCATATTGGATAATCGGTTCCTCCACCAAAAAATGATACCCGGAATGGCGTTCTACTTATAACCATAAGTTATTCCTTTACTTTTCACACACAATAAGAACATCAACAAACTATAGGCCATCTGCCAAGCAACTTCTGAAGAACTCTATTTTTAATAAAACCAAATTTCCCTCTTTTATTAACGATTCTAAAATAGTGTGATACTAGGTGTATTAATTCTTTGTAATTTAATTCTGTAAAATGAGTAGCATCTATTTGAGGTTTACCCATAATGTTCCATATTTTTTCGCTAAATGAAGAATTTTTTTATTGGGAATGGAAAGTATAAGTCTCCCGTTATTTTTAAGCACACATTTTATTTCTATAAGAGCCTTGCGTTGATCATAATAGGTCGGTAGATGCTCCAGAACTTCTCTAAAGAGAACACTATCAAATACATTGTCCTTAAATGGAATATGAATGGCCGAACAGTTAACTACCAGAGAATTGTTTTTCTGGACTCTTCTTAATCTAATTTCAGAAATATCCGCAGAGACAACTTTTTGTTTGCGTTTAAGCATTTCCCGGGTATATGCCCCGTCTCCACAACCTAAATCTAAAGTAAATCCGCAACACGCACTTAAAATATCTTGATTCCAGGTTTCATATTTAGAAAACCCTACGAAACTTCCTTTTGCTTCTTCATCAAATAAACTTTTTAACTTCATTGGTTTCCGGCTGAAGAACAAATTTTTTGAAACTCTTTAATGCACTCCAGGCTTGTGGGCATCTTTAATACTTTATTTATTTTCTCACAATTAACCTTGTAGATAAGAATTTTATCTCCTTCCTCTACAATTTTTTTATCAAATATCTTTGCCACCTCCTGGAGTTCAATATTATCAGAAGCAACAATATTGTATATTTCCTGTTTAACATTAAAGAGTTTGATTAGTGCCCTTGCAACTTCGTATGTGCTTAATGTAAGAAATCTTGATTTTGAAGAAACCCACAACTTTCTTTCATTAATAATATCATACACCGGACCTTTTTTCATATTTGGGCCAATCATTCCAGCCAATCTGACAATCAGCCAGTCTTTGCAGTAATGCCTCACCAAATTTTCTGCTAAATATTTATGAAATCCATAATTTGATAAATTTTCAACCTCTATTATGGCAGTTTCCTTTGTATACTCATCACCATCTTGTCGATTATAGACATCAATAGAAGAGATATAAATATATTTTTTGAATTGAAAGTCTAAAAATGTCTTCAGTACCGAAGTGACTGATAACTCAAAATCAACCAGTGGTTGTTCTTCAGCCAGGTATTTCTTTGAATTACCATTTGCGTTAATAAAAATATCACACTTTTTACCAACAAAATCCTGATAATTATCAACATCAATACCCGCCAAATCCAAGCCTTCTTTTTGGAAATATTCGTAAATTCCTCCACCTACAAATCCCTTATATCCCAAAACAAAAATCATAATCGCACCGTTCCTTTATTATAATTTTCAGTAAACCATTTGATAGTCCTCTCAAGACCTTTAGTTAAAGGAGTATCACAACTTTTGCCCAATCTTTTTAATTTTTCACAAGAAAATATCTTCACCATCTGCCCATCAGGATATGTAGTGTCCCATCGTATTTTTCCTTCATAGCCAATTATTCGGGCAATATGTTCTGCCAGTTCTTTTATTGAAGTGGATTTTTCTGTGGAAATATTTATTGGAGAATCACCCTTATATTCAAGTAAAAAATAGGGAAAAAGTTTTGCGACATCACCGGCATAGACAAAATCCCTTACGGGCTTTCCCGAACCCCAGAAGGTCAATTCTTCCAGATTATTGAGTTTCGCCTCATAGAACTTTCTTATCATCGCCGGAATGACATGAGACTCAGTAAGGGAAAAGTTATCATACTCTCCATATACATTTCCAGGTATAACAACAACACTATCAAAACCAAACTGTTGTTTATATGCCCAACTCTGCACCAGCGCCATCTTCTTCGCTACTGAATAGCCAGCGCTCTCAATTTGAGGAAATCCATCCCACATTGATTCCTCTTTTATTGGTGATGGCGCAGTAGCAGGATAACTACAACCTCCGATAGGAATTAAAAGACGCTTTACTTTATATTTATAGGCATAATGAAAGACAAGGGTAATAAGCATTATATTTTCAAAATAATAATCTGCGGGAAATTTTCTGTTTGATAGAATACCCCCGGACTTGGCTGCGAGGTGAACTAAATAATCCGGTCCTGTCTCTTCAAACATTTTTATTACTTCACTCTCTTTTAATAAGTTATAATCTTTTGATGAAAGGGGAATTATTTTGTAACCGCCAAGATTCCTGAACTCCTTCGTTATGTGCGTCCCTAAAAACCCTGTGGCTCCAGTTATTACGATTTTTTCCATCAGATGTTGGAGAATTGGTTATTACTCATAGTTTTATAACCTTTAATCAGTTCTATAATTCCATCATCTAAAGAATACTCAGGTTTCCAGCCGGTTCTCTCAAGTCTTTCATTGCTTACTATATAATCCCTCTTGTCCGGGTCTTCACCTATTGGCGAAGATATAATAGTTAACTCAGGAACATACTCTTTTATCTTTTCCGCAAGTTCTCTCTTTGTCAAATTTGCCGAACTCAATCCCACATTATAAGGCTTGTCCATCATCTTATCATAGTTCCTAATACAATATTCAAATGTCATTGCGACATCCCGCACATGGATAAAATTCCTTCTGAAATGCTCCTCAAATAATACTATTGCCCTGTCAGTCACTGCCCTATAAACGAAATCATTTACTAAAAGGTCCAATCTCATCCGTGGACTCATCCCAAAAGCTGTAGCAAGACGAAGTGTAATTACATTACCAGAACCCAATAACAACTTTTCAGCCTTAACTTTTAATTTTCCGTAAAGGGATATTGGGCGCAAAGGGGTTTCCTCGGTGCAGAATTTGTCTTTCTCACCAATTCCATAACCGCTGTTGGTCGTTGGAAAGATAAGCATCTGATTCTTTGAGCGATATTTATTGATTAAAGCAATTGCACCATAATTAAGGGTTTTAGCCAGAATCTTGTTTCGTTCGCAAGCCGGTGCACCCACCAAACAAGCTAATGGCAGTATCACATCGTATTCGGGTAGCATCCTTTTTATTAATAACTCATCCCGGGCATCACCATATATAAATTCAAAATTTTTATAATGACAGACTGCAAACAGGGAATTCTGTCTGTAATATAAATTATCCAGCACCGTAACCTTATACCCCTTTTCCAGTAAGTAAGGAGTCAGGATTGAACCAATATATCCAGCCCCACCGGTGATTAAAACCTTCTTCATAATAATTTATTCCAAGACATAATTTTTATATAAATTATAATGAATCCTTGCTATTTCTATCGGGCTTAATGATTCCTTTAAGGAGGTATATCTCTTTATGAGATTCTCTCTGAACTCATTATCACTTAAGACGTTTGTAATTGCCTCCGCAAGGCTTTGAGGCGATTTTGGAGGCACTAACACTCCTATGTTCTTAAGACGCTCCCCGATTCCACCGATATTGGTTGCTATTACTGGCCTGGGAACAGAAAGGGCAATATGCAGTATACCACTCTCTTCTGCAGAATTATATGGTAAAACAACCACATCAGATAGACTGAAGACTGAAAAGACCTCTTCATCTGGAATGAACTCTTCTATAAATTTGACCACTTTATCTAAAGAATATTTTTTTACTAATTCTTTTAAGTATTTATTATATCTTTCGTCCCTTTTCTGAAAGAGTTTATTTAATAGTCCCTCCCGTTTTCTGACACTGCCGACTATCAGAACTATAAAATTGGAAAGCAGACGATTTTCCCTAATTATCCTTACTGCCTCTATCAAATTTTCTATTCCCTTGGAGGGTCGGATAAAGCCAAAAAAGAGTATTACCCTATTTTCGTTTAAATTCCATCGCGTCTTTATTTTCTCCAGCGGTGCCGTATTCGGCTCTATTTCATGAAATCCATGAAACATATGAGAGACCTTTGTTGGAGGTATTTTACAGTTGTTTACCAATGCTTGCTTAGAACTTTCCGCATGAACCAAAAACATATCTACAAAATGACTCATCAATTTATAATACACAGCCCCACAAAAACCCAATCTGCGCAACCAGGTTTCTGCCTCCTGAATTGTAACAAAAACGGGAATTTTCAATAACTTAGTATGAACAACAAGTAACAACCACAGATGGAAGGTAGAGGAGAGATAGGTATGGATGCTGTATATAATATGAATTATATCCGGGGATGTCTTCTTCAGAAAATCAAAAGTCTCTCTCCAATTGAATAACCCTAAATAAGTATATTCTATTTTTGCATCTTTCAATTTGAAAGGACAGGGTAAGATAAGGTTGCTTTCTACACTAATCTTTTTTAGATTGTTAATCAATCTTTTTGTGTAATATCCATCTGCATTACTCATTGGTGGATAAGCAGACAAAAAGCATACCTTCATAATTCTCTCTTCTTAACCCTTAATTTTTAGCTGAATTTGCTTTAAAAAACTTGGCACCCGATGGAAAGGATAAAAATGAACCCCGAAAAATTCTTTTATCATTGTCATATTTTCCATAATTCAAACACCATAATATTTTATTGTGATTATAATCAAAATTTTTAATAAGTCAAGGTGAGAAATCATATAATCTTGGCAATAAACTTTTCAACCGCTTCGGCAAGGTCGGCGGCGATAAAATGGGGGCTTGGAAGATTATTAGTGTCGTCTTCTTTCAGACCCGGTGAAATTAGAATCGTTTTGCATCCCAATTTTTTACCGGCTTCTATATCACTCCGGGAATCACCGACGACAAAGGAACTCAGGAAGTCTATCTCGGGAAAGTCTTTTTTTGCCTGCAGAAAGAGACCAACTTCAGGTTTACGGCATAAACAAGTGCCTTTGTCGTGGGGACAGTAGTATATTGCATCAATTAACGCCCCAAGATTTTTCAATTCTCTTAACATCTTCTGATGAATCTCATTCAGTTTCTTTTCGGTCAAATATCCAAGCGCAACGCCTCTCTGATTGGTGATGATGATGACAAGAATCTTAAGTTCATTAAGCCTACGAATTGCCTCGGGAACACGGGGTAGGAATTTAAAACCCTCCCAGGAAATAACATATTCCCCTTCGGGTGGTTTTTTGTTAATAACCCCATCACGGTCAAGAAAGACAGCCCTCATCAATTTATTTTACTTTGAACAAACTTCTCTCCACCATCCCGCACAAAATATGGCCGATAAGAATATGAACCTCCTGAATTCGGGGAGTATCGGTGCTCGGCACGCATAAGCAATAATCAACCATCTTTCTTAAGGATTCTCCGCCCTTGCCAGTAAGGGCAACCGTTGTAAGACCCCGATGGCGGGCCTCTTTCAGACCTTCTATAACATTCAGTGATTTACCACTTGTCGTAATCCCTATCGCCACATCACCTTTTTGACCCAATGCCACTATCTGGCGGGCAAAGATATATTGGAATGAATAATCGTTGCCAATCGCGGTCAAAGATGAGGTGTTTGTGGTCAGGGCAATGGCTGGTAATCCTATACGTTCACATTGGTATCGGCCAACCAACTCCGCTGTAATATGCTGGGCATCCGCGGCACTTCCCCCATTCCCAAAAAGGATTGCCTTTCTATTATTTCTGAATGCCCTTATTATCGCCCTTCCAATATTATAAATAATATTCACAAATTCATCTTCCAAAAGTTTTTCTTTAAGCAAAAAACTTTGGCTTATTTCGGTTATAACGAACAACCTCGTTTTTTTATCCATATTCCTTGATATTTTGTGCTTTTAAAATATTATCCGATAGACCAAGTTCTTTAAGCAATTTGTGAGGTGTCTTACGAATGGCATTATACGATTCGGGTGTCCCTATATCCACAAAGAAGGCATTATTAAAATTTTTTCCGAACAAACCTTTTCCAATTAACTTCGGAAAAACTTCTTTCTCCAATGAACACTCCTTACCATCTGGAATATAATCCAGTATTGACCGATTAAGAACATAAATCCCGGCATTTATATATCCTTGGCCATTAGCCCCTTTCTCGGAAAATTTTGATATCTGTCCATCTTTTTTAACTACCACTTTTCCAAATCTACTTACATCATTAACCTTTGATAAGGCAATTGTCGCCACAGCCTTCTTTTTTAAATGATAATCAATCAGGTTTTGGAATTTTATCGCAAAAATGGAATCACCATTCATTACCATAAAATTCTGCTCTGCAAACAATTTGGAAGCCTTTTTGATTGCACCCCCGGTTCCAAGAAGATTCTCTTCTTCTGAGTATTGAATATTAACCGACCATCGACTTCCATCCTTAAAGTATTCTCTGATTTTCTCTCCTAAATAACCAATGCAAAATATCAATTTACAAAATCCTTGCCGGACAAGTTGATAAACTAAATATTCTAAAAAAGGCAAACCACCTATTTCAACCATTGCCTTTGGCAAGGAAGAAACAAGACCTCCTAATCTTGTTCCGTAACCACCAACCAGAAGAAGTGTTTTAAAACCCATTATTTTCACCACAAGGTATTATATATTCTTCTTTAATAATGTCAATACCAAATAATATCTCTGAGGTTTACCCATATTTAGAGGAATAGGAATTTGAAAAATTTAAATACAAAAGGACCCCTCACCTTAGTCCTCTCCCCGTTTTAATGGGGAGAGGGAAGGGTGAGGGGCGGGGTTTCAGGGGCAAGGACCCTGATTATGTTCAATTTTAATGCTTTTTTAAATGTAAACTCGGTTGAAGTATCGCACCGCTATATTTTTGGAACTCATCCACCAAAAAACAATATTAGTATTTGTTGAATTCGTTATTTAAGGATAGTTTATGCTGATCAATTTAAGGATGTGGGTAAACCTCAATTAGTATAATACTTGACAGTTAATTGTAAATAAATATAATAAATAATAATATGAAAGGGCGAGAGTTCATAACGAGTTTTATTATTCTGTATATAACTGCCCTTCCCTTAATCGGACAAGAAATCTGGGTAGAAAAGACACATTTAGACTTTACTGATGGCTGGGAATACTTTTATTTGGCTGGTGATACTGCAACACAATGGGACGAAGCACAACTCAGGAGATGGGAACTTGGTGGTTATCTCTATGCTCCTGTTTTAGGGGGGATAAGAATAATTGGCCGGGACTGGGATTTGAATGATGATGGATTCTTAGATGTTGTGCTTGACTGGTTCGCTAACTATTCAGCGAGAATATACTGGAATTCCTCTAATGGATTCAATACCTCTAACTATACTCAATTATCCGGCTTTTCTGCTAATCCCCAAGGCATATCCCTTGTGGATTTAAATACCGATGGCTATCAGGATATATTAGTAGCATCTTACGAACCAGGCAGGGGGTCTATTTTTTATGGTTCTGTAAATGGTTATTCATCAATCCCTGATGATTCTATAAAATACGCACCACCCTATACCCAGGATATGCAAACTTGCGATATAAATGGTGACGGCTACCTTGACATACTGGCAAGCGGTGGGACTATTGTTAATATCTATCCCGGTCCACCACCATTTGCCAATACCGACCCAATCAGCACATTAAACTGTCCTGCCGGTATCGCTTCAGGCATAAATGTTGCTGACTTAAACAACGATGGCTTTCTTGATATTTCGGTTTCCCACAATCAGAATGGTACTATTAGAATATTCTGGGGACCAAACTTTTCTTCATACCAAGACTTACCTGCCCATCCCAACTACGACCATTCAATCGCTGACTTCAATGGCGACGGTTATCTTGATATTGTCTTTGCCCAGAATAGTGATTCGTCCTGTATATATTGGGGTTCTTCTTCTGGGTATTCAGTTGGTAATTGCACACTTTTACCTGGTTCGGGCAAAGGAGACATAGACTGCGAGGATATCAATAATGATGGAGCAATTGACATTGCATTAAGCCATCGCTACGATGGGTCTTGTTCTGTCTGGTGGGGACCACAATTTCAATCCAGAGTGCAGTTACCGGTCGTTGATGGACCAATGGTGGTTAATGTTGTTGATTGGAACGATGATGGATACAGAGATTTACTTGCCGGTGGAATCTATGGTCCAACATATCTTTACTGGAACAGTTCTATTGGATTTGACCCAACAAGAAAATTTACATTTCCGGATAATTGCGATGATGGAGTCTGGGAGGATTTGGGAAATCTCTGGGATAGGTCCAATAGAGAAAGATATTTATCAAGTATTTTTGATGCCGGCGATACAATTACAGTAGATTCTGTTAAGTGGTGGGGTAATTTCCCTTCGGGAGTGGTATGCTCGCTATGGGTTAGAGGTGCACTTGATACAATGGACTGGGGTCAATGGGTTTTACTATCAAATGGTGGGACTGATACTGTGCTTGCAGAGAAAAGGTTTCTTCAATATAGATGCACCTTTTTAACAGATTATAAAAGGACTTCGGAATTTTCTTTTGACAGTATCAAGGTCTATTACCATTCAGGACCGATTGTCAAACTCATCCTTGAGCCGAATTATGCAGATTCTACATTACCCCAGGTGCCGGTGAGTTATGATTTAAGGGTGATAAATATCGGTATCGGACTTGATACAGTAGATTTGAGATATGAGCATAATACAAACTGGCAGATTAGTCTATTTGACTCTACAGGCACAAACCTTTTAATTGACCATAATAACAACTCATTTCCAGATGTGATTATAAATATCAATGATACAGTGCCGATTGTTTTGACTGTCACGCCGCCATCAGGTGCCCAGGGTGGTGAGATAGATTCCTTAAGACTCATTGGCAATTCCAATATCAATCCTCTGTTGGTTGATACAGCTTATATCACCACGAGGATTCGTCGGGTTGCAGGGATTTTAATTGACCCTGATCAGGTTGGTTATACAATTGCGGGTGTGCCGAAATCTTATGATTTATGGATTTATAATCAGGGGACAAATCAGGATACGGTTGATTTGTTTTATCACCATCCAAAGCCCTGGGGCATTGCCCTTCTGGATTCTACGGGCACTATGCCATTGGCTGACCACAACAATAATAACCATCCTGATCTCTGGGTTAGTAGTTCAGATTCGGTCAAATTCAAACTTGTGGTCTATTCTCCGGATACTGCATCAGCCGGCGTTGCGGATACCCTAATTTTGACCGGTCGTTCCAGTCTCAATCCGGCAATAACCGATAGTGCAAGAATTATAACAGTAATTGAAGGGATGGGGTCAATTATTATTTTTCCTGACCAGCAGGCAACCGGTCTGCCCGGCAACTGGTCAAATTTTTTAATTACTGCCCGGAACAATCAGAATTTTATAGATACGATTGATTTGAGATATATTGATAGACTTGGGTTTAGTTATCAGTTTTTGGATTCATTAAACAATCCATTGATAGACCATAATAATAACAGCCTTGTGGATTTGCCCGGGATAGGTCCTTCTGGTGCCGAGATAGATTTCAATGTAAGAGTTTTGATTCCTTCAAATGCGTCTGCGGGTATTCGGGATACGATTTTAATTTTTGGTTATTCGGGTCGGGATACGACAATAAGGGATTCCTCTATAAATATTTTGACCGTGGGCACAGTTGCCCAGGTTAGACTTGAGCCGGAGCGGAGTGATTCAGGAAGTTGTGGTGATTCTATTGATTATCTATTATGGTCAGAGAATTTGGGTAATGCGGGTGATGTGATAGATTTGGCACTGATTGATACCAGTTTTCATTATTCTTTAAGGGCCCTTAACGGTAATCCCCTGATTGATACAGATGGTGATGGTTTGCCAGATTTGGGTTTGCTCAATGCGTTTGGTGGTTGTGAGAGTCTTTTAGTGCGGGTGAAGATTCCGCAGGTGAATCAGGGTGTAATTGATACAGTTGTGGTGCGTGCCTATTCCAGCAACAATTCGGCAATTTATGATGATGCGATTTTGAGGACCAAAAGTTTGGGTGGAATCTGGGGGTTAAGGATTGACCCTGACCAGCAAAGTCGGGTTGAGGTTGGTAAGAGTGTAAGTTATCAATTACAGGCAGTTTTACAGGCGAATTTATCCGATGTGGTGAATATCAAAAGTAGTGGTGTGATTAGTGGTTGGGGGGTTGAGATACTTAATCCCAGCAACAATTCTTTAGTGGACAATAACGGTGATGGATTGATTGACCTTGATACAGTGATTCCCAATATTCCTGAAGGATTCATCGTCAGGGTTAGTGCGCCACAGGATTTTGATTTTACTGGTCTATTAGATACTTTGGTATATTTTGATTTAGTGGTATATGGTGAGTGTAGTATGCGTTCGGAGATAAGGGATAGTGCGTTTTTGAGGACGATTCTTGTGCCGCCTTTTGGGGTGCACAATTTCAGGAATCCGTTTAAGGAAAGGACTCAGTTTATCTTCAGTCTGCCCAAGTCAGGTCGGGTGAGTTTGCAAGTTTTTACCCGTGCTGGTGAGTTGGTGCGGAAATTGATTACCAATCGTCATTATGATTTTGGGATTCACTATTATCCCTGGGATGGTAAGAATGATGCGGGTCAGCAATTAGCCCCAGGTGTTTACATCTATGTCTTTGATTTTATTGGAGATGATGGCGAACACCTCACCTCAAAGAAGAAAGCAGTAATAATAAAATGATTATGCGACATAAAATGAACAGGGATAGAAAAGAAACAGCATATTTTTGTCTTACCGTTGGTCTTATAATTTTTACCCCAATTCCATTATTGGGTCAATGCATCTGGATAGAGAAGACACATTTTGACTTTACTGATGGCTGGGAATACTTTTATTTGGCTGGTGATACTGCAACACAATGGGACGAAGCACAACTCAGGAGATGGGAGTTGGGAGGATACATTTATGCCCCAATTGTCGGAGGATTAAGGATAATTGGATATGACTGGGACCTCAATAACGACCACTGGCTGGATGTTATTTTAGGTCGTCGTGAGTATGGACAGGTGGACATATACTGGAATAGCGCACTCGGTTTTGATACCACAAGAAAGGCGGTTCTTGAAGGACTAAATGCATTTCCCCAGGGTTTTTGCGTCGCTGACCTTGATTGCGACGGTTATGAAGATATTGCGATCGCCGAGTATGATAACAAAGTTCATATATTTTATGGTAGCGTTAACGGCTATTCTTCCAATGCCAATGATTCAATAATTTTGAACAGCGAGGGTGTTCAACACCCATTGGTTGCGGATATTAACAATGACGGTTATTTAGATATTATTGTCAGTGCCCAGTACCGAGTTTATTTCTATTACGGCCCAGGGCCATTCCATACATTATTACCGGCAGATTCAATTGCTTCCCTGAGTGTCTGGATTAATCGTCTTAATTTGAGTGATTTAAACTACGATGGTTTGCTTGACCTTACAATCTCTCACAGTAGTGGTTTAGATATCTACTGGGGTCCAGACTTCTCTTCAAAAATCACCCTCAATGCAAGTAGTAATTCTGACCATTCCGTTGCGGATTTAAATAAAGATGGTTATCTGGATATTTATATAAATCACAGTGATTATTATTCTGACCCCATCTATTGGGGTTCAGCAACAGGATTTAATAATTCAAGCAATCTTGCCGGGAATGGAGGTGGTGACTGTTCAATTGCCGATATCAACGGTGATGGAGAACTGGATATCGCAGCAAATCAAGTCGGTGCCGGCGCGGGCTATATAATATGGGGACCGAATTTTACCTCTTTCACATCTTTGCCCCTTGATAATTATCAAATGCAGGTCGTTAATATTGCAGATTTTGACGACAATGGCGAAAAAGATATCCTATTCGGCGGTGCGGGTGCATCTGCCTTTTTGTATTGGAATAATAGTGGCTTTTCGCCAGGAAACAGGTTTGCTTTTCCCGATGAATCTGATGATGCAATCTGGGAGGATTTGGGAAATCTCTGGGACAGGTCAAATGGAGAAAGATATTTATCAAACATCTTTGACTGCGGTGATACAATCACTGTGGACTCTGTGAAGTGGTGGGGTAATTTCCCTCCAGGAACTGCCGGCCTGGTCTGGGCAAGAGGGAAATTAGATAATAACTGGAGTCAATGGAAATTGTTGTCCAACGGTGGAACGGACCCGGTGCTTGCTGGTAAAAGGTTTCTTCAATATAGATGTGTATTTCAGAGCGATTACAAAAGAACAACCGAATTCAGTTTTGATAGCATAGGATTCTATTACCATCCTGCCGGGATAAGTGAAAAGTCAGGGTATTATAATCCATTAAATTTCTCAATCACCCCCAATCCATTCTCATCCACCATAATTATAAAGTATTTCCTGCCTGCAGGAATTAAACTTTCTCTTAAAATTTATAATTCCTGTGGTCAGGAGATAAAAGTTCTAACTCAGGGGTATTATGAGGCAGGGTGTCATTCTATAATTTGGGATGGCACTGACAATCATCATAAAAGGGTTAAACCCGGCGTCTATTTCTCTCGCCTTGAGGCAGGAGATTTTAAGGAACTGGTTAAGATAATACATATTGGTAATCTATGATTATATTTTTTATCTTGACTCAACTCAGGTGGATTGAAACAAATCAGCAAGACTTTAATGATGGAATCTATGAATGTAATATTTATGCTTCATTAAAAGAAGGTGGCACTATTGAATTTACTACAAGATGGGATTTAAACTGTGATGGATATTTAGACCTTGCCCTAGCCAATGAGTTTTCGGATTATGTTTATGTTTATTGGGGAAGTAGTGCAGGATATTCCTCAGGCAATAGGACGGATTATTATGCAGGGGGTGGCACTGGTGATATTGAGATAGGAGATATAGATTTTGATGGATTTCCAGAATTATTCACAACTGTAGATAGCAGAATAAGAATTTTTATGGGCACTCCGACTGGGCCCAATCCTAATGACTATATAGATGTCAATTTAAATATCGGAACTGAAACCTGTTATCTTGCTGATTTTAATAAGGACGGGTATCTTGACCTGGTAAGTAGTAAATATGATGTTGCAAATGGCGTCGTCTTTTGGGGGAGCCAAACAGGCTATTCACCCTCTAATGCTACATTTTTACCTTCTTATGGACATCACAACATTGAGGCGGGAGATTTTAACCGAGATGGTTGGGCAGATATAGTTTTCATAAATGATACCGGGGATAGCGTATATGTCTACTGGGGAAGTTCCAGTGGATTCTCTCCGAATTTAAAAGATGCCCTTGAAAATTTATATGCCTATCCTCATGGTTGTTCGGTTGCTGATGTGAATGGAGACGGTTATCTTGATATAATTTTGACTTATTTCGTTGAAGGAATGCAATCCTACATTTATACTTATACACAGGATGGATTTGTTCTCGGGCAAATACTTAACCCGGGACCCTGTTATGGCGGAAGTTCAATTGCTGATTTTAATGGAGACAATTATCTTGATATTTTATATCTGCGTGGTTATGGGGTTGATTTAAAGCCAATAATCTACTGGGGAAGTGCTATAGGTTATTCTGAGGCAAACAAAACCGAAATTGGTCAACCTGTGGATGCCAGCGGGGCTTTGGTTGCTGATTTCAATGGCGATGGAATACTTGATGTCTTAATTAATAATTATGCGTATCCACCAGAACCGAGTTATATATTGCTTGGTCCTGGTTATGTTCCTACTTATTCTTTACCCACGCAAAGAGACCATCACAGTATCTTTCGTGAGATTGGGAATGTGTATAATCGCAAGTATTATGAGGATTATATCTCTTCAGTCTTTGATGCCGGTGAAGAAGTAAACTGGAGTATTGTTGACTGGGATGATAGTCTGCCGCCGGGTTCAAGTATTAACTTCTTTGTCCGCAGTGGTAATACACCAAATCCTGATAATTCCTGGTCAGACTGGGATTCTCTGGGCAAAGGCGAGGAGATTCCAGATAGTTTAAATTCCCGTTATTTGCAGTATCGGGCAAGATTGAAATATACAAATCCCGCATATTTACCATATCTATTTGAAGTCCGTATTGGTTATGGACCATCAGTCAAACTCATCCTTGAGCCGAATTATGCAGATTCTACATTGCCACTAGTGCCAGTAAGTTATGATTTAAGGGTGATAAATATTGGTATTGGTCTTGATACGGTAGATTTAAGATACGAGCATAATACAAACTGGCAGATTAGTCTATTTGACTCAACAGGCACAAATCCCTTGATTGACCACAATAACAATTCATTTCCGGATGTGATTATAAATATCAATGATACAGTGCCGATTGTTTTGACTGTCACGCCGCCATCAGGTGCCCAGGGTGGTGAGATAGATTCCTTAAGACTCATTGGCAATTCCAATATCAATCCTCTGTTGGTTGATACAGCTTATATCACCACGAGGATTCGTCGGGTTGCAGGGATTTTAATTGACCCTGATCAGGTTGGTTATACAATTGCCGGTGTGCCGAAATCTTATGATTTATGGATTTATAATCAGGGGACAAATCAGGATACGGTTGATTTGTTTTATCACCATCCAAAGCCCTGGGGAATTGCCCTTCTGGATTCTACGGGCACTATGCCATTGGCTGACCACAACAATAATAACTATCCTGATCTCTGGGTTAGTAGTTCAGATTCGGTCAAATTCAAACTTGTGGTCTATTCTCCGGATACTGCATCAGCCGGCGTTGCGGATACCCTAATTTTGACCGGGTGCTCCAGTTTGAATCCTCTAATATCTGATAGTGCAGAAGTTATTACCATAATTGAAGGGATGGGGTCAATTATTATTTTTCCTGACCAGCAGGCAACCGGTCAGCCCGGCAACTGGGTGAATTTTTTAATTACTGCCCGGAACAATCAGAATTTTGTAGATACGATTGATTTGAGGTATATTGACCACCTAAGTTATACTTATCAATTTTTGGATTCATTAAACAATCCATTGATAGACCATAATAATAACAGTCTTGTGGATTTGCCCGGGATTGGTCCATCAGGTGCTGAAATAGATTTCAATTTAAGGGTTTTGATTCCTTCAAATACACCTTCAGGAATCAGGGATACGATTTTAATTTTTGGTTATTCGGGTCGGGATACGACAATAAGGGATTCCTCTATAAATATTTTGACCGTGGGCACGGTTGCCCAGGTTAGCCTTGAACCGGACCGGAGTGATTCAGGGAATGTGGGTGATTCAATAGATTATTTATTGTGGGTAGAGAATTTAGGTAATGCGGGTGATGTGATAGATCTATCAATAATTGGTGGGGATTTTGATTATTCTTTAAGGGATGTAAATGGCAATTTATTGATGGATACTGATGGTGATGGGATGAAGGATTTGGGTCTGGTCAATGGGTTTGGTGGTTGTGAGAGTTTATTGGTGCGGGTGAAGATTCCGCCGGTGGTTTCGGGTGTGATTGATACAGTTTTGGTGCGTGCCTATTCCAGCAATAATTCGGCAATTTATGATGATGCAGTATTAAAGACCGGAAGTTTGGGTGGAATCTGGGGTTTGAGGATTGACCCTGACCAGCAAAGTCGGGTTGAGGTTGGTAAGAGTGTGAGTTATCAATTATCTGCAATTTTGCAGGCGAATTTATCGGATGTGGTGAATATTAAGCGTAGTGGTGTGGTTGGTGGTTGGGGGGTGGAACTTTTGGATAAAAATGGGAATGTTTTGGTGGATAATAATCAGGATGGTTTGATTGATTTGGGTTTGGTGAGTCCGAATGTATCTGAAGACTTTCTTGTGCGGGTGAATGCGCCTGACCATTTTGACTTTTCTGGTCTTTTGGATACCTTAATCTATTTTGATTTGATTATTTATGGTGAGTGTAGTATGCGTTCGGAGATAAGGGATAGTGCGTTTTTGAGGACGATTCTTGTGCCGCCTTTTGGGGTGCACAATTTCAGGAATCCGTTTAAGGAAAGGACTCAGTTTATCTTCAGTCTGCCCAAGTCCGGTCGGGTGACCTTAAAAATCTTTACCCGTGCTGGAGAGTTGGTGCGGAAATTGATTACCGATCGCCATTATGATTTTGGGATTCACTATTATCCCTGGGATGGCAAGAATGATGCGGGTCAGCGATTGGCGCCGGGTGTTTACATCTATGTCTTTGATTTTATTGGAGATGATGGCGAACACCTCACCTCAAAGAAGAAAGCAGTGATAATAAAATAAATGCCTAAATGTCCAAAACCTGTCCTGATGAAGGTCAGGATGCCTAAAATGGCAAGGATAAAGAATGATAAAATGGAATCGGGCATTGACCTAAAATGGATTTTGATTAAAATTGATATATGGGACTGGGTTACGAAAAATATAAAGGAATAACTGACAGATTTCTCCAAACTTTGCTCAGTGAGTTGGGTAAAAAAGAGATCTTGGGTTGTGCCTTATTCGGCTCGGTTGCCCGGGGCACGGCAAAAGAGAATAGTGATATTGACCTCTTTTTATTGTTATCAGAAAAGACCCCTGAAATAGAAAAGAGAATCATAAATGTTCTCCTTGAAGCCGAGTATTGGCCCGAGAAAATATCCTTAGAAAATGAAGGCCTCCTGGCAAATATCACCATAGTGGCTAAAACTTATGAAGAGTTAAAAACAAATCCTTTGATACTTTTGGATATTATAGAAGAAGGAATTGTTCTATATGACCCGGATTTTAAACTTGAGGAAATTTTTAAAAAATTTAAAGATAGATTAAAAAGTCTCGGGGCACAAAAAATCACTCTGAAAGATGGCTCGTGGTATTGGGACTTGAAACCCGATTGGAAACCCGGTGAGATAGTGGAGATTACACTATGACAAATAATGAAAGGGCAAAATTTCTTTTACAGGAGGCAAAGGAAAATTTTAAAGAGATGAAAGACGCCTTTAGCAAGGGATTATATAATCGCACAATCAGGCGGGCCCAAGAAGTCGTTGAGCAATCTTTAAAGGCAGTTATAAAGTTAATGAATTTTGAATATCCTAAAGAACACGATGTAGCAAAGAATTTTGAGGAGATATTAAAAAAAAGGGGTATTTCCTATGAAGACGAAGAGATTAAAAAAATAAAAGAGATTTCCGCCAATCTTGAGCAAAGGCGGGCGCCGGCATTTTATGGTGAGGTTTTCTACACAAAAGATGAGGCGATTTCAGCAATGGAGGGTGCCGAGTTTGTTTTAAATTTTGTCTTAAATTTAATGGAAAGGTTAAACTAAAAGATTTATAGTAGTGTAGAAAAGGCACCTTAAGGCAATTGAAGGTGTAATATGGCAGATATGACAATCAAAGAGGACGGTCCTCTTTTTGTCATTCTGAACGGAGCGATAGTGGAGTGAAGAATCTCTAAAATCTACTTCCCCTTATTAAAAGGGGAACGAAGAGGATTAGTTCGGATTATTCATACGAAAAGTCATTGCGAGCCAAAGGCGAGGGCGTGGCAATCCGACGAAGGCGGACGAAGAATCTCAAGAGATTGCTTCGCTATCGCTCGCAACGACTTTGTCGGATTGCTTCGCCCCGCCCATTGATAATGGGCGAGGACTCAATGACAGGTGAGGAATCTCGCGCCTCACCCCGTTAAATAAGAGATTTTAAAAATAGAAACACAAAGGAACTAATTTGTCGTATTTATGTATTTAACGGGGCAAGCAATGACAAAAAGAAAAGAAAAATAGTGTCCCCTCAGCCTTTCCTCTCCCCGCTAAAACAGGGAGAGGATAAAGGTGAGGGGCGGGGGTTTCAAGGGTGAAACCCCTGAAGTATGTTCAAGTAATGGATTTTGAAAAAATCCATTACTTCAAATATAAAAGGTAAGTTTTCCCTAAAATGTAGTTGCCTGATTTATCAGGCAAGAAAGATTAAAAGCCCAATGAATTGGGCAACTACAATTTTATATCCCCATTTTGTAAAGGGGGAACAAGGGAGATTTATGGGGTTTCAAGGGTGAAACCCCTTGATGATGTTCTATACCTGAGGAGGATTTATGATACTGCTTCTCTTATTGTTCAATGTCTTCTCAAGTCAGGACATTGGCACAACGATGTATCCATTATTAAAGATTGGAGTTGGTCCGAGGCCGGTGGCTATGGGTGAGGCGTTTGTCGGCCTTGCGGATGATATCACTGCTTTGCACTGGAATCCGGCCGGACTTTCTTCCCTTAAAGAATTGCAGTTCTTCCTTTCTCATCACGAATGGTTTCAGGAAATAAGGGATGAATTCTTTTCCTTCGGAATGCCGGGACTGGATGGTTATGTAGCATTGAGTGGCGTCTATTCTTCAAATAAAGGTGTGGAAATATGGGATGAGAATAATAACCCGTTGGGTTTGAGAAATTTGTGGAGTGGAATATTCATATTTGGTTATGCAAAGCGAGTAAAGGAGCGGGCATCGGTTGGACTTGCCATAAAGACAATGATTGAAGACCTCTATGAGCAAAAACTTCACGACTTTGCCCTTGACTTTGGAGGTAAGATTGCTTTGAGTGAAGAAATTCAATTGGGTGGTTCAATAAGGAATCTCAGTTACAAAAGTGAAATCCCTTCGGAGATAAAATTGGGTTGTGCACTTCGGAAGATAAAAAATTTAAATCTATTACTTGATTTCGCATTGCCTACAGACAACATAATTCGCACAAACTTTGGTTTTGAGTATTGCATTTACCCTCTTTTTTCACTCCGTGCGGGATGGCGTAGCGGTCCATATCATATCCAGGAACTGGGCTATCTCTCGGGTTTTACCACCGGTTTTGGCATAAAATACTCGGGTTTGAAATTTGACTATGCATTTGTGCCCTACGGCAAGTTAGGACTTACCCACCGGTTGAGTTTAAGCGGTAGCCTGGGAATAATTAAACCAACCAACCTGTTAAGAATTGTAGTAATTGATGGCGAGACAAAAATCCCACTCGTTGCCGATTTAACCCTTGAGGGTATAAAAAAAGGAAACTTCCAGACCGATAAGTCAGGAAGGGTTGAGTTTAAAAACATCGGTTCCGGTAATATTGTAATCACCACCCTTGTTTCTGACTATCCCCAAAATGTTGATTCAGTCTTCGTTGAACCAGAGGGCAGGACCGAAAAGATAATTGCCCTTTTTAAGGTGAAACCAGGAATTCTTCGTGGAATGGTCTTTGATGCGGTGACCAAAAAACCAATTGGTGCTTCTATAGTGTATAAAGGGAATGCGTTGGGCACAATTGATAATGATTCAATTTCAGGTTCATTTGTTCTCCACAGTCTCCCTCCGGGAATTTATATATTAACGGTCTCTGGCCAGGACCCGAGATACATTGCCCAGACCTGCTCGGTGTTGGTGGCACCCGGCAAACTGACGGAAAAAGAAATCTATTTGATTAAAAGACGCGAGAAGATTGTCCTGAAGGGTATAAATTTTGATACTGGCAAGGCGGATTTGAAACCGGAATTTCTTCCCTTCCTTGATGAGGCAGGCAGAATTTTAATTGACAATCCGGATATAAAAGTGGAATTGAGTGGCCATACTGACCCGAGGGAGATAAATACAGCGAAATTTCCATCCAACTGGGAACTGTCTCTGGCAAGGGCCGAAGCGGTGAGAAGATACCTCATTGAAAAATTTAAAATTGACCCGAATCGTCTCATTGCCCGCGGTTATGCGGATACCCAGCCCATCGCTCCCAATAATACAGAAGAAGGAATGGCAAAAAACCGAAGAACCGAATTCAAGATTCTGGAAGAGTAAAGACTTAATAAAAATATTTCTTGCGGAGATTTTCTAACCAGACTTCCGTATCTTCCCGGTTCTTTATTTCAACAAGACGACCGGCATTTGATATTGAACCAAAATAGAAGCGACTGAAGAGAAGACCAAAGATTAAACTGGCATCAACATATTTTTTATTTTTAATTGCACCATAAAAAAGATAACCACTCCCCCAGGTCAGAAGGAAATCAAAGAAACCAATCCTTTTATTCCCGGCATATAATTCACCTGAACCGGGCAGAACCGCAGACATAATCATTGCTTTGGTGGCGGACTTCTTCTTCTTTAAAAATCTTTCAATCTCTCCAGCGAGTTCCTTAAAATTTCCTTCAAGAAATATTCTCTGGGCTTCATAAAACTGGCCATTTGAAAGGCAATAATATCCACACCATTTCTTATTATCAGTCTGGGAAAGAATCTCGGTAGCAAGAGAATAGAAACCGCAATCGCCAAGACCAAGTCCGAGTTTCACCTTCACCTCTTCACCCATCTCGGGGAAGTCGCCAATAAATCTCTGCGTCTCGCGGTATCCTTTTACAGGATTGTTGTGCAGGACTGAAAGGGTATAATTCAATCGTAAATTTTCGTCTTTATTGAGGCTTGAATCAAAGAAGAACAAACGCTTATATTCTATTTCGGAGAGGTCAAAGAAATTGTTATAAAATAGTGAATCGGCAATGTTGAGATAACTGAGGATTATAAAAAAAATGGTCATAAATTTACTGATTCTCTTCTCTAATTTTCTTTAAGTATTTTTCATTCTGATAGTAATTGTAATTCCGAACCGCATTTATGCCGCCATAAATATTTGCCGAATAGAATAAAATCGTTGCCCCGAGCGAAACACCAAACTTCAAATCCTCTCCCCTATGATAGTAGTAATTCGTAAGCAATGCACAGGTTCCAACCACCAGAAATGAAAAAATTCCATCCTCACTACGGCCACAATAGAAGTGCCCGCCCCCCGGAAATAAAGAAAATATCCCCCCGAGAATAGGACTTTTATACCTCAATTTAAGTGGTGGGAGATTCAAATACTTACCCGCCTCCCTAAAATTAAACTCCTGGGCATAACTGAAGCCGATTATCCGTCTTGCATCATTTTCATAGGGCATCCCAATATTAAAAAGGCATTCCCTCGCCTTTCGGTATTTACCGGCAGTATAGTATATTACCCCTTTTGTATAATTTATTTTTGTAGTATCTCCTAACTTTTCCACCTCCTTCAATGCCTCATCAAATCTTTTTAATTTTATCAGACAGTCAACAATTCTTTCATAAACTTTTTCTTCTAAACTATCACTCAAAAATACATACCGGCGGTATTCATTCAATGCAGAATGATAATCTCCCTCCTGATAGAGATAATCGGCAAATCTAATGACCATCGCCGGTGCAAAAAGGTCAGTCTGGAAAGTGAAAAAAAGGATGAGTATCACCATTCTGATTTCAGGGTATCGGGTTTGCTAATTTCACCAAAGATGTAGTTATTCTCAATCGGGTCATAGACCTTGCAATCCTTTATTCCCGAATAATAGGAATCATAGTAATTAAATGCCCCGGGATGACAGCGCATAAGGCGGTCACCAGCCATCAGTAATCCCCAGAATGGCCCATATTTTGCGATTGCCTTTCGGGCAAAGTTTGAACAGGAAGGAGAAAAGTTGCAGACATCCCCCTGGGATGGAGAGATGACTTTTTGATAAAGATTTATCCCGGTTCCGAAAACAATATTTAAGGGATTGGTTTCCTTTGGATACTGGAGGAAGAGAATGAGACTCAAAATCAACATAAGAAATTATACAAAAATTTTAATAAAATGCAATACCCGAGTCTTGAGGTTATCTTGACAACCTGATTTTTTTAATTAAAATAGTTATGGGAATTCCGATTGTCATAATTTTAAATAAAAAGAAGGGAGTTTTATGAAACTATATCTTGATACCGCAAATATTGATGAGATAAGAGAAATTGCCCAGTGGGGAATCTTAGATGGTGTGACAACAAATCCTTCACTGATGGCAAAGGAAAAGGGGGACTACAAAAAGATATTGAAGGAGATTTGTGACATTGTTCAGGGACCGGTAAGCGGTGAGGTATTGAGTTTAAAAACTGATGGGATGGTAGAGGAGGCAAGGGATTTGAGTAAAATAAGCGAGCATATTGTGATAAAAATTCCCTGCACGGTTGATGGCCTGAAGGCAACCAGGATTTTAGCAAAAGAGAGAATAAATGTAAATATGACCCTCGTCTTTTCTCCAAATCAGGCAATTTTGGCGGCAAAATCGGGTGCGAGATATGTAAGTCCATTTGTTGGTCGACTTGATGATATCGGAAACCCGGGAATTGAAGTGGTAAAGGATATTATCCAGATTTATAAACTGTATAACTTTCCAGCCGAGGTGATATTCGCCTCAGTGCGTCATCCTGAACATGTGAGGCAGGCAGCATTAATTGGTGCCCATATTGCAACAATTCCCTATAAGGTTTTCATTCAGTTGGTCAGACATCCTTTGACCGATATGGGCATAGAAAAATTCCTTGAAGACTGGCGGAAGCGATGAAAAAGAGGGACATTATCTTTTGCCTGCTCGGTGTCGTCATCTGTATAATAGGACTGGTTATATTCAATCTATTACAAAGACCAAAATATAATTCCTATTATCTTCAAGACCTCAAACTCGTGAGTTTGAACGACGAAATCTCAAAGCAGAGAATGAATGCAATCGTTTTGGCGGCAAATAAAGTCGGACCGGCAGTTGTTTCAATCACCGTGATTCAGACAAGAATCATTACCGTCTCACCTTTTGATGACGAATTCTTCCGCCAATTCTTTGGCGACTTCTTTCCCGAACACCGCTATCGCCAGCAAATTAAAAGTCTTGGTTCAGGCGTGATAATCTCCCCGGATGGGTATGTCCTGACCAACGAACATGTTGTATCAAATGCTACAGAGATAAACATCACACTCCCGGATGCAAGGCAGTTTAAGGCACGGATTATTGCCCAGGACCGTGCCTTAGACCTGGCATTATTAAAAATCGATGCCCGGGGACTGCCATTTGCGGAATTGGGTAATTCGGATGATTTAATGATTGGTGAATGGGTGATTGCCCTGGGCAATCCCTTTGGTTTTCTCCTTGAAGACACCAGACCAACTGTCACCGTAGGAGTCATCTCCGCCTTAAATCGTTCCATAAAATCGGCCCGGGAAGAGAGGATTTATAAGGATATGATTCAAACCGATGCAGCAATAAATCCGGGCAACTCCGGTGGTCCGCTCGTCAACATCCTCGGTCAGGTGATTGGAATAAATACATTTATTCTTACCTCAAGTGGCGGGTCGGAAGGGGTTGGTTTTGCCCGACCAATAAATGTGGTAAAAAAATTCATAACTGAGACGATGGAATATGGTAAGATAAGAACTCCCTGGATTGGCATCTGGGTTCAGGAGATTACACCAGAAATTGCTGAAGCAATGGGAACCGAACAGCGGGGTGTTCTGGTGAGCAATGTTGACCCTGGTAGTCCAGCTTCAGAGGCCGGTGTAAGAGAAGGTGACAGAATAGTAATGGCTAACAATGAGATAATAAATAACCCATCGGTCTGGGAAAGGATTACGAGTGGTCTCTTTGTCGGTGATACATTAAATATCATTTTCTTCCGGGGCAGAGACTCACTATCTGTGGGGATTGTGGTAAAGGAATTTCAGGAAACCGGGGTGGGGTCTAAACTGGGAATTTATGTAGAAGATATCAACCTTTATCTTGCAAAGAAGTATGGTCTGGGATATAAAGAAGGAGTTGTGGTAACAAGGGTTGAACAGGGAAGTATCAGTGATAAACTGGGATTTGCTCCGGGAGATGTAATATTAAAGATTGGGGATAAAAGAATAAGAAATAAAGAAGATTTCAAGAAGGCAATCAGTGATTTTAAAAATAAATATTTCATTATTGACCGTGGTGGATTGATATTTCAGATCTGGCTTTAAAACTTGCCAAAAAGTGTGCATTTTTTCTTATGGCGCGAAGAAAGTTTTTTCTGTCATGCTGAACCTTAAGAAGGGGCAAAGATTGGTTTCAATCCCAAGAAACGGGGTCGTCCATCTTATCAACCATTACTTTGTTTTGAGGGTAAAACAAAAGATTGCTGGGAGGGAGAATTTTTAGCCGGTGATGTTCATCCAGCCTCGGTTGCGGTTTCTTTTTTAGAGCGATGTTTTCAAATTCCTATACCCCAAAATAGGGGAATTTTTTCTCACCTGGTTAATTGTCGCAGTCGTATTTATGCAGCAAAAAATCTTTTTACTTTTGATGCGAAACAAGTCTCGCTACTTCAGTTGTTGAGATTCCTCGCAATTACAAGGCAAAAGAAAGACCATCCCCCCTCACCCTGTCCTCGCCTTTCCGCCAATCAGTGGGACGGACTGAAAAGAGTAAATCTTTGCCGGGTTAGATTACAACCAGCGGTTTCTTCTATACCATTCAATTGTCTCTCTCATTCCTTCTTGCAAAGAATATTGGGGTCTGAATTTTAATTCTTCACAGAGGCGATCATTTTGGCAGAGCCAGAAGTCACAGGATAATTCCTTTATCTTATCCCTGCCCACTATCCTTCTCTTTTCCGGCAGAAGTGCATCGTTAAGAGTGCCGAAGAACATTCCCAATGACTTGGGAATTGGAATATCAAAAATCCTCGCCTTTTTGAGTATTTTTGCCATCTCATTTACTATCTCACCATAAGAGTAGCATTCTCCATCACAGACAAAGTAGATGCGATTTATGAATAGTCTGTTTCCGACAATCTTTATCATTAAATCTACCAGGTCTTTTATATAAATCAGATTCACATATTTTTCGCGCCTTCCAAATCTCGGAGAGAGTCCATATTTCAATAATCTTATAATCTTTAATATTTCTTTGTCATAGGGACCATATACCGAGCAAGGCCTGAGGATGATATATTCTAAACCACTCTTTTTTATAGCATCTTCAGCCATCTTTTTTGTCATCCCATAAAAAGAGACAGGTCTTGCCGAAATATCTTCGTTAAAGGGAGTGCAGTTTGGATTTGACCCAACTGCCGACTGGGAACTCAAGTATAAAATCCTTTTCACCCCAATCTCTTTCATCGCCTCAATCAAATTTAAGGTGCCCAGGGTGTTGATACGATGGAATTCGTAAAAAGACCTACCATCCGTTTTTGCTGCACAGTGCAAAACTATATCCACATCCTTTAATGCCCTTTTTAAATTCTCTTTATCTTCAAGTCTGCCCTCAACAATATTGATATTATCATCTCTTAAAAGGGAAGTATCAGAAGTCTTACGCACCAGAACTTTAATTGCGCCAATTGCTTTATAACTTAAAACAAAATTTTTTCCCACAAATCCGGTTGCGCCGGTAAGGAGAATCATTGCTGAATTTTTCTTGGATTTAAATTGCTAAGGGAAATGTGCGATAATTAAAACTGGTAGGTGAGGGAAAATTTGCGATTTCTTGTCGGAAATTCATACATTGCTTCGTCAACACCAACATCAAGGGAAAAACCGCCGGCCTTAATTCCACCACCAAAAGTAAAACCCTTTCTGGCGCCTTCGGAATCATAGAAATAACCACCCCGCAAAAAGACAAAGTCATAATAATTCACTTCAAGTCCGAACCCCTTCCAGGCTTCTTTTAATTCATACTGCAGATTTTCCATAAAGGTCTTCTCTTCATCAGCAAACATACCAACAAGGATTTTTGTTACATCGGTAGTAAGCATAATTTTGATTACCCTTGAATCAATCGGTTTCAGTTTAAGACCAACTCTTAGTGTATAAGGCAGGGGGTCGGATGAGCCACCTTCGGTATAACTGATATTGGGGCCAATATTTTGCAGGGCCCAACCAAGGGAGAAAAACTTAATCGGGGTATATAGAAAACCAGCATCAAAGCCGTAAGTGATTCCTGTCCCACCCTTCTCAATTCCCAATTCCGGCATCTTCTTGAATACCCAGTCCGGGACCAAAAAGGAATAGATAAATTTCCAGCCCACACCAATTCCCAGGTTGGTTCCCAACTTTGTTCCATAGTCAATTCCCGCAGCCAGGTCAAAGGTTGTGTATTCACCAAGATACTGTCCCTGGGAATTTATAACCGGGGTCTTACCGGTCGTCAGGTAGATTATGTTCACGCCAAATGTTCCACCTCTAAATGATTTCAGAAAACCCGCATATTCATAATACATATCCGGATGAAGACCAGGTAGCCAGTTTACGTGCTGTAAAGATACAATTGTATTCTCAATGAAACTCAAGCCGGCCGGGTTGTAATAGGAGGCAGTCGCATCGTCAACAACCGCTGAGAATGCACCCGCCATTGCAGTTGCCCTTGCCCCGGGCCAGATTAGGAGAAATACACAACCCGGTCTCTGGGCACCAGTTACGATTGACAAAAAAATCATAATGAGGGTACAGAACTTAAGCATCCAAAACCTCCATATTATATTATAATCAAATTTTCAGCAATGTCAAGACCTCAGGGAACTATCTTCAAAAAGCGATGTTTACCAACCTTTAAGACAACTGGTTTTGTGAGGGTAATGACCTCTTCTATGTTTTTTACTTTAATTCCATCAATATCAATTGCCCCCTCCCTTATCTTCCGCTTCGCCTCGGCACGAGAAGGCATCAATCCGGTCTTCACCAGAAGGTCAACAATGTTTATCTCTTTTAGACCAATTTTAAATTCAGAAATTTCTCTGGGCAACTCTTTTTTTCCAAAGACCCGGTTAAATTCCTCACCCGCCCTTTCGGCTGCCGACGGTGAATGATACATTCTCACCAAGGTCTTGGCGAGTTCAAATTTGGCATCCCTTGGATTTATTGAGCCTTCCTGCAAACCTCGCCGGTATTCATCCAGTTTATGGGGAAAGATATCCGTCGTCAGTTCAAAATATTTAATAATCAATTCATCAGGAATGGACATTGCCTTACCAAACATCTTATCGGCAGGCTCGGTAATTCCGATATAATTTCCAAAACTCTTACTCATCTTGCGAACTCCATCGGTCCCTTCCAGGATGGGCATCGTCATTACCACCTGGGGCTCAAGACCAAATTCCCTCATAATTTCACGACCGACCAGGAGGTTGAACTTCTGGTCAGTTCCACCCAGTTCAATATCCGCCTTTATCGCCACCGAATCGTATGCCTGAAATAAAGGATAGACTATTTCATGAATATAAACCGGAATCCCCTCCTTTAACCGCTGAGAAAAGTCATCCCTTTCCAGAATTCTTGCCACCGTATATTTTGAGGCGAGTTCAATAAAGTCATAGATACTCAGAGCACCCAGCCACTTTGAGTTGTAAACAAATTCCGTCTTTTTGGGGTCAAGAATCTTATAAATCTGTTCCCTGTATTTTGCCATATTCTTCTTTACCTGTTCCCTGGTGAGTTTTGGCCTGGTCTTAGACACGCCGCTCGGGTCTCCAATCATTCCAGTAAAATCGCCCACGACCAAAACCGCGGTATGCCCCAGTTCCTGAAATTGTCTCAGTTTCCTCAGTTGAACACTGATTCCCAAATGAATCTCTGGTGCAGATGCATCAATACCTAATTTTATCCTTAATGGTCTACGCCTTTTTAGTTTCTTGAGCAGTTCCTCTTCTAAGATAATCTCCGAGGTATTGGTCTTGATTAACTCAAACTGCTTTTCGGGTTCCATTTCTATAAACTCTTTCCCAGATTTTTTCGGTCTTTTGGGCAAGGTCAATATCATATTCCGCCATCTTCTTTTCATAATCAGGGTCAAAGAGAATCTCCTTTGCCGCCTCATCCGCTGGTTTTGCACCCGTCTCAATAACAAATCGCTTTGCCATTAAATAATGGTCGCGAATCGGGCAGGGTCTTAATAGGTCCCCTTCGTGCCAGTATTTAAACTGCCATTCTCTTATTCTCTTATGGAGTGGTAGGTTTATTAAATCATTGAGGTTACCACCCTTTTCATAAATTTCCTTCAGATTTGCACCGGCATAGGGAAAGAATACACAGGGATAGACATTTGCTTGCCAGTCAATGTAGAAATAACCTCCGGGTCTGCCTGCTGATATACAACCATCAGATACCGGACCATGATTCCAGAAATCGGCGAACATAATCTTTCTCTCTCTTATTATCTCCCAACTCTTTTCCCAGAGGTAAACTCTCTGTTCCGGGGTCGGTATTAAATCAGGGGCAATATCCCTGCCGATTGGCATATAGTGGAAGACCCAGGCATAGGCAGCGCCCATTTTGTTAAAATAGAAATCAATGAACTCATCAGAGACGATCTCTTCGGCATTCTCCCGGGTTGCGGTTATTGAAATCCCGAATGTGACCCGATATCTTTTCAATATCTCCAGGGTCCTTGCGATTTTTTCAAAGAATCCTTTGCCTCGCCGCCTCTCCGTGGTTTCCCTCATTCCTTCTACTGAAATGGCGGGTGTAATATTGCCGAGTGTGCTAAATTCTTTTGCTACCCTTTCGTTTATTAAACTGCCATTTGTATACATTAAAAAGAGTGAATCTTGATTCTCACGGAAGATATCCAGAATAGTCTTATCCCCCCAGCGATAAAGCATCGGTTCGCCCCCGGAAATTACTACAAATCTTGCACCCCAGAGGTCGCGCATCTCTTTTATTGTCCGGGAAAAGATGTCATAGGGTAGCTGGTCTTTTTCTGACGCCGAATTTGCATAACAACCCCGACACCTGAGGTTGCACCTTTTGGCCGGGGAAATGGTCATAAAACCGGGTGGGTCAAAACCAAACCGGGCACGGAATTCCTTTTCTTTGTTTGCTCTTAAATCACTCAATATCGCCTTATTTACAATTGTATTAACAAACTTTGAGGTTGAGCCAAACCTAATTCCAGAATGGACCATTGCCCTGAGCATATAATATTTATCATTAATGACACCGGGCAGGCCCACCGGACCAGGTACATTCTTGACCGCCAGGCGAATACTCCTTTCCACAATCGGAGTTAAAATTGAGCGTCCAACTGGATTTTTCCCGAAGGTGAATATCAAATCAAGGAGTTCTTTAACGACAAAGTTGTTTATCTTTACCCTTGTTTCAATATTCATAATCACATTATATTCAGAAAATCGGGGTTGTCAATCCACCATATTTAAGACTTAAGTCTTTGAGAGTTAAAACCATTAAAACTTATCTCAATTTTGCGTTAGGAACATAATACTGGGCTTTCTTCAATAGGCTATTTAATTCCTCAGGGGAATATCTTTTATCCCTCAGCTCTTCTTTATAAGCATTCTCAGGGACAAACCTCTGTAAAACCCATCTCCTTGCCCCTTTTATTTCCACTCCAATCTTCTCTATCGTTCCTTCGTCAATTATACCTGGAACACAGGTTGTGCGAAATTCATAATCAATATTACCCTCAAGGAGAATTGAGATTGATTTTTTTATCCCACCAAGGATTGAAGGGAAATCCTCTTTCCCCATCACCGCAAGATAGAAAATTTCCAGGGGCGCCTTTATATCCATTGCCACATAGTCCACGATTTTGTCCTTTATCAATTCCTTAAGTCTATCCGGGAATGTGCCATTGGTATCAATTTTTACTGCCATCCCCAGTCTTTTTATCTTTCTTGAGATTTCAATCACCTCATCAAAAAAGAGCAATGGCTCGCCACCTGTGAGCACCACACCATCAACCCAGTTTTTCTTTGCTTTTAAAATTTTGTAAATCTTATCTAAAGAAACTTCTGCAAATCTTTCCGGGTGCAAAATCAACTCCCAATTCTGACAGAATATGCAGCGGAGATTGCACTGGTCAAAAAAGAGCACGGTCGTTATCTTTCCATCCCAGTCCACGAGTGATGTCTCAATTAAGGCACGAATCATTATTTGGTTAGATAATCAGTTATAAATATCTTTCCCGGATTGAGAATTCCTTTGGGGTCAAATTCTCTTTTAATTCCGCTCATCAATTCAATAGTTTTTTCTCTTAGTGCCATTGGTAAAAAGGAAATCTTGGATAGACCAATACCGTGTTCAGCAGTAATTGTGCCACCAAGGGCAATTGTAATCTCATACATCTCCCGCCTCATCTTTTTTATCTTTTCATTATACTCATCTTTGTAATCAACAATCCCCACATCGGTATGGATATTGCCATCTCCAAGATGACCAAATGCATAAAGTGTCCCATTATATCTCTTCACACATTCCTTTAATTTAAAGATAAGTTCAGGAATTCTGTTTTTGGGAACGACAAGGTCTTCCCGGGCAACAATCCTGGTCTGGTTCTTTAGTGCCTCACCAATCTTCTTCCTAATCTCCCAGATTCTTTCTCTATCCTTGACACCTTCGGCTACAAAAATATCAGGGGCGCCCATTTCAATTGCAATATCACCTATTCTCTCATAAATTTTTTTTATCTGCTTCTGGTCAAAGCCATCAACCTCAACAATCGTATGACCATTAAATTCCGAAAATGGAACTTCCCGGGATAGATATCTCGCCACTGCCCTTACCACATCGCCATCCATAAATTCAATACTGGTCGGCATTAAACCGCGCCTAATAATTTCAATGGAGAAATTTGAAGCCTCTAAAACAGTCTTAAATGGCACAAGAAGGTCAACAATGAATTCAGGCAGGGGCAGAACCCTCAGGGTCGCCTCAGTGACGATTCCCAATGTCCCCTCAGAACCGATAATTAAATTTATCAAATCATAGCCTGTGACATCCTTCAACAATTTTCCTCCGATTCTGCATACCTTCCCGTCGGCAAAGGCAACTTCTAAGCCTGTAACATAATTTTTTGTAACACCATATTTCATTGCCCTGGGACCACCTGCACACTCGGCAATGTTACCACCGATTGTGCAGGAATCAAGACTGACCGGGTCAGGTGGGAAGAGTAAATTATACTTTTCTATTTCCCTGTCCATCTCCCCCGTAATAATTCCCGGTTCAACAACAATAAAAAGATTTTTCTGGTCAATCTCTTTTATTCTATTCATCCTTTCTAAAGAAAGAACAATTCCGTGATAAACCGGAACCGCCCCCCCAGATAAACTTGTTCCACCACCCCTGGGGGTAATGGGAATTAAATTTTCTCCTGCCAGGGTTAAAATCTCAGAAATCTCCTTGGTAGTAGCAGGTTTGACAACCACCTCGGGTAATGAGTGATAAAATGGTGTCTCATCATGGGCATAATTTTCTAATGACTCAGAATCGGTAATGACATTTCCCTTTCCTGAAATCTCCTCCATCCTTTTAATCATAAAATCTGTGACTTTATTGAACATTCCAGAGATTATAACCAACAAAAGGAAAAAAGCAAGTGCCTAAAATTTCAGGACATTAAATGTTCATTTTCCCCCTTGACAAATCACAAATTTTGCATATAATTATTATACTATGAGAAGGGGGATAAAATGTTAATATTATTTTTATTATGTGAATTGAGTAGGACATCCGGTTACATTGACATTCCAACCGCGCCCCAGTATGACATTCCAGGAATGCTGGGAGGCGGTTTATCATTTTCCGCCACATTGATCACAGACGACCCTGACCCTTACGATGACCAGAGGCCAGACCCGGCCGATTTTGACCTCTTCTTTAAATACGGCTTTAGCCGTGGCGAATTATCTCTCTCTGCCTTCCATATCAATACCTATGTTTTGTCTGTTTCCTATCTTCTTGCTAAAGAAGAAGAAAACATCCCCGCTTTCTTCATCGGAGTAGACGATATTACCTATAACACACATGTCTCTACCCGGGGAATCCGCGATACAATTGGATTTATAGAGGAATACAATTATGCAACCCATTGTGGTGGTAGACCCTGGGAATTGTTTTCCACCTATATAGGAATGCAAAAGTCCCTGGGCAAACATCTTGAAATCATTATGGGTCTGGGACGGGGCAGATTTGTTGGTTACGGTGACCGAAGCCATTACTTCAATACCGACCTATTTGTGCTGGGTGATAGATATAAGAGTCCCGAACATTCCTGGTGGGCTTTCGGCCTGTTCTTCGGCGGGGCATTAAAAGTCCCTGGCGGGCTTGAAATGGTTGCCGAAATGGACGGCCGTGATGGAAATATTGGTTTTAAATATCACCATCAATATTTTACCGCAACATTGGGGCTGGCCAAGGCAGAACAATTACCCTGGTGGAATCATCCACCCTTCTCACCCCGTCTTGTTATTGGACTTGAAACCTCAAATAAGGCAATGCTTGAGGCTCCCAGGGTTGGTTCAATTGAATGCGTTGTCCAGGACTTCACGACAAAAGAAATCCTGACAAATGCAATCATTGACCTTAAAGAGGTAAATAAGAGATATCGTGCACCAACCGGAATATTTTCCTTGAGTCTGCCCGCTGGTAATTACACAATCACCGCAAGCAGGTCTAACTATGCAGATTACATTGCCCAAATTACTGTAAAACCAGGGGTTAAGACAAAACTTATTTTTAATTTGAAAAAGACCGAAGAACAATTAAGAAGGGAACAGCAACTAAAAAGCATCAATAATTATCTTGCTCAGGGCAAGGCATACTTTACCGAAGGTAATTTAAAACTTGCCCTTGATGCCTTCAATAATGCCCTCTCAATAGACCCCAATAATAAAGAAGCACGGGAATATCTTGCTCAGATAGAGGCAAAAAAGACTGAGTTTATCGCAAATTATTCTACTGAAGCAAGGGCAAGGGAAAAATCAAAAGACTATTCGGGTGCATTACAACTATGGCAGAAAATTCTGGAACTCGACCCTGAAAATACTGAGGCAAAGACCGCCATCGCAAGTCTTGAAAAGAAAATCACACCCGAGAAAAAACCACAAGGTGAAGCCAAAAAGCCTGCTGAAGAGAAGGCAACCCCTGAACAGATAGAAGCCCTCTACAAAAAGGGTGTCTCTTATTTCGCGGCCGAGAAGTATGAAGAGGCATTAAAAGTATTCAAACAGGTCCTTGCTCTTGACCCCCAGCATAAAGGGGCAAAGGAATACAAAAAGAGAACCGAGGCAAGAATCAAAGCATTGAAGGGTGGATAGCCCAATTTCCTGCCTTTATTTAAGTTTAAAATGAACTGGTATGCGGCATACACAAAGTGCCATCATGAAAGAACCAGTAATAAAATCCTTCAAGAGAAGGGTATTGAAACATTTCTTCCGGAAATAATTGTTCCGAGCCGAAGGCGTGACCGAAAAGTTCTAATCAAAAGACCACTTTTTCCAAATTACCTTTTTGTAAGACTGGACCAGAAGCAAGAAAACTGGCTAAAGGTTTATAGAACACACGGAATTGTCCGATTGTGTGGCAACCCCCATCCTGTGCCGGTTCCAGACGAAGATATTGAATCAATAATGATATTTGTTCAGAGCGACCGGAATATCTATCCATTGCCCTATCTGGTGGTTGGTTCAAAAGTTCGTGTCGTTTCAGGACCACTTGCCGGAGCAATAGGAATTCTTATAAAAGAAGACCACAAGAAAAGAAGACTTGTCGTCTCCCTTGAGATGATGGGACAATCAGTGGCTGCAACATTAGGAGATGATGAGGTAAGACCATATTGATGGAATAGCATTTTGGGTCTTGACAAACTTCAAATTTGGATTATAATTTATAATGGAATTTCGCTATTGTGAAATTTTTAGGAAAAACTAAACTATTCCTTACAAATAAAAATTTAGCGAAAGGAGGTGATGGACTGGCAAGAGAAACGAACTACCAAAAGCCCTTATTGCTCTACATAATTTCTTTTGCCCTTCTTACAACTTTTGGTTTTACGCAGACTGAGAGGTGGGTTTATAGGTATTACGGCACTAACTCCTATCATAATGATGAGGCATATTCAATCTGTTATGGGGCTGATGGAAACCTATATGTAGCAGGCGTGGCTTATAATGATAGCACGGGCGATGATTTTACAGTAATCAGCCTCACTAATTCAGGAACAGAAAGATGGATATATAAGTATAATGGGTTAGCAAATTACGGAGACAGAGCATTCACGGTCGATTATGGCAGCGGAAATATCTATATTGGTGGTACTTCTTATGGGAGTGATACAATCAGACATCTCACAGTAATTAGCCTCACATTGAACGGAAATGAACGATGGGTCTATCAATTTAATAGTCCGACTACTATAGACGGCTGTGCCAATTCAGTTACTTACGGTGCCGATGGGAATATTTATATTGTCGGTGTGATAAGAAAGATAAATACTGGCTATGATATTATTGTAATCAGCCTAACTGAGAGCGGGATAGAACGTTGGGTTTATACCTATACGAGTCCAGGCAATGGGAGCGATTATGGATACTCAATTGCCTACGGCGCTGACAACAATATTTATGTGACTGGTTATAGGACTTATTACAGTGAGGCAATTGTCGCTATTTGTCTCACAAACTTGGGTTCTGAGCGTTGGGTCTACCAATGTGATAGATGGAGCACTGCAAAGAAGATTGTTTACGGATTGGATAGTGATCTGTATATATTTGGGAGGACTTATTACTATGTGGGCGGTTCGGTTTTTAGCCACGGCCTTTTAATTTCTCTTTTTAACTCCGGCAATGAACGTTGGAGATACGAAACTTCCTCTCACCCTTATGAGCCCAGCTATTTTGAAACCGGAGTCGATGGTGCTGATGGAAATCTTTATGCGGTTGGTGCTTATGGCTGGGATATTCCCTTTTTCCTTATTGAAAGTGTCTCGGATTCTGGAATCTTTAGATGGAATTATATTGATACAACCTGGGGTTATGCGACATCAATTATTTATGGTAATGATGGAAACATCTATGCTGGTGGACTTACTTCTGACACTTGGCAGGGAGGAGAAAGTTACTTTACAGTAATCAGTTTTACACATGCCGGTGATTTATGTTGGTTTTACCGAAAACCCGGGTGGTGGAACTTAAATATAGCCCATTCAGTTGCTTATGGTCCTGATGGAAATATCTATGCCGCAGGCACAACCACAGATAGTATCACCGGCAATGATTTTACTGTTATTGGCCTGAGTTCAACTGGAATTCAAGAGTATAATACCGCTCAAGACTCTGGAAGCAAAGGGTTAAACCTTAATGTCCAGCCCAGTATTATCAACACCAATGCCCAAATCTACTGCAATATTTCTTATAATCAGACAATCCGATTGAGCCTCTATGACATCGTTGGCAGAAAAATTGAAACGATTGCCCAGGGTGTCTTTGAACCCGGAGTTTATACCTTTAATCACGACTTCTCCCATCTCAGTTCCGGTATCTACTTCTTAATCCTTGAGGGCGAAAAAGAAACCAAAACCGAGAAAGTGCTGATGGTAAGATAAAAACGAAATGGGGTGCAGACTTGTTTATAGGTCTGCACCCCGAAAGGAGACTGAAATGGTATCAGTAATATTTTTCTTATTATCGCCTGGACCACCGAGGTTGTAACTACCGGGACTCGTTTGAGACCCCCAACCCTTGCCATTGATTCATCAGGGAATCCGTATGTCTTGGTAGCTGTCTGGAGAACCGCATCTCCACCGATATTGGACTACCTTCTGCTGTTTTCCAAATCTAACGGCATTTGGAGTGCTGACACATTTGAGTTAAATGCTGAGGACCCTCTATATAGTATTGCCCTGACAATTGATAAAAATAACCGCCCGTGGTGTATTTATACAGCGTATTATAATGATGGAGTTGATACTGTCTGGTATTTGATAGTGGTTCATAAAGATTCAACAGGTTGGGTAAAAGATACAGTAGAATCACGCAGACCCCAAGATGGTCCTTCTTTTTATTGGACTTCAATCACTACTGATAACTTATTGGGGGTGCATATAGCTTATGACTATTCAATAAATGGGTGGCATTATGCTTATTATGCTTTTTTAAATGATTCTATCTGGCAGAAGGAAAAGGTTGATACTACATTCATTGGGGACTATTGTTGTTCAATTGATGTTGATTCACAAAACCGACCTCATATAAGTTATTTCCGTGATACTGCATCTATCGGAGAGAATCTTTGGTATGCAAAAAAGGTTGATAGTGTCTGGTATTGCGAGGAAGTTGACCATACGATGTTTGCCAGTTGGTGGCCTACCTCAATAAGGGTTAATCCAGTTAATGATTTGCCGGCAATCGCCTACAGGGACCCCCTTACTTATCAGATGAAATATGCCTGGTATGATGGCACTATATGGCATATTGACATTGTTGCTCTTGAGGGGTTCATTATGAGTCCACAAGTGCTTGACTTTGATTCCTCGGGAAGGCCGTGGATGATATATTGTGATGAGGGTTATGGTCGCACTTTTGTTGCCTATAAGGATACAAATGGTTTCTGGCATACCGAATTATTACCACTCTTGCCACCACTTACTTACAGTTATCCCGGTGCTTTGCGTATTGGTCAAGATGGCACAATCCATATGACCAGAATAGGAAACAGCGACGATTTCTGTGTTCGTGAAATCCATTACATCTATGGGACACCAGAAGGGATTGAAGAAGGTGCAGGGATAAAGATGGCTGGGGAAAGGTCAAAGTTAATAATTACGCCGAATATTGTTAGGGGCAATGCCCGAATTCAATTCACCATCTTTGAAAAACAGTGCATTTCCTTAAAACTTTATGACCTTACCGGTAGAGAGGTAATGGTGATTAGTGACGGTATTATTGATGCGGGAACTCATTCTTACGACCTTAATGTAACCAGTCTCATTTCCGGCATTTATTTTTTGATTTTGGAAGGCGAAAAAGAGGTTAAAACCAGGAAATTGCTGGTAATAAGATAGTATATCTGCCGACCTATTAGTGGTCTGCAGATTGAGAGGAGATTGAGATGAAAACATTTGGAGGCGGACTTAAAATGTGTCGCCAAAAACCTTTCTTGTTATCCCTGATTGGGCTATTCGTCTTTTTAGGCTGGTTTGAGAGCGCACTTGCCCAGAATATCGTGTGGACTAAGACCTACGGTGGGATTCAGGATGATGCAGGTTATTCTATCCAGGAATGTGCAGATGGTGGTTTTATTATCGCCGGGACAACATATTCTTTTAGCATGGGTGGTTCAGATGTCTATCTTATAAGGATTGATGTTGATGGTGATACCCTATGGACAAAGACATACGGGGGAACTGGGGGTGATTATGCCAAATCTGTTGAGGTGTGTCCGGATGGTGGTTTTATTATTGCTGGTTCAACAAACTCTTTTGGCGCTGGTGGTTCTGATGTCTATATTATAAGAACCAATTCTTTGGGAGATACCCTTTGGACAAAGACCTGTGGTGGTGCCAATGATGATGCAGGCTTTTCGGTGCAAAGGTGTTTATCGGGCGGTTTTATCATTGCTGGCTATACATATTCTTTTGGTGCGGGTCACTGGGATGTCTATCTTATAAGAACCGATTCCTTAGGAGATACCCTTTGGACAAAGACCTATGGCGGAATTGACTATGATGTGGGCTTCTCTGTTGAAGAGTGTTCGGATAGCGGTTTTATCATCACCGGAATGACATATTCTTTTGGTGCTGGTGATGCGGATATCTATCTAATTAGGACCGATTCGTGGGGTAATACCATCTGGACAAAGACCTATGGCGGAACCAAGTATGATGCGGGCTATTCTGTTCAAGAATGTGCATCAGGCAGTTTTATCATTACGGGAAGGACTCTATCCTTTGGAATCTATTGGGCACATCCCTATCTTTTGAAGACTGATGCGGGTGGCAATCTCCTATGGATTAAAACCTATGCTGGAGGTGGTGGTGATGCGGGGTGTTCAGTGAAAGAGGCTTCATCTGGTGGTTTTATGATTGTTGGCTGGGCATATTCAACTGTGAATGCTTCTGAAGTTTATCTTGCAAGGACCGATGCAAACGGCGATACTCTTTGGACAAAATACTTTGGCGGTGGTAATTATGATGCAGGTTATTCTCTCAACAGGTGTGCATCTGGCGGTTTTATCATCGCAGGAGAAACCAAGTCTTTTGGCGCTGGTGGTTCTGATGTCTATATTATAAGGCTTGCCGAAACAGGAATAGAAGAAGATTTGGAGGCTTCAGTCTCTGATGGATTAATAGTCTATCCCAATCCAACTTTGGGCGATGTGATTATTGAGTATGAATTACCTGAAGAAGGAGAGGTAACCCTCAGGCTCTATGATGCTGGTGGGAGACTGGTAAGGAGTCTGTACCCGGGCAAACAGAATAGGGGTATTCATAAAATTGAGATGAAAAAAGATGGATTGAATGCCGGGATTTATTTCATTGAATTCATCTCATCAATTTTTAAAATTAGGACCGAGAAACTTACGATATTGAAATAAGAAAGAGAACTGGATTCGGTTATATTGTAGTCTTTCAATCTAAATAATTAAAATTCATCAGGAATTTTGCTAATCAATTCTACATTTTAACATTTCAAGATTTCAAAATTTTGAAATGTTAGAATTTAATACTGATAAATGTTTTTTACTTTCGCACAAAATTGAGAATTTTTTTATTTTTTCACCAGTTATTCAAAAATTGGCTCCACTGCAGGTGCCCGGTTGTGGGTAAGAGGAGCTAACTAACTTGGGAGGTGAAACATGCCATCAAGATACACTACCTTCTTTGCGTTTGTTGGCCTTCTTTTTACACCGTTCCTTGCGAGTTCTCCATTAATTTTGCTGAAAGGCTACGGTGGTCAAATCCACTGGTCAAACTACAGTGGTTGTGTTGGCGGTGGTATAGAATATCATTTTCAAAAAGTGGCTTTTGATCTGTCAATCAGTTATCAGAGTTATGATTTTTCTGTTCCTCAAAATGAAGTTCCGCCTCCTTTTGATACAATTTCTTACTGTGGCTTGTATCAGGAATTACTAACTGGTTTGGGTATTAAGTATACCATCTTCAACTATAAAGAATTTAGAGTATCTTTACTCCCCAAAGTGATTCTACTACTCTCTGGAGGTGAGATTAAAAGTGATGCCACGATTCCTGGAGAACTGGATGATAAATATGGATGTAACAAATTCTTTTTGAGTGTGAATCCCGGAATCGGTATTCATTACAACATTCCTAAAACAAATTTATGGGTTGGCACAGAATTCAACTATACTCACCACTTCAATTATACCAAAGCACAGAATAATTACTTTGCCTTAATTTACTCTTTCGCCTTTGAACTCTTCCGACGATAATGCAAATGGAGGTAGGGGGCGAGGTTTTACCTCGTCCCCCACATTTTCTTTCCGGTAGAAAGTATACTTCTCCTGAATGTTTGCGATTGTTCTTTATGTAAGAGGTAAGTTTTTCCCAAAAAGTGTGCAGTTTTCTTATGGAAAGAAGAAAGTTCTTTTCTGTCGTGCTGAACCTTGCCCTGAATCAAGTTGAGCGTCTCTATTTCAGCATCTATTCGTTTTTTATTAGGCTCTGAAATAACCCGTGAAACGAGCCTCGCCTGGCGCCAGGCCAGGGCTGTTTCCTGGATTTTTTTAGAATCTATAAAAGAACCTGCAAATTCAAATTTCGGTATTTCGCCAATTGGCGAAATACCGAAATAGTCAAAATTGATGAAGATGAATTTAGAAAACTTTGTATAATTTTATTCCGGCTTCGCAAGGAGGGGTATGGAATGGATAAAGACAAGGGTTGTTCCTCTCCGAAAAATGCCATTGTAGTTGCCCAATTCACCGGGTTATTATCTTCAGAATTTGGTGGAGTAGCAAAAATTGTTTCGCAGCAAAAATAAAAGTTGTAGTGGCAGAGTTTACTTTGAAATTTTCTTTTTGTCATTCTGAATTTATTTCAGAATCTTGTAACAGTTTAGTTTCTCCCAGATTATCTTTATTATTTTTGGAGTAGCAGTCCGCAGAGGTTCGTGGCGGATTGGTCGGCGTTTTGAGGGAAAGATGAGGGGCGGGGTTTTTCAGAAGCAAAGCCCTGAAGTATGTTCAAGTACCGGATTTTCAATCCAATGCCTTGGATTAAAACTTAGTCCTATTTTTTAAACGCAAAATTTTTCGGCACTCTGCCTTTTTGGGGCTTATCATTGAGAGGAATCTCAATGGAATTGCTTCGTCGGTTGACTCCTCTCGCAAGGACAGAGGGCAAGCAGATGAGATTGCTTCGCCCGCCTTCGGCGGGCTCAATGACAGAACCGGAGTGGGGTCATTGCGAGGCTTTTGCCGAAGGAATCCGACTTCGTCGATTGCCACGCAATTGCGTGGAATTTGGAAATTAGAATTTATGAAACCTTTTGATACCAATCTTCTCGTAAACCTCATCCATTGTTTGAAAGGCAATTACCTTTGCCCTCTTGCTTCCGCTTTGTAAAACCGAATAGATATAGTCTGGCTTTTCTTTTAATTCTTTTTGCCGCTCCTGAATTGGTTTAAGCACTTTATATAAATTCTCCGCGAGGATTTTCTTACAATCAAGACAACCGATTCCCGCGCTCTGACATTCCCGGGCACAATATTGAATATCCTCTTCCGGGGAAAACGCCCGATGCATCGTAAATATATTACATAATTCAGGATTCCCGGGGTCCTGTCTTCGCTTTCGATTTGTATCGGTCACTGCAGTTGCAAGTTTCTTCCATATCCCATCTTCTTTCTCATCAAGATAGATGCAATTTTCCAGGGACTTGCTCATCTTTTTTATACCGTCAAGGCCAAGTATCCTTGAGACTGGAGCAAGTTTCTCTTTCGGCTCCGGGAAAACCTCTCCAAAATAGGAATTAAATCTTCTTACTATCTCTCTTGTCAATTCCAGATGGGGTAATTGGTCATCGCCCACCGGAACCACTACCGCTTTATAAAGAATGATGTCTGCGGCCATAAGAACCGGATAATCAAGGAGACCCATATTGACATAGTCAGGATTTTGCATTCTTTTTTCTTTAAATGTGGGAACCCTTGTTAACCAGGAAATGGGCGTGATGGTATTTAATATCCAGGCGAGTTCGGTATGTTCCGATACTGTTGATTGTAACATCAAAATACTTTTTTCAGGATCAATTCCTGCCGCAATATAGTCAACTGCACAGTTAAATATTCGGCTATCCATCTCTTTTGGGTTAAAGGGAACGGTTATTGCGTGATAATCAACAATGCCGTAAATACACTGATAATCATCCTGCAGGGCAATCATATTCCGCATCGCACTTGCATAATTTGCGATATGTAACCGTCCCGAAGGCTGAATTCCACTGAAGACATTACCCTTTTTCATAACCTTATAATAATATCTAAAATTTTTTTTGTGTCAACAATTGACAGATGGTTTACTTTGGATTCAAACGGATAAAATAATGGATTATGCAGATGAAAAAACGGACAACCACAAGTGCCTGCCCTGAATCCTGACTTACGTCAGGACAGGTTTATTTCAGGGGTTGTCCCAACATTAATTGGTGAATGGTTAAATATTTAAAGGGATAGGAATTTGAAAAATTCCTATCCCTTCAATAAATTAAAAAGGGACCCCTCACCTTAATCCTCTCCCCGTTTTAACGGGGAGAGGGAAGGGTGAGGGGCGGGGTTTCAGTCCGCCAAGTTACGTGGCGGACTGATGTATGTTCAGGTAATGGATTTTGAAAAAATCCATTACTTCAAATATAAAAGGTAAGTTTTCCCTAAAATGTAGTTGCCTGATTTATCAGGCAAGAAAGATTAAAAGCCCAATGAATTGGGCAGCTACAATTTTGTATCCTCCTTTTGTAAATGGGAAATAAGGGGGATTTAACCCGCATTATTCATACTAAAAGTCATTGAGCCCGCCTTACTCCTTCTGTCATTGCGAGCCCGCCGAAGACAGGCGAAGCAATCCCATCTGTTCTTGTGAGGAACCAAACGACGAAGTAATCCCTGAAATGACCGATAACAAATGAGATTGCTTCGCTTACGCTCGCAATGACAAAAAGAAAAAAACAGAGTGTCCCCTCACCCCTGCCCTCTCCCCGCCAATCTTTGTGGCGGGGGGGGGGG
>Ga0207433_10000646_pt1 | contig 79268 bp, 78 predicted proteins | sample YelNatPaOPGAMG01_FD_187559 | JGI IMG/M metagenome (GOLD analysis project Ga0207433, IMG submission 187559) | Hot spring thermophilic microbial communities from Obsidian Pool, Yellowstone National Park, USA - OP-RAMG-01 (SPAdes) (version 3) | ecosystem: Environmental > Aquatic > Thermal springs...
TCTTTTGTGTTATTATTAATAAAAACAGATAGTAATGGAGGTGACGGTGGTGTATATTAATGTAGGTCTTATAGGTTATAAGTTTATGGGGAAAGCGCATAGCCATGCATATCTAGATATGCCTAAATTTTTTAATCCAAAAGGAATCCCTGTAATGAAGGTTCTTTGTGGTAGAGACGAAGCTGGGGTTAGGGAGATGGCAGATAGATTTGGATGGCAAGAGATAGAAACTTCGTGGGAAAGACTTATCGAGAGAAAGGATATAGACCTGATCGATATTACTGCTCCTACCAATGTTCATAAAGAGATTGCAGTGGCAGCAGCCAAGGCAGGTAAGAATATCTTCTGTGAGAAGCCACTGGCTATGAATGTGAAAGAGGCAAGAGAGATGTTGAGATCTGTAGAAGAGGCAGGGGTAAAACATATGATTGGTTTTAACTATAGGAGAGTCCCTGCTGTAGCCTTAGCCAAGAAACTTATTGATGAAGGAGCTATAGGAAAGATATATCATTTTAGAGCTGTATACCTTCAAGACTGGATAGTTGATCCAGACTTTCCTCTAGTTTGGAGACTACAGAGGGAGATAGCAGGTTCTGGGTCTCATGGAGATCTAGGTGCCCATCTAATAGATATCGCTAGATATTTAGTAGGTGAATTTTCTGAGGTGATAGGGATGAGCGAGACATTTATAAAAGAAAGGCCTTTAGCTGCATCAATGACTGGGCTGAGTGCTAAGTCCAGTGGAGGGAGGGGTAAGGTTACAGTGGATGATGCAACCTTATTCCTTGCTAGGTTTGAAAATGGTGCATTAGGAAGCTTCGAAGCCACTAGATTTGCTCCAGGGAGAAAAAATTATAACTCCTTCGAGATAAATGGTAGTGAAGGTTCTATAGTGTTTAACTTTGAAAGGATGAATGAACTGCAGTTCTACTCTCGAAAAGACCCCCAAGAGACGAATGGTTTTAGAACTATTATGGTAACAGAATCTATCCATCCCTATATAAGTGCATGGTGGCCAGCTGGACATATTATAGGATATGAACATACATTTATCCATGAAGTATATGACCTATGTGAGGCTATAGCAAATGATACCCCCATAACTCCTAACTTCTATGATGGGCTAAAGTGCCAGGAGGTGTTAGAAGGAGTAGAACTTTCTGTCCAGGAGAGACGTTGGGTGAAAATCTCTGAGCTTTAGAAACCAGGAGCTATAGTTGTACTTATGGTGGGGAATGCTTTTAACGAGAATCCTAGAGATATAGCTTGAGTAAGTATATTGTAACTGATATTTGCTTCCCAACAGTGCAGGTCATAGGTGATTTTCATATCCTGGAACTGAAATATAGTAGGTGTTATATTGAACCTTGCATCTATCTTCCATTTTGGATCTAATCTCCAAGATATGTACGAAACCGCCGAGAGATCATTTAAGCTATATGGGTTAACTGAAAGGCTTAGACTGATTTTATGTTCATCATCCTGCTTCCAACTGCCATTAAGCACTATTGGACTAAGGGAAAAACTCAAAATATCAAACCTTGTGGTGAGGCTAGCAGAATAATTTTCTCCATTTAGACTTAAAACCCCTGAGATAGTATTTAAAGGTAGGGATGGTCTTTCAGATAGTATATTGAACTGAGAGTTCCCCCATCCCTCCCTGTAATCATAGCTTAGTTTTAATGTTGAGTCTTTAGATATACTCTTTGACCACTGGATATTACTTGTTATACCAGTAATATAGTCTTGAGGCGGATAATAAGAGCCATTGAGAGTTATAGAAGAACTTATGTCCCCATCTAATAGACTTATTGCCTTTGGATATAAAGAGAGGTTTACCTTTATGGCTGAGCCCTGGAGCTGATCAGGATATTCTATATAGTTTCCTAATATAGTCTCCCCATTTATATTAAGATAAGGACTATTTAATACCTTAGAGGAGATGGATATCTCTGGGAGTTTGGCTAATACATACATATATCCGAACTGAGATATTGAATTTAAATCAGGATAGGATATAGTATATATCTCTCCCCTTATATTGATATTTTGTATGTTACTGTTTCCGGTTAGTCTATACTCAGTAATTTCCCCTAGATTTTTTTGCAGACTATATTTCCTATCCCTAATATTCAATGTAGTATTAACATCCCCTACCTTATTTGAACTTGTAAGATTAGCAATATTAGATAAGGTCTGTGTAGTATTGTTTTGATAGCCATAATAGCTAATAGAATGTCCTCCAGTACTTGCTGAAATCCTATAGTCCCATCTGTCCTCTGTGATATTTGTCCTGTTTATATAGGTGCTGAGACTTACGTCTCCAAGTTTTGCATCTTGGTTGAGGGATAATTGGGTTTTTATCTCATCCAATGATGGGAGAATATAAATCATTCCATAGCCAGGTCCAAAATTCTTTATATTATAAAATTCAGTAAGCCCGAATCCAAAGCCAGTTTTCTCCCCTACATCAAATTGAGCATATCCATACAGGTCTTTACTTTGATAGTGACTATAATATGCTCTTAAATACATCCCCTTATCTGGACTTGTTCCTATCTCTGGGATAATGGGCTGTCTTTCTGGATAATCAAAGACAATAGAATAATATGGAAGAGAGAAGAGCAAGGTGTCTCCTAAATAGAAACTCACATCTATGGCGTATAATCTTTCTTGTGGATAGATAACTAGTTCTTTTGCCTCGATATGGTAATGAGGCTGGGGGAGGTCACAGGTAGTGAAGGATGCCCTTTCACTTATTATTGTTCCAGACCTGTCCTTTTGAATACTATCGCCATTTATATATATAGCTCCTTTTATGTTACTTTCAGTAAGTTCTCCTTTTGCTTTTTCTAGTTTGAATGTATCTTCTTTTATAGAGAGGGAGAACCTTTCTCCACTTAAGGTGTTTTTATCCTCTGTTAGAAGAACATTCCCAGTAGCAAAAAGTTCCCAGGTCTTTGGATCTAGTTCTATATAATCTGCTTTAAGAAGAATCCCTTTATACTCTAATTTTGCATTTCCAGTAGCGACTACCTTTTCTGAGGAGATAAGAAGTTTATCTCCAGATATCTTCAAAGGTATTGAAGAGGCAAATGCCTCACTGGATATAACCACTATAATTAAGACTAAAATACCAACAAATATTGCCCTTTTCATCATCAAATTCATTTGCCATATTATATCATATATTTAGCGCTGTTTCCCAGCTGAATACCTTTCTACTTGCTAAGGATTTCTTTTTGTGGTAAAATACCTACTGTAATAGGAGAGGTGGCCGAGTCGGTCTAAGGCGGTCGCCTGCTAAGCGATTGGATATGTCTCTAAAACATATCCCGTGGGTTCGAATCCCACCCTCTCCGCCAGTTTGTGCCTGTAGTTCATTTGGATAGAACGGTGGACTCCGGATCCGCTGGTGGGGAGTTCGAATCTCCCCAGGCACACCAAAGAGGTGATTGATTCTATAGTAGAGAAGTATATAAAGTTTGAAGATAACAAGATTTTGAGAAATCTTTTAGGTAATCTAGATGAAAATGCGATATTGCTTGCTGAGGGTACCCATACAGAGATCTCAATAGTAGAATATGGATTGTCTATAAGAGGTGAAGAGGAGGACGTTAGGAAGACAGTAGCTATAATAGAAGACCTCGCTAAGATTGCAGAGAAAGGATATCCTGTAGCTCGTAAGGATATAGACCTTCTTTTAGAATCGCCAGAAGAACCTTTTAATCTGAGTTCTTTAAGGGAGGATGTGGTACTAGTTACTCCCAGAGGTAAAAGGGTTTTCCCAAAGACTCCTGGGCAGAAGAGGTATGTAGACGTTATGAGAAGATATGATCTGGTTTTTGCCATTGGACCTGCCGGTACTGGAAAGACATACCTTGCTATGGCTATGGCACTTACCGCTTTAAAGAATAGGTCAGTAGCCCGTATTATTCTTACCCGTCCAGCGATAGAAGCAGGTGAAAGATTGGGATTTTTACCTGGGGACTTGCAAGAAAAGGTAGACCCATATCTTAGACCTCTTTATGATGCGCTATATGATATGCTAGAGGCTGATAAAATCCAAAAATATATGGAAAGAGGAGTTATAGAGGTTGCTCCTCTGGCTTATATGAGGGGCAGGACATTGAATGATGCATTTGTTATCCTTGATGAAGCTCAAAATACTACCCCTGAACAGATGAAGATGTTTCTTACTCGTATGGGTTTTGGTTCCAAGTATGTGGTAACAGGAGATATAACCCAGATAGACCTGCCTACAGATAGAGAATCAGGTCTTATTATGGCTCAGAGGATACTCAAGGATGTAGAGGGACTAATTTTTGTTTATCTTACCGAACAAGATGTAGTAAGACACGACCTGGTTCAAAGGATTATAAAGGCTTATAATGCCTATGAATCGAATATTAAATCAGCTAGGAGATAGGTTTCTTTCTCTCCTAGGAGTTATAGAAGATTTTTTTGTTAGCGGTTTTTATAAGGCTTTAAAAACTAGAGAATTAGTGTGGATAGTAGTTCTCCTCTGCTATTTTTCTGTTCTTGTTTTTGACTTTTTCCCATATACAGTAGACCTTACAGAAAAACAGGTTGCTCCTGCTGATATTATGGCTCCCAGGACAGTAGAAATTGTAGATAAAGAGAGGACGCAACTTCTGAGAGATCAAGCAGCTAGAGAAGTGAAGCCAGTATATGAGCTTGATACTATGGTGGAATCACAGGCTATAAATGATATAAATATCTTCTTCAATATGTTAGAAAGGAGTAAAACTAAAGATTTTATTGAGTTGAAGAAGAATCTTCCTATAAAGATTACTGATGATGTTGCAAAAAGGTTATTTTCATTAAAACAGGATCAGTTTTCTCCTTTAAGAAAAGCAGTTATTTATATAACTAGTGGGGTTTTAGACAAAGGTATATCGCCTCAAAATCTAGATATCGTAGGCCAACTCCTAAATGATGAGGCTTCAAAACTAAATACACCTCAGGATATTAAAGACCTCAGTATTATACTTGCTAAATATTTTGTAAAACCCAACCTTTTTCTGGATGTAGCTGAAACTCAAAGGAGACAAGAAGAGGCTAGGAATTCTATTCCTCCTGTTAAACAGGTTATACTAAAAGGACAGGTGATTATTCGTAAAGGAGATATAGTAACAAAAGAGCATATAAAACTTTTAGATGCTTTAGGACTAAGGCAGAAAAAAACTAACCTGGTAGGTATGGTAGGATTATTTATAATCTTAGTCCTTGCAGGATTTGCTATGGTTACGTTTATGAGAAATGTTTTGCCATCTATATACGAGAATGTAATGCTTAACTGGTTAATCGCTATCCTTCTTATAGTTGGTCTGATACTTGTGAGGGGCTTCTCCTATATCTCTATCTATCTTATTCCCCTTGCTACTATTGGAATCTTAGCTACTACTCTTCTTGACTATCGAATTGCTATCTTACTTGTAATATTTGCTGGTATTATTCCAAACATAGCTAATCTTGAGTCGTTGAGGTATTTTTTCCCATTATTTATCGGCTCTATAGGAGGGATATTGGCAACATTAAATGTTACCCAGAGGAGTGATTTTACCAAGGCAGGAGCCACAATAGCCTTGGTTCAAGCTTTTGGTGTTGGGGCGATATCTTTAATGGGGTATACCGATATAAGAAGCATACTTATCAATATTGGATACGGTGTAGGATCAGGTATCCTTTCTGCTATTTTGGCTATAGGAATGATGCCATATTTAGAGCATCTTTTCCAGATTGTTACTGCAATAAGACTTACTGAGCTCACTAACTTTACTCAACCTCTTTTAAAGAGACTTATGCTTGAGGCTCCTGGAACGTACCATCACTCTGTATTAATAGGCAACTTAGCCGAAGCAGCCGGGGAGGCGTTAGGAGCAAATCTTCCCCTTATAAGGGCTGGGGCATATTACCATGATATAGGTAAGATAAGACGCCCTTATTTTTTTATAGAGAATCAACTGGCTGGAGAGAATATACATGATAGATTACCACCCAGTTTGAGTAAACTTATAATATTAAGACATGTTGATGACGGGGTAGCTTTGGCAAGGCGGTATAAAATTCCGGAACAGATAATAGATTTCATAAGAGAACATCACGGTACATCCTTGGTCTCTTATTTCTATTATCAGGCTATGAAAGAAGACCCTAAGAATACAAAGGAAGAAGACTATAGATATAAAGGGCCAAAACCTCAAACAAAGGAGACAGCTATACTTATGCTTGCAGACGCAGTAGAAGCTGCTGTTAGAGCGTTAGACCATCCTAATCCTCAGAAACTGGAGTCTACAGTTAGGCATATAATAGAAGAGAGATTGAATGATGGACAGTTAGATGAGAGTCCTCTTACTCTTAGAGACCTAAGTATAATAGGAGAGGCTTTTGTAAAGGTACTTACAGGGATGTTTCACCTAAGGATAGAATATCCAGAGGTCTCTACTCAAAGGAATGGGAAGGTAATTGGCTATAGAAGTAGTTAATATTCATTCTAGATTAAAGATAAATAGAAATAATTTGAAACGACTTATTAAGAAGATCGTAGAGAAATTAAACCTAGAGATAGAGGATATAGGGATAGTTTTGGTAGATGATGAGTATATCAAAGAACTGAATAAGAGATATAGGAAGATAGATTCTTCTACAGATGTCTTAAGTTTTTCTATGGAGGAGGATAAGATTTGGGGTGACATCTATATATCTTTGGATACAGCGGCAAGACAGGCCCAATTACAAGGGTGGGATTTAGAACAAGAGGTGAGGTTTTTGGCGGTTCATGGTCTACTTCATCTTATAGGGTATGACGATGAGACAGAAGAAGGGTACAACGAGATGATGTCTCTTACTAATGAACTTCTCATATGAGGTCTATGATGAAGGATTATTCTTTTTCTGAAAGTTTAGACTGGGCTATACAAGGTATTATCTCTGCATTTAAGAAGGAGAGGAATTTTAAAATAGACCTCTTAGTAGCTATTATAGTGATATTATGCGGGGTGATAATTAATCTCAGTAGGTTAGAATTAGTAGTAGTTATATTGACGACAGCATTTGTCCTTTCGGCTGAACTATTTAATACAGCCATAGAAAAATCCTTAGATGTAGTAAATAATAGTATTGACCCCAAGGTGAAGTTTGTAAAAGATGTATCAGCTGGCGCTACTTTAATAGCAGTTTTGGCTTCTGTCTCTGTTGGTTTTCTGGTGTTTTATCCACATCTGGAAAGGCCTTTCGATATCTCATTGAGGGCAATAAAGTCTATTCCTTTACATATTATAATTGCTAGTTTATTCCTGGTAATGTTTCTTGTTATTATTATAAAGAGTTTAGTAGGGGATAAATTCCTTAGGGGAGGGATAGTAAGTGGTCATGCAGCAATAGCATTTAGTATAGCCACTATAATCTTCTATTTTTCTAACTCTCTTATGGTTGCTACCTTAGGGTTTATCCTTGCCTTTCTTGTTGCACAGAGTAGGGTTGAGGGTAAGATACACTCTGTAAAAGAAGTTATTTTAGGGTCTCTTCTTGGGATAATAGTAATGTTAACAATCTTGAACCTTGTTTTAAAGTAATAGGAGGCGAGAATTTTTGGAAAGTAGTAATTTGTGGCTAGAATATATACTGATATTTATATTCCTAGCTTTTTCTGCATATTTTATGAGTTCTGAGACTGCTATAACAGCGGTAAATAAATTCAGACTTAAACAGTTAGAGAGTGAAGGAGATAAAAGGGCTAAGAAATTGAATAACCTTTTAAAAGACTCTACCAGATTACTTTCTACTATCCTCTTGGGGAATAATCTAGCGCAAAATGCTCTCACATCCCTTGTCACAGTGGTAGTAATAACCTGGTTAAGGGGAGCTGGCATAATAGATTCAGACCTGGCTGTTCTATTATCTACTATTGTTACTACTTTCTTGATCCTTATATTTGCCGAAGTTACTCCTAAATCTTATGCATTTCAAAAGGCTGAGGATGTAGCTCTCTTTACTGCTTCCCCCCTTACCATAATATATAAGCTTTTTTCTCCGTTGGCTTCGCTTTTAACTGGTATAGCTAATGGATTCTTAAGGCTTTTTGGCCTTAGGCTGGTAAATCCTGAACCATTCGTTACCGAGGAGGAGATAAAGGCTTTAGTAGATATGGGGGAAGAAGAAGGGGTAATAGAGGAGGAAGAAAAGGAGATGATAGAGAATGTATTTGAGCTTTCTGAAACAGTAGCAAGAGAGGTGATGGTTCCTAGAGTAGACATCGTAGCTTTAGATGTGAATTCTTCATTAGAAGAGGTAATAGATATAATAAATATGAGTGGACATTCGAGAGTTCCTATTTATGAAGAGACGATTGACAATATAGTAGGCATTATATATGCGAAGGATATTCTAAAATTCTTAGATAAAAAGACTACCCCTTCAGTAAGGTCTATTATGAGACCCCCTTACTATGTGCCTGAGACGAAGCCAATAGATGAACTCTTTAGAGAAATGAGAAATCAAAAGGTACATATGGCAATTATTATAGATGAATATGGTGGAACTGCAGGATTAGTGACTATAGAGGATATCCTAGAGGAGTTGGTTGGAGAGATTATGGACGAGTATGATATAAATGAAGAATCTATGATAAAGGAGATCTCATCCTCTGAAGTCCTAGTGGATGGAAGGTTAAATCTAGAGGAGTTAAATGACCTTCTAGATATAAACCTCCCTGTAGAAGAGGCAGATACTATTGCTGGTTTTATATACGAGCATATAAGTCATATCCCTAAGACTGGTGAAGAATTTGATTATAACGGGGTAAAGATAAGGGTTGAGGAGGTAAGGGGAAGAAGAATTACTAAGGTAAGAGTTAAGAAAACTGAATTAGGAGAAGGGAATGATTGAGCAATTGATTGAAAGTGCTAAGAAAAGCTTAGAAAACGCCTATGCTCCATATTCTCTCTACAGAGTAGGCGCAGCTATTGAGGGTTTTTCTGGTAAGGTCTATCCAGGATGCAATATAGAGAATACCTCCTATGGTTTAACTATATGTGCTGAAAGAGTAGCTATATTTAGAGGTATCTCTGAAGGAGAGAGGAACTTTAAGAGGATATTTATCACCTCTAATACAGAAACCCCTCCTATCCCTTGTGGTGCCTGTTTACAGGTGATGGCTGAGTTTTGTGATGAGAATTTCGAGATCTATATAGGGAAGAGTGATAACGAAGTAAAAAGGTTTTTACTTAAAGAGCTCTTTCCTAAGCCCTTTACTCTAGGACATTAGTTACATACCCATTATATTGTATCCGGCATCTACATAGATGACCTCTCCAGTAATGCCTGATGCTAGATCACTCACAAGGAATGCTACTGTGTTTCCTACCTCTCGATGTTCTATATTGCGTCTTAGGGGTGCACGCTCTCGGTGAAGTTTGAGCATATCTACGAATCCTGAGATTCCCCTTGCAGCTAGGGTACTTAATGGTCCTGGAGATACAGCATTTACTCTAATACCGTTCTGCCCCAGCTCATAGGCAAGATATCTTACACTTGACTCTAGGGCGGATTTTGCCACTCCCATTACATTATAATTTGGGATCACCTTTTCGGAACCGAAGTAGGTTAGTGTTATTATGGACCCCCCGGGATTAATTATGTCAGAGAATATCCTGCTCATTGCTACAAATGAATATACGCTTATCTCCAAAGCAATCCTGAACGCCTCTCTTGGTATCTCTAGATATTTACCCTTTAGAGCTTCACTGGGTGCATATGCTATAGAATGTACGAGTCCATCTATCTTACCGACCTTTTCTTCCACATTCTTCTTGGCGGTTTCAATCTGCTTGTCAGTAGAGACATCGCATTCTAAGAGAATTGGTCTAGGAGAAATCCCTTCTGTCAATTCTTCTAGATTCTCTTTAAGACGCTCATTCTGATAACCCAGAATGACTTCTCCCTGTTGTTCCATAATGGATTGGGCAATTGCCCAAGCTATACTCTTTTTATTGGCTACATTAAAAATGGCAACCTTCTTACCTTTTAATATCATACATCTCTCCTTTCCTTGGCTCTCGGATGAGCTATTTCGAACTCTTCTTTTAATCTTTTATTGGACACGTGAGTATATATTTGAGTTGTAGAGATGCTAGAATGTCCTAACAACTCTTGAACTACCCTTAGGTCTGCCCCGTTATCCAGAAGGTGGGTAGCAAATGAATGTCGAAGTGTATGGGGACTTATATTTAAGCCTACATTACTTGCAAATTGCTTTACTATGAGCCACACACTCTGACGGGATAGCCCTCTATTCCTCTTGTTTAGGAAGAGTTTATTTTCTTTTATATGCCTCCTCTTATTTAGATATATTATCATTGCCTCTATAGCCTTTGACCCTAATGGAACTATCCTTTCCTTATCTCCTTTCCCTCTTACCCTTACATAACCCTCCTGAAGATTCACATCATTTAATGTAAGGCCAACCACTTCACTTACCCTAAGACCGCAGGAATATAAAAGCTCTAGGATAGAGCGTTCTCTAGCATACCGTTCTTCTTTTAGAAGAGGCTGCTCTAGTAATATCTTCACCTGGTCCCCAAAAAGTACTCTGGGGATCTTTTTTTCCTTTTTAGGTGTATCTAAGAAGGAAACGAGGTCTTCTTCTATTATCCCCTCATTGAGGAGATATTTATAGAATGTTCTTACTGCAGCCAACTTTCGGATGATAGTATTGTTAGTAAAGCCTCTTTCAGAAAGAGAGTTTATAAATTCAGCGATTTCATCCTTCTTCAGTGTAATTAATGAAAGTCCTTTACTGGCTGCAAAGTCCAATAGCTCTTTTAAATCGATCTCATAAGCCTCTAAGGTATTTTGGGAATATCCTCTTTCATAGAGAAGAAAATGAAGAAATGCCCTTATATACCTTTTACTTTCAGAATAAGGATTGTTGCCTATCTCTTCTCTCTTCAACAACCTTTCCATATATTCCACCCCCTCCTGGAGCAAGTTTTAAGGTTCCTTCTCTTGCCTTAATAATCAGCTTGGCGAGAGGTCCTCCAACTATCCTTATAAGGCTTTCTCTATCTGCCTTATGAAGAACCCCCATCTCGCTACCAAATGTAGAGATGAGAAGTTCATATGTTTTTTCTCCTATCCCTGGAACAAACTCCAGAGGGACCTGATAGTAGTATGGGGGCCTATGGTCGGGATGCCTAGGTTCTGGATAATCCTGGATAATGGTGATACGGTCTAATACTCCTACTACTATATTCTCGTTTCCACAGGTTTTACAGACAGTTACTGGAGGGTCTTCTGTAGCTATAGTATTACATAAAGGACAAAAACTGCGATGATACTTCCCTAATTTTGGGTCTAACCCATAATTAGCTATTACCTTTCTTCCATCCTTTCTATAAAGAGCCTTTACAACTTCTTCATAGGTAAGTTCTTCTATCTCCAAAATATTATACTCTCTTCCTATCTTAGATAGGGAATGAGCATCAGAATTACTTAGAAACGTAAATTTGGAGAGTTCAGAGATCCTATCGGCTAAGTTTGTATCAGCACTAAGTCCAAGCTCGATAGCTGGTATCTTTTCTAATGCATCCTCTCTGAAGATCTGAGAAAGGCGTGGATAACAATTTCCATAAACACTCTTATGTGGAGTGAATGCATGGGCTGGAATTAATATCCCTCCCAGATTATCTACAATCTCCCATATCTTTTGTGCAGGTAATCTACATCTCTGTGTACTGAAATTTATATTTGTTACATATCTGGAGACGAGTTTACTGAACATAGTAATCTTTTCTATAGTAGGAAAGAATGCAAGGTGATGCGAATTACCTCCATTTGCTTCGGTAGTCTCAATCTCAGCTCCTGGAATGATTAAAATCTCTCCTTTAAAAAGAAGACCTCCTCCTTTTAGTTCAACCATCTCTTCCTTGAAGATGAGGTCATTGATATCTTTCAATACTATAGGGGAGGCACAATCCACAATTCCAACAACTTGAATACCCTTCTTTTCTTTACACTCTTTGGCGATATTCCCAAAGGTGAGACTTTTAGCTCCTGTTACCTTTACCTGTTCCCCTCTAGACGTACTTCCAATATGGATATGGAGGTCAGAGAATACTTTCATTTTTCAATAGGTATAGACAGAAGGCAGATAGGGTTTTACTATCTCTAATCTTCCCACTAGTTATCATCTCTTTAAATTCTTCTATAGAAAATTCACCTGTTTCTATGAACTCATCCTTATCCTTTGGAAGAGAATTATTTTTAAACCTATCCGCATAAAAGAGATATATCTTTTCTGTACTATAACCTGGGGAGACAAATATTTCTCCTAGCTTAGTAAGATTTAATGGATATAGAGCTACCTCTTCTTGAAGCTCTCTTGCAGCACCATCTTCTGGTACTTCATCCTCTCTTATAACCCCGGCAGGGATCTCCCAAAGGACTTCGCCAGTAGCATGTCGATATTGTCTTACTAAGACTATCTTTCCTTCCTTCATAGGCAATATAGCTACAGCTCCATTATGTACTACAACCTCACGGGTAGCTATACTATTATCTGGAGTTACTACCTCATCTACCCTTACCTTTAAAAGCCGTCCTTCAAATTTATATATTGAATTAATAAGTTTTTCTTCTAATTGCATAAAGGAATAATACATCTATTATGACCTTTAGTCAAGAACCTTTCCTCTCTTTCTGCTGTTGTGGTGTGTAATTTTAGATGCTATAATATAGCGAAATTCGACATTAGGAGGAAGTAATGAAAGAAATAATAACAAGTGAGAATGCTCCAAAGGCGATAGGTCCATATTCTCAGGCTATAAAGGTGGGAGATTTTGTTTTTATATCAGGGCAGATTCCTGCTGACCCTAATACTGGAGAATTAAAAACGGATATAAAGGATGCTACTGAGCAGATAATAAGGAATATAGAAGGGATTCTAAACACTATAGGATTAGGGCTTGAATCTATTGTAAAGACCACAGTATTTCTTACTAATATGGAGGATTTTCAAGCCTTTAATATTACTTATGAAAAATTTTTTGCTAAGGAACCTCCAGCCAGAAGTACGATAGCAGTGAGGGAACTTCCCAAAGGAGCCAGGTTAGAGATAGAAGCCATAGCTTATATAGGATATAAATAGAATGGCACAGGAACAGTTTCTAAAACCCCCGATGCCTGATGTTATTGAACAGTGGAGGTTTTATCTAGACCAACTTGATATAAGATCTAACGATGTAATATTAGATGTTGGATGTAATACTGGAGATACTGAGGTTTTTCTCCTAAACCTTTATCCGTATATTAGAGAAATAATAGGATTAGATAAGAGTGAGGCCAGAATTAGATTAGCATTGGAGAGATGGGGTTCCCTAGACGATAGAATAAGATTTATAGAAGGAGACGCCACTTCTCTTCCTTTCTCTGATAATGTCTTTGATAAAGTCTTATGCATTGAGACATTGGAGTGGGTTAGTCCTCCGGAGGAAGGGGTAAAAGAGATATATCGTGTACTAAAACATGGTGGTTTAGCCCTTATTGAGCATACTGATTTTGATACTCAAGTGTTTACTACGAGTGACTTAGATACAAATAGAGAGATCATTCATAGATTTACTGACTCTGGCCCAGACGGAACCATTGGAAGAAGACTAAAGGGTATATGTGAGAAGGCTGGATTTAGCAGGATAAAACCTCTGGTCTATGTGCTTTTCAATGAATCCTTTGAAGAATCCTCCTATTCATATAAAGTAGCTCATATGATGAAAGAATGGCTTCTAAAGGAAGCTCTAGTAAGTCAGCATAAGCTAGAACTATGGATAGAAGATATGAAAGCGCTATCCCTAAAGGGAGAATTCTTTTATTCAGTTAACAGATATATATGTTTATGTACGAAATAACTATCCTCTTTCCCTCTGAATCTTTTCCATATATCCGCTCTTTCTAAATGCTTCTAACGGGTCTAGAGGTACCCCTAGGTCTTCTCTTACCTTATATATTAATGGCATAACGTCGGTTTCGAAAGCCTCTACTAGAACCTTTTCCGCCTTTACTATATCCTTTTCTTTCTGGTATCTCTTTAGGGATTTTCTATCCACTATTAGTGCCTTTGCATAGGCTTTCTGTATATTCTCTACGCTCTGTATCATTTCTTCTATCTTTGGTTTGATATTATGACTCTGATCTATCATATATGCCACATCTAGCTTTAATCCGTCATCTTCTGCATCGACCAATTCATTGTATATAAGAAAGAGTTCGTATGGATTTATAGAGCCCACTGTGAGGTCATCGTCGGCATACTTCTTATTATTAAAATGGAATCCTCCGAGTTTTCCTTCATCCAATAGATAGGCTACAATCTGCTCTATGTTTGTTCCTAAAGGATGATGTCCAAGGTCTACCAAGACCATTGCCTTTGGTCCCAACTTAAGGGATAGATTATAAGCCATTCCCCAATCCCCTACATCGGTAACATAGAATGCAGGTTCAAAGAACTTGTACTCTATGAGTAATCTCATATTGTTAGTAAGATGTGTATATACCTCTCTAAGGGATTCTTCTAGTCTATGTTTTCTCTCTCTAATATTGTCTTGTCCTGGGTGATTAGTGCCATCAGAGATCCAGAGACTTATGTCTCTAGAGCCGAGTTTTTTTGCTATCTCTATACACTCCAATATATGTCCAACTGCCTTCTCTCTTGCTTTTTTGTCAGGACTGCATAGGCTTCCAAATTTATAGTCATCATCTTGGAATAGATTTGGATTTATGGCTCCAGGTTTTACCCCAAGAGAAGTTGCATATTCTAGAAGTTCATCCCAGTTATCTGTTATATCCCAAGGGATATGGAGTGCCACCGTTGGACATATCCCTGTAAGCTTATGGACCTCTGCTGCATCTTGAAGTTTTTCCTTTACACTTTTGGCAGCTCCCTTCTGCTTAAACACATAGAATCTCGTACCGGAGTCGCTATATCCCCAACTAGGGGTCTCTATCCTTTGAACCTTTAACTTCTCTTCTACCTTTTCTACCGCTATCCCTTTTTCCTCTAACGATTCCTTTAAAAGCTCATAACTTTTTCTATAATTCTCCATCTTCTCCTCCTATCTACTTTATTATTATAATTATATCATAGATAATTATTGCCTAAGTAGTAGTGTAGGGTTATAATATTCTTAAAGTGAAACTATTTTGGAGAGGAGGAATATTTTATGCCTAGAGCCTTTCTTGCTTTTGATTTAGGAGCTGAAAGTGGAAGAACTGTAGTAGGAGTATTAGATGAAGGGAAGCTCTCTTTAAAAGAGGTCCATAGATTTATAAACCGCCCGGTTAGGATATGTGGACGGCTATATTGGAATATCCCTCAAATGTTTCAAGAGTTAAAGTTAGGATTATTGAAGGCAGTGACTGAGTACCCATATATAGAAAGTATTGGAATAGATACCTGGGGTGTGGACTTTGGCTTTGTTACTAAAAACAAGGAGTTAGCCGGGTTACCAGTATGTTATAGAGACCATAGGACAGATGGAGTCCCGGATAAGTTTTTTAAGGTTATTCCTAAAGAGAAATTGTATTCTATCACTGGGATTCAGATTATGCAGATAAATTCTGTGTTTCAGCTTTACAGTATGATACTTGAAGATTCTCCTTTTTTTAGGTCTATACATAAACTTCTATTTATGCCTGACCTTTTCAATTTTATGTTTACAGGAAATATCAGTACGGAATTTTCTATAGCCACAACATCTCAACTCTATGACCCTATAAAAAATCAATGGAGTAGGGAAATTTTTGAAGGTATGGGACTTTCCTTGGAAATAATGCCTGAGATTTTAGATACAGGGGTGGCATTGGGTTTTATTCTTCCTGAGGTAAAAGAGGAGTTAGGATTAGGAAGGGATATTACTGTAATAGCTCCTGCAGAGCATGATACAGGTTCGGCGGTGGCAGCAGTACCTGCTGCTGGTGAAGACTGGGCATATATAAGTTCAGGCACCTGGTCTTTGATGGGGGTAGAGATAAAGGAGCCTATAATTACGAAGGAATCTATGGATGCAAACTTTACAAATGAGGGTGGGGTAAATGGGACATTCAGATTTCTAAAAAATATTACTGGTTTATGGCTTCTACAGGGCTGTAAGAGGTCTTGGGAGCGAGAAGGATACAGTCTCTCTTACACGGATATAGTGAAGATAGCAGAAGAGGCTGAACCATTTGAATGTTATATAGATCCTGACGACCCTATATTTTTAAATCCTCCAGATATGCCTGAAGCGATAAAGGAATTTTGCAGAAGAACTAATCAGAAGATTCCGGAAACAAAAGCTGCTATTGCTCGTTGTGTTCTCGAGAGTCTTGCCTTTAAGTATAGAGAGGTTTTTGATACATTGAAGAGTCTTCTTAAAAAGGATATAAATATACTTCATATAGTTGGAGGAGGTTCCCAGAATACCCTTCTATCCCAATTTACTGCCAATGTCTTGGGTCTAAAGGTTTATACAGGGCCGGTTGAAGCTACTGCTATGGGAAATATTATGGTTCAGGGTATAGTAAAAGGGGCCATTAAGGATTTAAAGGAGGGAAGAAATATAGTAAGGAATTCCTCAGAAGAAGTTGTATATGAACCTTTAGAACCAGAGGTTTGGGATAGAGAGTATGAAAGGTATAGAAATATTGTATAATAAAGTTATCAATTTAGATAAGGAAGTGAATAGATTATGAATAATGAGCTTACACCACAAGAAATAGTTAGAGCTTTAGATAAATATATAGTGGGACAGGACAGAGCAAAAAAGGCTGTAGCTGTAGCTATTAGAAACAGAATAAGGAGGATGAAACTCTCTGAAGACCTCAGAAAGGAAATCTCTCCTAAGAATATATTGATGATAGGACCTACCGGGGTAGGGAAAACAGAGATTGCTAGAAGGTTAGCCCAGATTGTTGATGCCCCATTTGTAAAAGTAGAAGCTACCAAGTTTACAGAGGTAGGATATGTAGGAAGAGATGTAGATTCTATGGTGAGAGACCTTGTAGAGGTCTCTGTTCAGACAGTGAAGCTCAGAGAGATGGAGAAGGTAAGGGCTCAGGCCAAGGTCTATGCAGAGGAGAGACTGTTAGAGTACCTATTTCCAAGCCCTCATTCATATGAGGGTTCTAACCCATTAGAGTTATTGTTTCAGGGGGCAAGTAGAGAGCCTAAAACTATTCCCTATGAGATAAGAGAAAAAAGGGAGAATGCAAGAAAGGATTTAAGAAAAGGTCTGCTTGACAATGTTACAGTAGAGATAGAGGTAGAAGCTTCTAGTTCCCCTGTGTTTAATATCCTAAGTGGTACGGGGATGGAAGACCTTGGAATAAATATGCAGAGTCTATTCGATGGGATACTACCCAAAAAAAAGTCACGTCGTAAGACTACAGTTAGAGAGGCATTAAGGATATTAGAGGATGAAGAGGCTAAAAAGCTTATAGACGAAGAAAATGCAATAAGAGAGGGAGTAACGAGGGCAGAACAGTCAGGTATTATATTTATAGATGAAATGGATAAGATAGCAGGAAGGGAAAGAGGTAGTGGTCCCGATGTCTCTAGGGAGGGTGTCCAGAGAGACCTTCTTCCTATTGTAGAGGGTTCTACTGTAAATACCAGGTATGGACCTGTAAAGACAGATTTTATCCTCTTTATAAGTGCTGGGGCTTTTCATGAGACAAAGCCTAGCGACCTTATCCCCGAGCTACAGGGGAGATTCCCAATAAGGGTTGAGCTTGAGCCGTTAAAGGTAGAAGACTTTGTAAGGATCTTGACCCAACCAGAGAATGCCCTGATAAAACAATATATTATGTTATTAGCTACAGAAGGTATAGAACTTAAGTTTACTGAGGATGCTATCTATGCTATTGCTCAAAGGGCATATCAGCTAAACGAAGAGTTGGAGAATATAGGAGCTAGAAGACTGTATACGGTTACAGAAAAGGTCTTAGAGGATATATCCTTCAGTGCCCCAGACATATCTCCTAAAGAGATAACTATAAATAGGGAATATGTAGAAAAAAGGATAGAGGATATCTTGCAGCGTAGGGATATCTCGAAATATATACTTTAATCCTTTAATAAATCTCTTACTAGCTCTTTGAGTTTTTCTACCCCTTTCTCGAATGGTACAGAATATTTCCCTCCGCCTTGAGCCAGGTCTTCTCTGCCTCCTCCATTTCCACCAAAGAATTTAGCTATATTCCTCATCAGCTCCCCTGCCTTTATTCCTTTGGATGTTGCTTCTTTAGATACCATAATAATAAGCTTTAATCTATCTCCATCTTTAGAGCCTAAAAGTATAATAGATGGAGATAGTTTCTCTTTTATATTATCTCCAACCAGTCTTAGAAACTCTAGAGAGACATCTCCCAGAAGTGAGCCTACGATATTTATCCCATCTATCATAGTGGTATTAGTTAGTATCTTCTCTGCTATCAATGAGGCGAGTATCTCTTCATTTTTCTGCAACGTCTTTCTTAAACGGTCTATTTCCTCTTCTCTTTTTTGTATGCCTAAGAGTATCTCTTGTGATGTAACCTTTAGTAAACTCGAAATCTCGTTGATAGTCATCCTTTGCTTTTGAAACTCCACTATCGCCTTTTCTCCTACTAGTGCTTCAATCCTTTTTATCCCTGTTCCTATACTGTATATTCCATTTATAATGAAGCTTCCTGTCTCTCCTGTGCTATCCAGGTGGGTTCCACCGCAGAGTTCCTTACTGATAGGAGATATTTCTACCATTCTTACCTTTTCTCCGTATTTTTCTCCAAAGAGAGCTATAGCTCCTTCTTTCAATGCCTCTTCTAGTGGAAGTTCCTTTATTTTTACAGGTAGGTCTTCCCTTATATGATGGTTTACATCTAATTCTATCCTATTAATCGTATCCTGAGTTATCTCGCCAAAATATGTAAAATCAAATCTTAGTTGGTCTTTTTCTACAAGAGACCCTGCCTGTTTGACTGTTTCACCTAGTATCTTCCTTAAGGTTGAATGTAATAGATGGGTTGCAGTATGTGACCTTGCCAAAGCCTTTCGTCCATCCTTATCTACTCTAAGAATAACCCTTTCTCCTAAGGAGAATTTTCCATCGATGACCTCTACATAATGATATATTCCATTTTGCCTTTTTTGTACATCTAATACATTAGCTTTTCCGCTCTCACTCTGTATTGTTCCTCTATCAGCTACCTGCCCTCCACTTTCTGGATAAAAGGGTGTTATTTCGGTGACTATCTCCCCTTTTTCTCCTTTAACAAGCTCTTCTGCAGGATTATTATCTTTTTCTATATATACAATCTCACTATCCTCTTCTAATGTATCGTATCCTACAAAATTACTTCTGATGGACTCTCTTCCTGAAGTAAGAAATATTCTTCTTCTACTTTCTCTGGCCCTTTTCTTACTCTCCTCCATCATCCTAGAAAATCCAATCTCATCTATTTCTATACCTCTCTCTTTGGCGATCTCCTTTGTTAGCTCTAGAGGAAAGCCATAAGTATCATAAAGCTTAAATGCCTCTTCTCCTGAAATGAAGCTCTCCCGAGATATTATCTCTTCTAGTCTTTCTAACCCTCTCTCTAGGGTTAAAGAGAAATTCCCCTCTTCTCTCTTTGTGACATTCACAGCCAATTCCTCTGACCTCTCTAGCTCTGGATACCAATCCTTCATAGTAAATATTACCAGGGGAACTATCTTATAAAGAAAAGATGTATTGATTCCCAGGTTTACTCCAAATCTCACCGCTCTTCTTATAATGCGCCTCAATATGTATCCTCTTCCTTCATTACTGGGTAAGACACCATCACTTATGAGAAAGGTTATTGCTCTTATATGGTCAGCTATTATATTGAAACTATGGGTGGTTTCTTGATTTTCTCTGTAAGACCTCTTAGCAAGCTCTTCTAGATATTCTATGATAGGTCTAAATGTGTCTATCTCAAATACCGAATCGACCTTTTGTAGAACAAATGCAGCCCTTTCAAGCCCCATCCCTGTATCTATGTTCTTTCTTGGAAGAGGATTGAGTCTTCCCATTTCATCACGATTGAACTCGGTAAATACCAGATTCCATATCTCCAGGTATCTATCGCAATCGCACCCCACTTTACAGGTTGGTTTTCCACATCCAAACTGAGGTCCTAGATCAAATATAATCTCTGAGCATGGTCCACAAGGACCTACCGGACCCATAGTCCAAAAATTATCCTCTTCTCCCATCAAGACAATTCGCTCTCTTGGAATTCCTATCTCTCTCTCCCATATATTATAAGAGACCTCGTCGTCCTTATAGACTGTAACCCATAGTTTCTCCTTAGGAAGTTTAAGTCTTTCTGTAATAAACTCCCAGGACCAATTTATTGCTTCTTCTTTAAAGTAGTCTCCAAAGGAAAAGTTCCCCAACATCTCAAAGAAAGTCAGATGCCTTCTAGTATACCCAACTCTTTCTATATCTGGAGTCCTAACACATTTCTGGATAGTGGTTATTCGTCTTGCCGGAGGAGTTTCCCCCAAGAAGTACCTTTTAAATGGCACCATTCCTGCTATTGTAAGAAGGACAGTAGGGTCATCAGGAATTAGACTTGCGCTTGCAAGCCTAAGATGGCCTTTCGATTCAAAAAAACCTAAAAAGTTTTCTCTTATACTTTTAGAATCCATACCTATCCTTACTCCGTATTCTTCTAATATTATTGATTTATTTTTTTATTATGTTATCATATAATCTAATTGAATACAATGGACAAGTTTTTAGCAAAGTATATCTCTAGATGGTGGAAATATTTGGTTTTAGGGATAGTAGCTCTGGCTGTAGCTACTATTTTGAGTCTTATTACGCCTCGTCTTACTCAAAAGGCTATAGATGAACTTACTAAAGGTATATCTACCAACCTGATCAGGTATGCTATTTTTATCATAGCTATAGCTATTATTAGGGCATTTCTTACCTATTTCCAGAGATATGTGAGTGGTCTCTTTACAGAAAAGATTGGAAAAGCTATAAAGGATGAGTTATATGAACATTTACATCAGGTTCCAGTATCTTACTTCAATAAGATGCCTGTGGGTGAACTTGTTTCAAGAGCTTCTAGTGATGTAGAGGTAGTTAAAAGATTTGTAAATAATGCTCTTATAAACGTTTTTTGGATCATACTCCTATTCTTTGGCGCTATGTACTTCCTCTTCAGTACGAATATAATGTTAGCTCTTATGGTAATGGTAATTCTTCCCTTTATCACAGTAACCACTGTAAAATTTTCTCATAAGGTAAGACCCCTTCATCTTAAAACTCAGCAGCAGATTGCTGTAATGACAAGGGTAGCTGAGGAGAACTTATATGGGATAAAGGTGGTAAAGTCTTATGGAAGGGAAGAATACGTTATAGGCAGGTTTAAAAGGGAGGCGCTTGAGGTTCTCAATCGAGTACTTACTGCTAACAGGGTATCATCCATTTATTCTCCTCTTATCGGATTTATTGCTAATTCAAGTCTACTTATTATCCTCTTATTTGGAGGGATACAGGTGATAAAAGGAAACCTTACGTTGGGAGAATTGGTGGCTTTTAACTCTTATGTAGGTATGCTCCTCTGGCCTATGAGGTCTGTGGGACAGATTATAAATCTATCTCAGAGATATATAGCCGCTAGAGATAGGCTTCTAGAAATATTAAATTCTCCTGTAGAAGAAGAGGATGCAAATGCTATTACTCTTCCTATAAGGGGAGAGGTGGTTTTTGATAATGTAACCTTTGGATATGATAAGAATAGACCAGTCATAAAGAATATAAGTTTTAGAGCAAATCCTGGAGAAACAATTGCGATTGTTGGACCAACCGGGTGTGGTAAGAGTACCATCTTAGAGCTTATATCCAGGTTATACAACCCTCAGAAGGGCACTATATATATAGATGGGATTGATATAAGACGGTTCAAACTTGACCATCTCAGAAAGAATATAGGGATAGTATTTCAAGAGCCTTTTCTCTTTTCTGATACTATAAGGAATAATATAGCATTTGGAAAGCCTGATGCCAGTATGGAAGAGATTATTGAGGTGAGTAAGAGGTCCCACTGTCATGAATTTATAATGAACCTTCCCCAGGGATATGACACTATAGTAGGAGAAAGAGGAGTAACCCTTTCTGGTGGAGAAAGACAGAGGGTTAGTCTTGCTAGGGCACTTTTAGTGAAACCGCCTATCCTTATTCTAGATGAGGCTACCTCTAGTGTGGATGTAGAAACAGAGTTATTGATCCATGATGCCTTAAGTGAGATTACTAAGAATACTACCACCTTTATCGTAGCTCATAGATTTTCTACTATAAGAAATGCAGATAGGATTATAGTTCTTGAGGATGGTAAGATTGTAGAGGAAGGTACCCATGAAGAACTACTTAATAGAGAGGGTAGTTACGCCCGTGTTTACCATCTTCAACTTGTAGAGGGCTAGATTATGCAAGTATATGATGATGAAGAAGATGTACTAGGTAAGGCTTATGACCCTGAGTTAGTGAGGCGAATATTTAAACTTGCCTTACCTTATAAAAAAGAAATAGCTATTACCGTAATTTTTATGCTTATAGCAGGAGCTTCAGACTTATTTAGACCTTATATCCTTAAGCTTGCTATAGATAAGGCTATTGTATTAAAAGACTTTCCTTTACTTATTAACTATAGTATACTCTATTTTCTCTGCATAGGATTAAGTTCTATATTCTCAGGTCTTCAATCCTATTATATGACAAAGATGGGGGAAACTATTGTTTTGAACCTGAGAAATGACCTTTTCTCTCATTTACAGGAATTAGACCTTTCATTTCATAATGGGGAAAAGGTTGGAAGGATGATCTCTCGGCTTACCTCAGATATAGATGCTATCCTTGACCTCATAAGTTCTGGTATAACTACGATTATAGGGGATAGTGTTGCCCTTGTTGGTATTGTTATCCTTCTTCTTACTATGAATCCTATGCTTACTGGTTTAACATTTTTACTCCTTCCCTTTCTCTTTGTATTGAGCTTTGAATTTAGACGACGTATGAGGGATATTTATAGAATGGTAAGGATAAGTATCTCGATAGTAACAGGCTATTTTGCTGAGAGTATGGCAGGAATAAAGGTAACAAAGGTTTTTGCCAGATTTTCAGAAAATGCAAGACAATTCTATAACCTTACCCAAAATAGTTTAGACGCAGTAATGAGGTCGGTCCATCTTTCTGGTATCTATTTCCCTTTAGTAGAAGTAATATCTGCTACAGGCACAGCTAGTATCTTGTGGTATGGTGGAACCAAGGTGATACAGGGAGTAATAACTATAGGAACACTGGTAGCCTTTATAAACTATCTGGGGAGATTTTTTGGTCCAATCCAGGATCTTACCAATATATACAATGTGCTCCAATCCGCAATGGCTGGGGCAGAAAGGGTTTTTGGTATTATGGATATTGAACCTAGGGTAAAAGATATTCCTGGAGCTATAGACCTGGACTATGCGGAAGGAAGAATAGATTTTGAGGATGTAACATTTGAATATGAGCCGGATAGAACTATCTTAAAGGATTTTAATCTTCATATATCTCCTAGTGAAAAGATAGGGGTAGCAGGTCCTACTGGGGCAGGTAAAACCTCTATAACTAATCTCTTATTAAGATTTTATGAACCACAATCAGGTAGAATCTTAATTGATGGGATAAATATACATAACATATCAAACAGGAGTCTAAGAAGACTTATAGCTGTGGTTCCACAGGAGCCGTTTATATTCTCGGGGACTATCTTAGAGAATTTAAAATTTGGGAAACTTAACGCCACGATGAAAGAGATAGAGGATGCGTGTGATGCCGCCTGTCTTAATTATCTTTTATCTAGACTTCCTCGTGGTCTTCATACTGAACTGGGAGAAAGAGGTGCTGGAATATCAGTTGGAGAAAAACAACTTTTATCTATAGCAAGGGCTATCCTTGCAGACCCTAGAATCCTTATTCTAGATGAGGCTACCTCTAATATTGATACAGAAACAGAAAAGCTTATCCAGATAGCTCTTCAGAGACTTATGCAGGGAAGGACATCTATTGTTATAGCCCATAGGCTTTCTACTATAAAAGAGATGGATAGAATCATTGTTGTGCAGTATGGTAAGATAGTAGAGATGGGTAAACATGAAGAACTCATAAAGAGTGATGGACTATATTCCCATCTTGTAGAAATAAGTGAAAGGGGGTAAAGATTTGTTAGAAAGGAACCTTAATAGAATTGGTATTATTTTTATTCTTATCTCTTTGATATTCTCTCTTGTGGCTATTGACGAAAGAATAAACCTTGAGGCTAAGGATAATGGTATAGAGATTGTTCTTGATTCTCAAGATTTTCAAGACCTTGCCTTTCAGGAAGGTATCCCCTTTACCGACCTCCTTAGGCAATTGAAAGATGCAGGCGCTACTACTTTAAGCATACCTCTTCTAACCTGGTCTGACCTAGAGGATTTAGGTTATGTTGGAATATTTTCTCATAGAGAACTGGGAAGGCTTATTCTTAGTGGGAATACTGACCCTTTGATCTCTGCATTATATAATCAAGGCAGTAATCTAGATACATATGTGATTATAAAACCTGGATATGACCTTTCTGATGCAGTAGATATACTAAAGGGATTGATAGGGTATAGTAGGATAGAATTTTTTAAATATAACTCCAATAATGTCCTTATAGTAAAAACTACTCCTGGTACCTTAAGGTCTCTTCCTACCGGGATTATAAATAGACCCCTTGTAGAAGTGGCAAAAGGCTTGGGCTACAGATTAGTATTCAGGCCTATAAATACCCCTTATCTTAAGCCAGGAATGATTTCTAAACTCCTAGGCTCCATATCTTCATATAGAGATATAACAAGCGCATTGATATTTCAGGGAACAGAGGTCCTTGGGTATCCTAATAACCTGGAGGATATGATTTCTTATGTAAGAGATAACAGGGTTAATATTGGTATTACTGAATTTGGTAACCAAAAGGGAACAGATAAGATAGCCATTCATTTATTAGGTAATGTCGCTAGAGTTCATTCCATATTAAGTGGAGAGATGTCTAAACTCACCCCAAATGAGATCATAGATAGGGTGGTAAGGGCAGTTAGGGAAAGGAATATAAGATTTATATATCTGAGGCCAATCTTTAAAAATATATCTGAAAAGAGTTTATTGGATGAGAACCTAGAGATTATATCTTTAATAAAGAATAGGCTAGAGGATAATGGATTTAAGGTTGGAAACGTATCTTTTATTCCGTCTTGGAAGGGTTTTAAACCTTCATTTTTAGGAATGGGTTTAGGTATTGCCGGGGCTATTATCCTGTTAGAACAGAATCTTTTACCTTCCTATGTGGTTTTGGGGATTGCTATCCTTTCTATAATACTCGGCGGAGTAAGTTTTATATTTCCGATCTCTATCTTAAGAAAGATACTTGCATTAGGAGTTGCCACTGTATTCCCTCTTGTTGGTATATGGAATGTGTTATTCCTTAGGGATAAGAGAGAGAATTATATTGTCTCCGCCTTCAAGATATTATTGATAGCCTTGGTTGGAGCACTTCTTATAGGTGGAGGACTTGCATCTACTGACTTTATGCTTCAGATAAATCAGTTTATGGGGGTTAAGGTAGCTCATATCTTACCATTTTTATTTTTGTTTTTCTTATTATGTATAAAGGAGAAGGATACCATAAAGCATATTATTTTTTACCAACTTAATATATTAAACTTTGTAATTATTCTTTTCCTTATAGGTGGGGCAGTATTTTATATTATCAGGACAGGCAATATCTCTTCTGAAGCAGTATGGGGTTGGGAGATAACGATGAGGAGTACTTTGGAGAAGATTATGATGGTAAGGCCTAGGACTCAAGAATTCCTTATAGGCTATCCATTTATCTTACTGGCATTGGAAATGTTAAAGGAATACAAAGAGATAGGGACCATCTTGGGTATTATTGCATTGATTGCTCCGGTTTCAGTGGTAAATGCCTTTTGTCATATCCATACCCCCATTCTCTTAACCTTATTCCGTATGGTTAATGGTTTTATTTTAGGTATAATAATAGGTTTTATAGTATTGGCTATAGTGAGGAGGTTTTTGAAAACCTATAAGGGAGAGGCCATAAGGAAATCTTCGTTTTAATGCGTTAAGGTTTTCCATATAGTTTCTACCTGTTTTTTCGTATAGTCAAAGGATACAGATGTATCTATCTTATGATGGGCGAATCTGAGCTTAGTTTCTTGAGGTAGTTGTGATGAAATTCTAGCCTCTGCTTCTTCAGTTGTGCAGTTCCATTTTTCTTTTATCCTTTTGATAAGTACCTCCATAGGAGCGTAAGTTACTATAATCTTATCTCCCAGATCCCAGGTCCTTATTTCTATAAAAAGTGGAATCTCTATAACTTTAATGGTGATATCTGTCTTATATTCTCTTAAATAGGCTAAGACAAATGGATGCACAATAGAATTGAGAGTATACCTTTTAGTGGCGTTTTTGAATATCTCTGAGGTAAACTCCTTACTCCCATAATTAGGTAGAAGATACCCTATAAGCCTTTTTATCTGCGGTTCGTTTTTTATAAGGTTCTTAGCTATCTCGTCACTGGATATGTACTCTGCCCCTAATTCCTTGAAGAATTCACATACAGTACTCTTCCCGCTTCCTATTGTGCCAGTCACTACTATATTTAGATTCTCTGACATCTTGGGCAGTAATACGTACCTCTACCACCAATCTTTTCCATAACTATAGGTGTTCCGCATATGGGACAGGCTTCTCCCTCTCTTCTGTGGACCTTTGGCTCGAAAAACCTGTCCCTTTCTATAAGGTTTGTAAACTCTTCCGTAGATGTGCCTCCGAGTTTTATTGCTTCTTGGAGGATGTTTATTATTGAGTTATAGAGTTTTTTTACCTCCTCTTGATTTATATCGTTACAGGATTTTCTTGGATGAATTTTTGCATCGAAGAGGATCTCATCCGCATAGGTGTTACCTATCCCTGAAATAATGTTTTGGTCCATAAGAAAGGTCTTTATGTTAGTTTTCTTCCCTTTGAGTTTCCTGCTCAGATAATCTACGGTAAAATTTGAGGAGAACGGATCAACCCCTAGGTCTTCTTCTAGACTTCTTATATCTTTAGTAATACGAACCTGGGCAAGTTTTCTGGGGTCTCCAAAATGGAGATACTCACCATCTAGTGGAAAGATCGCGAGATCATAGGTTTCTTTCTCTTTACTATCTAGAAGAAATATATATCCATTAAGCCTTAGGTGGAAGGTGATATAGAGTCCATCTAAGGAAAGTACTATCCACTTCCCCCTTCTCTTTATATCTTCTATGGTTTTACCTGCAACATCTTTTACGTCTCCTATAACAACCTTAGGATTTATTAATACCGGTTCTCCTAATTTTTTACCCTTTATTCTAATTCTTAATGCATCGGTGACCTTTTCTAATTCGGGTAGTTCTGGCATATAACCTCCCTTTTAATCTTTTATTTCTATCAACTTTATTCTGCTCCTATGCCCAGATAATATATTTATCTTAGACCTTGGCTTCTTAAAATATCCTGACAAAAATTCTATTAGGGCTTTATTAGCTCTATCTTCTACAGGTGGGGCTTTTACCTCTATTATATAGGTACCATCCTTGATTTTAATATCTTCTTTAGATGCATTTGGTTTTACCATAACTTTAATCTTCATACCTTTTTATCTATCTCTTCTCTTAATCTTGATATAAACTCCTCTATTCCTATATTGCCAATTTCTTTGTCGATGGTCCTAACTGATAGTGTATTATTTTCTATCTCCTTATCACCTATTACAGCTATATATGGGACCTTTCTTACAATAGCCTCTCTTACCTTATAGTTTACCTTTTCGTTTCGAGCATCTAACTCTACCCTAATATCTTTTTCCGAAAGTCTATCTCTTATCGCCATAGCTACAGTATTGTGTCTGTCAGCGATAGGGATAATTACCACCTGTACAGGGGCAAGCCATATAGGGAATCTCCCTGCATAGTGTTCTATCAAACCGCCGATAAATCTTTCCATAGAACCTAAAACAGTTCTATGGACCATTACTACCCTATGTTCCTTTCCATCACTACCTATGTAGTTTACGTCAAACCTCTCTGGAAGATTAAAATCTACCTGAATAGTAGGACCTTGCCATTCTCTCCCAATTGCATCTATCAATTTTATATCTATCTTGGGACCGTAAAATACTCCTCCCCCTTCATCTATATAATAGTTCATCCCTTCTATCTTAAGGGCTTCTTCCAGTGTACCTGTTGCCATCTCCCATATCTGGTCAGAACCTATATATTTCTCTGGTCTTGTGGCTAGATATGCCTTATATTCATACTTAAATGTCTTCATAAAGAAGTCCATCAATGAGATAACTCCTCTAATCTCATCTAATAATTGGTCTTCCCTGCAGAAGATGTGGGCGTCGTCTTGGGTAAAACCTCTTACCCTTAGCATCCCGTGAAGTGTTCCTACCCTTTCATATCTATAAACTGTTCCCAACTCGGCATACCTTATGGGTAGGTCCCTATAACTCCTTTGCCTACTCTTATATATGAGTATGTGTCCTGGGCAATTCATTGGCTTAAGTCTGTAGGAAATATTATCTATCTCCATAGGGGCATACATAGAATCTGCATAGTTTTCCAGATGGCCACTTATCTCATATAACCTTTCACTTGCAATATGAGGAGTATATACCAGTTTATAACCATTCTTTAAGTGCTCCCTACGCCAGAATTCTTCTATAGTATTTCTTATAATTGCCCCGTTTGGATGCCATAGAATAAGTCCTGGGCCTACCTCTTCATGGATAGTATAGATATCTAAATCTCTCCCTAGGATCCTATGGTCTCTTCTTTTAGCTTCTTCAAGGAATGCCAAATAGTTGTCTAGGTCTTCCTTGGTATAAAATGATGTCCCATATATCCTTTGCATCATTGGGTTATGTTCATCCCCTCTCCAATAAGCCCCAGAAGTAGAGAGAAGCTTAAAGTATTTGACACCGCCAGTACTCTTTATATGAGGACCAGCACACATATCTACAAACTCGCCTTGACGATAAAATGTTACTTCCCCATCGAGTTCTTTTGCTAATTCTATCTTGAATGGCTCTTCTCTTTCCTGTAAGAACTTTATAGCCTCTTCTTTGGGTAATGTAAATTTTTCTATTTGATAATCTGCCTCTACGATCTTCTTCATCTCTTCTTCTATTCTGATTAAATCTTCAGGTGTAAATGTCCCTTCTAGATAGAAGTCATAGTAAAATCCATCATCTGTTGGCGGCCCTATTCCTAACTTGACATTAGGATATAATCTTTTTACAGCCTGCGCCAATATATGGCTGGATGTATGCCTTAGTTCTTTTAAATCCATTTGGTTCCTCCTTTTATAAACAAAAATAGGGAGAATCCCTATTGAGTATTCTCCCTAAATTATAATACAGAATAACCTAAAAATCTACTCTACTCTTATCTCTACTCTATTTTCCTCATCATCTACCTGAACAAGTGTTCCTTCTAATCCTTCATCTATAGCCTTTACCAATTCTGCCATATCTATTCCATAATCTTCTAGTTTAGTTCCACCGAATGTAACACCTGTCTTTAATCCAAACTTGAGGAATGCCTTTGCTAGAGGAAGGGGAACAGATATATCCACCTCACTTTTCCCTTCTTTTTTGTCAAACACAGTTATCTTCACCTTTTTGGCTATCGGTCTAGTATAATCTTTACTAACCTCTTCTTTTATTGCATCTAAAAGTTTTGCTCCCTCCTCTGCAGTTATCTTTTTTTCTTCGACCATCTTAAGAATCTTTAATTCTTCTTCTTTCATTTTGTTACCTCCTTATCCTCTTTAATCTTTCCATAGCCTCTTCATAACTTATCTCTCCATCCTCTAATTTTTCAAGTATCTCTAATCTTTCCTGTTCACTATCTTTAGTATAAGGTTTTCCTCGCCCAATGAGTCTATTTACCATCTCTTCTATATGTTCTCTAAAATGCATCCTTCGTGGTGAGCCCTCTATTAGTCCCCATATGATGAGTACTATTCCTAGGATAAATAGAATAGGGGCTAAAAAGATTATAAGTTTTACTAATAGAGAGATGAGTAATACAACTATAGTTATAATAAGGAACCAGAATACCCCTGCAGCTAATCTTAAAGGCATAAAGAACAGCGCTCCGCCAAGTGTAAGAATGGCAAGAATAATCCATAGTATACTCATTTATCCCTCCAAAAGATTTGCAGGGTCTTCATAACCCATAACTTCTATCAGCATAATGGCGTCTTCTCTAGTAATCTTTCCTGAATTATACATCTCTTTTACCTTTCTTACTTCTTCAGGGATGTATGGACTAGTTTTCTCTTCTCTTACTTTTAATTCTTCTGCCCCACTACCTGTTGTTATTGATACGTCTCCAGATATTACATTGATATTGAGTTTATTCCTTCCCCCATTTGTTACTAGATGTTTGGCTTTAAATACGCCACTTCCGAGGTGATTGCCGTTGATAGAAACATCTCCGTTTATACCTTTGACATCTATATCAAGTGAATTAGACTCTGTTTCTATATCTACATCTCCGCTTACTCCTGATATATCTATCTTCCAACCTTCTCCATTTAACCTAGCCTTTATATCTCCAGAACGACAATCTATATTACCATTTTGGGTATTCACGTCTAGATTTACATCTCCACTTGTGAGGTGAGCATTGAAGGAATTACACGTAAGATTTTCTATAGATATATCCCCTGATGTTGCCTTTATAGAAATCTCGTCCCCTTTATATTTAGAAAATCTCATATCTCCAGACTTAAGATTTAGGTCTAAAGATTTGTCTTGAGGGATATAGAGTTCTATATCCCCATTATGACCGCCAAAGCTAAAGAATGGAAACCCCACAAGACCTTTACTGAAGATTTTTATGACCACCTCATCACCTATGACTTCACTTGAGAGTTCCAGATTTTCTCCCAGTGTATACTTAATTTCGCTTCCTTCTTCTGGATATATATCTATATCTCCTCCAGTCCCTTCTATAGATATTCTTCTAATTATTTCTCCTACAGGGATCGTCCCTACCATTTCATTCTCCTCCTTTCAAAAGTTTTATAGCTTCTTGTGAATTGATCTCTCCTCTTTCTAGTTTCTCTAAAATCTCTACTCTATCCACCCTTTCTTCCTCCACGGGATATCCCAATGCTTTAACAACCTCATTTAATCTGTTCCTTAAGGTAGGATAAGATAGGTTTAATTCCTTACCTAAGTCACTTAGATTACCTCTATTTTTTATAAACAGTCTTACAAAATTCAGCTGTTCTTTGGAAAGTTTGAAGAATTCGTCTAGATAAAAGGTTCCTTTTATCTCAGTATTACAGGAAGGACATTTCAGGCCTATTATAACCATCTCTTCCCCACATACAGGACATTTTGTTATAATTTTATTCATTCTTTTTCCTCCTTTCACTTTTATAAAATTATATATCAAATTATTAAAACTGTCAATAAAAATATTTATAAAAAATTTTAAAATCTTTATTTGACAAATACTTATGATTATGGTATAGTTTATGAGGATTTTTCAAGTAATAAAAGGAGGTATTTATGCAAGAGCTTATAGAAGTTCGTTGGCATGCGAGAGCAGGTCAAGGAGCAAAGTCTGCAGCATATTTACTTGCTGAATCTGCTTTAGCAGTAGGTAAATATATGCAGGCTTTTCCAGAGTATGGACCAGAAAGAATGGGTGCTCCAATGAAGGCTTATACTCGTATAAGTGAAAAGCCAATAAGGATTCATTCTCAGATTACAAACCCTGATGTTATAGTAGTTCTTGATCCCAGTCTGCTTAAGATTGCAGATACTATAGATGGATGGAAGGATACAAGTGTCTTAATAGTTAACACTACAAAATCTCCCAAGGAGATAAGAGAGATGTTAGGATTAAAAGGGGGTAAGGTCTGTACTATAGATGCTACTAGGATTGCTTTAGATACTCTTGGGAGGAATATACCAAATACTCCTATCCTTGGGGCATTAGTGAGGTTTATGGAAAACCTTACCCTTGATGGAATTCTTGAGGAGCTGAAACGTAAGTTTTCAGCAAGATTTAGTGAAAAGGTTGTCCAGGGGAATATAGAAGCAGTGAAGCGTGCTTATGAGGAGGTGCAGATCGAATGAAACTTCCGGGTTGGAAAGAGATGCCAGAAGGAATAGTAATTTTGGAGGCAGGAAATGCCGAGGAATATGAGACAGGTTCTTGGAGAACCTTTCGTCCAGTAGTTAACAAAGACAAGTGTACGAATTGTCTTTTTTGCTGGATATACTGTCCAGATAGCTCGGTTATAGTAGAGAATGAAAAGATGAACGGATTTGATTATTCCCACTGTAAAGGGTGTGGAATATGCAGTAAGGTATGTCCGGTTAAGGCGATAGAGATGGTGGAGGAGGTAACGGTATGAAAACGAAGAATTTGCTTGCTTTAGAGGGTAATCAGGCGATTGCTCTTGCTATGAAGCAGATAAATCCAGATGTTGTAGCTGCCTATCCTATTACTCCTCAGACGGAGATTGTTCAAGTTTTCTCTGAGTACGTAGCTAATGGTGATGTGGTTACAGAGTTTGTTACCGTAGAAAGTGAACATTCAGCCCTCTCTGCCTGTGTAGGTGCCTCTGCTGCAGGAGCAAGGGTAATGACTGCAACATCCTCTCAAGGGTTAGCTTTAATGTGGGAGATTCTATATATAGCCTCTGGCGCTAGACTTCCCATCGTAATGACGGTAGTAAACAGAGCATTAAGTTCTCCTATCAACATCCATTGTGATCACTCTGATGCAATGGGGGCAAGGGACAGTGGTTGGATTCAACTTTGGTCTGAGACTGCCCAGGAGGCTTATGATAATCTTATCCAGGGGATAAGAATAGCCGAAAAGTTAGAGCTTCCAGTTATGGTAAATATGGACGGATTTATTACTAGTCACGCAGAAGAGGTGATAGAACCGCTTTCTGATGAAGAGGTAAGAGCCTTCATCGGAGAGTATAAACCTACCCGTATGCTTCTTGATGTAAACAACCCATATACTGTTGGTCCTCTTGCCCTTCAAGACTCCTATTTTGAATTTAAGAGGTCTCAGGCAGAGGCGTATAAGAAGGTTATTCCAGTAGTGAGAGAGGTAGCAGAGGATTTTGCCAAGGTCTCTGGTCGGAGATACGATATATTTGAGGCTTATAATATTGAAGATGCCGAGATAGGTTTAGTGGTACTTAATTCTGCTGCAGGGACAGCCAAGGATGTTGTAGATACCCTTAGAGCTCAAGGTAAGAAGGTAGGGGTTATTAAACCAAGATTGTTTAGGCCTTTACCAACAGAAGAGCTTAAAGAGGCGCTTTCCCATCTAAAAGTAATCGGTGTAATGGATAGGGCAGATACATATGGTGGTTTTGGGGGCCCATTGTTTGGTGATATTAGATCTGTCCTTTATGATTCTCCCAATCGTCCGTTGATCGTTGATTATATATATGGTTTAGGGGGACGAGATGTAACCCTTGAACAGATACATATAATTTTTGACGAGCTAGAGAGAGTCAAGACTAATGGTGTGATAGAAAGTCTTGTAAACTATATCGGTGTAAGAGAATAAGGAGGGTTGATATGCCTGTTAATATAAAAGAACTTTCCAGAAAAGAAGATCGTCTTTCTAGTGGTCACAGGTTATGTGCAGGATGTGGAGCTTCTATTATAGTAAGGCAGGTTTTACTGGCAATAGATAAACCGGTTATAGTTGCTAATGCTACTGGATGCCTAGAGGTAGCGACAACTATTTATCCATATACTGCATGGAAGACCCCCTGGATACATAGTGCATTTGAGAATGTCGCTGCAACAATAAGTGGGGTAGAGGCGGCATATAAGAGTCTTAAAAAGCAAGGTAAGGTCACTGAAGACATAGCATTTGTGGCATTTGGTGGAGATGGTGGTACATATGATATAGGATTTCAATCACTTTCTGGAGCTATGGAGAGAAACCACAAGATACTATATATATGCTATGATAATGAGGCATATATGAATACTGGAATCCAACGTTCTAGTGCTACTCCTCCTGGAGCTTGGACTACAACAACCCCAGTAGGCAAGGTATTACATGGTAAGATAGGAAGGAAAAAGGATATAGTAGCCTCTGTGGCAGAGCAAGGTACTTCTTATGTTGCCCAGGCTTCTATCTCCAACTTTAGAGACCTGATAGAGAAGGTAAAAAAGGCGGTTTCTGTAGAAGGTTCTAGTTTTATCAATATACTTTCTCCCTGTCCCAGAGGATGGAGGACAGATACTAGCGAGACCGTAAGTATAGCAAGACTGGCGGTAGATACCTGCTATTGGCCGTTATATGAGGTAGAGAATGGAAGATGGAAGATAAATTATACCCCAAGGCAGAAATTACCGGTAACTGAATACCTGAAACCTCAAGGTCGATTTGCTCATCTATTTAGGCCTGAGAATGCTTCTATCCTAGAGGAAATTCAAAGAGAAGTAGATACCAAATGGGAAATTCTCCAGAAAAAGGCACAGCTATTCCAGTAATTTTAGGTCATAGGGGAGCCCCTAAGGTGGCTCCCCAGAATACTTTGGTTTCTTTTAGAAAGACTTTGGAGATGGGTGCAGATGGTGTAGAGTTGGATGTTCGTCTATCAAAAGATAGAAAACTTGTGATAATACATGATGCATTAGTGGATAATGTTACCGATGGGAGAGGATATGTGAGTAATTATACTCTTAGGGAGTTAAAACAGTTGGATGCTGGCCGGTGGTTTTCTAAAGAGTTTCAGGGAGAAAGAATCCCTACCTTAGAAGAGGCGTTAGATATATTAAGGTCCTTTAAGGTTATAAACATTGAATTAAAAAATGACCCTGTTCCTTATGAAGGTATAGAAGAGATATTCTTGAGTTTTATCTCTAACCTAGATATAAAAGAGAGAATTATAGTATCTTCATTTGATCATCAATTACTTTTAAGGATAAAAACATTAGATAATAGCGTAAAGACGGGGGTACTTTATTCTTGTAGACCTGAAAATCCTAATCTATTAGCCATTGACGTGAAAGCTGATAATCTTCATCCATTTTGGGCTTCAGTAGATGAGAATACTGTAAGAAATGCCCATAATGTTGGGTTAAGAATATTCCCTTGGACTGTAGATGAAGAATTCTACATCCGAAGATTGTTAGAGTGGAATATAGATGGAATAATTACTAACAGTCCAGACCTAGGTATAAAAATTAGATCAGAGATTTTCCATCCTTAAGATGTGTGATATTATCTTTCTTATCGCTAGCTATGGAACAGGGCATAGACAGGTGGCATTAGCCTTACAGAAAGCTATTCGACAGTTAGATCCCTCTATAAAGACTGAGGTTGTAGATTTTCTAGACCTTGTAGACCCATATCTAAATGAACTTACCCAATGGCTTTTTATTAGAATATTAAAGTATAATCCTTCCTTATGGAGGATCCTCTTCAAGAGGACTGAGAATGTTGATATAGATAGTATAAGTCATAATATCTTGAATCTTCTTGGTTCGAAGAAGTTAATAAATTTTGTAAAAAGAGAGAATCCTAAGGTTATAGTGTGTACATATCCGATCCAGGTGGGTGTCCTCTCTAGATTGAAGAGGCTTAAACTTATTGACAAACCTATAGTCTCAGTTGTTACAGATATAGCTGTACATAGTTTTTGGCTCCATCCGTATGTAGACCTTTATATAGTTGCCAATGATTATGCCAAAGAAATGCTTATCTCCAAAGGTGTCCCTCCCTATAAGATAGGAGCTACAGGCTTACCTATCGACCCTAGTTTTTCGGAACCGATAGATAGAGAGAGGTGTCTAAAGATATTTGGTTTGGATGATAATATCCCAGTTATTTCTGCTATGATGGGAGGGTATGGATTAGACGATAAACTTGTTCAGGTAGTAGATGTATTGATGAATATAGAGATACCCTTCCAAGGGATTGTGGCAACTGGTCATAATAGAAAAGTAAGGAAGTCATTAAGAGAGAAGACTAGGGATAGAAGAAATATAAAGGTATTTGGATATATTCATCATTCAAGGGAACTTATGGCTATCTCAGATGTTCTTATTACAAAGGCTGGTGGAATAACTATTAGTGAGGCGTTAGCTATGGAGACCCCTATGGTTCTCTATGGGGTTATACCAGGCCATGAGGAAGAGAATGCCCAATTTTTGATAAATAATAGGGCTGCTCTTATGGCCAGAGATTCTAAGGAGTTGGAAACAAGTATCAAATCTTTACTTCTGGATAGAAGCCTTACAGAAAGTATAAAAGAGGAAGAACGAAGGTTGAAAAAACCTACCTCTGGATTAGATGGTGCTAAACTTATTCTGGAGTTATATAAAAATAGAAAGGATATTTATTCCTAAGATATGTATTTATTAGTTTTAATTTTTTCCCTTTTGATTTTATACTGTATTATTCCTGACCTCTGGACCCGTTTTTTTTCTAGAAGGGTATTAAAGAGGGGGACCCCTACTAAGAGATATGTCTTCTTCACCTTTGATGATGGTCCACATCCGGAATATACCATCGAGATCCTTAAGATACTCCAGAGATATAATTTAAGGGCAACCTTCTTTGTCCTCGGAAAGAAGGTAAGGTCTTACCCAGAGGTTTTAGAGGCTATAAAGAGGTCTGGACATAGAATAGGGAATCACAGCTATAGTCATAGATTTGTATGGATTATGCCACCTAATTTAATAGAGAAGGAGTTTGAAGAAACAGACAAGGTTGTTAAAGGGATAATAGAAGAGGAACCAAGCTATATAAGACCACCTTGGGGAGGGAATAATCTTGCCCTATGGAAACATATAAGTAAGGACGGAAAAGGTCTTGTATTATGGAGCCTTGATAGTAAGGATTGGATGAGAAATATCTCCACAGATGATATAGTAAGAAATGTATTAGAGAAGGTGAAGCCCGGAGATATCATCCTCTTTCATGATGGAAGATGGGATGATATAAGTAAAAAGACAGTAGAGGCTCTTCCTAGGATAATAGAGGGTTTAATTAATAGAGGATATGAAATATCTGATATATCTTATGCCGAAAATTCTAAAGAGATAGTGAGTTTAAAATCTATTTTTTTGTATATTTGGGAGATATGGGAGAGGATATATTTTAGACTTGCCCATATAATTGAACTTGAAGATTCAGAATCGATCTTACATTTTTCTATAAATACATACAGGGGAAAACCTCTGATATTAAAGGATGGGACATTATTAGAGAGAGGGGATAAATTTATAGAACTTCACCTTTTAAATAGAAAGATAAGCGATATACTTGGGAGGCATAACTCTTTAATGGGAGCAAGTAAAGAGATCGAAAGAAGACTTATCTTTTCCATTGGCAAGATCTTAGAATATATTGAAAGGAATGACATACGGGTAAAGGCTATGCATGGAGTAACCGTCCTCTATAGGCTAGCCGAGAAGAAAAATTTTGATATCTTTGATTTTAATCCTTTTAGCAGATTCTTTATAAACATATATGAGAAGTTTCTGCTAGTTGTTTACCATCCTCTTGGCTTTAACAGATTAAAAACTAAGGGGAGGAAACTGATACCAAAATCTATATGGATATCTCTAAAGAGTCTAAAGAGGTATTTGTACTCTACCTTATATAGTATAGTTTAAGATATCTAAGGTTTCCTTTGCCTCTTCCTCTTCCATTATAGTAATAGAATATCCAGCATGCACAATTACATAATCTCCCACCTTTACCTCTGGAGTAAATACTATACTTATCTCCATGCTAACTCCCCCTAAATCTACCATCGCCTTATCTCCTTTTATCTCTTTTACCAAAGCGGGTACTGCTACGCACATATGGATCCTCCAATTATCTTAAATGTAGATTATTTATAGAGACTTATCAGAAGTATTTATATCATCTTACCGTCTAAAAGTCAATTCTCTCACTTTTGAGCCTTTTTGCTACGCAAAAGATTGAAGAGTCCCCAGTCCTTGATTTTTTTATAGATGTAGATATAATTTTATGTGGATTTAATAGTAAAGATAGTATAAAAGATAAATATCTATCTGTAGCTTTTGGAAGAAGGGGAGATAAACTTGAGATTGTTTTTAGAAGAACTTAGGGAGGATGTCTATGAGAATCCTCTCTGTATAGAGTATGAGGGGAGAGAGGACCCAAAGACGGTCCTAAAAAAAGGACTAGACTGGTTAAAGAATGTATTAAATGAGATTGGATGGGAGGGTTATTATGGAACTTGCTATTAAGGGTGGAAACCCTGTGAGGACAAAGCCATTTACAGAGTGGCCTATATTTGATGAAAGAGAAGAAAATGCATTAATAGAGGTTCTAAGAAGTGGGCATTGGGGTAGGATATCTGGTAAAAAGAATGAGGAGTTTGAGGAAAAATTTAGCAAATTCGTTGGAGCTAAATATGGGGTTACCTGTGTAAATGGAACAGCAGCTTTGGAGATAGCACTCAGTGCTATAGACATAGGAAGAGGAGATGAAGTTATCGTTCCTGCCTATACATTTATAGCTACCGCTACAGCCTGTATGCTAGTTGGAGCGGATCCTGTCTTTGTGGATATAGACCAGGATACCTATAATATATCTCCAGAACAGATAGAGCAGGCTATAACTACAAGGACTAAAGCCATCATAGCTGTTCACATAGGGGGTTGTCCAGCTAATATGGACGAAATAATAAAGATAGCGAAGAGATATAATCTCCTCGTTATAGAAGATGCAGCGCAAGCACATGGCGCAGAGTGGAGAGGTAAGAGGGTTGGCTCCATTGGGGATATAGCAACATTTAGTTTTCAAGCCTCGAAGAATATAAATGCAGGCGAGGGTGGAATAGTCACTACAAATAATAAGAAGTTTGCAGATAGGGCTTGGTCCCTTATGAATGTAGGAAGGGCTAAGAATGGGGGCTGGTACGAACATCCTATCCTAGGTTGGAACTACAGGATGACTGAATTCCAAGCAGGGATACTTCTTGTCCAGATGGAAAGACTAGAGGAACAGATGAAAAAGAGAGAGGAAAATGCCAAGTATCTTTCGTATGGTATGAGAATGATCGGAGGGATAGAGCCTCTAGTGGCAGGTGAGGGTGTTACAAGAAATGCCTATCATCTTTTTATATTTAGATACAATAAGGAGGAGTTTAAAGGTGTGAATAGGGAGATTTTTATAAAAGCATTAAACGGAGAAGGTATCCCTGCTAGTTCTGGATATGTCCCTCTGTACAAGTTTCCAGCCATCTTAGATTGGCCGTATAAAGAGAGGGATTACAGGAACTTATATCTGCCGGTTACTGAGAGGGCTTGTTATGAAGAAGGAGTTTGGCTGCCGCAGAATCTCTTACTTGGTCCAAGGGAGGATATGGATGATATACTTACTGCGATATCCAAGGTAAAAGAGAACATAGATGAGTTAACTTCTCTCTCTGAGTTTTAAGGATTCTCTTTGATTTATATATTATAATATACTTAAGATTGGAAGATACTATAAGAGGAGGTTTTAGCTGGATGAAGGCAGCTAAAGTACTAGCTTATACAGGAGTTGGGGCGGCTTTAGTAGCTGCTGCTACTATAGTAATACAGATTCCATCTCCTCAGACAAAAGGATATATAAATTTAGGAGATACTCTTATCTTTACCATTGCTATATTATTTGGGGCAAAGATAGGAGGACTGGCTGGAGGATTAGGTTCAGCGCTTGCAGATATAATTACAGGATATGCCCACTGGGCTCCTTTTACTCTGGTAATAAAGGGGATAGAGGGTTTTATAGTGGGATACTTTGTTTGCAATCCAGAAAATATATATAAGAAGCTACCATTCTTAATATTAGCAGGATTAGAGATGGTAGTGGGATATTTCCTGGCTGAGATTATCCTATATGGTATTGGCCCGGCACTAGTAGAGATTCCTGGAAATTGCTTTCAGGCTGGAAGCGGGATAGTTATTTCTATCCTTATCTTCTCAGCTATAAAAAGGATAAAGAAAGCTTAAGGATGTATTCTAGGCTGTTATTCCCTATCCTTTTGGCGTTACTTCTTTTTATCCCAATACCCATAGCTTTCTCCCAGATATTTGTCAGGGTCCTTATATACAGTGGGGACAATTTTATTATTAATGGGAAACCCCTTATTACCAACATAAAAGGCGATAACCCTTATATATTTAAAGATGTAGTCAGCATAAAAGGTAAGATGGAATCAAATATAGTTACACTTATCTTTGACTTTCTAGATATGAAAGAAAGAGTCATATCTATAGTTCCGAATACCGTTATAGACATCTCAGGAGAAGATATCTCTGTGAATGGAAGCTCTTATAGGGGTGGTATGAGGATATTATTTAGAAATGAAAAGATATTGGTGGTGAATATACTCCCTCTTGAAGATTACCTGTATAGCGTTGTCCCTTCCGAGATGCCCTATTACTGGCCTGGAGAAGCCCTTAAAGCCCAGGCGGTATTGGCGAGAACCTATACTTTAAAGGCATTATCTAGAAATAATAAGAAGGACTATGACCTGACTAATTCTGCGGATTCTCAGGTATATAAAGGGAGGATTGAGGAGCATCAATCTACAAATGATGCTGTAGATAGTACTAAAGGCGAGGTAGTTCTTTATAATAATTCACTGGCGGAGGTCTTTTATCATTCCACCTGTGGTGGACATACTGAGGATGCGGCAAATATATGGAATATAGACGAATTACCATATCTAAAGGGAGTGGTGTGCAGATACTGTAAAGATTCTCAATGGGAAAGTTGGCAAAGGGTGATAAAGAGAGAAGAGTGGGATAATTTGATAGGTGGGGGAAATATATCTGTCAAATATAATAGTACAGGAAGGATAATGGATATAAATGGAATAAATGGAACTAAGATAAGAAGTACTTTTAATCTGCCAAGTACCTTCATAGTTGGAATAGAAATAAGGGAAGACAGAGTAATTATTAACGGAAAAGGAAATGGACATGGGGTGGGACTTTGCCAATGGGGGGCAAGAGGGATGGCTGAGGCAGGTTTTAATTATAAAGAGATTATAAGTTACTATTTCCCTGGGGTTAATGTAGATGCGTATAGAGGATTTTGATTACGAACTTCCTGAAGAGCTTATAGCTCAGGAAGCTATTTATCCCAGAGACCACTGCAGGTTAATGGTTGTATATCCTGATGGAAGGATAGAACATAGATATTTTTACAATCTACCTGAGTATCTTAATCCAGGTGATGTGCTGGTCCTTAATAATACCAGGGTAAGGCCATATAGGCTCAGGGGGAAAAAGACTACTGGAGCCAATATAGAGGTGCTCTTAGTAAGAAAGATTTTAGAGAATGTATGGGAAGCCCTTGTAAACCCTTCTAGGAGATTACATCTGGGTACAGAGGTAATCTTTGATAAAGGATTAAGATGCAGGACTATAGAGGTAAGGGAAGGTGGATGGAGGGTATTAGATTTTAATAAAGGTGTAGAACCATACCTAGATGAATTGGGAGAAATCCCTCTTCCTCCATATATACATAAATATGTCCCTGAAAAGGATTATCAGACTATATATGCCCAAGTAAATGGGTCAGTGGCAGCTCCTACTGCTGGACTTCACTTTACTGAAAGGTTGCTAGAAGAATTAAGAATAAAAGGGGTAGAGATAATCTATGTTACACTTCACGTAGGACCAGGGACCTTCCTTCCAGTAAGGGTAGAGGATGTGGAGAAACATTATGTATTACCAGAAGAGATAGAGGTTTCAAGTGGATCAGCAGAGGCTATAAATATAGCCAGAAAGAGAGGAGGCAAGGTAATAGCAGTAGGAACGACAGTGGTAAGGACGTTGGAAACTGTATCAGATGAGGAGGGAAATGTAAGACCTTTTAAGGGGAAAACTAATCTCTTTATATATCCCGGATACAGATTTAAGGTTGTAGATAGATTGATTACAAATTTTCATCTTCCAAGGTCATCGTTAATTCTCCTTGTTTCTGCTTTTAGAGGAAGAGATTTAATCTTAAAATCCTATCAAGAAGCAGTTAGATTAGGCTATAGATTTTACAGCCTTGGAGATGCTATGTTATTATATTAAATATGGGCATAACCTTAGAGATCTTGAAAGAATCAGAAGATACCTTGGCAAGAGTGGGAGTAATTACTACTCCTCACGGTTCCTTCGAAACCCCAGTATATATGCCTGTTGGTACCCAGGCTACTATAAAAACGTTGACTCCAGAAGAGGTAGAGGAATGTGGAGCGAAGATCATCCTTGCCAACGCCTTTCACCTTGCTATAAGGCCAGGAAGTGAGCTTATAAAGAACCTTGGAGGGCTTCATAACTTTATGCACTGGGATAAGGCTATATTAACTGATAGTGGCGGTTACCAGATTATGAGTTTAAACCCGTTAGTAAGGATAAATGATGTTGGGATATACTTTAGGTCCTTTCTTAATGGAAAGGAATATCTATTTACCCCGGAAGATGTTATAAGAATTGAAGAGGACCTGGGTTCAGATATAATAATGCCATTAGATGAATGTATACCATATCCTAGTGATAGGGGAAAAGCCAGGGAAGCTCTGGAAAGAACTATCAGTTGGTTATCTAGGGCTGTAAAGGCTAAAAAGAGAAAAGATCAGGCGTTATTTGGAATTGTTCAAGGCGGGACATATAGAGACCTAAGATTAGAGGCATTAGAAAGGGTTAGTTCAGTTGAGGTAGAAGGAATAGCCATAGGAGGATTAAGTGTTGGAGAACCTAAAGAGATAATGTATGATATACTAGAGAATATTATGCCATATGCCCCTAAAGAAAAACCGAGGTATCTTATGGGAGTAGGGACACCTTTATCTTTAATAGAGTGTGTGATGAGAGGGATAGATATGTTTGATTGTATATTTCCTACTAGACTTGCCAGGCATGGGGGGGTATTTACTAGCGAAGGGCGTATAATTATTACAAATGCAGAATTTACAGATGACTCTAGGCCATTAGATGAGAGTTGTAACTGTTATACCTGTAGGAATTATTCTAGGGCATACATAAGGCATTTATTTAAGGCGCAGGAGGCTTTGGGACCTAGACTAACTACCATACATAATCTGTACTATATCATTCATCTTATGGAAAGGATAAGGGAAGCTATTAAGAGTAATAATCTCCTAGATTTAAGAGAGGAGATAATGTATTTTTATAGAAAGGAGTTGACTATATAGATGGGTGAGGGACAATCTATCTACTACCCTCTGATATTTTGGGTGATCTTTTTTGTTATCTTTTATTTTATGCTTATAAGACCTCAGCAACAGAGAGACAAAAAGCATAAGGAATTTGTAAATAGTTTAAAGAAGGGGATGCGTATAATAACTGAAGGTGGATTCCTGGGAACGATAATAGAAGTGAAGGATAAGACCGCCCTTGTTAAGCTTGCAGACAATGTAACAGTAGAGATGTTAAAAGATGCCATCATTGGTAAACAGGCAAAGGATTAATTCCAAAATTGGGATAGATGAAGTGGAATTATAGAGATGTAGTCTTTATATTATTTTTTATACTTATATGTCTTATACCTCTAGTAGTTTATCCGGCAAGTTATGACCCATTTGAATTGCCTAAGCTTGTCTTAATAAGGATAGGCTTAGGCTTAGTCTTAATTATGATCTTTATCCTGAGATTTAGGACATATAAAAATAATTTCTATCTCTTCTGGGAGATAGTGCTCATAATCTCTGTGTTTTCTCTCTCTACTATCCTTTCTAACTACAGATGGATAAGTCTTAATGGTGAATGGGAGAGATATATGGGGTTATCCTCATTAGTTCCCATAATAGGATTGGCATTAATACCTATCTTTATAGACCATAAGAAGCTTCCACTACTGAAATATGGGGTCTTTTTGAGTTTAATGTTTATAATTATTAAGAGTTTTAAACAGGTCCTCGGATATGATATGTTCCCGATGAATGCTACTTGGGGGAGGGTAATTTCCTCCCTTGGAAACCCAGATTTTTTGGGGCAGTTTTTAGTAATGGTGCTACCTCTTACTATTGTAGAGGTAATATATTCAAAAAGGGTATGGAAGGTTTTCTCGTCTATTCTGTTCAGCGCAACCTTTTTTGTTCTACTTGTATCAGGTACTAGAAGTTCTTGGCTTACATATATTATTCTTTTATTTCTTTTACCGATGGTGTTTTTAGAACCTAGGACTCCAACTTATATATACAAAAAGACTATAATCTATGCATTATTTTTTGCTTTTTTAATAGCTATAGATCTCTATTTACCAGCTGGAGTTTTTGTTAAGACTGCTATATTTCTACTGTCGATTTTATGGATCTACTCATATCTAATATATATACTCCCGTATATCAGAGAAAATCTAAAGTTATATTGGAAGTCTTTAGTATTAATAGGTATTATTATGACTACAGTATACATTGCTCTTCCTTCTATAGAATTACTTCTACCAGGCAGAAATATTGGACTAGAAGAGAGTTTTAAGGCAAGGGTATCTATGTTATCTGAGATAAAGGGTGAGGGAAGGCCATATATGATAAAGAATTCCCTGAAAATTATAAGAGATAGAATGTTGGATAGTCCTGTAAGATTACTCTTTGGTTTTGGTTTAGATACAATTGGTAAGGAGTTTATTAAGTATAAGGGATTAGAGCTGGCTAGACAAGATGCCTTAGATAATATTACTTATCCAGATAGAACCCATAATGAGTATATTGATACCTTTTTACAAACTGGACTCCTAGGGTTATTAGCCTTTCTATCGATATTATACCTGGTGATAAAGAAAGGGATATCAATTCACAGGTCAAGGCATCCTTATAGAATATTTGTCTCTGCTTTGACGCTTGGTATTATAGGATTCGCCATAAACGGAATACTCATATTTGGAACGAGTGTCACATATCTGTACTTTTATATCTTCTGTGGAATTATAGGAGTTATAAAAACTTCTAAGACTGGGACATGGAATCTAAAGGAGAGGTCTCTTCCAATATTAGTAGGGGGGTTAATAGTATTTTGTGTATTTTCAACCCAGATTGGAATAAAACAGATAGAGGCACATAAGACTCTATTAGATGGAATAAACGCATACAATAGAAAAGAATTAGATAGAGCCCTAGGATTATTTGAAGAGTCTTTTAATATCTATCCTATAGGTTATTCTGCTCAAAGGGAGCTTGAGATATATAGTATAAAAATGAATGAGGCAAAAACAAAAGAATCAGCTAAGGAGCTCTTTGACACTGGGAGGAGATTATTTCCGTTTATTCTAAAATATGTAAAGTATCCTACAGGTAGCCATTATGCAATAGCAGCCTTTTATATGGAAGGATATAGAATAGATAGGTCTTATCTTAAAGATGTCATATTCCATCTAGAGGAGTGTTTAAGATATGACCCTTACTATAAACCTGCTTTGAGAGGGTTAGCAAATATATACAGCGATTATCTCCATAACCCAGAATTGGCATATCGGTATTCGAAAAGATATATAGAGATAGAAGAAAGAGACATATTTATGTGGAGGATATTGATGAGGTCGGCAAGGGCTGTAAAGGATTGGAAAACGGTAAGATTTTCTGCTGAAGCTATATATCTAGCCACCGAGAAAAAGGATAAGGAAGCAAGGATGTTCTTGGAAGAAGCAGAAAGGATGCTCAGTCCTTCCAAAAAACATTAGTAACTCCAAGAGATTCTAGCTTTCTTCGAAGCTCAAGCATGGCAGTATAGGTAGGTATTATATAAACACTCTTATCTTGAGAAGAGTCCAATGCTTTATATAAAGCCTTAAGTGGGTCTTCCTCTATATAGAATTTTTTAGGGTCAAATCCTCCATATTTAAGTCTTAAAGCCATATCATACGCTCTTCTCCCTGAGGCTATAATAAGATGGGAGTTATCTTTAAGTATTTCAAAATTTACATCCCAGAGCCAAGAGATGTCTCTTCCGTCCTGGATCTTATCATTTATAGCAATAACTATAGTAGGGGCTTTAATCCCTATAAACATTTTCAGAACCTCATTAAACCCTGCTGGATTTTTGGCGAGAAGAATATATACTCTTTTCTCATTAAAAACTATCCTTTCTCCTCTTCCAAATACTGCCCTTATATTAGAGACTCCATTCAATATATGTTCAATGGGAATATCCAGGATAAAGCCGCATATTATACCTGCCAGGATATTATATACATTGTATATCCCTGGCAACTGAGTCTTTATAGGGACTTTATGACCTTCTAAGGACACATTGAATGATGAGCCATCTAATCCTGATTCGATATCTGTAGCTACTATATCGGGTTTTGGTCTTTTAAATCCGCATGATGGACATTTGAAGATTCCTTGATGAGCTGTATAGTGTTTTTCATATACAAGGGTCGTATCGCAGAATGGGCAAGATTTTATATCGGCTATACCTGAATGAGAATATTCATCAGGAGCGTCTATCCCAAAGTACAGGGTTTTATTCTCTAATTGATATGTAATACTTGATACAAGGGGGTCATCGGCATTAAGGATAAAACAGACCTCTTTATCTGAGATAGCTATATCTCGAAAATTCTTAACAAGCTTATCTACTTCTCCATATCTATCTAATTGATCCCGGAACAGATTAGTTACTATAATGATCTGCGGTTTTATGTCCTCTACAAGAGACCTTATATGCGCTTCATCTATCTCAAATACTCCAACATCTCTTTCTAATCTTCCTGAGATAGTAGATTCCTTAATCAGGCTTGTAGCGATCCCTCTGGGAAGATTCGCTCCAGCTCTGTTATGGACATAAGTCATACCAGCCTCGTTAAGAATGCTTGAGATAATTCTAGCAGTAGTAGTCTTTCCATTCGTTCCGGTAATAAGAGTAATAGAATCTAGATTTCTGGAAAGGCTACTAAGAATATTAGGGTATATAGAAATAGCCAATTTCCCTGGGAAACTGGTTCCTCCAAAATGGAACAGGTTGGTAAGTTTTATAGCAAGTTTGCCAACAAGAATACTGAAAGAAAGTCGAAGATTCATCTCCTTCCTAAGGTCTTATAGAGCTTGTTTTCCTCCTTACATAATGGATGACTTAATCTTAGTTTCCAAAGCTGATTAAAGGAAGGTAATCCTAAAAGCTGTTCTAATGACCATTCTCTGGCAAAACGGCCATCCTTGATTTCTTCTATTGCCTCTTTCATAATCTTCTTAGTCTCTTCAGTGATATATCTCTTCCCCCATGTCATATGTCCATATTGACTCGTATGTGAATGCAATTTCAGCTGATTCCATAATCCTAGTTGAGCTATAGAGTTTCCTATCTCCCCCAACTCTCCAGAGGCATAGAGTTCTAAGATGGCAACCTCAGGGCTGACCCCTTCCTCTACAAGTACCTCGTAACAGCTTTGAAGAAGATACAACATTGCCCCAGCCCAAGAATGTTCACTAAATAAGTCTACGAGAGTTTCCTCATAAAAACTAGATGATACTCCACAACCTCCAGGTAAAAGGGCTCCTATTCCCTTTGAGAGGGCTAAGGCATAATCCCATCCATTTCCTGAAGCATCCTGTTCTACACCAATAAGTACAGGGAACCCCCTTTTATCTTCAAATAGTTCTCTTACCCCCTTTCCTATCATTCTAGGGGCAACCAATATAGTATCTACCCCCTTTGGTGGCACTATAAAGCCATATGTTATATTATATCCACTCGCAAAATCTATGACTTTACCAGGAGAGAGGTAGGGTTCTATCTCTTCTTTAAATATTTTTGGAGTAACTTCATCTGGGATAAGAATTAAAACTATATCCGAATCCTTTGTCGTTTCATCTATTTCTCTTACGTTAAAGCCGTCCTTTTTAGCTAGGTCCCAGGCATAATCCTTTATATTTCCAACTGTTACATCTAGACCATTGTCCCTTAGATTGAGAGCTTGGGCTCTCCCCTGATTTCCGTAGCCTATTACTCCTATCTTCTTACCTCTCAATATGTCTAGATTTGCATCCTCTTCTAAATAGATTCTAGCCATACAACTAAACCTCCTCTATTTCCGGAACTTCTATTTTCTTATTCATATCTGCTGAATCCCATGCCAGGAGAGTAACCGCTAATGTCTTTACTGCATCTCTATATGTAGAAAGGATACAGGATGGGTCTTTTGTCTTTACTGCATTTATGAATACTTTATCTTCCTCTAGATATGGATTTAATCTTGTCTGCAGTTCTACCTTCTTCTTGGGTTCATTTATCACCATCTTATTCCCTAGAATTTCTATTACCAGGTCTCTAAGGTAGAGATGGAGTCCAACAGTATATCCGAAATCTATTCCACAGGTATTCGATATGTTTCCTATTACTCCGTTTTTAAACCTCAGGTTTACCGTTCCTACATCAGGTACATCCATCCCCTCTACATCAAATATTAATCTTCTAGCAAATAGAGCATAGACCTCGGTTATATCCCCAACTATAAATCTAGCTAGATCAACTATATGAGTAGTCTGTTCTACAAATTGTCCTCCGGACTGTTCCCTCCGTCTCCACCAGGGAACCATAGGTAATCCCCCCATCCAATAACCTAATACCATACCTATCTTATCAGGAGAGATGATATCTTTGGCTTCTTTTGTTATATCCATATATCTCCAGTGATACCCTACACTTACAATAATATTATCTTTCTCTATAAGAGAAAGGACCTCTTTTGTAGTATTAAGATTAATTCCAATAGGCTTCTCTATAAAAAATGGTAATCTCTTTTCTATGACCTTTCTTTCTGCCTCCCCATGGGCAAATGGAGGGATACAAATGTATACGCAGTCTAGATCCTCTGAACTGAGCATCCTGTCTAGATCTTCGTAAGGGGTGAATCCAAATCTTTTTGATGCATTTATTAAAACCTCTCTATGAATATCGTATCCACTGACAATCTTTGTATCATCTATCTGAACAAGCTGATTCATATGGTGTTGAGCTATCCCGCCAGTACCTATAAACCCTATCCTGACTGCCATATCTCGCCTCCTATATAAGAGTCCTTAGGAATCTTACAGTTTTTGGTAAAAGTTCATCTGGGTCTCCAGGAATTCCACACTCTAAAGCCATATAGTTGTTGTAGCCCTTCTTTTTTAAGACCTTAAAGGGTGTGGAGAAGTCGGTGTGGCCCATTCCTGGCAATAATCTATTACTATCTGCCAGATGAATATGACCTATGAGTTCAATATTTTTAGAGATAGATTCAGTAATATCTGTCTCTTCTATACTCATATGGAAGAAGTCTGCCATTAGTTTTAGCCCCTTATTATTGGTAAGTTCTAATATGTCTTTTCCTTCCTGTAAAGACTTTATAAAGTGAGTTTCATACCTATTTAAAGGTTCAAGAAGTATATAGGTATTATTTCTGTAGGCATATTCTCCGAGTTCATTTAATAATTCTACCAGAAGTCTTTTTTCTAAATCTTTTACAGACATAAGGGGAGTTAAGTCTGGTAACCTTGGAGGACCAAAGATAGGGACAACGATCAACCCAACTGCTCCTAATTCAGCAGAAAGAGAAAGCAACTCTTTTATGTCATTCATAGCTCTTTCTCTTTCTTTTTTGTCCTGATCTAGAAGACATCCACTATAACCTGAACATATGGTACTTATCTTGATAGACCTTCCTTTAAATGCCTCTTTTACCTCATTTAATCTTTCTTTAAGACCACTACCCCAAAGTTCTACTCCGTCAAAACCGAATCCTTCAAGCTTAACAACCTTTTCCTTCAAACTACTGCCTCTTACCAGATTTTCCTGACAAGCTAATTTCATAATTACCTCCAGTATATAATATATTTTTAGTTTCTGAAACTATTAACAGGAGGTGGTATCCTCCCACCTCTATCGAAAATCCCTTTACAGGAGAAACTATTTACATTAATGATAGGTGCCTTTCCCAATAATCCACCAAGTTCAATCCATTCACCAGGCTTTCCCCCAGGTACAGGAAGAATCCTTACTGCAGTAGTCTTATTTGCCATTACTCCTATAGCCATCTCATCAAGAATTATTCCCATCAGGCTATATGGGTCTATATCTCCGGGGATAGGGATCATATCAAGGCCTACCGAACATACGTTGGTAAGGGCTTCGAGCTTTTCTAATGTAAGCGCCCCACAAGATACAGCTTCAGCAATACTTTTATCTTCACTTACAGGAATAAATGTCCCACTTAATCCACCTATAGAGGAAGAAGCCATAAGTCCCCCTCTTTTAATAGCATCGTTTATAAGAAAGAGCACAGCGGTACTTCCGGGAGCCCCTATGTGCTCCAACCCTATCTTCTCTATAATCTTTCCTACGCTATCTCCTTCATCTGGAGTAGGGGCTAGCGAGATATCCACACTGCCAAATTTTATATCCAGTCTCTTAGATATCTCTTTCCCTATAAACTCTCCAGCCCTAGTAATTTTGAATGCTATCCTTTTTATCTCTTCAGCAACATCTATAAGATTTGCCTCTTTAGGAAGCCTCTCTAATGCTGCTCTTACTGTGCCAGGGCCACTTATACCTACATTTAATACCTTCTCCCCTCTTTCTATACCTTGAAATGCTCCTGCCATAAATGGATTATCTGGAGGGGGATTACTCATAACAATAAGTTTTGCACAACTTATAGGATTATTTTTGAGTCTGGCTGTATCAAGAATTATATAGGCTATTTCTTTTATAGCATCGACATTTATTCCTCCTCTAGTAGATGCTACCACTATAGATGCACACAATCTGCTGGTTTCATTTAATATAAGGGGTATAGCCTTTATAAATGCCAATCCCCTTTTGTTTATCTCATACTCTAAAAATGCAGTGTAACCACCTATAAAATCTAATCCCATCTCTTCTGCTATCTTATCTAAACCTTTGGAAAGGTAGAGATATTCTTCTATATCTTCACTTTGAATAAGTAAAGAAACTGGAGTTATAGCAACCCGCCTATTAACTATAGGTATCCCATACTCTAGCTCTACTTTTTTAACGACATCCAGGAAGTCTCTTGTAACTTCCTTTAATCTTTTAGAGATAGAAATAACTGTCTCTTCTAACCTGTCCCTTCTACAGTCAAGGAGATTAACACCTAAAGTAATAGTCCTAATATCCAGATGTTCTGTCTGGACCATTCTAATAGTCTCTAATATCTCTTCAGTAGTGAAAAACATATCTTATATCCTATGCATCACTCTAAAGATTTCTTCTCTCTCTAGGGAGACCTTCACCTTTAATCTTTTCCCTTCTTCCAGGAGTCTTTCTATAAGAGCTGTTAGATCATCTAGATTGGTAATATCTACAAGAACTATCATAACGAACATATCTCCCATAATGGTCTGTGTTATATCTAATATGTTGACACCAAATGTAGCTAACACAGAACTTATCCCTGCTACAATGCCGGTATGGTCAATCCCCATTACTGTAATTATAGCCCTATTCAACTTTCAACCCCTAAACCAAAACCATTATGTAGAACCTTCACTGCCTTTTCTACTTCCTGCTCTTTTATTATACAGCCAATCTTTATCTCTGATGTAGAAATCATATCTATATTGATCCCTGCATCTCCTAAAAGGCCGAACATCTTTGCTGCAATACCTGGAGTACTTTGAATTCCTACTCCGACTATAGAAACCTTACCTACATCTTTATTGCACTGTACCTCTTTTATGTCAAGATGTTCTTTAACCTTCTGTAGAATCTCTAATGCTTCATCCACATCGTCTATAGAGATTGTAAATGAAATATCAGTATAACCGGCTTCACTTATATTCTGGATGATGTCATCTACATTAATACCAGCTTCTCCCAGAGGCTTAAATATTCTATGTGCTACTCCAGGTTTATCAACCACGTGTCTAAGTGTAATCTTTGCTATATCTTTTTTGTGAGCGACTCCTCTAACTCTGCTTACAGGTTCCATATTGTTTACCTCCTGAATTATAGTCCCAGACTCGTCATCAAAAGAGGACTTCACTTCTATCTTCATATTATAGATCCAGCCAAGTTCTACCGCTCTGGTATGCATTACCCTAGCTCCTTGACTAGCAAGTTCTAACATCTCCTCATAAGATATAAAATCTAATTTTCTAGCATTCTTTACTATCCTTGGGTCTGCAGTATATACCCCTTTTACATCGGTATATATCTCAGTTTTTTCTACTCCCAATGCTATCCCAAGCGCTACTGCCGTGGTATCAGAACCTCCCCGTCCAAGAGTAGTAATATCGTTCTGATCACATATACCCTGAAATCCTGCTACAATTACAACCTTACCTTTTTTTATTTCCTCCTCTATTCTTGTAGTATCTACCGCTTTTATCCTTGCCCGTGTAGCATTTTCATCTGTAAATATTCCTGCCTGCCATCCTGTGAGAGAGATCGCAGGTATCCCCATATTATTTAGAGCCATTGCCATCAATGCTCCAGAGATCTGCTCACCGGTGGACATAAGAGCATCTAACTCTCTTGGAGAGGGAGATTTTGAAATCTCTTTAGCAAGAGCAATTAGTTCATCAGTAGTATCACCCATCGCAGAGACTACTACTACTAGGTCATTTCCTTCTTTTTTTAATCTGGCTAGCTTTTCTGCTATATTCTTTATCCTTGCTGGTGTCCCTACAGAGGTTCCACCATATTTATGAACTAGTAACATAGGTCCTCCAATTATACTAATCCTAATTTTATAAGAGATTCAGCTATCTGTACTGCATTGAGGGCAGCACCCTTTCTTATATTATCAGATACTATCCACATAGCTATACCATTCTCTATAGATTCATCCCTCCTAATTCTTCCTACAAACACCTCATCTCTCCCTTCTGCTAGGATCGGCATAGGATAGATACACTCTTCTGGTTTATCCATAATTACTATCCCGGGAGATTTACTTAAGAGGTCCCTCACTTCTTCAGGCGTTATAGGAAGTTCTGTTTCTATATTTACAGACTCAGAATGAGCCCTAAAAACAGGAACCCTTACTGTAGTAGCACATACCCTTATAGTCTGGTCATCTAATATCTTTCTAGTTTCATTTACCATCTTCATCTCTTCTTTTGAATATCCGTTTGGATAGAATATATCTATATGTGGCAAAAGGTTAAAGGCAATCTGATGAGGATATACCTTAGGCGTTATAGTTTTACTTTCGATAATATCCCTAGTCTCTTCCCATAGTTCATCTACAGCCTCTCGTCCTGTACCAGATACAGACTGATAAGTAGATACTACTATCCTCTTTATCTTATACCTCCTGTGGATTGGAGCTAGAGCTACCACCATCTGAATAGTAGAACAGTTTGGATTGGCTATAATACCCTTATGTCCCTTTAGTTTTTCTTCATTTACCTCTGGAACCACTAGTGGGACATCTGGCTCCATTCTAAATGCATTGCTATTATCTATCACTATAGCCCCTGATTTTACCGCTTGTGGAGAAAGCTCTTTGCTCCCCTTTTCTCCAGCAGAAAATAGGGCAATTTGAACCCCTTTAAAACTTTCTGGTTTGGCTTCTTCTACTATTATATCCTTTCCTTTAAATTTTATTGCCATTCCTTGGGAACGGCTAGTTGCCAAAAGTCTAAGGGACCTTACTGGGAAATCTCTACCTTCTAAGATAGAAACCATCTCTCTACCTACAAGTCCAGTAGCTCCTACTACCGCCACATCGTACATATTCTTTTACACCTCCAAGACTGCACCTTTATTATCTACCTCTAGATTTAAAAGCTTAACCTTTAAATTATAATTGGCAAATATATCTGATACTGATTTATATATTGAATCAAATCTATTTTTGTATGCTAGGGTAATTATTGTAGGACCAGAACCACTTATCATAACCCCAAGGGCTCCAGACCTTAATATTTCTCTCTTTATTCTGTTATAATTTGGAATAAATTCTTCCCTATAGGGTTCATGCAACTCATCTTCAAGGATGAATGGGATGTCATCTAGATCTCCTTCTATAATAGAAGCAATGAATGTTCCTATCCTGGCTAAACTTCTTGCTGCTACTTCAAAAGGAACACTATTTGGCAACTTCATCCTAGATAATCCAGTTGGTACATCAAATTCTGGTATTGCTACTATCAAAGAGATAAGGTCAGGGAAGGGTATTTTCTTGACGACTATTCTTCCATTATAGAATAAAGAAACTGTACATCCTCCAAACATAGTAGCACTTACATTATCTGGATGTCCTTCTATCTGAACTGCATACGTTAGAAGTTCTTCCTTGGTAAGGCTTTTATCTAACATAGAATTAACTATCAAAAGCCCTGCTATAATAGCAGTAGCACTACTTCCAAGACCTTTACATATTGGTATGCTGTTCCATATCTTTATCTTTAATGGTGGTACTACACATTTGAACGTTCTAGAAAATGTATCAATAGTAGAAAGAAATATATTATTTTCTCTAATAGAGAGAGACTGCATCCCTTCTCCATATATCTCTAAACCTGGTGGCTCTTCGTCATTTACTTCAAATATATTGTACAATTTCAATGCTAGTCCTAAGGTATCAAATCCTACTCCCAGATTAGCAGTAGTAGCTGGAGCCCTTACTCTTAACCTCATAAAAATTCTTTTAACTCCTGTATAGAAGGGGGTATAACTATAGGATAAGAAGCAACCTTCACAGCTGTGTCTGGGTCTTTTAATCCATGCCCTGTAAGGATACATACCACAGTAGCATCTTTAGACAGTTTATTATTTCTTACATATTTTATAAGCCCAGCAATAGAAGCAGCTGATGCGGGCTCAACAAATACCCCTTCAAGACTAGCTACGAATTTATAGGCATAAATAATTTCTTCATCAGAAACCATATCGATAATACCCTCAGACTCTTTTGCAGCCTCTACTGCAAACTTCCAACTGGCTGGATTGCCTATTCTTATTGCAGTCGCTATAGTCTGAGGAGACTCTATTGGATACCCTCTTACTATTGGGGCGGCTCCTTCAGCCTGAAATCCCATCATCTTAGGAAGTCTATTACTCTTTCCATTCAATCTATACTCCTTGAATCCCTTCCAGTAAGCGGTAATATTACCTGCATTTCCTACCGGTATAAAGATATACTCAGGAGCATCTTTAAGTTCATCACATATCTCGAAGGCGGCAGTCTTTTGTCCCTCTATCCTATATGGATTTATAGAATTTACTATTACAACTGGATACTCTTTTCCTGCCTCTCTGACAAGCTTCAATGCATCATCAAAATTTCCCTTTATAGCAATTACCTTTGCTCCATAGGTAAGGGCTTGAGCAAGTTTACCTAGTGCTATAGCCCCTTCAGGAATTAGCACGATTGCTTTGAGCCTGCTAAGAGCAGAATAAGCTGCTGCAGAAGCACTTGTGTTTCCGGTAGAGGCACATATTACTGAACGGGCTCCATTCTCTATCGCTTTGGCTATAGCAACTACCATCCCTCTGTCTTTGAACGAACCGGTTGGATTCATTCCCTCATATTTAAGATATACTTTTACTCCTAGTTCTTTAGAGATATTAGCCGCATAGATAAGAGGAGTATTCCCCTCGTTTAGGGTAATAAGCGGTGTCTTCTCGGTAACCGGAAGATACTCCTTGTATTCTCTTAAAACCCCTTGCCATCTCATTCTTCGACAACCCCTTCTATCCTCATTGTTGACTCTACCTTGTTTACTACGTCTAACTTCTCCATTTGAAGGATTGCCTGAGAGAAAGGACCTTCTTGGGCAGTATGTGTGATAATAACCAATTCCGCCTGCCCTCTGGTATCTGGAACCTCCTTCTGAACTACACTGGCTATGCTTATTCCAAGTTCTCCGAATACCTTGGCTATTCCAGCCAATACTCCTGGTCTATCAGGGACGTTTAGTCTTATGTAGTATCTAGTTTCTAGCTTCTCCATTGGCTTTATAGAAGCACGTGCTAGAAGGAGAGATTCATACTGGGTATTAGCTCCATCTCTTAAAGAACGAGCCAGGTCACATAGGTCAGAAACAACCGCACTGGCTGTTGGCAAGCTTCCTGCTCCTCTTCCATAGAACATCATTGGACCTACAGCATCTCCTACAAGATATATACCATTATACACCCCTCTTATAGCGGCAAGCATAGAGGTCCTGGGAATCATTGTTGGATGTACCCTAAGTTCTAACCCATCACTGTGTCTTCTTGCTATCGCCAGGGATTTTATCTCGTACCCAAGTTCATGGGCATATTCTATATCTCTGCTTGTAACTTTGTCTATTCCTTCTACATAGATATCACTAGGAGCTACATAAGCGTTGAATGCTATAGAGGCAAGGATTGTTAATTTATATGCTGCATCGATTCCTTTTATGTCATTAGCAGGATTTGGTTCTGCATATCCTAGCCTTTGGGCAGTGGCTAAAGCACTTTCAAAATCCTCCCCAGCATCTGACATCCTTGTAAGGATATAATTACTCGTTCCATTTAAAATAGCCCTTAATTCTTGTATACTATTAGCTACAAGGTCTTCTCGTAATACCCTTATAATAGGTATACCAGCACCTACACTTGCTTCAAAATATATTCTTACATTCTTCTCTTTGGCAAGACGGAAGAGCTCAGTTCCATAAGAGGCTATAACATCTTTATTAGCAGTTACTATATGTTTTCCAGCATTTATAGCCTTGGAGATAATCTTAAATCCCTCTTCCTTCCCTCCAGCTACCTCTATTATTATGTCTATATCGGGAGAATTTATAATACTATCTACATCCTGGGTAAGAAGCTCAGGTGGTACCTTTACCTGCCTTTCCTTTTTAATATCTCTTACGCCGATCTTCTTTATCTCTAAAATATCCCAAGGGAAAGCCTTAATCTCCGATTTTTTCTTTTCCAAGACCCTCCATATCCCACTTCCCACATTTCCCAATCCTATCATACCTATATTTAATATTTTCATCTATGCAACCTCACTAGGTCAGAATATTTTTCCCTATCTACCCAGATCTCCTCTTTCCCATCCTTTACTCCGATGACTACAGGCCTAGGAAAGAGATTATAGTTACTCGACATAGAATAATTATATGCCCCAGTAGCAGCTATCACAAGTATATCACCAGGAATAAGTTCTGGGAGAAATGCTTTATCTATAAGGATATCTCCAGATTCACAGTGTCTACCAGCGATAGTAACTGTTTCTTTACTCTGTTCATTCATCTTATTGGCGACGAAAGCTGTATATTCAGCCTGATAGAGCATAGGTCTTGGATTATCAGACATCCCTCCGTCTACACTTACATATTTACGTATTCCTGGAATATCTTTTATAGTACCAACAGTATATACAGTTACCCCAGCATTTCCAACTATATACCTACCAGGTTCTAGTATAAGGGTAGGCAATTCTATCCCTTCATTAATACATCTTTCTCCTATGGGGTCAGCTATAGCTACAGCTAATTCCTTAGGAGTTGGAGGGTTATCTTCTGGCTTATAGGCTATTCCTAAACCTCCACCTAGGTCTAGTTCCTTTACGGGTAGACCCCACCTCTTAGTAAAAAGGACCAATTGTTCTACCATAATCTCTGCAGCTAGACGGAAAAACTCAATATCAAATATTTGAGAACCTATGTGACAGTGGAGCCCTGTGAAGTTTAGTAGTGGGTCTAATTTGAGTATATCTATAGCCCTTTCTAATTCTTGGCTATTCAGTTGAAAGCCAAATTTGGAATCCACCTTTCCAGTATTTATATAGGAATGGGTGTGAGGATCCACACCTGGAGTAAGTCTAAGAAGGACATTTACAGGCTGTTTCTTTACTAGAGAGGTGAGTAGTTTCATCTCATATAGATTATCTACTACAATATGACCAACTCCCAAATTAATGGCAAGATTCAGTTCTTCTAAGGTTTTATTATTGCCATGAAAATAGAGATCAGCCATATTAAATCCAGATTCTTTTGCCAGATAGATCTCTCCTCCAGAGACTACATCTAATCCTAACCCTTCCTCAGCTATGAGTCTTGCCATTTTTTTTGTAAGGAACGATTTTCCGGCAAATATTACTTTAGAATTTGGATAGGTTCCTCTTATACTAGTGAGAAACTCTCTGCACCTATTCCTTAAGGTTATCTCATCATAAAGATACATTGGGGTTCCATAATCCCTAACCAACCTTATGATATCAACCCCCCCTATCTCTAAATGACCTGATTTGTTTATCTGTGCTGTATCTGGCAGTAATCTATTATCAGGAATTTTCATATCAATATACAGGATACCCGGAGTTTTGAGTAAGGTCTCTATAAGAATTCATAATATCTCTTGTAAGGTTACCGGGCTTACCATCTCCAATCACTCTTCCGTCAACCTTTACCAGAGGTATGACCTCTGCAGCAGTACCCGTAAGGAATGCCTCTACAGCATTATACAGGTCATGTCTAGTAAATGGTTCCTCCCTTACCTCAATACCTTTTTCCCTTGCTATTTCTATCACAGTATCTCTGGTTATCCCTTTAAGGGCACCAAGGTATGTAGGAGGGGTCAGAAGAACACTCCCCTTGCTATAGATAAAGATATTATCTACAGCTGCCTCTACCACATAACCTTGAGGATTTAGGAAGATAGCTTCTTCTACTCCAGCCAGGTAAGCTTCAAATTTCGCCATTGCACTGTTTAAATAGTTTAACGATTTTATCTGTGGATTACTTGCATTAGGATTATTTCTTATAGTAGAAGCGCAAACTGCTGAGATTCCCTCCTCATACATCTTAGAAGAATAGAGAGAAATCTTATCTGCTATTATAATAACCGTGGGAGTCATAGCATCCCAGGGATTTATCCCAAGCCCTTTTACTCCCCTAGTAACGATAGGACGTATATATGCATCTTTCAGGTTATTTCTCCTTATCGTTTCAGCTATCTTTTCTTTAAATTCCTCCTTGGTTAAAGGAATTTCTATAAGAATACTATGAGCAGATTCATAGAGTCTTTCTATATGTTCATCCAATTTAAAAACCCTTCCATTATACGCCCTAATCCCTTCAAATACACCATCCCCATATAAGAGTCCTCTATCATATACAGATACCTTTGCCTCCTCTGTAGAAACAAATTCTCCATTTATATAAACCACACCCATAGAGTTCGTCCTCCTAACTACTTTAAGATTTCCACTAATTATACAAAATAGAATATACTTAAGCAAGAGAGGACTGATTAACTTAATTCATCCCCTATTCTATTGTAATCGTTTAAGAGTCTTATATGTATTCCCTGGATATTAAGGCATCTAGAAATTTTCTGTATCTTTCATCATAATACGAGGCTAAAGATCTCTCTGGTTCTATTTCCAGGTCTATCCTTACCATCCTTGAAACTGCTTCCTCTAGAGAAGAATAAAATACCTTACTTGCCCCAAGAATAGCTATCCCCATACTCGAGCTAGCCATTTTAGGTCTTTTAAGGGGTTTATTTATTATATTAGCTCTTATCTTCATCCATAATGGGCTTTTAGAACCACCACCAACAGTATATATGCTATCTCCAACCAGTACACCAGCTTTAGAAAGCATCTCGTAACATAATCTCTCTGTGTAAGCTACTCCTTCTAAATATCCAGCATACAGCTCTTCTTCATTATTCGGATTTCCAATTACAAAACCTTCGGCATTAGGATTTACAAATGGGAATCTTTCCCCCTTTCTTACCAAAGGATAAACTATAAGAGATGTAGGTACAATAGATTCTACCTTTATATCTAGCTCTCTATAATCTTTCCCGGGGAATATCTTTTCTAAAGCCTCTCCTCCAACATTACTTGAACCTCCAGGAAACCAGCTCTTACCTTCAGGATGGAGGTGACTGTAGAATCTTCCCAACGCGTCTCTTACCAGCTTCTGGGTGACACCCTTTATTACTAAAGTAGTCCCAAGGGTTGTTGCCATATCTCCTATCCTTACTGCTCCTGAAGCTATTTGTCCACTATTTCCGTCTGTAAGTCCGGCAATTACAGGTATGGGGTGTAGAGGATAGGATTTAAATCGGTCCACGTCTAATTTCCCTATAAATTCTCCGGGTTTTAGCACCTTTGGTAATTTGTTAGTATCTATACCTAAAGAATCGAATTCTCTGGGCCAAACATAATCAACTAGGTCGAAGCCAAACTTCAATGCATTGGTATGGTCTGTAATTCCGATTATCCCTGTAAGTTTATAGTTTATAAAATCAGTTGGGGATAAGAAATATCTAGTTTTATCGTATATCTCTGGAGTATGCTCCTTTATCCACATTATCTTGGAAAGGGCGTAAGAGGCGTTAAATCTATATCCAAGTTTAGATGTAAGCTCCTGAAGTCTTTCGTTCAATACCTTGGATTCTACATTTCCTTCTGGGTCATTATACATAAATGCCTCTCTTAGGGGTCTTCCGGATTTATCTATACAAATAACTGTACCAGATGTAGAGGTTACGCCTATAGAAAGGATATTCCCTCCATTTATTTTAGAAAATATATCCCCCAGTACAGTTGCACAACTATCCCACCAGTAATTTGGATCCTTGATCCCACTAGAGAAAACTAAAGATGATTCTGCTACAGGATTTCCTCCCTCATCTACAGCTATCCCCCTAACACCCTGAGTTCCAAGGTCTAATCCTATAAATATACCTTCCATAATCTATAACCTCTTTCTTATTTCTTTTATTCTCCTTTTTATATCCTCTATCCATTCCTTTTGAGGATTAGTATTTTTATACCTAGTAGAGACAAATATCTCTGTAATCTCCCACTGGAAGGGACTTATATCTGAATTTAAATTACCTATTCTTCTTGCATATTCGTAAGGGGTCTCCCATATCTCTTTGCCTATCCCCTTTTTAGACATAATTTTTAGAGAGACCCTATAATAGTATAAGATCCATCCCATTATACTTTTAGGTCTTTCTCCTAGATTGATCTTAGGAAGATTTTTTGAGGAAGATTTAATACCAATGAATCCTTTTCCTATCTCCTTACCTAACTCTAGAAAGGAATAGATTACTCTTACAAATCCTTCCTTTAAGATATGGAAGACCTTTATAAAGAACCTCTCTCTTATCCCTAAGAATATTCCAAAGAGACTCAATGCTACTAGAAACCACATAAAGACATTCTTAGGGATACTTAAAGAAGTCACTGGAGATGGTGTAACTATTTTAGGTCTTAAAAATAGGAGTTTGAGTTGCCAAAAGAGGGGAGAGATTTGAGGAGAACCATAGTCTAATGGTCTAGGCTGAAAGAGTTTATTTAAAAGAAGAAGTAACTGTTCCAGATTAAATGGTGAATATCCCCATGGGAGGAAGAGACATACTATAAATACTAGTGCCACGGTCAGTAGGAGAAAGGAAAAATTTTTCCCAATGATACTACTCGAGATTTTATATCCATCTAACTCTTTTTCTGTAAACCTCATTCGTAAGATGCTATAAATCAAAAGCCCTAGATATGCTATGAAATACCAGATGATTATTATCCATATATTGGAAAAATTTTCCTTCTTCCATTCCTCCAAACTTAATAGAACTAGTATAGAAGATATTAGAATAATCATCCATCTCGTCCCCATACTTCTTATATAAGGAAGCCTATCTATTCTTCTTCTAGGACTAGTTACCCATTCGTAATACCTTTTTGAATCCAATGGCGGTGGAAACTCTTCCCTTTGAGGAAACAATAAAACCCAATCAGAAGCAGAGGAAGCAGAAAGAGAGAAGAATAGTAGTGATATCAGAAGGATTATGGGAAATGAATAGGACTTTAGGTCAAAAAAGAGTAACCAGTTGTTGGTATCCTTCCAAACCCCTAATATAAATATCAATCTAGATAGGGGAAGGTATGGAATAAGTCCTACTAAACTGGAACCAGCCAGCTGGAAGAAGGACCCAAATAGACTAGCCATAAGGACATTTAAAATAGTAAAGGATGGGATATAAAATTGAGGAAAGATGGTAATGATAATATTAGATAGAATGAGGAATCCTAAAGAGGAGAGGATTGTGATAAAAAGTATCCCATAGACCTCTCCAGTACTATAATGTCTTGATTTCATCTTCACTGGAAATCTCATATATATGGATACCCTCCTCTTTTCTGTTGCCTTTATAGGTATTAAGGGTAAATAGAGTTACGTTGGAACCTCTATGCCTTATCCCTATCAGAAATTCCATAATCTCTCTTGTTTCTCTGGGAGTGATTACTAGAAGATTTATCCATCTAGGAAACAGTTGACTTTCAGAATAGATAGTGTTTATGAATTGTTCTGTCCTTCTTAGTGTACACCTTGCAAGCACTTCTAATATTCTTATAAGATGCTCTTCTCCTTGCTTAGGATAGACCTTTTGAATAGGTATATTTTCCTCTGAAACGAGCATATCTCCGCCATTAGTTATTAATCCCACTGCCTGTTTCTTTCCAATAAGGAATGCAGCAAGAGAGGAGGATAATGTTACTGCCAACTCCATCTTATAATCCCTATCGAAGGCTTGATAGTCCTGGTATCTAAGGTTCAAAAATATAACACTCTGGGCTCCTATAGTAGGTTCGTAGACCTTCACTTGCAATCTACCTGTATGGGCAGATACCTTCCAGTGTATCCTTTTAAGAGGGTCAGTATTTGTATACTCCCTTGTCCCACTAAATCTAGAAGGGTCTTCAAATGCTACTTCTTCTGCCCTCAATTCTCCTATGGGTTGATATGAATGTAATCTTCCTGAGGTAATAGGTACGATCTTAGGATATACGATGAGACGTTCGGGAGGTTTGAATTCGTTTTTTAATTCCTCCCCTGAAAGGATATCGAAAGAATGTAAGATAACTGGACCTAACTCAAAACAGCCTCTTTTTATTCCCTTTATTTCATAATTTAAAAAGACAGATTCTTTAGGGGGTATCCTATAGACCGCACCAATCTTATCTTGGAACACAAGTTTCTGAGGTAAATATACCATAACCTCTAACCAGTATAGAGGGATAGAGGACCTATTGAGTATCTCTATAACAAGACTAGAAGACTCCCTATAAAATATATTCTTAGGAGAGGTATGAATTTTAGCCTCTATTTTATTGAATGTAAAGCGCAAGAGCCATCGACTTAAGGCAGGTAAAATAATAGAAAGGTAAAATAGGGCATAGAGGAATTGATTTCTAAAAAAGAGAGCAAGGATACCAAAGAGTAAAACAAAAGTAAACCATCTTATCATTGAGCCTTTCCTATAGGAACTTCTATTGACATTAGGATGGTAGAGATCACTCCCTTTTGAGTATAACCACGAAGATAGCTTTCGGATTTTAGGATAATCCGATGCGCCAATACTAAAGGAGCGACCTCTTTTACATCATCAGGAAGCACATAGTCTCTTCCTCTTATATAGGCAAGTGTCTGAGCGCTTCTATACATTGCCAAACTTCCCCTAGGGCTAGCTCCTACAGCTATATCACTGTGCTTACGGGTAGCAGTAACGATATCTAGGATATATTGGATAATCGTCTCGTCTACATACACTTCTTTTACTTTTTCTTGAAGAGAGATGACCTCTTCTAAGGAAGATACAGGTTGTAGGTCTTCTATCGGATGCTTATATCTTTGAGATTTTATTATTTCAAATTCATCTCCATAAGAGGGATAACCTATAGAAAGCTTCATTAAAAAACGGTCTACCTGTGCCTCTGGAAGAGGGAAAACCCCTTCATATTCAATAGGATTCTGAGTTGCCATTACTATAAAAGGTTTAGGAAGTTTTATAGACCTTCCTTCTATTGTAACCTGTCTCTCCTCCATACATTCTAACAAACTAGACTGCGTCTTAGGAGTAGCCCTATTTATTTCATCTGCTAGGACGAGATTGGCGAAGATAGGGCCTGGTTTAAACTCAAATTCCTGTACCTTCTGATTAAACACAGAAACTCCAGTTATATCTGAAGGAAGAAGGTCTGGTGTAAACTGGATTCTTTTGAAGCTCATTCCTAAAGAGATAGCCATAGCCCTACAGAGCATAGTCTTACCAACCCCTGGGATATCTTCAAACAGAATATGACCATTTGCAAGAATACAGGTCAGGAAATATTCAATAACTTGTCTCTTGCCAACAATAACCTTCTCTACATTTTCTATAACGCTCTGGATGACATTATCCATCTCTTAATAAGAATACTATAAAATAGAAAAAAATACAATCTAGGCTAAAAGAACATCTATCCCACTCTCTCTAATCCTCTCAAGATATAAATCTGAAACCCCTTCATCTGTGATAAGGATGTCTAGGTCAGATATAGGACAAAAGGATACTAGAAATTCTAACCCTATCTTAGTATGGTCTACTACTCCTATTCGTTTCTTGGCACTTCTTGCCATCAACATCTTTGTATGAGCTTCGGTTGGATTTGGAGCGGTTAGCCCTCTCTCGACGCTAAGCCCATTTGCCCCCAAGAAGACCTTATCAGCATAGACATTTTTTAACATCTCCTCGGTGAAGCTTCCGACTAATGCACCAGTAAGACTTCTACATTCTCCGCCCAACACAATCAGGTTAAGATTATTACAGCTCATAAGTTCATTAGCTATAGCTATAGAGTTGGTTATAACTGTGAGTTCAGAGAATGATTTATTTTTGATGTTTTTGGCGATCTGATATGTAGTAGTTCCAGAATCTAAAAGAATAGTTTCTCTATCTTCTATAAGAGTTAGAGCTAACCTTCCTATTTTTAATTTTATTTCCAAATTTTCACATTCTCTCTGATTAAGAGGGGGTTCAAACTGGACATTAGTTATAGCTATAGCTCCTCCATGGGTCCTCTTAACAAGGCCCATTTCATCAAGTTTATTTAGGTCCTTCCTTATGGTTACTTCACAAACCCCTAAGGTTTCACTCAGCTCTTGAACCGTTACGCTCTTTCTTTCATTGATAATCTCCAGGATCTTAGAAACCCTTTCTTCAGTAAATATACTCTCACCTCTTACAGATATTTACATTTAAGCACATTTTAGAGTATTTCATTACGAAAGTCAAGGATGTGTCAATGTCTTGTGTGTTATTCTTCTATAAATATGTCTAATCTTACCTGGTCAAATAAACCGAATGGCATCAATACATAATCAGGTGTAAACTCCTCCTTTTCTGTTCTAAACGACCTTGAGTCTGTCCAAGGTCTTCTACCGCTCTTTTGGTGTAAGGGTCCTAGCATATTTCTCGGGCTTCCAACTACTTCTATGCCTATAAGATTCTTTCCCTTACTTACAAATTGTGTGATATCTAACCCATCAGCACACCTCCACGGAATATATCCGGCTAGTCTATCGTTCACCCATATAGCTGTGGTTATAGCTGAATGTTTGCCTAGTTTTATAAAGACCTTTTCATTTTTTTCAAGGTCCAAGTTTATATCCTCTAGATATATAATACTTCCTGCATAGTGAGGATATCCTTGAAGACACCAATCCCCAAAATGGAGTCTAGTTGGCTCATTGATTATCTCTCTAGTTACAGGTTCAACTCCAAAGTCTCCAATAATATAGCAATCTTCTACCTCCATACGGTTTCTATATCTACAGTATAGAATTATCTCGTTCTCTCCCTCTTTCAGATAAGGAAGTTCTATCTTCTCAAAGCTCTTATCAAGATACCATCCGTTTGCTCTGTTTGAAACCTTCTTCCCATTAATAGAGAAGTCAAAGTCTTCTGGTCTTTCTATTACTAGACTTACTGGAGATTTAGGCATATCCTTCACCTTGAATGTAAACTTAAATTCTACCGGAGTTCCATCCTTGGGATGTGGTTTATCAACCCATCTCCATCGTTGTTCTACCCCATTAATATGGATGTCTCTCATCCCTAATCTTTCTCTGATCTTCTTTTGTGCCTTCCACACTGGGAGAAGTTCTGACCATTCTTCTCCATTAAATCTGTATTGACAAAAATCCAACACTAAGATATTCGGATCTGTCCGCTTAAATTGAGTAACTGGTCCTATATACATACTCTTTTTATAATATCTCACTGGAGATCTTTTGGATTCTGGTCGAATCCTCGGGTCGATTACGTAGATTTTAGATTCGGCAGGCCCAAAGGTTACATCTATCTTCAGTTTCTCCTCATCATAATATGGATAGACCTCTTTTATATTACCTGTAAGTGCATCCCACTCTTCCAGCCTGCCTATATTACTTATAGAGATATCTACTGTATGGGGATTTTCTCTATCAGTATTTACTATAAAGAATACATCCCTGTTATCTATCATCCTTTCCATATATATAAATGAAGGTGCTTCTTCTCCTGGGGTCTCTTGTATCCGTATCCTAGGAGATAGGAGCCTATCAATAGTATCCCCTAACTTACTTTTATCATCTAAGATAAATACGTTCGGATGGGTAAATAGTTCTGAGAGGTCTTCCTCTCTAGCCTCTATCATATTAGGATAAGGCTTTATGGAGATTATCTTACCTCCAGAGTTTAGAAATTCCTTCAGAAGCCTTACAGTATTTGACCTAATAGTCATCATTGGAGGAAGGATTACTAATTTATACCTTGCCTCATTTACTGCAAACTCATCTTCCAAGACCCTCCCATAATTTTCTATAATAGACTCATCCCCAAGATCAAAATCCCTATGAATTGCGAGAAGTGTATCTGCAATATCTTGTAACTCCTTCCCGATAGTAGCTACTTCTTCCATATTACTTCCGTTAAATATCATCCAGGCACTTTCTATAGGATGTATCAAAAGTATATCCCTTATAACATCTCCTTCAGAAAGGATAAGGGATAATCTGGCAAAATAATCCTCAACCACCTTATTATATTTCCACCAGGTTGTATTGTAATTGAATGATGGAGGGTAATCTCTCTTTCTGCATCCCCTTAAGGTGTAAAGAGCTAGGTGTTGACACCTTAGGTTCACTCCTAAGGCATACTGCCAGTCTCCTACCCATTTTTGACCTTCAAATGTAAATTCCCAGCTAGTGCATCCATACAGTTCTGAGACCAGTCTTTTCTTTTTAAACTGATTTACAATACTACTGCACTGTTTCACTGTTAATGTCTCTCTTATAGATTCGGTTAAGATGTCTATCCCTGGGACCCCCTGATATTGATAGTGGGGCATAATGGCTCCTGAGGCAAGGATTGCCTGGGGAAGTTCATTCTCATAGAGATAATGTCCGGTGAATAGTATATTATGTTCTTGACACCATTTTCCTATCTGTTCTGAATAAGACTCAACAAAGAGTTCAGTGATAGTCCTCCAATAATCATACCTTACCTTGGAAGACATCTCTCCTTCAAAGAAAAGATATGGTAGATTTTCTAGCAACTCATAGCCTCTCTTTTTCTGAAAATACTCTGGAAATATATCTGTCCAAGGAAGTCCTTTTAACCCTGGGTTGTGACCTGAAAAGATATTTGGCTCGTCGGTAAATATCCCAGGGATGGTTTTACCAAATTCCTCTTTCATCTCTCTAAAATAGACTTCATAGGTAGTTTCTATAAACGCCTTTACGCTTTTAGGATTTAGGTTATCTCCGTATGTATCTCCATTAAACCAATCAGATTTCTTGCATATCTCTCTTTTAAAGATTAATCCAGTCTCGTCCTCCCTTAAGGAGGTCTTTTGGTTAATCTTTTTTAACCCTAAGATCCGATTATTATCAAGCTTTACTATGAAACTTATCAAGGAATCTGATGGGTCTATATCACCTTTTACTGTCTCCATTAATAATGTCTTTGCTCGTCCTTCGTCTCCTATCTTCTTTGCTACTAATCCACCAGCAAACCCTGATGGCCATCTGTCTTCATCATACAGCCATGCATTCATCCCTAACTCCTTGGCTGTTTTAACTGATTCCTTTATACAGTTCATCCATTCCTCACTGAGATATGGGGTTTCAAGTCCTTCTCTAGAGTGCATAAAGAATCCACCCATCCCTGAGGATTTCATCTCATTTATCTGTCGGGATAGCTCTTTGGGGTCTAATCTATCATTCCATGACCAGAATGGAGAACTTCTATAGTCTTTACCTGGATTTTTAAACTCTTCTTCTATGTTCATAAACTCTCAACCTCCTATTTTAATAGCTTCATATAAAATTATATCTCAAAATTGTGATGTATGTCACATACATCACTTTACTCTTACATGTATAATTAAATTGAAAATATTAATTGGAGGTGATTTAGATGAAAAGATTAATGATTTTGCTCCTTATAGTGGGAGTAGTATTGTATTCCCTGCCAGTTTTTGGTGCTAGCAACAATTCCTTAGAGGATAAGGTCATAGTGAATGCCCTTTTAAGTGCATTCCCTAACATCCTTACTCCAGAGCTCATAGATACCCTATATAACTCAGGTTATGGGTATGGAGAGATAGCTATTATGTGTGCAATAGTTGTCCGCAATGGAAGTATAACTTTAGATGAGGTAAAGACTTATGTTACGTCAAATCCAGATTTAGGATGGGGAGAAGTGGCTAAACACTTTAATGTGAATCTTTCTAAGCTGGGAGCATACCATCAGCTAGATAGGAGTAATGTAAGGGATAGAGCTATAGAGTATCTCTTGGAGACAGATTATAATGTTACAGAAGACACGATTAAGAACCTAGAACTTCAAGGTTTGACCCAAATGGATATACTTACAGCTTATTCACTCTGTGCTGCTTTGGGACAAGGAAGTATCAATACTGATACACTAAACAGGATATTAACACTTAGAGAACAGCATAAGAATTGGATAAAGATTATGGAAGAACTGGGTACTTCTGAGGAAAACGTAGTCTCTACCTTGAACCAGGTAAGACGGGATGTCAAGAATATGGTTAAAGAGGAGGAACAGAACCAGGAACAAGCTGAGATTCAGGAACAGAATCAGGAACAAAACCAGCATCAAAGCCAAAGTCATACTCAAACTCAGAACCAGAATCAGAATCAGAATAAAAAACAATCTCAAATTAATAAGAAATGAATAGAACTATTCGCAGGATAATACTTCTTATATTGCTCTCTTTTCTTATGGGTGGGACGATTAACATCGTCTCACCTTATAATGCTATTGTTACAGGAATTTCTGGAGATGTATATAGAAAGACCCATAATGAGACTATATGGACTATAGTGGAAGATGGAGATGTCCTGGTCCCTGGTGACCAACTTAAAACTGGCTATAATTCGAAAGCGAGATTAAAATTCTCTGATGGGAGTACAGTTGAAGTAGGACAGGAGACAAGTGTTAATATATATGATAACTATCTATTCCTAGCTATTGGTATTATTAAGTCCTACATTACAAAGCTCTTTCCGAATTTTGAGGTGAGAACCCCTACTGCTATTGCTGGAGTAAGAGGTACAGAATTTACGGTAGAGGTATTATCTGATCAGACTACAATAGTTTCTGTCTATGAAGGAATAGTAGAGGTTACTACAAAGGAAAGGACGATAAAACTAGGGAAGGGTGAGACTACTATAGTTAAACCTTCAAATCATCCCGACTCAGAGAATTCTTCTTCAGATAAATCTGAAAAAGCCTCTAATGAGCATTTTTCTTCAAACCATTCTGAAGAGTCTTCTAATAATATGTCAACCTGGCAGGGAAATAAACCAGAAGATTCCGATAAAAAAGAGAGAAGATAACTATGGTTTAAATTCCTTCAGCCTCTCTGGATCAATAATTAGAATCTTATTTTTCTCTACATTTATTAGACCATTCTCCTGTAATTCTCCTAATACTCTAGTTATAGTCTCCCTTGATGAACCCACTAGGTCGGCTAGCTCTTGATGGGTAAATTTTGTATGTATCTCTATCCCATTAGGAGTGTTTCTTCCATATCTTTCTCCCATAGAGACTAGAATATTTATTACCCTAGTTCTAACGTCATAAAATGCAAGTTCTTCTATGCTTCTATCTGCATCCCTAAGTCTTTTGCTTAGGACCTTTGCAATCTCAAGAGATATCTTTGGATATTGTAATAATAACTTTTCGAAGTCTTCTTTTCTAATCGAAAGAAGTCGACAGTCCTCCAATGCCTCTATTGTTGCCGACCTTGGTCTATCATCGATTAGCGAGACCTCTCCTATGATATCTCCTTCTGAAAGGATAGCTAGGGTCTTTTCCTTCCCATCTTCTGCTAATATAGTTACTTTTAGTCTCCCCTGTTTTACTATATCTAAAGTATAGCCTTTATCCCCCTGATAATATACAATCTCTCCCTTTTTATATCTTTTTTCTACAGCTATAGTCAATACCTCTCTAATGATATCATCAGGTATATCTTTAAAGATTGAAAGATTTTTTAAGATAACTAGGTCTTCCATCCTATCACCTTATAAGCCTTTATTCCATCATATTTATCCTTTAGAATAATCTCCTCAGCTAATATCTTATCCTGGATAAATTTGTATGTCCCTTCTCCTATAATAATTTCTCCTGGATCTGCTATGGATTCAAGATAACTGGCTAGATTAACTGGATCTCCCACTGCGGTATATTGGATCCTCATCCGTGTTCCTATATTTCCTAAAATAACCTTTCCTGTATTTATTCCTATCTTTGCACTCAGTTCTCTCTTTTTACTCTCTTCTATTATCTTCATAGCAGTATTAAGGGCTTTTATTGGATGGTCATCACATTTAATAGGTGCCCCATAAATAGCCATTACGGCATCGCCTATAAATTTATCTAATGTGCCATTATTTTCAAATATAAACCTGCTCATCATACCTAGATATTCGTTTAGATATTTTACTATAGCCCTAGGAGGAAATTTCTGACTAAATCTTGTGAACCCACTGATATCAGCAAACATAATAGTGACCTCTACCTCTTCTCCCTCAAGGTTGAGTAATTCAGGCTGATTCAATATCTTTTCCAGTATTTCGGGGGCTAGATACAGCTTAAATATACTCTTTAGGTTTTCTCTCTCTTTTATCTCCTTAAAGTGTGACATAACCTCAAATATTCCAAATGAAACCCCTATTGTTATAGAAGGTAGAAGATACGTAATTATTATGCCTTTAGAGACAAATAGCATAAAACCTGTTAATAGATAACTCAATATGGAGATAATAGTTACTGTTATACCTTTTATCAGGTCTAATCCTGGTAGAATTGAGACAATAAACACAAGCAATAACATAGAGATAAGGATATTAAATATCTTAGAGACCCTGTGAATGAACTTACCACTCAAGATAGTATTTATGGCATTAGCCTGGATCTCTATACCAGGAATTAGTTCTTTATAAGATGGTACAAGATAATAATCCCCCAAACCTCTGGCAGTTATCCCTATCAATACTAATTTTCTATTGAAGATGGAGGATGAAATTCTCCCCCTTATTACATCTACATATGGTATTATTGGTATCCTCTGTCCGGAGTAATTAATTGATAGCTCATCATTTATCCTTACTGGAGGTATCTTTGAGATTTTTCTAAGATACCATGTGACTACCTGATAGCTGAAAGCGGTAATCCTTTTGCCGTTAAAAGAAAGAGATAGGGGAAGACTATATATAAATCCGTTAGATGCCGGTGTTATATTTATATGGCCCATACCGAGGCTATTATTTCTTATAAGAGAGACAGGTTGATACAATTCCCCTGTTTCTGGGTCTAGATATGCAGCATATATTACATTATTCGCCTCTTTAGTAGCTGTGGCTAATCTACTGTCCATCCCTTCTTTATCTGGCTCAGAAAATAATATATCAAACCCTATTATGCTTGCTCTACTATTCTTTAGAAGTGACAAGAGTTTAGCATGATAATCCCTTGACCAGGGCCACTGTCCAATCTCTTTTAGACAGTTATCCGTAATACCAATTACTACTATATCTTTGGAAAAGGCTAGAGGTTTCCTAAGAGAGAAGTAATAATTGAGGACGTCTAACTCTCCCTTCTCAAATACTCCTAGGTAGTACAGGGAAGAAAGCATAAACCAGGATAATATCATATATAATAAGCTTCTTTTATTCTTCATATTAACAATTTTACACCATCTATTTATTTTGTGATATAATTATGTAAAGTCTAATTTACTGAGAGGGTAAGGATGCAAGAGGGAAATATACTTGATATATTGGAACTTTCCTTAAATGCTGCATCTTTAAGGCAGAAGATTTATGCCGAAAATATTGCCAATATAGACACCCCAGGTTACAAGAAGTATAGGGTAATATTTGAGGAGGTCTTAAAAGAGGCACTGGAGAATAATAAGGACTTATCTCAGGTGTCTCCAGTGATCCTTCGTAGTAATGCTACATCATTTAGAAATGATGGAAATAATGTGAACCTAGATGAGGAAGTAACTCTTCTAAATCAAAATGCGTTAAAGTATCAGTCTCTTACAGAGTTTACCAGATGGCTTTTCAGTCAGTTCTATACTATAACAGGAGGTAAGAGAGGATGAACCTGTTTCATACTATGGATATATCAGCTTCTGGGTTGACTGCTCAAAGACTTAGACTCGATACAATAGCAAATAACCTGGCTAATGCAGAAACTACTAGGACTGTCGATGGTACTCCCTATAGACGTCAGGTTCCTGTCTTTAGAGAGGTATTGGATGGTATATCCGGAGACCTTGGTGGGGTAGAGGTGGTAGAGATAGTAAAAGATCAGTCTCCATTTAGAATGGTATATGACCCCGGGCATCCTGATGCAAACCCGGAGGGTTATGTCCTTTATCCTAATGTAAATCCAGTAATAGAAATGACTGATATGATCTCTGCTACTAGGAGTTATGAGGCTAATTTATCTGTAATGAATGCCTGTAAGTCTATGTTTTTAAAAGCTTTGGATATCTCGAGGTGAGGAGATGAGTACTATACAACCTATAAATCCTATAGATTTTAATTTGGCAATAAACTCTTCAAGCTCTGGAGGTATGGGCAACGGAGGGAAAAGTTTTATAGATGTACTCAAGGATTCTCTAGAGAAGGTTAATCAGCTTCAATTAGAAGCTGACAATGCTGTCGTGGCTTTTTCTACTGGAGAAGACATAGATATCCATAATGTGATGATAGCAATAGAAAAGGCGAACTTAGCTCTTACTATGCTGGTAGAGGTGAGAAATAGAGGATTAGAAGCCTATCAGGAAATGATGCGTATGGTGCCATAGCTTATAAAAAATATGAATATAAAAGACCTACTGAAGTCTATAAGGAATTTTTGGACAGGTAGTTCTTATAAGGTAAAGGCTTTTATTATCGGGGGAGGGGTTGTTATCCTTTCCCTTGTTATTCTTTTTATATCCCTTGGAACAAGGGTTAACTATGAAGTCCTTTTCAGTAATCTTTCTCCTCAGGATGCTGCAGCTGTTACTTCAAAACTGAGAGAGATGGGAGAGCCTTATAGATTGGTAGAAGGTGGTACAGCTGTTTTAGTGCCAAAAGATAGGGTATATGAGATAAGGCTATCACTTGCCGCGCAGAATATTCCTTCTGGTGGAGGTGTTGGCTTTGAGATATTCGATAAAACATCTTTGGGTACAACTGACTTCGTAGAACAGATAAACTATCAAAGGGCTCTTCAAGGAGAGCTTTCAAGAACTATTTCTAGCCTCTCTAATGTTGAGTATGCTAGAGTCCATATAGTTCTTCCCAGGGAAAGACTCTATGCGGCTGAATCGGTTCCCCCTCAGGCAGGAGTAGTATTAAAACTAAAGCCAGGGGCTACCATTTCTAAATCAGAGGTTACGGCTATAGCCAGACTTGTAGCTAGTAGTGTGGAGGGATTAAAACCAGAGGGTGTAACTATTGTAGATACTAATGGGAATATGCTCTCAAGAGGGTTGTTTAAGGATGAAGCTAATACTTTAGATATAGAGGATTCTCTTCTTTTAGAGGTAAAGGATAAGATAGAGAGCACTATTGAAGAGAGAATCCAAAGTATGCTTGCAGGGGTTCTAGGACCTAATAGGGCAATAGTTAGAAGCTCAGTGGAGTTAGACCTTACTCAGCTAAAGACATCTAGTGAGACCTTTTCTCCAGTTGTAGAGCAGAGTGGAATTATTAAGAAGGAGCAACGTACAAAAGAATCCTATGAGGGACAAGGACTTCTGGGTGGTGTCCCTGGGGTTTCTTCTAATGTGCCTGGATATGAGACTAGTCAGACCACTGGAGGTACAACTACCCATAATAAACAGGAAACTAATATAGAGTATGAAGTCAATAAACAGGTTCAAGAGGTTCTCGAAAAGCCTGGAAAGATTAAAAGGCTTTCTGTTGCTGTGGTTGTTGATAAAAACCTTACCCCGCAAGAACAACAGTCTATTATGAATTTGGCTTCAGCTGCTGCAGGGATAGACCCTAATAGAGGGGACCAGTTAACTGTACAAGGGATCCCATTCGATAAGAGTTACTATCAACAGGAAGAGGCTGCTATGGCTTCTGAATTGGCTACTGAGAGGCAGCACCAACTCTTAAGGCTTATAATTATATTGATAGCTATAATCGTTGGTATCCTGATCGTTTGGAATATAGTAAAGGGTATAATAAAACCAGTAAGGAGAGTGGGAGAAACAATCTTACCCGAAGAGGTTCCAATTGCGGTAGAAGAGAAGATTCCTACTATTTCCCCAGAGGAGCAACGACGGAAAGAGATAATAGGGGAGATAAGCCAACTTGCTAAACGTGACCCTCAGTCATTTGTAAAGTTATTGAGGTCTTGGATGAAGGAGGAGGGATAGATGCCTTCCAAGAAAGAAATGACTGGTATGAGAAAGGCAGCTGCCCTTCTTATAGCTTTAGGCCCTGATGTATCCGCTCAGGTAATGAAGCAGTTGAGTGAGGAAGAGATAGAACAAGTTACTCTTGAGATAGCAAACCTAGGTAAGATTGACCCAGATGTTAGAGACAGGGTTGTAGAAGAGTTCTATCAGATGGCATTGGCTCAGGATTATATAACTCAAGGGGGACTAGATTATGCTAGACAGGTTTTAGAGAAAGCCCTTGGGGCACAGAAGGCGATAGAGATATTAGAAAGACTTACCGCCACATTACAGATTACTCCTTTTGAGTTTATGAGAAAAATGGACGCTAAACAGATATTGAGTTTTATCCAAGACGAACATCCTCAGACTATTGCTTTGATACTCTCTTATCTTACTCCTGATCAGGCTGCCGCTATTCTCTCTTCTTTGCCTCCAGAGTTAATGACAGAAATATCTATGCGAATGGCAAAGATAGATAGAACGAGTCCTGATGTGGTTCATAAGGTTGAAAATATATTAGAGAGGAAACTTGCCTTATTGACTACTCAAGAATCAACAAATGCTGGTGGAATAAAACATTTTGTAGAGATTCTAAATAGGGTTGATAGGAATACCGAAAAGACGGTTATTGAGTATCTAGAAGGAGAAGACCCCGAATTGGCAGAAGAGGTTAAAAGGCAGATGTTTCTATTTGAAGATATAGTAATATTAGATGACCGTTCTATCCAGAGGGTCTTAAGAGAGATAGATTCTAAGGACCTTGCACTTGCTCTTAAGGGAGCTGGGGAAGAGGTAAAACAAAAGATATTTAAAAATATGTCTGCTAGGGCTTCTCAGATGTTAAAAGAAGATATGGAGTTTATGGGACCAGTTAGAGTAAGGGATGTAGAACAAGCCCAACAGAGGATTGTTTCTGTGATAAGAAGACTCGATGAGACAGGAGAGATCGTTGTCTCTAGAGGAGGGGAAGAGGAATTAATTGTCTAGTCTAGACAGTAAGGAACAAGATATTAATAGAGAAGAATTAGATGGAGAAACAGAGAGGAATGAGTATCTTTTGGTAGAACTCCAAGATATAGTAGATAATATCTTGGAACGTGCTAGAAGAAATGCCGAGAATATAAGAAGTAAGGCAAGAAAAGATGGATACAAGGAAGGTTTTAATTTAGGGAAAGAAGAAGGTTATAGGGAAGGGTTTGAAAAGGGATATAAAGAAGCTGTAGAAAGTTTTTCAGAGAAGCTAAAATATTTAGAGAGACTGGGGGAGGAAATCCTCCAAGAGAGGCACAAATTATTTGAAGAGTATAGTTATGAGATCTCTCAGATGGCTGTTGAGATAGCTAAGAGGTTTGTCTTTGCAGAGGTCCTTAACAACTCTGAGATAATCATAGATATTATAAAGAATGCCATTTCTTTAATGAGAGAGAAGGAATCATTGAGAATAGTAGTAAATCCAGTTATTTTTGGATTAATATCTAATATAGAAGAGTTAGGTCTTGAAGGTAATAAGGTAGAGTTCATTCCGGATGAGACACTTTCTCAGGGGGACATAATAGTAATATCCCCAGGAGGTAGGGTAGAGTATAGATTAGAGGAAAGATTTAAAGAGATAGAAGAGGGCTTCAGAAATGTATTCTATAGCACTATCCAGTCTAGAAAAGTATAGAGAAAAGATATTTGAGGTAAAGCCCTTTAGTTTGGTAGGTTATATAGATTTGGTATCAGGGCTTACTATTGAATCTATTGGTCCTCCTGCCTCTGTAGGAGAGGTATGCAAGATATACTATGATGAGAAGGGAGAAGAAATACTGGCTGAGGTTGTAGGGTTTAGGCAGAATAGACTTATCCTTATGCCTATAGGTAATATTAGTGGGGTAAAACCTGGATCTTTTGTTTCTCCACTTGGAAAGCCCTTTACAGTTAAGGTGAATAATAGTATCCTGGGAAGGGTTTTAGATGGTTTGGGAAGGCCATTAGATGATGGTCCATCTATAGAAGAAGGAATAGATTGTCCCCTTGAAAATAGCCCCCCTCATCCACTTAGGAGGGAGAGGATAAAGGATATAATACCTGTAGGAGTAAAGGCTATTGATGGGCTATTGACTTGTGGAAAAGGACAGCGTATCGGGATATTCGCTGGAAGTGGGGTAGGGAAGAGTACTCTTTTAGGGATGATAGCACGACATAGTAAGGCAGATGTGAATGTGATTGCTCTTATAGGAGAGAGGGGAAGAGAGGTAAGAGATTTCATAGAAAAGTCTTTAGGGAAAGAAGGCCTTGCCAGGTCGGTGGTAGTAGTGGCTACATCAGATCAGCCTCCAATTATAAGACTTAAAGCAGCTTTTACTGCTACTGCTATAGCTGAGTATTTTAGAGATATAGGAAAAGATGTTATATTGCTTATGGACTCAGTAACTCGATTTGCTATGGCTCAAAGAGAGGTAGGGCTTGCGAGTGGGGAGCCTCCTACTACGAAAGGCTATACTCCAAGTGTTTTTGCTCTTCTACCTCTTTTATTAGAAAGGTCTGGAAATTCGGAAAGGGGTAGTATTACAGGATTCTATACAGTATTGGTAGAGGCAGATGATATGAATGAGCCAATATCTGATGCAGTAAGAGCTATTCTTGATGGGCATATAGTGCTTTCTAGGGCTATTGCTATGGAGAATAGATATCCACCGATAGACATCTTAGCAAGTATAAGTCGTGTGATGTCAGATATAGTATCGAAAGAACATATACAGGTAGCAAATAAGTTTAGAGAGATAATGAGTGTGTATACCCAGGCAAGAGATTTAATTCAGATAGGGGCTTATGTTTCCGGATCAGACCCTCGTGTAGACTCTGCTAGGAATCTGATATATGAGATATATGATTTTCTATCACAGGAGATAGAAGAGGAAATTAGTTTTGAGGATACAGTAGCTTCTATTACCAGGATAGTGAGTAAATATGGCTTCTAGTTTTATCTTTAGATTTGAGAAGCTTTTAAATTGGATTAAAAAGAACGAAGAGGAAGAAGAGAAGAAGCTAGCCATATTGAAAAGGAGATATATGGAGGAAGAGGAGAGACTTAAAGCGTTGGAAGAGGATAAAAAGGTGGGGGAGATGTTTTTATTAGATAGTCTTGCCGATATAGATATTGCAGAGGTGGCTAGAAATTTTATAGAAAAGAAAAGGTCTGAAATAGTCTTACAGAAAGACAAACTTAAGGAACTTGAAATTGAAATATCAAAGCAGAGAGAGGTCATTCTAAACTGGGAGAAAAGGAAACAGATGATGGAGAAATTAAAAGATAGAGACCTAAATCTATTTAACCTTGAATTAAGAAGAATAGAGAATATAATATTAGATGAGAATGGAAGGGTTAGATACCTAAAGAAGAATGAAGATTATTAGTTGGCTTATAATTATAGTTATAGGTATAATAGGGTTAGGTGTTTTCCTCTATTTTATACCCATTACGCAGAGGCTTGTGATTGATATGGTGGGAAGGGTTCCAATTGTAGCTAAATACCTACCTTCTACTGAAAAGAACATAGATGAATTAACTTTATTAAAAGAGAAGGTAAAGAATCTAACTGCTCAATTGGATACAGTTAAAGCCCAACTTGATCAAGAACATAGTGAAAAGATACTATTGCAGTCTCAGTTAAAAGAAAAGGATAAGATGATAAATAATCTTAATGTTCAGCTTAATACGCTTAAAGAGAGCTTAAATCAGAGGAGTACAGACATAAAGAAGCTTGCTAGTGCTATTGAAAATATGGATGCTAAGTCAGCTGCTAAGTTGATCAGTGCTCTAGAGGAGGATAAGGCAGTAGAGATTCTCAGACTTTTAGATAAAGAAAAGATTGGAGAGATTCTTACTAATCTTGATACAGGTAAGGCTGTAAGTTTATCTAAGAAGATGGGTTGGGGAGGATAGATGGATTATATATTTCCTATAAGAGATATAGCTAATATCATAGATGCTTTAGTCCCGAATAAAAATCTTCAGGGAAGTCCTGGAAGGTTGGAATTTCTCAATATTCTTATCAATATGTTAGCAGAGGGTCCATCTACTAATGATGAGAATATAGGACATTCTACTCTTAGTTTATCGGAGAGGAAAGAATCCCTTCTTAGAAAAGGGACTAATAATTTAATGATTAATAATGAAACAAATATATTTATAGGGCTGAGTAATCAATTGTCGAATTTGAATCCCACCTTAATGGAGGTAGATTCAGGTCATTCGAATAATGTTATAAATATCTCTCCAGACGATATCCCAAAGGTTTTAACCTTGTGTTCAATACTGGAGAATCTAAAGCCTGGAGATGAAGTGATTATAAAAACAACAACTAAACTTGTAAAAATAGACAGTAATAATGTCTCT